>Ga0114952_1001273_pt1 | contig 21633 bp, 17 predicted proteins | sample SidtaG_2_FD_87303 | JGI IMG/M metagenome (GOLD analysis project Ga0114952, IMG submission 87303) | Marine algal microbial communities from Sidmouth, United Kingdom - Sidmouth_Asex2 metaG | ecosystem: Host-associated > Algae > Red algae > Unclassified | place: Sidmouth, United Kingdom | collected...
TCGGCGAGCAACGTCGAGAGACCGCGCTCGATCCCGGCGGCTTGGTTGTGGCCGGGAAGGATGCCCGTGATCAAACCGGGGCCTCGCTCCTGTTGCTGATTACCCGGACCGGATCCCGATGCCGGAGTCGCTTGCGGTAGATGCGTCGTACGGTCCCAGTGATCGAACGGGCTCTTTGCAAGGCAGTGAGCTCGCGAACCCAGGCCTTGCGCAACGCAAAGTTTTCGTACGTCGGGGCATACGCACCGAACAGCCGTAGCAACTGGATACGCATCCATACCGCACCGCGAGTCGCAGCGAGATTGGGCTGGCTCATCGGCAATGTGTCCGGCGAGACCGGCGTCGCGGTGAGTACGCCGGCTTGGACGGCGGCTTCGATAATACGTCGACCAGTCTCAGTACGGGCAACGATCAACGATCGACCTGGATCGATACCGTCGGGAGCCTCGTACCACGGATCGCCCACCGCGATGTCAGCAAATTCGCCGGTGTGATCCGCACACACATAACAGCGCCACTGCCGGTGCTTCTGCAAGATTGCACCCCACGAAGCCTCGTAACTGAGGCGCCGCTGCTCTCCGGAGCCCATGGTCACGCTGGCATCGCCTGGCCACCCCCGCCCTCGGTAGCGAACCTCGCGCACCGCCTCGGGGTCTTCGACGCCCATCGCCCGAAGCATCTCGAGCGTTCCCAGAGTCGACGGCGTGCCGGCACAGAACAGGCCAATCGTCAGTCCGAGATTGAGATCGAGTCTAGGACGAATGCGCCGTGCTGCCTGAACCCCTGCGACATCACAGGGCTTCCCGATGAACACGCACGGCGCATCAGCCGACTCGATCGCTCTGAGCGAATCACCTGGACTTGCGGGTGCGTAACGGGACCCGGTTGCGCTCAGGATCTCGCGCCGACTGGTGCTGAATTGCGTGCGGTTCAGTACCGGTTGGTCTGGGTCGGCACCGATGTGCAGCACGCCAGCCATTCCTCGCTGCTCGACGCAGAACAACGCCAGCACTGTCGCTGCGCCAGCGCTCGAACCCTCGAAGCGAATCTTTGGATCGCTCGCGAAACCTTCCCAGATTCCTCGAACTGGGCCCCACACGTCCTGGAGTTCGCTGACAAGCGCTGGATCGTTAGCATCGAAGTCGTGACGCAGTCCTGCGCCCGGACACGCCTCAAGCGTTGACACCCTGGTTGTTTCACCTGGCGCTACCACTGGTCTGAGGCCCCGGTTGGTGATGTTCACCATCGTGATGACTTCCGGTTCGAGAGAGGCACAGACGCCGCATCCTGCACAGAGGTGGCCCTCGGCAACGTCGCGTATCGATGCGGGTTTCATGCCGTACCTCGCAAGCTGTCACAAGTCCGGGCAATCTCGATCATCTGTTCGCGAGCAATTTTGCGGACCGACTCAAGTTCACCCTCGAGCAGCTGGCGCGTTGCTTCTCGCTCAGTCCAGGCGTGCCACAGGAACTCCAGTGTCTGGTCGGTTGTCTGGATACGGGCATCGACGACCTGATCTTCGAGTCCGACCGAAGCAAAGACCGGACCGGTCTTCACGCTGTAGGCCAGGGCTGCGGTCGGCACACTCGACGAAAGCGCAGCGATGGTCGAATGCATCCGTGCTCCGGTAAACCACGCACAACGCGAGATCCACCACTTCACCTCGTTAGCGGTCATGAGATCTGTCGGGACCACCTCGAGGTCGGGCGTTCTCAGCCCCAGGTTCTGCACCAGTTCCGCAATGGCGAGCTCGTCGGACTCAGAACCTTTTCGAGTGCCGACCACGTGAGGAACCAACAGAACGCGTGCTCCGTCGCTCACGAGTCTTTTGACGAGCGTCCGGATGAGTGCCCGATAGTCAACTCGGAGTTTGTCGCGTGTCGTCCCAGCAGGCGCGCCGTTCCATAGCAAGCCGCTCACGTTCACGCCCGCTATTGGCCGTTCATCGATGGCGAGCCAGGCTTTGCACCTTGCGGCTGGCACAGAGTCGGGCTCGGTCGGGCTCAGTCCAAACGCCATATCCACGCCCAGGCGGTGGCGGCTTTTATCGAGGTCATGCCCGAGGATCGACGCCAGCCGATCGAAGCTCACTGCGTCTCTCGCCCACACCTGGTCGGCGCGGCGCAGAATGTCCTCTGCCTCGGCTTTGGCCTCTTGGCTCCGAAACGGTCCGTAGGTCTGCGGAAGCAGAACCAATGGTCGCCGCATCTTGAGCGCGATCTTCTTGGGTAAGACAATGGACCGGAAGCGTTTGGGGCCGTACATGTCCGTGAAGCTGTCGCCACCGCTGACATCGAGGACTGCGGGCGAGCGCCGGATAGCACGCACTCCGAAATTCCCTACGCCACGAAGTTGTGCGAGGGCATTCATAGTCTGCAAACTTTCCGGCCGATACCAACGGCGGGAGAGGCGAGCTCCGAGCAGTTCGTAGTCGATGTGCTTGCCTGCCACGCTCATTGTTGCGTGGCGGTGACCGAGTCCGTTGTCGAAGATCGCTAGCGATGGATGTTCGGCATGGGTTTGCATGCCCTCGAGCACCGAACGAGCAAGTGCCTCAACCCCAAGGTTGCCGGTGTCTGGCGCGGCGCCGAAGAGCACCGTGCGGCCAGGGTTGCTCGTCAGGTCCGATGAGGTCATTGGTGTGCCCTTTCAGCGCAGAAGCTTTCTGCAGTCACAGCTGTACCCCACCTCGGCGCGATTGCTTAGGGACTTTGTGCCCTACGGAGACAACGAACCAGACGAGGACTATGCGATCCAAGCGAGATGAGCAGAGAGGCTTGGGCGGCCGTGACAGACAGTCATAACAACCGACGTATAGAGGCGAGCGTTCGACAACAGAAGCTGGCCGCACAGACATCACTGTCACTGGTGATATGGACGGGCGGGCTTGGAGTCGCGGGGGTACCCGACGCAGCACCGGCGGAGGTAGCGGCGATCTCGATGAGCACCACGCTGATCCATGTGGTCATGCTGTGGCGCAATCGACAGGCGGGCTTCGTAGCAACTCGGGCATACCAATCGTCGCAGATTTGGTGGAGCGGCGTAGTTGCGTTCGTTGGCGCCGTGCTCGCGGCCCGAGTGATCCCAGTGGAGTTCAATGCAGGTGCGCTCGCCCTTATATCGCTCGCTACCGTTGTTGCGCTCGCTTTGCATCAAGAGATCAGCTTGACGTTCAGTCAACCGAACAGCATCCGCCGCCGCGCAGTCGTGGTCGGAACCGGGGAAGAGGCAGTTGAGATCATCAAACTCGTCGCCGACCATCCCGAAATGGGGATTGATATCGCGGGCTGCGTCGGAGATAAGGACGCCGCAAGTCGACAGCAACTCGATGCCCACTGGTTAGGCCCGACCAACGAATTGCCGACGATCATCGATGAAGAACGAATCGACATCCCGATCGTTGCTGTAACCAGTTTCCGTCGTCCGGCGTTGCACCGCATCATGACTTTGCTCAGAGCTACCGGGCGCGACGTCATGATGTCGTGGGGCGTTGAACGAGTCTCCGCGTCCCGTACTGGCTGGCAGGCGTTCAGCCATGAGGCCCTGCCGCTGATCCGAGCACAACATGTGAGCAAGGCAGCGGTGCGAATAAAGCGAGTCGCCGAGGTCGCAGTGGCTGTCGCAACAATGGTGTTGCTTGCGCCTCTCACAGTTGTGATTGTCTCAGCGATCCGCCTTGACTCGCGTGGACCCGCCCTATTCTGGCAAACCCGAGTGGGATTGAACTCGGAGACGTTTGAGATGCTCAAGTTCCGAACTATGAGGCTCGACGCCGATGCGGACCTCAAGCAACTTCGCGCCGATAACGAACGCACCGGGCCGCTCTTCAAGATGACTAGGGACCCGCGCGTCACTAGGGTCGGCAAGATCCTGCGCGCAACCAGTCTCGACGAACTGCCGCAGCTGATCAATGTGGTCAGGGGTGAGATGAGCCTGGTCGGTCCGCGTCCGGCTTTGCCAATCGAGGCCGCAAGCTTCGACTCGGAACTCGAAACTCGTTCGAGGGTGCGTCCCGGCATCACCGGCCTGTGGCAGCTCGAGGCTCGTTCGAATCCGTCCTTCGACGCCTATCGTCGGCTCGATCTGCACTACATCGAGAACTGGTCGCTCGGACTGGACCTGCGCATTGCACTTGCAACCATGCAACTACTGGTGTTTGGCGCACCCGTGAGTATCGCAAGGAAGTGGTTGGAGCGCTCTCGAGACTCCAAACCGGTATCGGTCGATGTCTCGGCACCCGTGGTTGCGCAGCTGACTGCGGCGCCGACTGCCGACGCCGAGGAGACGACTGGGCCCACCGTTGCCGTCCTCGGTGCTGGTTATGTTGGTCTCATCCAAGCCCTGGGTTTGGCCGAGCTTGGGCATCGAGTGGTCTGCGCCGACATCGATGAAGAACGGGTCGCCGACCTGCAAGTCTGCAAGGCGCCAATCCTTGAGGAAGGGCTGGACGACTTGCTAAGGCGCTGCGTTGCTTCCGGCCGAATCCAGTTCACGGTGGACCCGCAAGCCGCAGTGCTCGACGCAAGTGTCGTGTTTCTCTGTGTTGCGACACCACAAGGCCGCAACGGCTCGGCCGATCTCAGCTATCTCCATGCTGCTGCACGCCAGGTCGGACCTCACCTGGGCGCTGGAGCCGTGGTCGTGAACAAGTCAACGGTGCCGGTCGGTTCAACGCACTCCGTCGCTCGTGAGCTTGGGCGCTCCGACGTTTCCGTCGTCTCGAATCCCGAGTTCTTGCGAGAAGGCACCGCGATCGCAGACTGGCGCGCTCCAGATCGGATCGTTGTCGGTGGTGAGCTCGAGGCCTGCATGCAAGTATTGGGCCTGTATCGACACCTGCCTGGCAAGCGAATCATCTGCGACGCACGATCATCAGAATTGATCAAGTACGCCAGCAACGCCTACCTGGCCACGCGTCTGACTTTTGTCAATTCGCTGTCGGTTCTGTGTGAGGCAATCGGCGCCGATGCCCTCGAGGTCACTGGCGCCATGGGCCTCGACAAGCGAATCGGCCCAAAGTTTCTGCAACCGGGTCCGGGATGGGGCGGATCATGCCTACCCAAAGACACCAACGCGCTCGCCTTCCAAGCGACGGAGGCAGGGGCGCCCTTCCTACAATTGCAGGCGACAATCGATGCCAACGAGACGCATCTGGACCTGGCGGCCCGTTCCATATTGGACCGGCTGGACGTCCTCCCGAGCCAAGCCATCATTGGTGTGCTCGGTCTCGCCTTCAAAGCTGGGACCGCAGATACCCGCGATTCGCCAGCGGTCAAAGTCGTCAAGCGTCTACGCGACGCTGGGGCGATCGTCCGTGCCTTCGACCCAGCAGTCTCTCATGCACCGTTTGACGACATCACGATGACAAACAGTGGCGTCGACTGCGCCAAGGACGCCGACGCGCTCGTAGTCTTGACAGAATGGCCCGAGTTCGCCGACATCGATCTCGACAAGGTCGCAGAGTTGATGACGCGGCCGCTTGTGATCGACCTGCGCAATGTGCTCGATCGAGACGAGGTGCACCAGCATGGACTTGAGTACACAGCGATAGGTCGCGGTGATTTGCGCAACGCAATAGAGGCCGGCTAATCGTGGACGTCGTCGATGTGCTGTACGTCAGCTACAACGCTCCCGCCTATGTCAGGCGATCGCTTAGGCGCCTGCTCAGTTCATGCGACGAGAACACCCGCATATGGTTGTGGCACAACGGGGGTGACGAAGAGACACTCGAGACAGTGCGGCGCTTCGTCGAGGATCCTCGCGTTCACCGGTTCCGTCACAGCATCGAGAACGTTGGCCTGGTCGACCCAACCAACTGGCTTTGGAGCCAAGCCGATGGTGACTTCGTGTCGAAGGTCGACGACGATTGTCTCCTGCCTACCGACTGGATCGCACGCCTACGCCACGCGCATGAAAAGGCAGAGCTGGGGGCGATAGGTGCGTCACGGCTGCTTCCCGAGGACATCCGCCCAGAACTTGTGGAACGCAAGATTGAGGTGCACAACGGCGTGAATCTCATGCGGAACCACTGGGTTCAGGGCAGTGGCTACCTGCTGCGGCGGCGCTACGTGGAACGTGGCGGCCCGTTGGTTGATGGCTACGGGTGGACCAACTACTGCTTGGACCTTGCTCGCGACGGTGCTGTGAATGGATTCCTGTACCCGTTCGTCTTCGAAGACCACATGGACGACCCGCGCAGCGCATACACACTGCTGGGCTCCGATGAGGACCTGCTCTGGCGCATGCCACTGTCGATGAAACGAAGCAAGGTGATCACGCTGGATGACTGGCAACGCCAGCTCATGCGCTCTGCGCTCGACATCCAGTCCGCACCTATAGATCTGCGAGCCTTTCAGGGTTGGCGACTACAACTACGTCATCTACGCAATCGAGCGCGTCAGCTACAGCGGGCATGACCGAAGTGTTGCTGCGCCCGGACAGACGATCACCGGTGCTTGTTACTGGTACGCATCGGTCTGGAACGACCTGGGTTGGGCGGCTGCTGGAGTTGTCCGGCGACCTGCTCGCCGTGCATGAGCCGTTCAATCCGACGAATCGGCGAAGCTGGCTTGCGAACCCGGCGCCACATTGGTTTGAGCTTGTGACAGCTGCCAACGCGGGCCGCTATCACGACGACTTGGCGCGATTGATCGCGCTTCGGTTCCCGTGGCGCAGGCGCATGAGTCGAGCTTGCTCGACACGCGACCTACTGGCGTTGGGTCGAGATGGTTTGCGGGCTGGCCGTGCTCGGGTTCAACAGGGCGCACTACTCATGAAGGATCCGCTGGCTTTCTTCGCCGCCCCTTTTTTCGCGGAGACCTACGACATGTTGCCAATTGTCTGTGTGCGGCATCCGGCGGCATTCGTCAGCAGCCTCAAGCGGCTCGATTGGCGCTTCGACTTTGGCAACTGGACCGATCAGCCACTATTGATGGACGGTCCGTTGCGACGGTACGCCGACGAAATCAGGTGGTTGGCAGCGACCGAGCGCGACATTGTCGATGAGGGGATCGCGCTGTGGAAGATCATGAACTCAGTCGTCCGCGACGACTATCAACATCGCCCTGGTTGGCTCGTGTTGCGGTACGAAGATATTGCCGCCGACCCAGAACGGTCGGTTCGCTCGCTGTATCGATCAATCGGGCTTCGCTGGAGTCCGACGGTTGAGAAGAACGTGTGCGCCTACACCCAGAGCAGCATCCAAGGCGAGCTTGCGCCAGGCGACCACATGAGCGTCCGCAGGAACAGCCGAACCGCCATGTGGACCTGGCTGGAGAGGCTCTCTCCCGCCGAGATAGCGCGCATTCGCGCCGGAACCGCTGAGATCGCCGGATCGTTCTATTCCGACGCCGACTGGGCAATCGAGACGACGAGCGCGCATTCAAGAAGCTCTCACGCAAGCTGAGGCCTCGACCCCCAGCCACCCAAGCACCTTCAAGTGCTCGCCCCATTCCCTGCTAGGGACAACAAGTACTGCCCGTAGCTGTTCTTGCTCATTGCCTCCCCGGCGAGACGTAACGCGACGTCGTCTATCCACCCGCGCTTCCACGCGATCTCTTCGAGACAAGCGATGTAGCGGTTTTGGCGGTGTTGGAGCACGCGAACGAACTCCGAGGCCTCGACCATCGAATCGAAGGTTCCAGTGTCGAGCCAGGCGAAACCGCGATCCAATGTCTCGACGTTGACCTCGCCGCGCCGCACATACCAATCGATGACAGAGGTGATCTCCAGCTCTCCTCGAGCCGAGGGGGTGACGTTCCTGGCGACGTCGACGACCCGCCCGTCGAAGAAATACAGGCCAGTGACGGCCCAGCCGCTGCGGGGCGAGTCAGGCTTCTCCTCGATCGAAACCGCCTGACCGTTTTCGCCTAACTCGACAACGCCGTATCGCCTCGGATCCTTGACGTGATAGCCAAAGATCGTGGCCCCGCACTGTTGCCCGGCTGCGAGGTTCAGTATGTCGGAGAAACCGGCGCCGTGAAACAGGTTGTCCCCAAGAATCAACGCTGAGGGTTGAGCATCAAGAAACGAATCGCCGATCAGGAATGCCTGCGCGATACCGGCTGGTGATGGCTGCACCTCGTAGCTCAGGCGAATGCCCCACTGCGAGCCGTCGCCGAGTAGCCGGCTGAACGCGTCCGCATCGGCGGGCGTCGTGATGATCAGGACGTCGCGTATGCCCGCCAGCATCAGCACCGACAGCGGGTAATAGACCATAGGCTTGTCATAGATTGGAAGTAGTTGTTTGGAGGTGCCGACCGTGAGAGGGTGCAGACGCGAGCCGGTACCGCCGGCAAGGATGATCCCTTTCGTGCAACGATCAACTGGTTCGAGCATCTGTTCGGTGTTCAGCACGCCAAGCTGCCGCTTGTAGCTGCATCGACGTGCACGACCTCGCTGTCGATGTGTCGAATACGAACGTGTCCCATCCGGGCGAGTTCCTCGTCAGCAATGAGAGCAATCGAGGCAATCCGCTCGTTCAGCTCGGCGATATGCGATGCGCTCAACGGAGCACCACCGGCGCCGAAGATAGTGCAACCGTTCTCGGCTGAGTTCTGACCGGCCGTGGTGATCATGACGCCAGCATCAGCGTCGAAGTGACTCACCACAGAACGCACGAGCGAAGCTGAAACGCTCGGAGTGATGAGCAGCACCTGTGTCCGCCGAGCAGCCAACACTTTGGCCATATCAGTCGCGAAAGTGGCGCTGACGTCGTGGCCGTCGCGTCCAAGTACGACATGGCTGGCGCCATGCGCGTCGGCGAACTCTGCCAGCCCTGCTGCCACGAGTCTCATGAGCACGCGGTTCATTGCGCCCGGACCAGGTCCAAGACGGCCATGAATACCCGATGGACCAAGCGTGAGGCGCTGTCCAAAGAGCTCGCTGATCCATAGCTTGCCCTCTGCCAGCGCCGCCGCGATCTCTCGGCGATGATTGCTGTCGGGTTCTACCTCTCGCCAGCTACGCGCCAAGCGCGCAGGGATCACGTCGCTGAGCGAGGATCGTACCGATGTCACGGCCTTGAAACGGGACGCACTTGCACGTGCCGACGTCCACCCGGTCTGTACCGGGTCGTGGCATGAATGCGGGGCCGAGACGGGTATGTTCTGGTGGTGGGTCGATCGAAGTCCATGACCCGTGTGTAAGAGTGACCGCAACGTCCACCAAGGGACGAAGGTCCCAGCAATTGGATCATTCTGGACCGGCTGCGAAGCGGCCGACGCTACGTTGATGTGATGCTGACTTGGCGTTGAAATACCCTCGGTTTGTAGAGGTGGTTCTCATCGTTGATTGACTCGTCACGCCAGACCAGGCTTGGCATGGTGACTCGCAGGGTTCGTCGATCCCTTGTCATACCTCCTTGATCATGTCGCCGTTTGGAAGACGGTTCCGTCGGCCATAGAGACGCTCGGGCCGACGCCTTCCGGCTGCAACGACCATCGTCACTTCGGCCCGATTGGGTAGCGCGAGCATCCGACGAATGCGATGCTTGTCGATACCTCCGATCGGGCAACTGTCGTATCCATGGGCGGTGATCGACAGCATGAGTGTCTGGGCAGCGAGCGAAGCCTGGATGTGGGCCCAGACACGATGGTCACCCTTGTTGAGAGGTGTCCGTATCGAGGGCCTGCAAAGACCCATTAACCAGAACCGAACTCGAGAGACCAGGTTGCCAGCGCCGATTGCATCGCTGCGAGTTGGTCGAGGTGCAATCTCGCGGTAGAAGTCGTCGATCGGTTCTGGTGTCGCCACGGCACCGTGGTCGGCCATCAGCTCCCGAACCTTGCCTACATCTGACTTCCAGAGATCCCGGCGGGCGATGACGACAACGAGGTCGCCGGCCGTACGTGCGGCTGGCTGCCCCAAACAGCCATCGACCAGTCGGGCGTGTTGGGAAGAGTCCCTGACCCAGTAGAGCTCGAAGGGTTGGAGATTCGATGAGCTAGGTGCCAACAAAGCGTCTCGAAGGCAATCTCTCATGACATCCTCCGGAAGTGGCTCGCCATCGAACATGCGAATGGCTCGCCATGAAAGCAGCGCTCGCTTGAAACCTGGCAGCACCGTCTCAGCGAAGCTTTCGTCTGGAGCCGTGTCATTGGTTGCCGTGAAACGCATGGGTTGCATTCTGTCTCTCTGAGGATTCTCGTCGGCCGACATAGGCAATCTCCTGTGCGTTCTCGGGTTCGCCCTATCCGTCTAGCATCGGGCTGGCAGCCCGATTCGTCGCAGGGACTAAAGTCACTCTGTCCTCAGCCGAATGGCCGAAGTGCGGTCGCAGTACTTCTGGTCCACCGTGTGGGCGGAACCGCTGTGCCGCGCCCATGCTCAAGTGGTCCGCTCGTTGTCTGGGCCCTTCGTCCCTATCCACCGGATTTGGGCCGTTGGGAGAATGACGCTGAAAGTTACTCGTCTCGAAAATTGATAGGGAGATCGCTGTGCACGTGCCTACATTGCGGCTCGCGTTGGTCGGTCCGTATCCGCCGACACCTTGCGGAATCGCCACATTTACCGAATCATTGTTGTCCGCAGTCGTCAAAGCTGGCGTCTATCGAGGCTGGTCGATCTGCGGCGAGGTGTTTCGTCTGACCAACGATGACTGCGAGCCCGCTTCACCCGCTGTGGCAACCGACTGGATCCGGGGTGATCAGTCATCGATGTATGCGGCCCTCGAACGCGCCGGGGAATACGACGCAGTGATTGTGCAACATGAGTTTGGAATTTTTGGCGGAGCGGACGGATGCGAGGTGGTTGAGTTCGTGCGCCAGTGCCCGGTTGAGGTGGTGGTCGTGTTGCACACGGTCGTGCCGAAACCTACGGACCACCAGCGCAGCATCATCGAGTCACTCTTGCAGGATGCAGCGACCGTTATCGTCCAGAGTCACGCGGCGCGGTCCCGGCTCGCCGAGACCTATGTCGCTGGAAGCGCTCGGGTTGAGGTCATACCTCACGGGGCAGTGGCGAACTTTGACGGGCCGCGTGTGGATCTGGCACTCGATGACGCTCCGGTGTTGCTGACCTGGGGCTTGTTGGGTCCAGGCAAGGGAATCGAACATGTCATACGAGCACTAGCAACGCTCGGCGAAGACGTTCCGGTTCCGACCTATCTCGTTGCTGGCTGCACCCACCCCAACGTCGCTCGCCTCGAAGGCGAACGGTACCGCGACGGACTCCGGGCGCTGGCTGTCGAGTTAGGGGTGGCCGACCGAGTGGTCTTCGACGGTGATTATCGATCGTGTAACGAGCTGCGTACGTTGATCAGAAGCTGCGACATCGTGGTGTTGCCCTACGACAACCGCGACCAGGTCACCTCGGGTGTGTTGGTAGAGGCCTTGGCATCTGCTCGTCCGATTATCGCCACGGCATTTCCCCATGCGGTCGAGGCACTTGCCTCGGGAAGCGGCGCGGTGATACCACACGAGAATGTGCCAGCACTGGCTACAGCCATCGAGCAGATGCTGATCGAGCCGAGGAAACGAGTAGCAGCAAGTATCCGGGCGAGGTCAGAAGCCCAATCGCTGCTCTGGCCCTCCGTAGGGCAGCGTTACTTGGATGTACTTCCCGAAGTGGCTGCGATCCGCGGCGTGGCGTGACAACACACAGCGGTGTTCCGGCGATCGCTGGTCTCGAACGGCTGACCGATGATACTGGCCTGTTCGAACACGCATGGCACGCCACGCCGAGGCGGTGCACGGGCTATTGCACTGATGACAATGGGCGAGCGCTAGCGATTGCCAGCTTCATCGGTGGCGACGACACCATCGGCCTTTGCGAGACTTATCTGGCATTCTTAGTCCACGCACATCGCGGGCACGGGTCGTTTCGGCTTCGCCTTGGCTACGACCGCCGATGGACCAGCGACGCCGAGAGTCATGATGCCAACGGTCGTGCCTTGTTTGGCCTTGGAGTCGCTTCGGCCCAAGGGCCTGCTTACCATGTTCGCCGCGATGCGCTTGCCTTGTTCGATCGTGCAGACGAGTTCCGATCACCTTATTGGCGCGCCACCGCCGCCGCTGTATACGGGGCATGCGCCGTCCTGTCGGCCCACCCGGACCATGCAGGCGCCCATACGCTGATCTCCGACGCCACGCTCTCTCTTCCGCGCCCAGTCGAAGATAGCGAGTGGCCATGGCCCGAGCCGGAACTGAGCTATGAGAGCGCCCGCCTCCCGCTCGCGCTTCTGCAAACCGGTTCCGTGCTCGGCATCGAGGCGCTTATCAGCGACGGCTTAGGCCTGCTGGACTGGCTGATCGATCGCCATGTTTGTGCCAGCCACCTGAGCCTGCCCCGAGTCTCATCGTCGCGTCTGTCGGCGCCTGGCCACGATGATCAGCAGCCGGTCGAGGCGTGGGCATTCGCCGATGCAGCTTCTATGGCCCAACAGATCGTTCCATCGGCCAAGTTCGAGCGAACTATCGAAATGGCGGCGGCATGGTTCGAAGGCCGCAATGATGCAGGGCTTGCGATGGTGGATCCGTCAACCGGCGGCGCGTACGATGGCCTCGAGGTTGGCGGTGTGAATCTCAATCAGGGCGCCGAGTCACTGCTGTCGTTGCTGGCGACTCGCTACGCCGCGAAAGGCATCCATCATCTCGAGACCGAGCACGCTGCGTCCGAACGTCGCTGCTAGTGCAGTTATGGCTACCCGGTCACGCCAAGAGTGCGCTCAGCAGAGGTTCGGTGCGAACGATCGCAGCACCAACATGGCTGTCGGCCGCGCCGTAGACGGTGTAGATGTTCTGATCATCGAGCACGTGTGCGCCCTGAACGAACACCACATTGTCGACATCGCCGTTCACTTCCCAATGCAGCTCGGGTGCAAAGATAGGGTGGGTGAGCATGGACTTGACCATGCCGGTCGCTTCGTCGAGCAACGCAGCTTTCATCGTGTAGACCCCCTGCGCGTTTCGTTCGTGAAACAACAGCAACAGACCGTGTTGGGTGACAACCGGGGGTGCTCCCGCACCAACACCGAGCGCCCCGGCAGACGGCTCAATGATCGTGTGTTCTTCGATGCGCGGCATGTACTCGTCCCAGTAGCTGTCGCTCGCGTGCCACAGGTGGTCGAGATCGTCAAAGATCGCGATCTGCATATTCGGATGCACCCGATGGATCATCGCAACCCGCTCATCGGCGAGATTGAACAGCACACAGTCTTTGTTCTCGACACCCTCGGGGCCGAGCAGGCGACCGCTCTCGGCATCAACCTCGAAGCGACCGTCGCCCCAACCCAGACGGTGAGCACCGATCCGCCACGGAAGGTTCGAACCTTCTGCGGGAAGGTTGGTGTAGGTCATCACCAAATGCTGTTCACCATCGCTCGTGATCCACTGCAGCCTTGGGTCCTCGTAACAGTTGACACCGTGATCACCGGCCGAAGCGAGTACATAGTCATAGGTGTAGTCGTGGCCGCAAGTACTCGAGAACACCAAAATGTCAGAGATGTAGTCGAAGAACCGCGGGCCGTGCCCGGGATTGACTCGATAGCCGTCTCGAACGCCTCGCACAAAGAGCCAATAGCGCCCGTCAGCATAGATCAAACCGGCGTTGAAAAGCGCGCCGTAGCCGGGCACCGAACCGGCCGGTACGACCGGGGTGGTCTGAACTCTCGACACGAACGTCGTGGCGTCGGTAGAAATCATCATGTGTGGCACTCCAAGAGTATTGGACAGTCATGGCGACAAAAAGGCGATGGTGATCCCATCGGCAATGCAAGACGCGAATAAAGGAAGACACAGTGTCCGCAGCATCAACAGAAACAGCCGTTGGCCGGGTCGATCCTCGGGAGATGTTCACCCGTTCGACCGCCAACCCCATACTCACGGCAGAACACTTCCCGAAGATGGTCAATTCGGTGTTCAACCCCGCCGCGACCCGCTTCCAGGACGAGACGTTGTTGCTCGTCCGGCTCGAGGATCGAACGGGCAGATCGACTCTGGTGGTCGCAACCAGTAAGAATGGCGTCGATAAGTGGAATATAGATTGGGGCCGCCAGCTCGCACCCGAACTCGACTCGTTCAACGAACGCTGGGGAGTTGAGGATCCCAGGATCACCCTTGTCGGCGATGACTATTACGTGGTCTACACCGGCTTTGGCGTCGGTGGCCCAATGGTCTGTCTGGCCCGCACCCGGGACTTCGTCGAGTTCGAACGACTCGGTGTGGTGCAAGCTCCCGAAGACAAGGACGCGGCGCTGTTCCCTCGCACCTTCGACGGGCGGTGGGCGCTAATCCATCGGCCCGCCCCGGCATCGCCAGGCCTTGGCGCCCACATTTGGCTGTCGCGAAGTCCTGATCTGCGCCACTGGGGTGCGGGGCAGATCTTGCTCCATGCTCGCCGCGGAGGTTGGTGGGATGCCAACAAGATAGGTCTGGGGCCCCCGCCGCTTGAAACTCAACACGGATGGCTGATCTGCTACCACGGAGTCCGAACGACCGCATCGGGCTCCATCTATCGGCTCGGACTAGCGATGCTGGATATCGATAATCCGTGCAAAGTGCTCATGCGCGGCGATGAGTGGGTGTTCGGTCCCGCAGCCCACTACGAACGCTCCGGTGACGTTCCCGACGTCGTCTTTCCCTGTGGCTGGATTCTCGAGGATGACGGCGACACGCTGCAGATGTACTACGGCGCCGCCGACACATCAGTCTGTCTTGCAACCGCAAGCCTCGCCGAACTCATCGCACAACTCCAAAGCCACAATTCAGAGCGGCACTAACTAACAGGGCGATTGGCACGGCGAAACGCGCACCTGGAGTGCGTCTTCGATCCTTATCGCTCAGTTGGGGAGCATCGCGCCGGGGCGACGGTACTCAAGCCGACAACGCCGATACCGATGGGCCCCTTCGCGACGATTGCCGATCCCACGGACGTGTTCCAGATCGCGGAGTTTGTGGGCAACACATGATCCAGCCGGTGGGTTTGATGATGGGACCTTGGTCGGTAGCTGCGCCCCAGTGTTGCTGTCACGATGCGAGCGCACGATGAGGAGAACATCCATGAAGATCGCCGAGGCAGCAGCGGATTTTGCGACCGGTGCTGCAACTCACTGGCAACGTGCCCCGCAAGGTCAAGATATGAAAGCACTTTTCTTCGTCGGCTTCGCACTGCTGGTGCTGGCTGGCTGTTCCGGTAGCGATGAAGTCTTGACAACGACCACGACTCCTGAGCCCACACGTATCACTCAACCGACGCCACAAGACGGCGACGGCGTATTGGATATCGCAGAACTCCTCGCCACAGGCGGCGAGCGCGAGGTGGCCGTGCGAGGCTTCGTGGTCTGGGACGATTCCAGCGCCCGATTCTGCGAAGTGCTCGCAGAATCGTTCCCGCCGCAATGTGGTGGGATATCGGTCATCCTGGCAAATCCGGACGCTTTGGACGTCGCTCTCGAAACCGAAGGCGCCGTCCGCTGGACCCAAGGATTTGTGACGATTGAGGGCTTCTACGACGGCGAACAACTCGTCATCAACGAGAATCTCGATGAGCTGGGACCGAACGGCACAGACGATATCGATGGCGATCTTTCACTCGAGGACCAGGCGCTGGCCGACGCATTTCTGGGGTTCGTGGCCGACCCCTCATTCCAGCGGTTCGATCAGCTCAATCTGGCGGACAACGTCGGCCTAGGGCTTGGCGACGAGATCGCCAAGACGGTGCCAGCGGAGGTGTTGCTCGACCCGACGAATTGGACGATCGTTCGCGACGAGTTCCGCGCTTGGTCGGGTCCGTTCTCAGCGCTCTGGTTAGCCGAGCCACCCATCACCATCACCATCGGCGATCATCTCCGCTGCGTGGCTGAACCGGTCCCGGCTCCACCCGGATTTGCAGATCATCGAAGGGTCAGCCTTCAGCCTGAAGGCGCAACAAGCTGCCTCGAATGGTGGACTGTCGACTTCTTCCTCGACTCCACCGGGCAGATCGAAGCGGTCACCATCGACCTCTTCGCCCCCTAGCCACGATCAGCCCGAGCTGTACACGGCGTTCATCGGTGTTGGCCAGATGGTGAGTCAGCTCGGGACTGACACCATCTTCTACGACGACACCCTCGAATGGGCCCGTTCCGGGGCTAGCTGTCCCTTTCGCAGGGTCGACATATTGGTGAACGGAGTCCTCGATCTCCTCAAAGCGATCTTTGGACTCCCGGCGCGCCTGCTTGGCCGAGGACGTCAGCGGCGGTGATGGCCTTGCTGTTAGGTGGCCGAGTCCAAGATGTGGAAGCTGATCCCGGGCGACCTAGGTCGTTGCCATTGCGTCGAGGATCGGTAGCTTGGCTGCCTTGGCCGCTGGACGGATCGAGGCCACGACGCCGGCGGCTGCAGCGAGTACCACTACTGCGGCAATCTGGGTTGGTGGCACAGTGAACTCGGTGATGCCCTCATCTTGGAGCGCTCGCACCATGACCCACCCAAAGAAGCCGCCGACGGCGAGACCCATGGTTGCACCAAGCAGTGAGATCAAGAACGATTCCCAGCGCACCGATGCTCGGAGTTGAGCCCGGGTCATACCAAGTGCTCGGATGAGTCCAATCTCGCGGGTTCGTTCCACCACCGACAGCGCGAGCGTGTTCGCAATGCCCATGAGCGCAATCAACACCGCCAACGCGAGTAAGGCATAGACAAGATTCAACATCTGGTTGACTTGATCTCGCACCGAGTCTTTGAGCTCAGCGAGATCCATTACGTCGGCGTTGGGGTAGGGGGCAGCTGTCTGGTCGACTGCTGCTCGAACGTCAGCTTTGGCAAAGTCCGGGTTCGAATTCACGTACACCGCAATGTCGAAGACCACCTTGCTGTTGGCCGCAAAGGCCTCGTTCGAGATGAACATCGGGCCGACAAGCTGGTCCTCTTCATAGATCGACTCGATGACGAAACGCTGGTCGCCGGTGTCCACGAAGTGCAGCGTGACGAGCGAACCGATCGTCCAACCGCGCTCCTCTGCCTCTGTGGCGAGTACGGCCAGTCCGTCGACACCCAGGTCCTTTGGATCGCCCTGCACCACAGCGACGTCGGTGAGTTGATCCATCACCTGGGTGTCAAAGGCCAACAACGCCTCGCTATCACCATCGATCTCGGCCAGAACAATCCGAACGCCAGAGGCAACATCGACCTCTTCCAATGCGTTGATTTCACTCGCAAGAGATGGGCTGAAGCCGCCAAATCCTTGACTGCCCGAGTCAACGACAAGGTCGCCAACCACGGACTCGTCGATAATCTTCTCGACTGACTCGGTGGTTGAAGCGGCGAAGATCGATATAGCGCTGACCAGGCCGACACCCACCATCAGGGCCGCAGCGGTTGTCGCGGTACGTCGCGGGTTGCGCATGCTGTTCTCTCGTGCCAACTCACCCGGCAGGCCGCGGAGCTTGGCGATGGGAGCCCCAACGATCCGGGCGAATGGTCGGGCGGCGATAGGCCCGAGCGCAGCGACGCCGATGAACACGCCAGCGGCCCCTACGCCGATCAGAGCCATTCGCTGACTGGTCGAGGTGAAGAGCCCTACGAGAAGCAGAACGATGCAGCTGGCAAGTGTGAGCGTGCCAAAGATGAGCCGGGGCCGAGACAGTGCCGAATTATCGACTGACGCCTGTCGGAGTGCGGCCAATGGCGCGGTCCGCGACGCCCGTACCGCCGGGACGACGGCCGAGATTGTTGTGATGGTGATCCCGACAATGAGCGCGTAATACGCGGTCGACGGCTGGAACACAACCCCATCTGCCGGGAGATCGAATCCCAAACCTGCGAGCGCCTGTTTAAGTAGCTCAGCGACCCCGAGACCAGCGATCACGCCCAGTGTCGAGGCAATGAGTCCGACCGTGAGTGCCTCGATGAGGACGGCTCCGATGACTTGTCGCCGACGGGCGCCGAGCGCTCGCAGCAGCGCAGTCTCGCGGGTGCGTTGTGCGACCAAGATAGAGAAGGTGTTGTAGATGATGAACGATGCAACGAAGAGCGCAATCAGCGCAAAGATCGTCATGAACGTGTTGAAGAAGCTCAGTGCCTCGGAGATATCTGACTGCATCTCGGCGACGGTTTGTTCGCCGGTGAGCGCCTCGACGTTGACCGGCAACGATGCGGCGATCCGAGCGCGGAGCTCGCTCTGCGTGACGCTGCTCTCGGCGACCACGGAGATGGAACTGATCTCGCCCGGAGCGCCCAAAACTCGTTGCGCAGTGTCGTAGGTGAACAGCGTGATTGATGCTCCCATGAGCGAGTCTGACTCGCCGAAGACGGCGATTCCAGAAATCACGAACTCTTCAGGAGGCACATGCAGCAGCACGGTGACTGCGTCGCCCACGTTGAGATCGTTGCTCTGCGCAGTGAATCGATCAATGACAATTTCGCTTGGTGAGTTCGGCGGATCTCCTTCGACGATCGTCATCTGATTCAGCGCTTCTGTATCTGCCCAGTTGAATCCAATCGTTGGTGCGCCCTGCTGCGGATTCCCGATGGCGTCGCCAGTCTTGTCGACCAGTTGGGCATAGCCGTCGATCGACGGTTCTGCGGCAGCGACCCCGGGGATCTTGCGTATGTCGTCGATCAACGACTCGTCGATACGCGCTCGGACCTCGGTGAAGCCAGACTCCAACGTCTCTGAACTGCGCACGACGACATCGACACCTTCGTTGATGTCGACTACGAGATCATCGAAGGACTCGCCGAGCGTGTCGATGAGCACCATGGAACCGGAGAGAAATGCGACACCGATCAATACCGAGAGCGAGGTTGATATCAGCCGGAACTTCTGCGCTCGCAGACGGCCGAGACTTAGCGACCACATCTCAGGTCTCGAGCTCTTGGATACGGGCGAAGATTTCGGCCGTGGTGGGCGCCTCAAGTTCGCCGACGAGTTGACCGTCTGCCAGGAAGATGACGCGGTCGGCGTAACTGGCCGCAGCCGCGTCGTGGGTGACCATCACGACCGTTTGTCCGAAGTCATCGACCGCACGACGCAAGAAGGTCAGGACATCCTTACCGCTCGTTTGGTCGAGGTTGCCGGTTGGTTCGTCGGCGATGATGATTTCCGGCTTGTTGATCAAGGCGCGAGCGACGGCAACTCGCTGCTGCTGTCCGCCCGATAATTCAGATGGCCGGTGATCCAGTCGATCACGAATTTCTAGGGTGTCGACGATCGTGTCGAACCATTTTGCATCCACGCCGTGGCGACCCAACCGTCGTTGCAAACTGATATTGCGCTCTGCGGTCAGGGTGGGAACGAGATTGAACGATTGGAAGATGAACCCAATTCGATCGCGACGAAGCACCGTAAGCGCGTTGTCGTTCAGTGCGCTCATCTCGTCTTGGCCGATGAAGACTTGGCCGCTACTGACATCGTCGAGGCCAGCGAGGCAGTGCAGCAGTGTCGACTTGCCGGAACCCGAAGGCCCCATGATGGCGGTCATTTCGCCTTGTCGGAAACCCACCGTGACGCTCTTGAGCGCGACCACCTCGGTATCGCCACTTCCGTAGATCTTGGTCACATCCGAGGCTCGGGCCGCGAGTCCGGTGCCACCTTCGGTGGGCGACGATCTTTGGTGGCGTGAGTCCTGTACCTCGAGATCGGTCGCCATAGGTTTGCCTTTCGTTGTGAACCTCACGTGTGCGCTCCGGCTTGCGGGCGTATCCAGCCGACGGCTCTTGCGATGTGGTGGGGAACCTCGACCCGTCAACTCCACTTATGCCCGGCGTAGAAGCTGGGTTCCCAGTTCGCTGGGTGAGCGCCGCATGACGGGCCGAGGCACTTCCACCATGCGACCGGCCGGCGATATTGCAACAGGGCCTTTCGTCCCGTTCATCGCTTCCAACGGATGCGTGACCGCTATCTGCGGAAGCGACGCTGTTGGCTGTCGCTGTGGCTGCGGCGTATCCATGGTTGGTCGCGCTTGCCATCGAGATCGACCTCGTCCGGTGGGCGGTCATTCGGAGGTGGTTTGCGGTGCCGATGCCCGGGTGCGTGAACCGGGTCAGTGTTTCGGCGACGGCGACGCAGAAGCGCGAGCGCGGCCGTGGCCAGGCCCGCGGTTGCAATGGGCTTGTTACCTGCCATGAGGTTTCCTTCCTGGAGCTTCGTGGGAACGAAGTTGGTGAAGCAAGCATCGGGATTCACGGTGACGACGCCCAGGGCCAAAGGGCCTCGATCGAGTCGCTGAGGTGTTCAAGGACCAATGACCCTGCTGGACCACCGCTCGCCCGTTGCACGATGCCATCACCTCACGAATGAGAGAAATGCCAGTCCGCCATGACAAGCCACACACAGTTGCTCTTTGGTGATGACGCGCGGTCAAAATTGTTGGCTGGCGCGAGTCGGCTTGCCGATGCGGTTCGACCGACGTTTGGGGCCGGAGTCGCGATCGGTCTTGCTGGCGAAAACGTACGGCAACCGGCAACCCAACCATCTGCGACGACGGGGTGAACATCGCGAAACAGATCAATCTCGAGGATCCCGAGGAGCAGATGGGCGCGCAGATGTTGCGACAGTCAGCGATACAAACTGGCGATACCGACCTGGCCTGGTTCTCAAGCGTCGACAACACACGACTGTTGCAGCTACAGGACGACATGTTGCTTCTCAACTGGCGTAAGACCGGCTCCTCCGCGACGTATCCCCGATTCAACGAGTTAGAGCCCGAGTTCTGGCGTGCGTGGACAGTCCTTGAAGGCGTTGCAGACGATCCATTGGTGCCAGGACTGACGGCAAACGGGGCATCCATCGCCGACGTCTCCACCCGCGGCGGACTCACCGAGGAAGGTGCGGTCTTCGAGTTCAGCGAGGTCGCTTCGCTTCCCGACAGGATCGAGCATTGCACGGCAATGGTTGCAACTCCTATGGAGGAACCGGCATCGATCGGGAGCGCGCACGCATCGATCTAACGGAGGAAGCTCACTCGCCCGGCCCGAGACATACTGCACAGGGATCTCCTCGACGAGTCAGAACTCTGCGTGGATTACGACCGACCTGACTGGGACCGCCGCCCGCATGGGCAAAGCGCACGGCTGCCGTGATTACGACCTCAGCTTCTTGATTCTCCAGCCGCGTGACCAATTCGTGACCATTCGGCTAGCTGCGACATGATCTCGAAAACGCATAAGGCCCGGAATCTGTTGGGATTCCGGGCCTTTCGCTTAGTGGCGCGGACAGGATTTGAACCTGTGACCTTCGGGTTATGAGTTCTCACCCCAACTGAGGCAGGCACTGGGGTGCGTGATGAGATCGTTGCAACGAAGCCCCGAAGCGGTCCGGTCACCTCCGGCAAGATCCTGGCCGGTATGGGTGCTTTGTTGCCTGGATGTTGCCTACAGACCTAAACACGCACCAGGGGTCTACCTTCAAAAACGCGCGCCGGTCGTCTGTAGTTCAGACCTCTGTAGAATTTTTAGTCAGATCGACTGCTGCACAGGGTCAGACCTGCGGCTCCCTGCCACGGCCAATGCACAAGACGAGTGCAGGGCAGTTACTTGTAGGGCAGCGAGCCGTTGCCGTCGTATAGAGCTGCAACCTCGGCACCGTCGAAATCCTCAAGCGATGCTCTCACCTCTTTGTCAAGGAGATCGAGGGATCTCAGCGAACCGTCGCTGGCTTTCGTGATCGACTTGATTGCTACGAACCGTTCGCCGAATTGTTCGGCGTGTCGGGCCA
>Ga0114952_1001283_pt1 | contig 21564 bp, 13 predicted proteins | sample SidtaG_2_FD_87303 | JGI IMG/M metagenome (GOLD analysis project Ga0114952, IMG submission 87303) | Marine algal microbial communities from Sidmouth, United Kingdom - Sidmouth_Asex2 metaG | ecosystem: Host-associated > Algae > Red algae > Unclassified | place: Sidmouth, United Kingdom | collected...
AAATTCATCAACCGCTACACCATAGGGCAAAAATTTGATCGCCCCGGCCAAATGAGAAAATTTATACTTGTCTGTATCGCCTTTGAAAAATAACTCCATCCAAGGCCAGGTGAAAAACTCCATACTCATAGAGTGTATCTCAGCAGCCTCGAAGGTAGGCCAATTGTATTCGCTCAATCCAATATTTCGGCTAGAAAAAACTTGAAATGCATGTCCTGCTTCATGTGTCAAGACATCGATGTCTCCAGAAGTACCGTTAAAGTTTGAAAAGATAAAAGGTGCTTTGTATTTGTCGATGTACGTACAATAACCACCCGTTGCCTTGCCTTCCTTGTTGACAAGATCCATCAGATTATTATTTAGCATGAAATTGAAAAACTCATTTGTCTCCTCTGACAATTCTTTATACATCGTTTTGGCTTGATCTATGATCCAGGCTGGCGCTCCTTGCGGTTTTGGATTGCCAGAAGAAAAAGAAAACGCCTCATCATAATACTTTAGGTCCTCAATGCCAATTCTCTTCTTTTGCCGCTCGTATAATTTGGTTGCCAATGGCACAACGTGCTTCAGGATCTGATCTCTATAAAAAGCAACGTCCTTTGCGTTGTAATCGGAACGTAACATTCTGTTGTATCCTAATTGGACAAAATTTTCGTAGCCCAATTTTTTAGCAATAGAAGTTCGCACTTTCACAAGCTTATCAAAGATGATCTCGCATTCTTTTGAAACGGAAGCATAAAAGTCCCACTTCTTTTCGTTAGAGTCTTTTCTGATTTTTCTGTCCTTATGTGTATTGAAAGGGACAAGAGCAGAAAGGTTGTGCTTCTCTCCTTGAAATTCAATTTCTGCAGAAGCTTTTATTTTTACATATTCTGAGCGAAGTTTGTTCTCTTCTTTTAATTCTTCTAAAATACTTGGCTCAAAAGTTTTAAGGCTTAGTTCGGCGATCACAAAAAGTTGAGAACCCCACTTTTCTTTTAACTGGTCTTTAAAGTCTGATGCCATTAGAGCTTTATAGAACTGACTTACCAACTCTTGAAACATAGGACCATTCTTATCAAAATAGCCTTGTTCTTCTTCATAAAAGCCATCCTTGGTATTTATTGTGTGTCGTATGTGTGCAAGATTATACATGGTGCTAAACTCATTCCTCAAATCTGAGATCTTTTCAAAAGTCTTTAAGGCAGTTTCAAGATCAGTCGCTGATTTAAAAGTATTCAAGAGTGTTTGAAAGTCTTTGCTCATTTCATCAAGCTGAGGTCTTTCGTATTTATAATTGTCAAAAGTCATTATTTGAATGTTTATGTGTTTATACGTTTATCTGTTTATTTGTTCTTTTTTGCTTCAGTTTTTATTAAACTAGCGTCTTATTAGCGGGCTTAAATATAGAGATTTATTAGCATAAGTTCGGAACAGCTATTTATCAACACAATTGAATGAAGATTCCTCAATTTGAAACCAATATAAATAAGGCTTATACGCTGCCGACAAATTTCTATACAGACCATGATATTTATAATCTGATACGAGATAAGGTATTTGAAAAGTCGTGGCTATATGCCGCTGAAGCATCAGTTATCCAAGAAGCGGGAGATGTCCATCCTTTTCAATTTATGGAAGGATTATTCGATGAGCCTCTATTTTTTTCAAAAGATAAATCTGGGCAAAGACACTGCCTGTCAAACGTATGTACCCATCGAGGAAATATTTTGCTTTCAGACTCTGCCAATAGAAAAAACGTATCATGCTCTTACCATGGTCGTTGTTTTCATTTGGATGGAAAATTTAAAAGCATGCCAGCGTTTGAAGCAGTGGAAGACTTTCCAAACGAGCAAGATCATTTGAAGCGTGTTTCTTTAGAGGAATGGCTAAATATGTTTTTTGTTTCCTTAAATCCTTCAAAGGACTTTTCTACAGTGATCAAACCCATTCAAGAGCGTTTGTCATGGCTCGATACTACTTCTTTGATTTTTGATGCATCAAAATCTAAAGATTATCCATTAGATGCCAATTGGCTTTTATATTGCGAAAACTATTTAGAAGGCTTTCATTTACCTTTCGTACATCCTGGATTGACCGCTGCGCTTTCTCTTAATGAATATGATTATGAGTTATTCGAAGATGGCGTCCTGCAGTTAGGTGTCGCTAAAAAAGGAGAAACTTGTTTTGATATTCCAGAAGGCGCAATCGATCAAGGAAAAAACATATACGCATATTACTATTTTCTATTCCCTAATTTGATGCTCAACTTTTATCCTTGGGGTTTGTCTCTAAATGTTATTTACCCGCAAGGGATAGAAAAAACAAAAATCAGTTTTAGAACTTATTTACTTCCAGGTGTCAAGCATGAATTTGACGCAAAAGGCATCCATGATACGGAGATGGAAGATGAGGCGATCGTGTTGCAAGTCCAAAGAGGAGTGAAGTCTAGATTTTACGAAAAAGGGAGGTACGCTCCGGAACTAGAGAAAGGAGTACATCATTTTCATGGAATGGTTTTAGGAGCGTTACAATGAACTCACCCACCAGTTCCCTTTCTTGAAAAAAGAGGGAGGATAATTTCTTTTTTCAAGAAAATATTTTCATCCAAAGCATTTGAAACATTTAAAGAAATCTCCCCGTCCTTCTAATTCTAGAGAAGGCCAGGGGGATGAGTTGAACCGCCATTTATACGAAATCCTTCGTATTAAATTTGGAATTACGAAAACATTCGTATATCATTGTAGTACGAAAGGTTTCGTATAATAATTTATTATCATGAAAAAAGATCAGATCAAACCTACAGAGTCGGAATTTGAAATATTGAGTATCATCTGGGAGCAAGGGCCCTGCACCGTAAGATTCATCAATGACAAGTTAAATGAAAAGAGAGAGGTAGGGTATACCACTACGCTGAAGATCATGCAGATCATGGCTGACAAAAAATTGTTGACCAGAAATACAGAATCAAGAACACATATCTACGATACTAGCATCGTAGAAGAAAAAATGCAAAAGCAGTTACTCAAGAAATTTGTAGACACAGCTTTTAGAGGCTCTGCCATGAATTTGGTCATGCAAGCATTAGGCAATCATAAAACTTCCAAGGAAGAATTGGAGGAAATAAAATTGCTAATAGAGAAAATCGAAAAGAAAAAATAATTGAATCACTTTCAATCTTTCTAAAATGAAAATATTACAATCATTTATATCAGAAGAACTTATCCATGCCATCGGATGGACATTAATGCATTCTATTTGGCAAGGCGCATTGGTTGCCATTTTGCTGACCGTTTTATTTATGGGTTTAAAAGATAAATCTCCAAAGCTAAAATATCTTGTAGCAAACTTGTCTTTGCTTTTGGTTTTGAGCCTGACAGTATTGACCTTTGTAAATCTCTATCAAGTTGATACACCAACGAGCAGATTCGTCATGACAGCAGAAACAATAGCTGAAGGAGAGACTATCATGCAGATCCAACAATCAAGCTATTCTTCAGGAGTTGCTAACTTTATCAATAGCAATCTTAATCTAATAACGGGAGCTTGGTTGCTTGGAATTTTATTTTTTGTGGTAAAATTGATAGGTGGATTTGCACACATCCAGTACCTTAAAAGATCAAAGATGACAATACCAACTCTTTGGAATGAAAAATTAAATTTCCTGAAAAGGAAAATAAATTATGATAACCCTGTTGAGCTTGCCTTGTCTTCTTCTATTTCTGTTCCAATAGTTTTAGGTGCAATCAAACCACTGATTCTTTTACCAGTAGGTATGATAAATAAAATGCATCCGGAAGAAGTGGAATCCATTCTTGCGCATGAACTTTCACACATAGTCAGAAAGGATTATCTATTCAATATCATTCAGTCAGTGGTAGAGTCCCTTTTGTATTTCAATCCTGGAGTATGGTGGATATCAGCGGTGATAAGATCTGAAAGAGAAAATTGTTGCGATGATCTTGCTATTGAAATGTGTGGCGACTCCTTGACTTATGCAAAAGCTTTGGTAGGCGTGGAAGCTTTGTATCATAAGACACCAACATTGGCGATGGGTCTCTTTAAAGAAAAAAAATCTTTACTCAATAGAGTAAAGAGAATATTGAAGCAGCCACAGAATAAATCTGTGTTGAATGAAAAATTATTTGTTAGTGGTCTTTTGGTCTTGGGGTTATCCTTAATGGCTTTGGAGTCAAACATAGCCACCAACAATTTAAATGCAGATAGATTTAAAGTTGAAGTAATTGAGACTTTTAAAAATAATCACCTTAACACCCAAGTGCGACCAATGGCTTTTGTACGAACAGAACCGCCGGCACCGCCAGCACCGCCAGTACCACCAGTACCACCAGTACCTAAATTTAGTAGTTTTTCGCAACGATCTTCAGTGCTTGAATTGCCAAGTCTTTCAAAGCTGTTTCAAACTAATCTTGATACGATACCAAAGAAAAATGAAGATGTAAACATTCGCATTAAAACTAATTCGGGAACAAATTCTGAATTTCATTTTGAAGTAAAAGATGGAGAAGTGAAAGAACTGATCATTGATGGAGAAAAAATTGACGAAAAAGATTTTGATAAGTATATTAATGAAGACAATATTAGAATAAATGGAAAACAATATTCTCATTTTTTTGATGGCGATAAAATGAGAAGAAATATTGAAATGCAAAGTGAGGAAAGTCAAAAACATATGTTGGATGCAATGGAAAGAAATATCGAACATTTAAAATTAATGAAATTTAGTGAGGATTGGAGAGCGACGATGGAAGAACAAATTCGCAATGCAGAAATTGCAAAGGAAAAGATTTTTGAAAACATGCAAGATCAAATTGGAAATTTTGAATTTAAAGCACCCTTTGATGAAGAAGGATTTAACGCCCACATGGAAGAAAATATGGCACATGTAGAAGAATCGATGGCACATGTAGAAGAATCGATGGCTCATGTGGAAGAATCGATGGCTCATGTGGAAGAAGCTTTTGCTGATATGGATATTGAATTGGATTCATTCATGGAAGACCTTGACTTTGAAATAGAGGAGCATGAAAGAAATCATATGTTTGTTCTGAAACAGTGGTTGATTGAAGATCTCCATCGCCATGGACATATTGATACTGTTGAAGCGTACGACATAGAAATTAGAAAAGTGGAAATGATAGTTAATGGAAAGATCTTTTCTGCCAAAGAACGCGACAGGTATATAAAGAAGATTGAAAAGATCAATAAGAAAGAATGGACAAAGAAGAATAAGCTTATTTTGAAGAAGAATAAATCTAACGAAACATTCAACTTGAAATGGGATGGTTCCATTAATATGAATTGGGAAAAGATATAATTTCAAGAGACATCAAGAAACTACTAATGTAGTTTTGTGAAATAAAAATAGTGGCCAGAAAATTTTGGCCTGCCATTTTTTATAGCATTTTTTTTAGGTCATCTAGGTTATTACCGTCCTCAATGTTTTTGTCTCTTAACCATTCAATCAGTCTAGGGTTTTTTAAAAGAATTCCAGACTTATGCCTTTTAGATGCTGTAATGCTATCAAAAGCCAATCTAAAAATTTGGACCGCCGCTACTGATCGAACAGGGCCAAATTTTTCCTTCGTATTCTTTTTTACAAAACTGGTTAACTCTTTTAGTTCTTTGTCTTCTAATCCAGATTTTGCTTTCGCGAATGTTACCAGATCTTCACCGTGCCAAAGGGCGAAACTATATTCTCGATACATCTTGCTAGAGCCACCTTCGCCCGCTTGAGCATACAGTAGAATCGCATCTATAAACAATGGGTCGACCGGCCATTTCCACCAGTCGCCTTCTACACGAGAGGATCCATAAATGGATTTTTTATTTTTAAGAACCAAGCCCGTCACTTGGTGTTCTCTTGATTTTTCTCTTTCACTATTTATGCTTTCCCAGTTATCATTATTTATAATGTCTGAGAGAAGAATGATTTTATGTTCATCGTAATATTGCAATATTACTTTTTCTAATTTTTTTCGCCTTTCGGCTAAATCCTTATTTCGTATATCTTCACCCTTAAACTCTAAAATATCATAAGCCATAAAAACACAAGGAGATTCCTCGAATTGTTTTTTTGAATTATTTCTTCTTCCAAATCTAGTTCGCAAATTATTTATAGGAAGTATTTTGCCATTCTTAAAACAGATCAACTCGCCATCTAAAACCGTCCCATCTTCCATTGACTCTGCCAATGGTTTTAGCTCAGGTACTTTTGAGCTAAGTATATCTCCTTTTCTAGACCAAATAGATATTTTATTTCCTCTGACAATTACTTGCACTCGTATGCCATCCCATTTTCTCTCTACCTGCCAATTGCTAATGTCTCCTAGTTCTGCTACTGTACTTTCAAGGGTATGAGCCAAGTGAAAAGGGTAAGGTTTTGATTTTTCTGCTTCGGGATTTTCTGTAAAGATCAAAGTTTCAAAACTAACTTCATCAGGATGCCAATCGCTGTTTAGCTTATGAGCCAACAAGTTTTCATCTTTGCCAGTAACGATGGCCAAAGCCTTGCTCAACAATTTTAGAGAAACATCAAATCTAAAACCACCAGTAATTAATTTATTAAATATGAATCTTTCCTCAGGTCTCAAAGTGTCCCAAGCTTTTGTGATTGCATCTCTCTGGTCTATTCTCTCAGCATTAAAAATTGTTCGTATCATGCTAATCCATTCCGACAAAGTGTGGTTACCATTTCTTTTTGCTTTTGGCAGGAAATAAGCAATCGTTTCCGCCATATCACCCACAATTTGATGAGAAGCTTCAAACAGCCATTCACCCTCGGTATAAACCTGCTCAGCAAATTCTTTTAAAGCCTTGATGTCCACTACCCGTTTTGGACGAGTCCCTGTAAAAAGTGCTAAGGTCCATAGTTTATCCTCATCTGTTGCATTAGAAAAGTATTGCGCCAAAGCTGTCACCTTGAAGGCTTCTTTAGAGGTCTGCTCCAGATTAGAAATTAATTTGGCAAAGGATTTCATTAGACAAAGATATATTAAAGTTGAAAATTATGGGGTGGGAGGAATTGTATTGATTATGCAATAAGGCAAGCCCTATTGCTACGCCAAATTTTCGTATTAAATTAAATTGCATGATATTAGTATGGAAGTGTTACTAGCCTGATTTGTTTATAAACGAACTTCCATTGGAAGGGCATGCCCTTGAGACCCGTATTTAAGTACATTCTTGTTGTCAATTGCAAGCCAATATGCCTTATCATGCAAAACAAATTTATTTTTACAATCAAGAAGTAGTACTTGTGCTATAACAAGAAATATAAATTCCCTATTTTACAACATGCACCAAAAAATCATAATATCCTTTCTTTTTGTTTACACATTAGCAATCACACTCTATGCGCAGCCTGAACCAGCTACTGCGACAATTTCTTCAAACAACATTAAAGCCCAATTGACATCTAACGGACTTTTATTCTTTGGAGAAGAAAAGGGATTTGAATTTCCCATCGGTTCCAACACACATTTGATGAAGTCCTCCGGTCTATGGATCGCAGGTTATGACCTACAGGGAAATTTGAGAGGTGCCATTCAAAAATATAATGAAGATGGTAAAAGAGACTTTGTCAATGAAGAAAATTGGAACAAGATATGGCGGATAACAAAAAAAGAGATAGACGACTTCCGTGAAGATTATATGACAAACGGATTGGACGAAGCCCACCCGGCCATCTTTGGTTGGCCAGCAAAAGGCAATGATTTTTTCTTTGATGAAAATGGATTTGACATGCCTGAAGGTGATGAAGAATACGCACCATTTGTTGATATCAATGAAAATAGGATCTACGAACCAGACAGAGGCGAATATCCAAATATAGGAATACGATGTGTCAATCTACCAGCACCAACTCCAGACGAAATGCTATGGTGCCGATACACAGATAACACAGAGCACACCGAATCAGGAATGTTGCCGATTAACTTAGAAGTGCATACTTCTTATTTCGTTTTTAACTGTGTCAACAACCAATTTTTAAATAACACCATCTTTGTTAGGCATTGGTTGATAAATAAAGTGGATGGTATTTTGGACGATGCTTACATAGGTGTTTTTTCTGATTTTGATATTGGCTGTCCCGATGATGACTACATGGGTGCCTCCAACGAATTTAGAACCATCTATGGTTACAATGCAGACAATGATGATACAAGCTGTACGGGGGGAGAGGGTTATGGACAAGGTGCTCCTGCAATCGCTACCACCATGCTTATGGGGCCATGGACGCTTTTAAACAACGCCGTTGTCTTCATAAATTTTAATCGGCACATGCCCATCCCTTATGGCGATGGAAACGAAGGGGAACCCTTCATTGGACAAGACTATTACAATTACCTTGATGGCAGATGGAAGGATGGATCAGACATGCCTTTCGGAGGTGTTTTTTATGACGGCAATCCCAGTTCTTCTCCCAATACAGAATTAGCATTAGGAAATCCTCAAGGTGATCGTCGCGCTTTAGGTTCTGTAGGTCCATTTATTTTTCGCGGTGGTGGTCGCTATGAGTTGGTACTAGCATACTCCGTCTACGACGAACCAGGAAATTCTAACTTGGGGAATGTCAATAGTATGTACCAAGGCATCTCATATCTCAGATCTGAATTCAGCGACTGCTATGCCAACTGTCTTCAACAGACAACTCCAGTAGATCAAGTGCAAGAGGAAATTGAGGTAAGCATCTATCCGAATCCTAACTCAGGTGTATTCAATATTGTGCACGAAGACTCGGTGCAAGCTATCTTCATCTACAGCAGTGATAAAAAATTGGTTCAAAAAATTGTTACAGATAAAACCGCTCAAACTCAAACAGTCACCCTCACTTCAGGGTTGTATTTTGTGAAACTAGAAACAGAAAAAGGGGTCTTGATTGAAAAGGTGGTGGTGTATTAAACTGTTTATTTTGCGTCATTCTTAATAAGAATGATATTTCTTATTTTAATTAGCTTTTAAATTTCTAAATTTTAGTATTTATCAGATTATCATATTATCAGAATCCTTCTTCTTTCTCCACTTTAACCTCTGCCGCATCAAGTCCTTGGTCACAAAGCCACTTGGCAAAAATCGCACAGGAACCCGCAGCGCCATGTGTTACAAATACTCGGTTTGCCTCCGTCTCTTTGACTGCATAAACCAATCCCTCCCAATCCGCATGATCTGAAAGTACAAACCCACGATCGCAACTCCTTCGTTTTCTGCCGTTTCTAATGGCCATCCAACCAGAAGCCGACGCTACAGATTTTTCGCCTAGCTTGGTTGCCCAGGCATTTCCTACTGCACCAGGTGGGCAGATTACGATATTGCCAGTATACATTTTTTTGGTTTGGTGAGCTGCAATCTTTATGGTGTCATGAAGTTTGATCCCTTGTTTTCGAAATATGGCATTTGTATCTTCAACGGCCTTGTGCGTAAATATTTTCCCAATGGAAGGGTCCAAACCTTGTATCAGCCGCTGCGCCTTCCCCAAGGAATAACCAGTTAACAAACTCGTTATTCCTTCTGTTTTGTTCTGCCTCCACCAGTCATTGATATCTTCAAAAATTTCTTCCTGAGGAGTCCATTTGTAAATTGGTAGTGCGAAAGTAGCTTCCGTGACAAAAGTATCACACTTCACGGACTCAAATTTTTCCGCAAGGCCATCATCTTCTATCTTATAGTCACCAGATACCACCCACACTTCTCCCTTATATTCAACCCTGATCTGCGCAGAACCTGTGATGTGCCCAGCAGGATGAAATGAAAATTTCACCCCATTGATCTTGACCACCTTACCGTACGCAATAGATTCTATCTTCAATTTTTTCCCAAGACGATGACTGATAACCGGCTTAGCAGAATCAGTACACAAATAATGCTTATTGCCCCACCTTGCATGATCAGCATGCCCATGCGTCACCAATGCCCGATTGACACGCTTATGCGGATCGATGTACACATCCGCCCGCTGGACATATAAACCCTTGTCTGTAAACCTTATGAGTTGATCTTTTGAAATGATACTTGATTTTATTTTGGCAATATAAAACGAATTTCTTTTATAGCTAAGAAAACGCAACACGAACCTTTTTTTTATGTTAAACATACTAGTGTTCCTTGCTATCAATGCCCTTTAGATTAAAGAAGTAAACTATCAACTGTCAATGCCGAAGGCATCCCGAAAGGGACTGACATCTGACAACTAACAACTATATAAAATGATGAAAGGCGGTGTTCCATCCAAAAAGAAAAAAAGCTTCGCAATCCAAACGCCACTGCGAATGTATCTGCGACGATATGGTAGAGAGATCAGCCTACCTGTCAAGTATCAAGATTTGCATCGTTTTGAAAATACAGTTTCCTTAATCGACAGTCAGGGAGAAGATACTTTATGGGAGACAGCCTATTACAGCGAATCGGATACCCGAGATTTTCACAAGGCCCTCACACAAATTTACGCACTACTTAAGACAGATGGAGATGTAGAAGTATTGGATCACCTAAGTGTAGATAGAATTGACTTTTGTACTTTTGGAAACACTCATCCTTTTAGAGTTAGGATCATCAACAGCTATAATGATAACTACGATCACTTCTATGTTAAAAAAGCAGATTCCTCTAGAGTGTACGGTTTAGAATTAGAGCACGTCCTTTCCCCAAATAGAATTACCTATATGGTCGACGGCGGGACTTTAATTGAAGAACACATTGCAGGCATCCCTGGAGATCGCTTTGTCGAGCAAAATCTTAACGTCTCCAAATTTGACCAAATTAGAATTTCCAAAGAATTTGTAAAATTCAATGAAAGATGTTTTGTGCGTCTATTAGGAGACATGCGTTCGTACAATTATGTAGTCGACATCACCCCAGACATCGAAGGGAACCAATACCGTATAAGAGCCATCGATTTTGACCAACAATCTTACGAAGGCAGAAAAAATTTTTACCTTCCACAATACTTCAAAGAAAATAACCCCATTATCAAAATGGGTATCGAGCACATGACACCCGAAACGATGAAGCAATACCAGCTAGAGGAAAGAACCCTTATGGCCAACCGCTCCAAAGGAGAATTTCGTAGGCTATCCGCCCTCCTGGAAGTCATGCAAAAAGACATCATCTCCTCCAACGAAAAAATCGAAAAACTAAAAGAAGAATTAATTCAGCACCATGACAACGATTCCTTCACCGCCTGCAAGAATATGGGCGAGATCGTTGCTACTAATATTGATTTAATTATTCAGAAGGTTTTTCAGCAAGGCATGCCTTAAAGAAATTCAAATTCATTTTTTTTACTTAAAACCCCAAATCGTTGTCAAGCCGCCTTTTGTGGCCACTTAGAGCGTGCAGCGTAGCATAGTCGATTTTCATTATGAGATCCTAATAATGCTTTGCTTATAGATTAAGGAATTGATAATTGCACTCATGGAATTTCTTTTGTACTTACTTTTCCTTTTTGCTTGATGAGTCCACTCTAAAAACTGACGAATTGCATAAAATGGAATATTTTGGATGAGATTTTTGGTTCTCGAAATTCAGTGATGCCTGAGCATCAGTGGATTGAGAAAATGAAAAATATCGCCAAAAGAAACATTTTTGGTTTTGTGAGTTTTTGGAGTGGACTCCTTGATCAAAAAGAAAGAAAAAATCAAGCTGTACCATAGAAAACTTAAAATTGTCTCGGGCTAGCGCTCAAGCTTAAAACTCGCCTTGAAATATTTATGCCTTTAACTAACTCTTTGGTAATAGCATTTCTTGAATAATCTTCATCGGGCTCAAACAGTTAAGCTTCTCTTAGCCAGCGCTTCTCGCAATTTTATAGCTTTCTATGCTAAGGCCAACCTTCTTGGTCTAAAAAAGGAACATGATTGAAAAATTGTCATAGATAGATCTTGATAATGCTTTATTATAAATTTATGGTAATGACAATTGTGCTAAAAAATCTTTGTCATTCTGAGCGAGCCAAATGCGAGTCGAAGAATCAACGGTCGGTTTCTTAGAATAATTTCGACCAGAGTGGAGAAATCTGTATACGTATTCTTTGCTTTGCACCTTCTTTTTGCAAGTTAAATGTTACAGGTTTCTTCACTCCACTCTGTTCCGATCCCAAGCCGGGAAGGCAAAATTATACTAAGAAAATTCACATAAATCCCTTCAGTTTCACTGCCGCTACAGTCGGGATGACAATCTATTTTAGAACAGATCCAAAAATTACATTATAAACCATATATTAGTAACAAATTATCAACTTAAAACAATACTACTATATGATCGCGCATTTCTACAAGTTCACACTTGCGGCATTCTTCTTATTTTGCCTCATTTCATGTACAACCGATACCCTAGAAAATAACCAAGGATCAGATCAACAAAATTTTGGATACGAACGTGCCCATAACCCATGGGTCTTCAGATCCGTCTTAGATGATAAGCCAAGAATGATAACCTTAGCTTTAAATGATAATCTTTGGCTTGCCTACTCTACACAAAATTGTGCGATCTACAAAGCATGGAAAGGATTTGTGAATTTTGATGGTGCAGTTTATAATACAGTGCACGGCCCTCAACCAAATACTATCGGAGATGCCTTTTTTGTGAATGAGTTCGAAAATCCTTGGGTAGCTACAAAAGGCGGAAAAGAACAATTTTTAAAGATCCAATATAGAGGACATAGTTTTGTGAAAGGACAAGCAGTTTTGAATTATGAATTTACCTTACCGGAAGGGAAAAAATTTACAGTCAAAGAAAAGCCTGAATACCTTGAAAACGAAGCAGGTCTAAAAGGTCTGGAAAGAGTCTTCACAATAGATGGCCTTCCTAAAGGGGTGCAATTGGCTTTAAAAACCAACATGAGCTCCATTTCTGGGTCTATAGATAAAACCGCCGAACAAGCAAACTTTAAAACCAATGGCAAATTAGTCTTTGATAAAATTAAAGAATTTAAGTCTGGTAAAATCAGTGCAATTGACCTAAAAGGCCAGTTGATCTTAAATCCAAATGAACCAACTACCCTCACTTCCTTTTTTGTTAAAGATCCTTTGATCAAAAACGTAAACAAACTAAATGACGAAAAAGAACTTGAAAAGCCTCTAGGCTATAAATTGATTGCAAGAAATGATTGCAAATCTTGTCATAACACGATAAGAAAAACAATCGGACCCGCCTATATGGATGTTGCCAGAAAATACGACAACACAGAAGCCAATATTGCCATGCTTGCAGAAAAAGTAAAATATGGAGGCGCCGGAGTCTGGGGTAGCACGATGATGAATGCACATCCTAACGTCGATGACCTAGATATCCAAGCAATGGTAGAATACATTATGACCTTGGACAGCGAAGAAGAAAAAATAGCGAAAAACAAACCTGTAAAAAAACAGATGGCTTTTACCACTGCCGCTGATGTAGAGACTGAAAACCTGCTGCCTGGATTGAGATTGAAGTTTGTTAGGATCTCAAAAAAAATAAAAGGACTGGACGATATCGACTTCAATAAAAAAATAGAATACGAAGGGGTCGTCCCAAATATAAACATCATTGATGCTGATCTCTCATGGGCTGGAGATTGGTTCGGAATGCAATTTGATGGGTTCATCGAAGTACCCAAAGACAATAATTATTTGTTCAGAATAAGTTCAGATGATGGCTCTAGATTTTACCTGGACGATCAATTGATCATCGACAATGATGGTTTCCATGGTAATGATAGTCGAGATGGAGAAATGGCTTTAAAGGCAGGACTACATCCAATAAGAATTATTTATTTTCAAGGAGAAGGTGGGAAGTCGGTCAGTTTTTCCTGGAAGTCATTTGATGATCCCAGTTTTAAAGCTGTAGATCCTTCGTCCTTTGTTCATCATAAAAAGGATCACGCTATTGATGTCGACAAAAAATCTCCACCACTAGCTGCAACAGCCAAAATGCCTGGAGATCAATATCCACTAGATGGGGTACATCCCAGTTTTGATCTGTCTCAAGCAAGGCCGGCTACCTTCTTGCCTAAAGTAGCGGGAATGGGATTTAAAGCAAACGGCAAACTCGCAGTCAGTACTTGGGATGCTGGGGGGGAAGTTCATCTGATAAGCAATCCTCAATCTGAAGACCCTGGAGAAATGAAAGTGAAAACCATAGCCAGAGGATTGGCAGAGCCATTGGGGTTAAAAGTTGTCGATGATGTCATTTATGTCTTACAAAAGCAAGAACTCACCAAGCTGGTAGATACAGATGGTGATGAGGTGATAGATGAATATATTACCATTTGTAATGCTTGGGACGTGAGCGCTAATTTCCATGAATTTGCTTTTGGCTTAGAAGAAAAAGATGGTTGGCTCTATGGAAATTTAGCCATTGGTATTTTGCCTGGAGGAGCTTCTGCACCAAACCAGCCTCAGCATAGAGGGAGAACTTTCCGAATTGAAATAGCTACAGGAAATATAGAGTTCATTACCTCAGGTTTGAGGACACCCAATGGCGTGGGAATTGGAGTGGACAACGAATTATTTGTTTCTGACAACCAGGGAGATTGGCTGCCAGCTTGCAAGATCATGCATGTCGAAAAAGATGCTTGGTATGGATCTAGAGCTGTTGACTTTGAAGGAACAAAAGATTTCGTAATGAAAGATCCTGTAGTCTGGCTGCCGCAAGATGAGATTGGCAATTCTCCATCGCAAATTACCTATCTGAACAAAGGCCCCTATAAAGGCCAAATGATACACGGTGAGGTGACGCACGGAGGATTGAAAAGAGTTTTCGCAGAAAAAGTGAATGGCGAGTATCAAGGAGCGGTTTTCAGATTTGTCCAAGGTCTAGAAGCAGGTGTAAACAGAGTTTGTTGGGGACCAGATGATGCACTTTACATCGGTGGTGTTGGTTCTTCTGGCAATTGGGGACACACTGGAAAATTGTGGTATGGCCTTCAAAAAATAAAATACAATCAAAAACCAACCTTCGAAATGTTGGCCATCCGCGCCAAGACAAATGGGGTGGAGATCGAATTTACCGAACCGTTGAGAGAAGGAGAAGGTTGGAATAAAGATCTATACAATGTAGAACAATGGTACTATAAACCAACTGCCGATTATGGTGGACCAAAATTAGATCAAAAAAACTTGGCTATAAAAAGTGTCAGCGTTGCCGCTGACCGCAAAAAAGTTTTTCTAGAAATAGGAGGAATAAAAGAAAAATATGTGGTCTACGTCAGGTTGAAAGAACACCTGATCTCTCATAATGGAAATGGGTTACTAAGCACAGAGGCATGGTATACGATGAACAACATTCCTAAAGATGTACCTGGAAAAATCATTCCTAACGATATCAACTACGCCGATAATACATTGACCGAAGGACAAAAGAAAGCAGGTTGGAAATTATTATTTGATGGCAAAACGACCAGCGGCTGGAAGAATTTTAAAAAAGAAACAATTGGTGCCAGCTGGAAGGTTGATAATGGAGCTTTGACATTGGCTACAAACTCAAAACCAGATGGAGGATGGCAAGTAAAAGATGGTGGAGATATCATAAGTGAAAAAGATTATACAAATTTTGAATTTGAAATAGAATGGAAAATACAAAGTTGCGGAAATAGTGGAATCATGTATTTGGTTTCTGACGCTGATGAATTCGATTATCCTTGGATGACTGGACCAGAGATGCAAGTACTTGACAATACCTGCCACCCTGATGCAAAGATCATTAAGCATAGGGCAGGAGATCTTTACGACATTCAATCCTCTAAATACGAAACAGTAAAACCTGCAGGAGAATGGAATAAGGCGAGAGTTGTCGTCAATAATGGAAAAGTGCAACACTGGTTGAATGGCGTACAAGTTGTGGAAACAGAACTTTGGACAGACGAATGGAAGGAAAGTTTAAAATCAACCAAATGGAAAGACTATCCAGCATTTTCAACCAAAAAATCAGGCAAGATAGCCTTACAAGATCACGGAGATCGGGTCTGGTTTAAAAATATAAAGATCAGAGAACTGTAGCGAACACTTTTAATATATTCAGATTATGAAAATTGGTCCAGAAGAGATTTAATAAATGCACTTGGTGTTTCCGCTTTGAGTAGAGGACACTTGTGTACTTGTTGTATGGGTTAAAAATGCGCAATACTTATCAATTCTCCAAGTTCTCAGTTGTCTGGTAATTCTTTTATTTTTCGTTAATATGGTGAATATTTTAGGTAGATTGAACTGGTCCTTATGCTACAAAAAAGCTTACTACAAAAAGCAATCTTGGTTGTACCATTTTGATCTGCTAGAAGACAAAGATAAGTGGCCAGAAGAGCATCAAAGTTTAATAAATAACTAATAAGTTAAATGGCAAAAAAAAGAAAGATAAGGATGGGAATGGTCGGTGGAGGCAGAGGAGCCTTTATCGGGAATGTCCACAGAATGGCAGCTGCCATGGACGGGCAAATTGAATTGGTGTGCGGTGCATTTAGTAGCTCCGCCAAAAAATCTAAACTCTCTGGTGCGGATCTATTCTTGCCTGCCAATAGGGTCTATGCTTCTTACGAAGAAATGATCCAAAAGGAAAAGGAATTGCCTGAAAATGAAAGGATGGATTTTGTCTCGATCGTGACCCCTAACCATGTACACTTTGGCCCAGCTAAAATGGCTTTAGAAAATGGATTTCATGTTGTATGTGATAAGCCTGTCACTTTCAATATGAAAGAAGCCATAGAACTTCAAAAATTGGTTAAAAAGAAAAAGTTACTATTTGCATTGACCCATAATTATACGGGTTACCCAATGGTCAAAGAAGCAAGATCCATCATCAAGAAAAAGAAATTGGGTGAGATCAGAAAAGTGATCGTAGAATATCCTCAAGGTTGGCTTTCAACTTTTTTAGAAAAGTCAAATCAAAAACAAGCCGCATGGAGAACAGATCCTAAAAAATCTGGCCAAGCCGGCGCAATGGGAGATATTGGAACCCACGCTGAAAATTTAGCAGAGTACATCACCGGTCTTAAAATCACACAGCTATGTGCGGACCTAAATACAGTGGTGAAAGGAAGAAAGCTCGACGATGATGGTACCGTCTTATTAAGATTTGATAATGGCGCCTCGGGCGTACTACTAGCCAGTCAAATTTGTGCTGGAGAAGAAAATAATCTGCGCATTAGAATTTATGGAGAGAAAGGCGGACTCGATTGGAATCAGCAAGAACCAAATAGCCTATTACTAAAATGGCAAAATAGAACTACAGAACTCATCAGAACAGGTGTCGGAAATCTATCAAAAGAAACGCAGGCTCATACAAGGATACCAGCTGGGCACCCTGAAGGTTATCTAGAAGCTTTTGCAAATATTTACAGAAATTTTGCTTTTACCTTGCAGTCGGTTTTGATAAACAAAAAACCAAACCAGCTCTATATGGATTTCCCAACAATCGATGACGGCGTAAGAGGAATGAAATTTATTTCCAAAGTGATTGAAGCGTCAAAGAGTAAGCAAAAATGGGTAAAGTTTTAAGAAATTTCCATAAATTGAACGCTATGAAAAAGTTTAGATACATACACACGGCATTTATCATTGTTATCTTGTTTGTGCTTTCATGCAACGAGACTGGATCAACTCAAAAAAAGATCATTCTCGAACCCGGTTTCTATAAATTAGAACCAGCTGAATTTATGTCAAAATATCAAAGCGCTGATAATGCAGTCATGATTGATGTAAGAACAGAAAATGAATACAAGGCAGGAGCAATAGTTCAAGAAGCGATCAATATCGACTATCATGGGGATGACTTCATTCAAGATATGGTCATATTGGACAAAGAGGCACCGACTTTTGTATATTGTTATTCAGAAGGAAGATCCTCAAAGGCGATTTATAAGATGAAACAGTTGGGATTTAATCAAATATATGAGCTGAAAGGTGGATATGATCTCTGGAATAGGCAGCAAACAAAAAAGTAAAAGGTATCAGATAAGTCACTTTTGAACAGTGAATAAACATTATACTCTTATATCTGTTCCTAATTTCTCAAGACTCTAAAAATGGATAAAAAAATTATAGTCATTGGTTCAGGATTCTCTGGATTGTCTGCAGCTAGCTGTTTAGCTAAAGAAGGCTATAATGTCACCGTCCTTGAAAAAAATGCCACACCAGGAGGAAGGGCACGAAAATTTCATGAACAAGGATTTACCTTCGACATGGGTCCAAGTTGGTATTGGATGCCTGAAGTATTCGAGCAGTTTTTTAACCTTTTTGGCAAAAAAACTGCTGACTTTTATGATTTAAAAAGATTGGATCCTTCCTACAATATATTTTTTAAAGACGAATCCGTCGATATTCCAGCATCAAAAAAAGGTCTATTCGAACTTTTTGAAAAATATGAACCCGGGAGCTCTAAACACCTTGAGGCATTTTTAGCGGAAGCTAAATACAAATATCAGGTAGGAATGACAGAGTTTGTCTTTAAACCAAGTCTTTCGTTAACTGAGTTTGCTGATTCCAGGATTTTAAAAAGTCTTTTCAAGCTAAAAATGTTTACTTCCATTGCCAAGTCCATTAGGAGCAAATTCAAAAATCCAAAGTTGAGGCAGTTGCTGGAATTTCCGGTTTTGTTTCTCGGCGCTACTCCCCAGAAGACACCCTCTTTATATAGTCTCATGAATTATGCTGACTTGGTCTTAGGCACATGGTATCCTATGGGCGGTATGAACAAGATCATTGAGGGTTTTTTGGCTGTCGCCGAAAGTCAAGGGGTAAAAATAATATGTGATCAAGAAGTCAAAGAGATCTATATTCCTAATGGGAAAGCTAAAAAAGTGATCACTCAAAACAATGAATATACTTGTGATGTAGTGATAAATGGTGGAGATTACCACCACTTTGAACAAACAATACTGAACGAAAAAGATCGTGTTTACTCTCAATCTTATTGGGATAAAAGAGTGATGGCTCCCTCATCTTTGTTATTTTACTTAGGAGTCAATAAGAAACTGAAAAATCTAAGGCATCATAATTTATTTTTTGATGCAGATTTTGATCAGCATGCAAAAGAGATCTATGATGAGCCTGCTTGGCCAACAAAACCTCTTTTTTATGCCTGTTGTCCTTCGGTCACTGATCAATCCGTTGCCCCAACTGGCTCAGAAAACCTATTTTTACTAATACCCCTAGCACCCGAAATTGAAGATACAACTGAACTGAGAGAAAAATATTTTAACATAATAATGGATAGGCTGGAGGAAAGAACAGGCCAAGAAATTAGGTCAGCAATAGTTTATAAGCGATCTTTCGCACACAAAGACTTTAAAAAGGATTATCACTCTTTCAAAGGCAATGCCTACGGGCTTGCAAACACACTATGGCAAACTGCATTTTTAAAGCCAAAGTTGAAAAGCAAAAAAGTGAGTAATTTATATTATACAGGTCAATTGACTAGTCCTGGTCCAGGTGTACCACCATCAATAATTTCAGGACAAGTTGTAGCAAGTGAAATAATAAAAACTTATTCGGTTTGAAACCAGTGGAAATGTTGGAGCTTTATAATAAAACAACTTTTGAGTGCAGTAAGATTATTACAAATAATTACAGCACATCCTTTTCTATGGGGATCAAATTATTTGATCCAAAATTTAGACCTTCTATTTATGCGATATACGGTTTTGTCAGATTTGCAGACGAAATAGTAGATACCTTTCATGAATTTCCAAAATCTGAGCTTCTCAATAAATTCAGAAAAGACACCTATGAAGCCATCGAGATAGGCCTAAGCCTCAATCCCGTGCTTCATAGTTTCCAATCAGTAGTAAAAGATTTTAATATTGACATGGATTTGATAAATGCCTTTCTTGATAGTATGGAAATGGATTTGCATTTTCAAAATTACAACGATGACAGATATAAAGAATACATCTATGGCTCTGCAGAAGTTGTTGGGCTAATGTGTTTGAAAGTCTTTTGCGAAGGCAATACAGAAGAATATGAAAAGCTGAAAGAACCGGCTAAAAGCTTAGGATCTGCCTTTCAAAAAATAAATTTTCTTCGAGACATGAAAAGTGATTTTGACGAAAGAGGAAGGGTTTATTTTCCAGGCATTGATTTCAATAATTTTACCAACGAAGACAAACTAAAGATCGAAGCAGATATTTGGAATGACTTTGAACACGCCTATACAGGAATAGTTGGCTTGCCCAAAGGAGCAAGAATGGGTGTTCATTTGGCTTATGTTTATTATACCAACCTATTCAAAAAAATACAACGTTATTCAGCATCAAAAGTAGCCTCAGAAAGGATCAGGGTGAATGATGGAAGAAAGTTATACCTTCTTTGCAGTTCTGCAATTAAGAATAGACTGAATTTGTTATGAGTGTAATCCGTTTTAAATCAATGGATATGTTTAGAAATAAAACAATAGCAATTCAAGCCATTGGTCTTCTACTAAGTATAGCTACCTTTTTGATCCCTGTATTGTATTTCTTTCCGCTTAATAAAGAATTGAATTATACAGTTAGCAAGCTTTTTCTTGTACCTGCTTTCGAAACGAAGGCATATTACATGATACTTCATGGATTAGTGGTGCTGCCTGTTTTTCTTTTAAGTTTTGACGCTAAAGTTGGGTTTTATAAAAAATGGAAACATCTATTTCCAGCTATAATAATTGTAGGAGTGTTATTTATTATGTGGGATGTATTGTATACGGATCTAGTGGTATGGGGCTTTAATGAAGCTTATTTTTTGGGTCCAGAATTTTATAGTCTCCCTATTGAGGAATGTATGTTCTTTTTGACCGTTCCTTTTGCTTGCGTATTTATTTATGAATGTTTGCTCGCATATTTCCCCAAAGCGCATAAGGCGATTAATGATGATCTGATCACGATTGGATTAGCATCACTTTCTTTGATTTTAGGAGTGGCTAATTTGGGAAAAATTTATACTTCAGTGACGATGCTATTGCTGGGCATATTTTTGATCTGTCATTACCTTTTAATTCCAAATACGTACCGGTCAAAGTTCTTTTTGATGTTTTTTATAGCTCTAATTCCCTTTTGTTTGGTAAATGGAGCGTTGACGGGATCTTTTTCTCAAGAACCGATCGTATTGTATAATCAAGAGGAGATTTTGGGATTGCGGGTGTTTTCAATACCAATAGAGGATTTTTTCTATTGTATGTTGTTTTTATTCTGTGTAATTGTTTTGTTTGAATACTTTAAAACAGAAAGATCAGTGAAGGCATGAGAATTTATTTAATAAATGCTTGTTTCATTAGAAAACTTGCCCTATATTTGCCTTCCTTTTAAAATATACAGCAAGCAATTTAGAAAACTTAAAGATATTGGGCGAGAGACCAAATGTGGTCTTAGCCAAAAAAGTTCATTGACAATAAGGAGAAGTAAAAAAGAAAGAATTTGTTAGAAATTTATTTAGAGCTAGAGAAGTGTTAGACATGATCTTGCTATGGTTTCGGCTATGGTAAGTAAATCATAAAGAAAATAACATGGAGAGTTTGATCCTGGCTCAGGATGAACGCTAGCGGGAGGCTTAATACATGCAAGTCGAGGGGTAACGATGGAGCTTGCTCCAGGCGACGACCGGCGCACGGGTGAGTAACGCGTACACG
>Ga0114952_1001303_pt1 | contig 21300 bp, 17 predicted proteins | sample SidtaG_2_FD_87303 | JGI IMG/M metagenome (GOLD analysis project Ga0114952, IMG submission 87303) | Marine algal microbial communities from Sidmouth, United Kingdom - Sidmouth_Asex2 metaG | ecosystem: Host-associated > Algae > Red algae > Unclassified | place: Sidmouth, United Kingdom | collected...
ATTGCGTATGTAGAGGTTGAACATAAAAACAAAACATTAGCTTCTCGCATAAGCGACTCTATACGAATGATTTATTTAAATAATATAAATATATAGAAGCATTAACTAATTCAATTTGTTAGTTCTCCTACTTAAACTAAAGCAACAACGAATTTCAGCGCTAACTTAAGCAATCGATAAACCTAATTATCAATTTATGGTACATCAGTGAATAAACTCAACTTGCCAACTATTGCCACATTGTTTCTTGTCGCAAGTAATTTTTCGTTTGCGGACGAAAATGCGAATGCGCTGGAGAACCTCGATTGCGTGGTACAGCCAAGTGAGATCATTGACGTAGGCGCCGCCGTTTCTGGTCTGATTACCTCAATCAAAGTCGACCGCAGTGACATCGTTAAAAAACACGACTTTATCATTCATTTGGAATCCAGCGTGGAAAGAGCCGATGAAAAACTTTCGACCTTACAAGCTGACACAGACACTGCGATCAAGCTGCGCGAAGCGACCCTGAGCCTCGGTTATAAAACAAAAAAACGCAATGCGCAGCTGATGAAAGACTCACTCATCTCTGCGCAAGAGGTCGACAAGCTTGATACAGAAATCCGTATTGCTGAGCTCAATCTTGAGTTAGAGCGTGAAAACAAGCTAATCGCAAAAATTGCACAAACTCGGGCACAGGCTGTCTTGGCAAGAAGAGTAATCGCCAGTCCCATCTCGGGGGTTGTCATTCAGCGCTACAAGTCTGTGGGTGAACGAGTAGACGATGACCCGATACTTAGAATTGCTCAGCTTGACCCGCTGTACATAGAAGTTGTAATTCCGGTTAAGTACCGCGAGGCCATAAGCAAAGATATGCAGGCTACCGTGCTGCCCGCTGTAGAAGGTAGCGATAGCTACACTGCAACCGTAGAACGTATAGATAAAGTCATGGACCCTGCCAGCGGAACCTTCGGTGTTCGCCTGAGCCTACCAAATCCAGACTATAGCATTCCCGCTGGTGTTCTCTGCTCCTTAGACTTCAACAAATAAGACGACTGTCGTGGCGACAAAACTATCGATGCTAACAACGCGAAAGCTACGCACGATGACTCGAGAATCCAACCAGGATACCGAGGTGTCAGCCATTGCGTAAGCTAATCATCTCACCTCTGGTACGCATTAGCTTTAGCTTGACGATGCTGACAGTGTCGCTTTTGCTATTGGCGGACTTTAGTGGGTTTTTCCCCAACAATACTAAAGCAGAACTAACCGCTCGCAAGGCCATTGCAGAGTCTCTAGCGGTGCAGCTTTCAACGGCGATCAATTACGGCGAGATGAAAGGCCTAGAAGGTACGATTCACTCTGTCGTGGAGCGCAATTCATCCGTGCTTTCCGCAGGCCTACGGTCAGCCAAAAAAGTTCTTATGGTTGAGGCCGGCGCGCACTTAAACAATTGGCAATTAAAAAGTAACGACAAATCAAATGCGACGCAAATTCAGGTCAGCATATTCGACAACGATCAATTCTGGGGCACGGTCGAAATACGGTATAGGCCACTGGTTGGCTTTGCCAATACGCTAAACAATCGCCAGTCATTTTTAGGCTTCAGTTTGTTTGTCGCGTTTGTGGGCTTTTTTGTGTACATGTACTTTTTAAAGAAAGTCGTGCACGAACTGAACACGGATGACGTGATACCCGAGCGTGTGGGTAAGGCCTTGGATACACTCACCGAAGGCATCTTGATTGTTGACGATGCAGATTTTATCGTTTTCTCCAACGATTCTTTTGCCAAAATTGCGGGTGAGCCAAGCAACATCATCACCGGTAAAAGAACTCGAGACTACGACTGGTATATTAACGACGAGCTTGCCAACGCGGGTCAATTGCCTTGGGCTCAGGTCTCTCTGGATGAGCTGACTGTCAAAGGCGATTTCATCACACTGATCAGCGCACAAGGAAAACGCGTTTCTCTTGCTATCAACGCGACGGCTATTGGCCAAGCTGATGACCATGCCCAAGGTGTACTGATTACTTTTGACAACGTTTCAGATGTTGAAGAAAAAAATAGCCAGCTGGAAAAAACACTCGGCAAATTGCAACAAACACAAAAAGAAGTCACCGAGCAAAATCAACAGTTACAAATTTTGGCCACACGCGACCCACTCACCAACACGCTTAACAGGCGTTCATTGTTTCAGGGACTCGAGACACTTATCTCCGAAACATTTTGGGGCAACGCAGACCTCTGTTTCATCATGGTCGATATAGACCACTTTAAATCGGTCAACGATAACTACGGACACTCTACAGGTGATCGAGTCATCGTGTTTTTGTCTCAATGCCTTGCGCAACACGCCAGAACCACTGACCTTATCGCCAGGTTTGGAGGAGAAGAGTTTTGTGTTGTTCTGCCCAACACGAACATCCAAGAAGCAGTCGCAGTTGCAGAACGCATTCGTTTAACAATAGAAACCAGCCACGGCGGAGACTACGAAAAGTCGCTAAAGATTACAGCAAGTTTTGGTGTGTCCACCCTATCCGAAACTGCACATGATGGCGAAACACTGCTTGAACAAGCGGACAGCGCCCTCTACAAAGCCAAAAACAACGGTCGCAATCAAGTTGTTATGTGGCAGGAAGAATTTTCTGAACAGAGCCCCACGCAAACGCCTGCCCCTGATGTGGCCGAAGAATCTTTTGATGTAAATGAAATAGAGACATTAAACGATGAAATCTCAAAACAGCAAAACGCCGATTTTCAAGACACTGCAGCAACGAGTAAATCGCACAATTTAGCTTCTGCGAACGTACTACTACTAGATCGCATTGAGCAAGCAATACTTAGAAGTTCACGATACAAAAGTAGCTTCGCTGTAATCTCACTTGATATCGAAATTCTTCAACGTGTATCCGACACCCTGGGCAGCGCGGTCGGACAGAAAATGCTCAACGCCATCGTGGACCGGCTGAAATCCCTAGTACGCGATACCGACAGCATTCTTCTACCACACGAAGAAAACGACTCGCGCACCTTCAGTATTTCCTCGGTTGGAAATCGTGACATCGTGCTACTGCTCACCGATCTGGAAAGTCTAGACGGCGTCAATAATGTCATCAAACGTATTACACAGTCGCACAAGACGCCACTGATTATCGAAGGCAACGAGTACATTTTTAACGCGGATATGGGCATCAGCTTATACCCACAAGATGGCTCAGACTCCGCGTCTTTGTTAAAAAACTCGAGCATCGCCAAAAGCGAAGCAGTTCGCCTGATTGGTGGCAGTAATTTTTGTTTTTATCACAAAGAAATCGAACAACTCAACAAACAATTCATTCAACTTGAAGCCGAGTTATTACGCGCCATTGAACGTGATGAGATGGTTATTTTTTACCAGCCCAAGATCGACCTTCGCAACGGTGACGTCATCGGTGTTGAAGCACTTGTTCGCTGGCAACACCCGCACAGAGGCTTGGTGCCTCCCGATGATTTTATACCGCTGGCAGAAAAGACAGGCCTGATTGAAGACCTGAGCAACTGGGTGATTCGCTCCGTCTGCAAGCAAATCAGAGCCTGGCAAGATCAAAAGCAAGAAAAATTACAAGTTTCGATTAATCTCTCGCCCGTTGAGTTCAGAAACTCCAACCTAGCCAACAACATTATTGCGACAGTGATGGAGTTTGGCGTACAACCGCAAATGCTTGAGGTGGAAATCACTGAAGCGATAGCTGTGCACAACATGGAATGCGCCATTGAAATGCTGCAGCAAATTGCGCAGGTTGGCATCGGTATCTCAGTCGATGATTTTGGCACTGGCTACGCTTCGTTGAGCTACCTACAACAACTACCCATAGACAAAATAAAAATTGATAAATCATTTATCAACGGCGTTCTAGAAAACGATCATGATGCAGCTATCGTGAGTGCGGTGATCGCCATGGGCCATACACTTGGGCTTGTTGTTATTGCGGAAGGTGTCGAGACACTTGACCAAATGCATTTTCTACAAGATTTACAATGTGATCAAATTCAGGGTTATTTGATCAGTCGTCCGTTGCCGCGAGAGCAGTTGGACAAACTCATCGCCAATAAGTTTGAGATAAAAAAACGTATTCTCAATAATAGCGTGGAACCCACTGCCAACACATTGCACAACTCTGGCACAATCATGAGTATCATCAACAAACCTCCTGTTTCTCCACATGCCAGCAGCTAACACCTGCCACCCACGGCTGCGTTGATTAGTCAACAAAGCAAGGCCGCCCGGATGGCCGCAAGCCGCCATCACACACCGCTTTGCACTACTAGATTTCTCAACGCCCTAACTAGCAGTTACAGCAAACTCAGCTCCACGACGTGCCAAATAGTCGTTGAACCTAGTATCATCGCTTAAAACCGACCTGCCAGATACCAGTGACTCTATGCAACGAATAATGGTGCTTTACGCTCACCCTGCTCAACGCCACTCGCGCGCCAACGCTGCCATGGCAGCACGCGCTTCTGCGCTGGAGCAAATAACTTTTGTCGATCTCTACGCAGAGTATCCTCGTTTCAAAATTGACGTTGACCGTGAGCAAAAAAGGCTGTTGCAGCACGATATCATCGTGCTGCAGTTTCCACTGATGTGGTATTCAACACCATCTTTGCTAAAGGAATGGCAAGACCTAGTGCTGGAGTACGGCTTTGCCTACGGTGAGAATGGCAATAAGTTAGTTGGCAAAACACTGGCACTGGCTGTCACGACAGGCAGCCCACAAGAGGCCTACACCAGCGGCGGTTTTCAGAACCACGAGCTACATACGTTGCTCAGCCCTTTGTCTCAAATGGGCAATCTCTGCCAGACCCGCTCACTTCCGCCTTATGTGCTGTTTGGCGCACACAGCGATATCAGTGAAGCGGCCATCACACCGCACGTCGATGGTTACTGCCAATACTTAAGCGCTCTACGAGACGGCACAATCAAACGCAGGCACCTGCGCAAAATGCCGTTGTTCACCTTTGCAGATCTGCCTAAATTTTTGGAGCCAAACCATGACTGACTGGCTACTACAGGCTTTTATCTACCTGCTCGCAGCCGTCATCGCCGTCCCGCTGGCCAAACGCTTCGCTTTGGGCTCAGTGCTCGGTTACCTGATAGCCGGTATTATTATCGGCCCACTCTTGGGCTTAGTGGGTGACGAAACCCAAGCAATTCAACACGTGGCCGAGTTTGGCGTCGTGATGATGTTGTTCCTGGTAGGACTAGAGCTCGAACCGCGGGCTTTATGGTCAATGCGACACCGTTTGCTGGGCCTAGGCGGCTTACAAGTTCTGCTCAGCACACTGGCAATCACTGCGCTGGCCATGGCTTTAGGCCAAATCTGGAGTGTCGCTCTCGCTATTGGTTTGGTGATGTCATTGTCTTCAACCGCCATAGTGCTGCAGAGCCTCAACGAAAAAGGCTTGATGAAAAGCGACGGTGGAAAAGCCAGCTTTTCTGTCCTGTTGTTCCAAGATATCGCCGTCATACCCATGCTGGCGCTTATCCCGCTGTTGGCCCTACCCGAACTGGTACAGCTAACCCAGCACGCCGGAGACGATGGGCACGAAAGCATGAGTTTGGTCAGGGGCTTGCCCAGTTGGCAAGTGGCCATAATAACGCTAGCTGCTGTCGCTTCAGTTGTCGCTGCTGGCCATTATTTATCGCGCCCGCTGTTTCGTTTTGTCGCACTCGCCGATCTGCGCGAAGTTTTTACAGCCGCGGCACTGCTGTTAGTCATCGGTATTTCACTGCTGATGTCCTTGGTCGGGCTATCCCCTGCTCTGGGTACCTTCCTCGCGGGTGTTGTTTTGGCCAACAGTGAATTTCGCCACGAACTAGAAAGCGATATAGACCCTTTTAAAGGCCTGTTACTGGGGCTCTTTTTTATCACTGTGGGCGCTGGCATCAACTTCAGCATCCTCTTTGCCAACTTCAGTGCGGTACTGGGATTGACTGCGGCACTTATGTTGATCAAGGCGATTGTATTGCTGGTGCTAGCACGTGTGTTCGACATACGAGGAGCCGACAAATGGCTGTTTGCTCTGGCACTGGCCCAGGCCGGTGAGTTTGGTTTTGTGTTGTTGGCATTTACTGTCCAAAACGGTGTCATACCCACTGAAACCGCCGATATTTTATTGTTGGTTGTCGCTTTTTCTATGTTGCTGACGCCCTTGTTGTTTCTCTGTCACGAGCACATCCTGATGCCGATGCTCGACAATAAACAACAAAAGCGTAACGATGAAATCACCGAGCAAGGCAACATTATCATTGCCGGTTCAGGCCGCTTTGGCCAAGTGATCAATCGCTTGTTATTGAGCAGTGGCTACCGCACCGTGGTGCTTGATGTCAGCGCAGAAGCGACGCTTCGCTCGTCTAGATTTGGTGTCAAAACGTTTTTTGGTGATGCCGCCCGCCCCGATCTACTGCACGCTGCAGGCTTAGAAGACGCACAAATGCTGGTGGTTGCTATCGACGACCCAGAACGAGCGGAAGTGATTGTCAAATACGCACGCAAAGAGCGACCCGATATCCATATTGTGGTGCGCGCCTACGATCGCATGGAGGTTTTTAGTCTCTACCAAGCCGGTGCAAACGACATCATCCGCGAGACTTTCGACAGTGCGGTGCGCGCCGGCCGCTCGGCACTAGAAGGTTTACACGTACACCCTTTTGAGGCCGAAAAAATTGTCAGCGCCTACGTCGATTCAGATAAAAAAGCGATGTTTGAACTCGCGAAGATCTACGATCCCGATGCACTGCCTTATGAAAACCAAGCCTATATAGATTTGGCCAAACGCGTGCGCGCACAGACAGACTCAGCTATTCATGAAAGCAGGTTGGCTAACAAAGGCGCGGTGGTGCGATCTTGGCGCCCGCCAGGCAGAGTTGATCCAGATGACATAGAGCACAACGAGCAAGCGCCAACACCTGACAGCGCCGAAAAACAGGGAGACAACAACGCTGACAAGCCGGACGCGGCACAGTAGCGCCGTGAGCTTTTAACAACGCTCGCGACTAGCTACGTATTGCATGTTGCAGTATTTGCAGACACACGGTCACCCCCTTATACTGCTGGTGATCACACGCTGGGGTGCTTGGCCACTAAAGGCTAAGCTGAGAGTCACCCATTGAACCTGAACCGGTTAATACCGGCGGAGGAAGCGTACAAAGTCCTCCTGCAGTTAATTGTACGAGCTCCTTGTCGAACCTCCGCGTCGATACATGGAGACGCGACATGCGCTTTTATACACCTATATTAATGACGACCGCCCTGTTGGGTGCCGCTCATACAGCCACTTTTGCCGCTGAAAAACCCACGCTAACTGTTTATACCTACGACGCTTTTGCCGCTGACTGGGGCCCAGCTCCCGGAATTGAAAAAGCGTTTGAAGAAACGTGCAACTGTGACTTGGTGTTTGTAGCCACTGATAACTCGATCGGAGCGCTGCGCAAGGTTCAGCTCGAAGGTGAAGACACGGCGGCCGATATCGTGCTTGGCCTCGACACTAACATCGCCGAAGCGGCGCGCGAAACAGAGCTTTTTGCAGAGCTACAAACGGACATCAGCGCTGTGCAAGTCCCTACAGGTGACTGGAGCGATAAAACCTTTCTGCCGTTTGACTTCAGCTACTTTGCTTTTGTCTACAACAAAGAGCTCACACCTGAAGTACCGGACAGTTTTGAAGCGCTGGCGGCTATGCCTGACGACTTTAAAATCATCATCCAAGACCCACGCAGCAGCACTCCTGGCCTAGGCTTGGTCTTGTGGTTGCAGACAGCCTATGGAGATCGCGCGGAGTCGCTCTGGGAAGAACTGGCACCACACGTTTTAACCGTCACTAAGGGCTGGTCAGACGCCTACGGCTTGTTCCTAAAAGAAGAAGCGCAAATGGTACTTTCTTACACCACGTCTCCGGCTTATCACCGAATCGCCGAAGAAGACGACCGCTTTGACTGGGCGGTTTTTAACGAAGGTCACTATCTACAAATTGAAGTTGCCGGTGTTCTCAAGAGCAGTAAGCAACCTGAGCTTGCGCAATCGTTTATGCAGTTTCTTATCAGCGAAACCGTTCAAGACATCATACCCACCACCAATTGGGCCTACCCTGCAGCACCCACTGCAGCCGGTCTGCCTGAGAATTTTGGCGATAACACCCCCGCCAAAACACTGCTTATGGACGGCGTGGAAGTCGAAAAGAATCGAGCAGCGTGGATTGAGACTTGGCAGGACAAACTGTCACAGTAAGCTCGAACAGCTGTAGACACGAAACTTGAGTACTCAACAACACAACACACGGGTATGGGCTGCGGCCCTGCCCGGTTTGTGTGTTGCGGCAGGTTTGTTACTGCTGATCGGCACCGTGCTGTTTCTTCTCGCCAGCAGCCAGCCCGGTCAGCTAACGCTTCCGAAGCGGGCTTGGCAAACAGTGCACATCAGCGTTTGGCAGGCGTCTCTCTCCACAGTTGCATCGCTGCTAATCGGCACCATCACTGCGTGGGCGCTCAGCTATCGCCGCCAGTTTATTGGCCGTAAGTTGTTGCTCTCGCTGTTGGCGGCGAGCTTAGTACTGCCCACGCTGGTTATCGTGCTGGGCATTGTCAGTGTTTATGGCCGTGCCGGTTGGATCAGTCAGTTGCTAAGCACTCTGGGTAGCGATCTACGTCTCAACCCTTATGGCCTGGGCGGAATCGTATTGGCGCACAGCTACTTCAACGGTGCTTTTGCTACTCGCCAACTGTTGCTGCAACTAGAAGCTATTCCCGCCGAAAAGCGCAAATTGGTGCACAGTCTCGGCTTAAGTGCGTGGCGGCGGTTTCAGTTGTTAGAGTGGCCCGCGATTGCCAGCTCTCTACCTACGCTTGCCACCACCATTTTTTTGCTCTGCTTTACCTCCTTCGCCATTGTCTTAGTATTGGGTGGCTCTCCGCGTTACAACACCCTTGAAGTGGCTATCTACGAGGCACTAAAACTCGATTTCGAACCCAAACGAGCCGTTGCTCTGGCGTTGTTACAATTGGGCGTTTGCGCTGTCTTGGTATTAATTGTCAATCTGTTGCGCGGTCGCTCAAACGCTGTGTCGAGCGGAGCTGTTCCGCACTGGCCCGAAGCCAAGTCTTTGGCTGCAATGCAATGGCTGATTGTCGCGGCGGCCAGCACAATGTTGTTTGCACCACTGCTCGCTATTACCCTCGATGGCTTGGGTGCTGACCTGCTTCGCCTGCTCACCGACCCACTGTTGCAACAAGCGCTTAGCACTAGCGTGGTACTTGCCAGTTTTTCGAGTATCGCCGTGTTGCTTATTTCAATCGCCATCGTGCGGGCGCAAGTGGCGTTGGCCGCTCCTTTGCAGTTGGGACAGCGACCTTGGGCAACCCCGCTACGCGCCAGCATCGGCTTTTCAGCCACACTCTACCTTGCCGTGCCGTCGCTGGTGCTCGGCTTAGGTTTTTTCCTAACCGCGCAGCAACTACCTGGCAAATTGCAGCATTGGGCATGGTTTGCACTGCTTGTTGCCAATGTCCTCATGGCGCTGCCCTTTGCGCTAGCTATTTTGTTACCAGTGGCTCAAAAGGCCGCCAGCCGTTACGATCGTCTAGCGCTCAGCCTTGACCTGCATGGGTTACAGCGCTGGCGGGCGGTAGAATGGCCACTGCTTCGACGCTCACTCGGGCACGTGGCCGCGCTCAGTTTTTGTTTGTCATTGGGTGACTTAGGTGTAATAGCTCTGTTTGGCAACAACGAACTCAGCACCCTGCCGTGGTTGCTGTATCAAAAAATCGGCTCGTATCGCAGCCAAGATGCCGCAGGTATCGCGTTGATTCTTCTCACCCTGACACTGGTGGTTTTCACCTTGTTGCCCGCTCTCTTTAACCGGAAAAGCCCGCATGCTACGTCTTGAACAATTGCGCTACCGCCACAGCAGTGCACAACAGAGCTGGTGCTTCGACCTAGAAGCGCAGTCCGGCACAGTCACCGCGATCAGCGGCGCATCGGGATGCGGCAAATCCACGTTACTAGAGCTTATTGCAGGTCTATTGCTGCCGCAATCAGGTGCTTTGCTCTGGAACAGCCAGAACCTGCTGTCTCTACCAGCTGGCCAGCGCCCTGTTAGTATCTTGTTTCAACAACACAACCTCTTCGAACACCTCAGCGCACTCGACAACGTCTTGCTTGGCCACGTTGGCAAACGCGAGCAATCAGCCCGCTCTGCGGCATTAAGCGCTCTGAAAGAAATGGGCTTGGCAGACTTTGCACACGCCAGAGCCGACACGTTATCCGGTGGCCAAATGCAACGTGTGGCGCTGGCGCGCACGCTGGTACGTCGTAGCGCGATTATCTTACTGGATGAACCCTTCAGCGCGCTGGATGATGACACCCGCCAATCAGTGCGTCCGCTCGTGAGAGCTCTCGCTGACAAGCACCACTGCTGTGTTTTGATGGTCACACACGATATGCGTGACAGCGACGCTGTCGCCGACAGCCACCTTGTGGTGCGCAACGGTGCGCTAACTCCAGCGCTCTCGGCGAACTAATCTCGGATCGGTGTTGTCTTCCCTAAATGGAAACCAACACGACCCAGCCGTGAAGGCCTTGATCCTCTGCGTCGGAACAGCCACACTATGTTGCGTGTGACTGACCGGTCTCTCTCTAAATCAGAGGCTGTTCCGCACAGATGCAAATCCTTATGAGGGCTCAACATGCGACGTATATTTGCAGCATTTTTTTTGCTGACATTGAGTGCGACTTCCTCGGCTACAGCCGATGGACCAGACTACTGGCGAGTCAGTGGCATCGCGGATGGAGATGAGCTAAACATGCGCCGAGGCCCCTCAGTCAAGTTTCAGGTCGCACGTAAACTGCCACATAATGCGCGTCAATTGCTCAATTTAGGTTGCTACCCTGATTTTGATCAAAACGAGTGGCAGCGGCTTAGCAAAGACGAGCAAAAACTGGCCACGAATATGCGCTGGTGTCGCGTGATGCACCAAGGACTGACCGGCTGGATATACTCTCGCTACCTTAAAGAAGACTAACCCCCCAACAATCGCTGGAACTCGCATGGCTTTCACATTGGCATTTGATGTCTACGGTACCCTAATCAACACCCACGGTGTCGTCACCGCACTGCAAGATATGGTGGGCGAACGAGCACAACTGTTCTCACAAACCTGGCGTGACAAGCAGCTCGAATACACTTTTCGTCGCGGGTTAATGGGGCAATATGAGCACTTTGGCATCTGCACAGCTCAAGCACTTGATTACACTTGCGCGCACCTAAACGAGCAATTAACAGACACCCAAAAGCAACAGTTGATGGCCAACTACAGCACCTTGCCTGCTTTTGACGATGTACACGCCGGACTGTTAGAACTTCAAAAAGCTGGGCACCGTTTGTTCGCGTTTTCTAATGGCGTACCGGACGGCATCGAAGCGGTTCTAAAAAACGCAGGCATACGCGATCTCTTTGATGGCGTTGTCAGTGTTGACCCGATACGTAGCTTCAAACCCAATCCCGTGGTCTATCAGCACTTCCTTGACAGCACTGGCTCGAATAGCGACAGCGCATGGTTAGTGTCTAGCAACCCCTTTGACGTTATTGGCGCGGTGACAGTGGGCATGCGGGCAGCGTGGGTGCAGCGCAGCAGCGCGTCTATCTACGACCCTTGGGGTGTGCCGCCTACTTTTACCATTGAGGGTTTACAGGCGTTGCCACAACAACTCGAACTGCAAAAGTAAACCGCTACTGCGTGGCTTAAACGCCACGCATTGCACCTATTCTTAAACAGGTCAGCTAGACTTTGCGCCGCACTTCTGTGAGGTTAGCGCGCAAAACACGACGTGCAACATTGCGTAGCATGCGTTGCGCCATAGCACTGTTTTCATCAATCAAGTTATTGAGTATTCGTGACTCTATCAACAAGTAGCTTATTTTTGATTCCGCCACCAACTGACTGGTGCGTGGCTGACGCGAGATTATTTCTAGCTCTCCCACTAGCTCACCGTTTTCTACCTGTGACTCAAAAGCCTTGCCATCCACTTGATAGATAGCACGTGCTTCACCGCTAAGCACTACAGCCGCGTGACTAGGTCGATCAGCCGGGCCAAAAACCAACTCCCCCGGTTCGCTATGACGTAATTGACTGTGCAAGGCGACAAGCTCTAGCTGTTCAGGGTTCAAGGCCGAAAGCAACGGAATAGACTGCAACAAAGAGGCGCTCACATGGGAGCCCAACAAATCGACGCTGCTATCGGTGATCTCGCTGTTTCGATCGATGTCCGCGTGGCTTATCAATGCGTCTTCCGCCAACTCAAACACTTCATCAAATTCACTTTCATCCGTGACTTCGCCCGCTATCCATAACAAACTGACATCAGGCAGTATCTCGCGGATATTACGTCGGATATTTGCCTGTTGCTCTGGGCTACTGTTGCTCAGCGCATCGTGCATAATCAATACACGCGGTTTTTTAAGCAAAGTGCGGGTTAGATTAATACGATGGTGCGCTACATTAGGCAATCGACTGCCACCAAGCCCTGCTTGTGTACTGACGATAAATTGGGTGCGTAAGTCATGCATCAACCCTTCATCTGCCGCGAACGATTGCGCCTTTTGCAGCAAAGCGGCGTGACAGTCACACCGTGGATCTAAGCGCCCAAAGAGCACATTGTCCAGCACCGTCATGCCGGGGTTGTATTTGTCTACATCAAAGCGGTGGAAGCTCTGGCCATATTCGCTTTCCAGCCAAGTACCAAAATCTCGCCTGACTATCATCAGGCTTTCGTTAAAAACACCGCCCAATGCAAGACTGGGCCAGTCGTTGGGTACGATGCGTAAACACACATCCATCAAATCAGTTTTACACTCTTGATTTAAAGAGTCGAAACTTTTGTTCTCGAGCTGCGCTGCTATTTGTTTATAGCGCGTTAAGCGCTCGGGGTTGTGTAGATCAAACTGCAGCGAAATTGGGTGGTTTGACGGTAGCTCCTGCTGTAACCTCAGTAAGGTTGCGAGCGCCTGCACCGCTATATTGCGAGTACTTTGCGTCAAGCCTGCGTTTTCAACAGCCTGAATTAAGGCGATCTGCACCTTTTTTTGGCGAAACGAAAAGCTCTTATCTGCCACTGTGCCAAATAAAAAATTCTCGCCCAGTGTCGCGTGCGGATTTAGTTTTGTTTCGTCAAAGCGAACCACCCACTTTTGATCTGAGCTGCCTCGCAGCCACTCTTCCATATCTTCGCGTACGGTGAGTAAACGCTCACCAAGTGTGCGCATTTCTTCGGCGGGCAAAGTCGCAGGGTCGAACACTTCAAAAAATGCGCGCTCGTCGATGATTTTATCCGCTTCAACCGCGTGCAGACACTTCATCATCCACTCGCCAAACTCATCCCAGCCTTCGGTTTTGAGCCGAGCGACATTTAGCCAGTTATTGTCGAACGATTCATCAAACCAGTCCTCGCTATTGCCGGCAGCGCGCGACTCTAGCATTTGAACAAACTGTTCAGCCGACTCGGTTGACGGGGCTGTGTGGTTCAGTCCGTACACAAGGTTGTATGACATCGGCGCATCAAAGAGCTTGGGGTCCCCGTCTACGTAACCAATATTCTGTCGAAGTATAGATTCGTCGACTTCCTGAATTGGCAGTTTGCCGATGCATACCACACCAGCGTCTGGCGATTCGAGTCCGCTGAGCACCCGTCCAAAATATCGCCGAGTTAGCGTGGCGGTACCCACCACAGCCACTGTTTTCCCTACCGGTAACTCCCAGTTGAGGCCTCGCAGCGCATAGTCACCACCTTCAGTGCGACTGCTGACGTTGACTAAGCGCATGGGTTCACGGCTAAAACTCTCTTCATCTATCGCTTGCGTGCCAATCGCCAGAGGCTCTGCCACCACGTACTGCTCAACGATTTGCCGGTACTTACCCATGCTGTCTTGCCATGTCTGGTAAAAGTTCAGCAATTCGCGCCAAGGATTGATGAAGTCTTTGTGAGCTGCGATCGCTGCCACCAACGCACCGATACTCAGCCTGCCATCCAAGACCAGCATGCCACCCACCGCATAAAACAAAAACGGCGTCATTTGGTTGATGGTGTTGTTGAGAAATTTCATAAAAAACTTACGTTCGAATAACTCGAGACGTATACGAAACAACTCACCCAAACGGTAAGAAAACTCAGCCATGGTGTAACGCCGAGTACCTTGTGCTCTGATTTCTTCAACAAGGTCAACAGTTTCGCCCAGACGCTGAGATAACACGCGAGCGCGGGCAATTCGCTCGCGGCGCAATGCATTGATACGGCGCTGCAGCCTTGGAATCATCAGTACCTGTACCGGCACCAACATTAAAGAGGCCAAGCCCAGCTGCCAACTCTGCGCAAACATAAACGCAAGAATGGTTAGCAGCGTACCGCCTTGAAATAATGGCAGTGCCACAGACTCAGAGGCAAAGCCCGACAGTGGTTCGGTCTCGGAAACCACGGTGGCGATGACCTCGCCCTGGGAGACACGTTGGAAACGTCTGAGCGGGAAGCGCAATAAGCGGTCGATCAGTTCGAAGCGTAGTCGGCGCACGATACGCTCACCAACAACACCTTTAAACGTGTTGAGGCGCATTTTGATCAAACCGCTGATAATAACCAGTGCCAATAACGAGAAGCTCAGCAGCAGCAAATATTGTGTAGCGGTTAAACTGACGCCCAATACCTGACGCATCGAGTTATCACCCGACAACGCATCGTTAATGATCTGCTTGGGAATTTCCAAGCTCAGATACAACAACGGAAACGACACAATCGTGAGTACCAACACGATCATCTGATCGCGTTTGCTGTGCTGCCACACGTAGGAAAACAGGTTTGGGTTCAAAACGTAGATACTCGTAGACACAACAAAGCGGAATAAACGCCGCACTCGACACTAGAATCTTAGGCCTAATGCCAACAAAACAAGAGGCCAATTGGCCTAAATATTAACGACTTTTTGTCATTAGAACGTAGAATTTTAGCGACCTAAAGCACAGCCGGTGAGACCCAAATTTCCAAAGTGGCCAAGCTGCGCTCGTAAAAAACGACATTCACCGTAAAGACTTGCCTGAAAATCCCTACCTACCTGCGCCTTAACGTAAGTTGTGCAGCAACTTGACAACACTGGTCTGCACTTCATAAATTCGCTATTTATTATTTATGTTAAATACAAAGCACCACCATCTGTAAATTTATACCGTACTCTAGTCGACGATTACTTGCGCTCGTGACACAATAATATGCATCGGCCACGATGCACGGCCACCATCACAGACGATTGCTATCATGTTCACCTACTTGAACCCCGCAGTGCGCACACAGCTGATTTCAGACGGCAAGTTAGTCCGTTTTGACAGTGACGGCCACGCACTTGATCCGCATGCCGATGCTCCGCATGGCAGCACGGCCATTAATCTGATCGGCCCTATCCCCCTGCCAATTTCGCTGCCATCAATCGAGACAACTGTGCAGTGGTACGCCGCTGTACGCAGCAGTGAGCTGTGTCAGGTAGAGGCTCTGGCCAATGACCTCAACGAAGATAACAAGCAACATTTGTTTGCCCACTTGGTGTCGTCAATGGCCGTCAATTGTGTGCTGGCGATTGGCAACCCTGGTGATAACCCGCTGGTGCGTGTGCACTCTAATTGCTTGACGGGCGATGTGTTTGGCTCACAACGCTGCGACTGCGGTCCACAACTCGATGCGGCACTAGCGCGTATACACGCTGACCCAGCGGGCGGCTATCTAGTGTATATGTCAGGCCACGAAGGGCGCGGCATTGGCTTATGGGCCAAGGCAGCCACTTACTTGCTGCAAGACGCCGGTGAAGACACCTATCAGGCCAATCGAAGCTTAGGGCTGCCAGACGACAGTCGAGACTTTAGCGATGCTGCCGCACTGCTCAAGTACTTTGTGGGCAATAAGCCACTGCGCTTGCAAACCAATAACCCCAAGAAGCTGAAAGACTTGGCAGACTTTGGCTTTGAACATATCACCGCTGTCAAACACGTCGCCTCAGTTGGCGAATGGAATCGCAAGTATCTCAGCGCCAAACGCAATTGGGGACACCGTCTTGATGACGAGGATTTGTCTGGCTAACCACGACTAACGCCAAGCAAAAGCGGGTTGGTCATAGTGTGCCACACGCGTATCTAGGCCGCGCAGTGCGACCTCGCGAAACTGATACAGCAAAGCGGCGGTAGGCGAATACATGTTGTCACCCAAACTGGGCAGGCAGGAATACAACACCGGTCGCCCTTCTTCTACACCTTTATCAAACAACGGTATTGCCACACTGTCCAGCTCGCTCAATGGAATCCAGTAGACCTCGGCCACTTCATCAGCGCTAGGCCGAAGTAGAGGTTGTCGCCCACCCCAATAGACGAAGGGACTGATGCAAAAACCCGAGCGGGTGCAGTAGTCGTCCAACCGACCCAGTAGTGCATCGCTGCCCAGCTCGAGCCCAAGTTCCTCGTGTAATTCGCGTCGCGCCGCTTGTTCGGTGTTTTCACCATCGTCAACCCGCCCACCCGGCAAGGCAAACTGCCCCGCGTGCCGACCGAGCTGGTGACTGCGCAAGGTGAGTAACACACATGCATTGTCTTGCGCGTCAGCTACAACTACCACCGCAACTGCTGCAGAACGACTGTCCGAATCGGCGTACTGCTTATTTTCGAACACCGCAATATGCTGCTGCAATTGCTGCCGAAGAGCCGTGTTAAATCGCCAATCAGACATACACATTTCGATGGCGCGAGCCTGCCACTGGTGGCTGTTCCGGAGGGCCAGCAAAGCATTGCGCGTTAGCCATCCAATCTGTGGCAATTGGGCCACTCACGACCAAATCAGTATCCGCTGCGTTTCGCGTTTGTGCATTGACCTGGGCAAACCCGACTGCACTGCCACTGATACTGTTGATGCCGTCAGGCTGTCCAAATTCCCACAGGAGCCCTGACGGGCTCTGCAGTTTTAGCTGCGGCATGGGGCCAGGTGCTTCACGACCGCGAACCTTAAAACTCCAGTCGTAGGTGTTGACACACAACATCACGATATTCTTGAGCCTGTCGGCCTCTTGTCGCTGCTGTCCCAACAAATCAAATATCTCTTGTCCGTGAGCCCAGGTCTCCATTTGCCGAGCGGTTATTGCTGAGCGCACCGACATACTAGGGCCCGCCCAGGCCACTCGTTGCTTAGGGTCAAGCGCAGACCAGCGCGATTGCATCTGCCGAAAGCCACTTCGCCACTCCTCAAATAGCTCTTCGCCTCGCGGTTTGATCGCGCTGTCTTCAAGGGCGCGCAACCCCCCATTTGGCAGCGCCTCACCCACTTGCGCGATAAGCTTGGCGAACTCCTCGGGTTGCAACAGGGCGGTATCGACGGCGCTATTCCAGAAGTGTAAGTGCAACAACACGCTTTCTAGGGTCCAACTTAAAAACTGCGTTTGCCGCGTCCAGTCGTCTGGCTTGGCCGAAAGTAACAACTGTTCTAAAGTCTCGCATTCGTCAATAAAATCTGCGACTACCTGCTGCATGCTAGTGTTCTCTGCGTAAATACGGTTCAATCAACGGTGTGGACTCACCTCTGTAACTAGCTCTCACTTGATAAAGCTGGCTCAGTAAACCTTGTACAATAAAGGGCAATAATGCGACATCACAGAGCCGCGTATTAACACAGCGAGTGAGCCACGCTATTTGCACTCATCGCATGCGGTGCAGCGCGAGAGCATATCAACGAGAGTCAGAGCATAACCCGATGCCAGACAGTATAAAGCCCAACAAACATAGCTCAAAGTCTCGGGCGACTCGACTGAGAATCATTGACGCCACAATCGCGTGCCTTGACGAGAGAGGCTACAGTGAGTCCAGTATTAATCGTATTCAACAGCGCGCGGGCGTATCCCGTGGCGCATTGACGCATCATTTCCCCACTAAACAAGCGCTCGTCACAGAAACCGCCGATTTGCTGCTCGGTGGCGCTTTAAAGACTATTCAGCGGCACAAGCAGGAATCCGAGCAAGCATTGCAACTACTGCTTCAGGCTTGGATGAGCATGTTCAATACACGTGAAGGTCGAGCACTGGTGGAAATCCTGGTAGCCTGCCGCACCGACCAGGCGTTATCGGATATTCTTTCTGACCGTCTACAAAGTTGGGACAAAGCGTATTCACAAGCATTTGCAGCACGCTACGCTGGACTCAACAATAACGCCGAAGACGCAGCGCTGTTGTGGAGCATTTGTCGAAGCTTCGTGCGCGGGCTTTTGCTGCACCAACATTTTGTTAGCGAGCCCGAAGAACTGATGCGCATGCTAGAACGCTTCGCCGGCATGATTGACGCAGAGCTAAGCGCAAAATAGAGTCAGCACAGCAACTTGGGCAATTGCTTAGCCTCTACGCGAATAGAATGCTACCCGCTAGCTCTTATCAGTGTTAGTGACTTAACTGCTGCAATACCTGCGATAGCTTGAGCATATTGTCTATACGCCAAACATTTTGCACGTCTTTTTGCACGCCGTTGTAGTCAACCAACACCGTGTGCATATTTGCTGCGAGCGCGGCCTGCACGCCAGGGCTGCTATCTTCGATCACAACACATTGCTCAGCCTCAACTCCCATGTGTTTCGCTGCATGTAAAAACAAATCCGGCTTCGGCTTCCACGCATTGATGTCATAGGCGCTAAATATTCGGTCGCCAAAGTGCTGCGAGAGGCCCGTTATTTCCAAGGATTTTTTGGTTTTTTTAGTCGGAGCGTTGGACGCAATGCACAGCGGCAGATCCAAAGCCTGAAGTGCCTCTTCTACCCCAATACAAGCCTGCAGCTCAGCTTCGTATACCAGCTCCGCTCTATCGCGATAGCTTGCGATGAAGTCTGCAGGCAGCACGGTCTCATGCCGCCTTTCCAACACGTCGATCATGCTGGCAAAGTGACCGCCTTTAAACTCATCGTGCAAGCTGTGAGCACTGACCTCTATCCCGTGTTGAAAAAAGTGCTCTGCCAGAACAATATGCCCGAGCCGCTCACTGTCGACCAACGTTCCGTCACAATCAAAAATAATGCAGCCGATCAATGTGATGCCCTTAGTGTTAAGGAGGAATAAAAGTGTGCAATTGGGCGTAAGCACACAGGTGCTCACAGCCCTCAACCAAGATTGCTTAGCGCAGCAGCGCTAGAACTCTATAACGGCCCGAATCGACTCACCTTTGTGCATCAGTTCAAAGCCGTAGTTGATTTCGTCCAACGTGATTTTATGTGTGATCATCGGGTCTATCTCTATTTTACCGCTCATGTACCAATCGACTATTTTTGGTACATCAGTGCGTCCTTTAGCGCCACCAAAAGCGGTGCCACGCCAGACGCGCCCAGTCACTAGCTGGAACGGTCGAGTGGCTATTTCAGCACCGGCGGGAGCCACCCCTATAATCACGCTTTCGCCCCAGCCCTTGTGGGATGCTTCCAACGCGGTACGCATCACATTCACGTTGCCTGTGGCATCAAAGGTGTAGTCCGCTCCGCCCTTTGTCAGCTCAACCAAATATTCAACTAGGTCACCTTCAATTTTGCTTGGATTAACAAAATCGCTAAGGCCAAAGCGACGCGCCATCTCTTCTTTGCCGTCGTTGAGATCAACACCGACAATTTGATCCGCACCCGCCAAGCGCAAGCCTTGTATTACATTGAGACCAATACCGCCTAAGCCAAATACAATCGCTCGGCTGCCAATCTCCACTTTTGCCGTGTTGATAACAGCGCCAATACCCGTCGTCACACCACAACCGATATAACAAATTTTATCAAAAGGTGCATCTTTACGCACTTTGGCCAGTGCAATCTCAGGCACTACCGTGTGATTGGCAAAGGTTGAGCAGCCCATGTAATGATGAATAGGCGTGCCATCCAACATCGAAAACCGCGTAGACCCGTCGGGCAATAAGCCCTGCCCTTGTGTCGAGCGAACTTTTTGACAGAGGTTTGTTTTTGGGTTTAAACAGTATTCGCACTCGCGACACTCCGGCGTGTACAGCGGTATCACGTGATCGCCTACTTCTAAGCTCACCACACCCTCACCCACTTCTATCACGATACCCGCACCCTCGTGCCCAAGTATGGCGGGGAATATACCTTCGGGGTCATCGCCAGAGCGTGTGAATTCATCCGTGTGGCAGAGCCCCGTTGCCTTTATTTCAACCAGCACCTCGCCAGCGCGAGGGCCTTCGAGATTTACTTCCATGACTTCTAGTGGTTGACCAGCCGCCACGGCAACCGCTGCGCGTGTTCTCATCATGAATATTCCCCTTCAAGTTCTAGTGTTCAGGTGCTTAGAAACATAGGCACCGTTTTAGCACTGTAGGCGTCACAATGGAACACCAGAGCATGACCGAAGGGAATGCCAGCAGTCGCAAGGCAAAGCGCCTGCACCTATTTGTACTGTTAGCTAGGGCGATCAGCAATCAGTTTTCAAGGGACAAAATCAATTTACTTAATCGGTAGATTTGATCGTGCCGTCGGCGAGCCAAGCATCGAAGACCTCTAATGCTTTATCGACAAAAGCTTGATCGTTGATGTGACAATCGAGATCACTAAACCCAATGGGGTCGGTCATCACCTGCCGCATTTCGTCGCAAAAACCCGCCAGTGCTTCAGGGTCATGTGCTTCTTGACCAGCTTTATCCCACTCTTCGATGCCCTGATTAGGAAGAATCACATGCACTGGTGACTTGCTTGTCTTTAAACGTTTGGCGACTTCACGCGCCGTTTCGCGACGTTCTTGCTCGTTTAGTCCTGAGCACTTGATCAGACGATTGTGGGCGTGGAATGGCCTGTCGTTATATTTTTTTGGGATCTCCTGCCACCCCGCAAAATCAATCAAATCCAGACAACCTGGTGCGACAATTTGTGGAATACCTGCACGCCCAGCACTTAGCATACGGTCTTCGCCAGCATTGATCACAGACCCAGCCAACAAGTTACCTAGCTCAGGCAAAGCAAAGTCCATCACACAGGCAAAGCCACCTTCAGCGGCTATGCTCTCGAAAGCCATGCCACCCATACCGGTGGCATGGAATATAGCCACATCAAAGCCTCGCTCTTCCAGTGCAGGCTTGAGTTTTTTCATGTATTTCAGACAGGACGAACCGAGCGAAGTCATACCGACAGTCGGTTTATCGTTGGTTGCTGGCTCCACGGCACGCGCCGCACCGAGCACGGCCCCTGCAGCCTGTGAAAGAGATGATTTGCAGATTGAATTCAAACCAAACAACCCACCCGCCCATAGAA
>Ga0114952_1001305_pt1 | contig 21286 bp, 15 predicted proteins | sample SidtaG_2_FD_87303 | JGI IMG/M metagenome (GOLD analysis project Ga0114952, IMG submission 87303) | Marine algal microbial communities from Sidmouth, United Kingdom - Sidmouth_Asex2 metaG | ecosystem: Host-associated > Algae > Red algae > Unclassified | place: Sidmouth, United Kingdom | collected...
TGGGCAATTATTTGAATCAATGCTCACGAAATGGTATGGGCGTAGATATTGCCGATATAAACAGCGATGGCTTGCAAGACATTTTTGTGCTTGACATGCTGCCTGAAGACAATTATCGGCAAAAAATGATGACCGCGCAGATGAACTATGAACACTTTAAGAGCACGATCGAAAAGGGCTTCGCTCCACAGTTCATTCGAAACACTTTGCAGATAAATCGTGGCAAAGGCCCCTACGGAAACTACAGCTTCAGCGAGGTCGGTAGATTGGCGGGACTGCACGAGACAGATTGGAGTTGGTCACCTTTAATTGCCGATTTTGACAACGACGGTCTAAGTGATATCTATATAACGAACGGTTTTCGAAGAGATGTCACCAATCAAGATTTTATCGAGTATACAGATCAAACCAATTTATTCGCGAAGGGTTCATTGAATGAGTCCAATTTGGTCGAACGGCTTGTAGACCTCGATAGTGTCTGTCTGCCGAATTACATGTTCCGAAACGAAAATAATCTCACGTTCAAAAATACGACTACCGACTGGGGCATGAATACCAATACGATGTCGAACGGATCGGCCTATGCCGATTTTGATAACGACGGCGACTTGGACCTTGTAGTGAACAACGTAAATTCTCCTGCATCATTATACAGGAATAACTCTGCCCAACTTAAGAAAGAGAACAACAGTCTAACGATCAATCTTAAAGGGAAAGAAGGCAATATTGGGGCCTTGGGTGCCAAACTTGACGTGATTCTACCCGACGGAAGTAAACGCTATTATGAAAATTACCCTGTTCGAGGCTATATGTCCACCTCTCAAAATAAAGTGCATACAGGGCTCGGAGCTTTCTCTAAAGTCGATAGTTTGAAAATTACCTGGCCAGATGGCAGGCAATCGATACGTACCGATATTACTTCGGGTAAAACCGCCGAAATTAACTATTCAGATACCGAGTTTGTTTCTGACAGCCTGAACGACCCAGATGAAAACAAATGGTCGTTAAAGGAAAATACGGCCCAATTGGGCATCCAATTTAAACACCAAGAGAATCCTGGCAGCGATTTTAGGCACGAGCCTTTGCTGATACAGCAGTATGATAACAATGGCCCCGGCATCGCTATAGGTGATATTAATGGGGATGGTCGCATCGATTTTTTTGTAGGTGGAGGAAGAAGTCATAACGGCACCTTATTCTTTCAGAACCAAAATAGCACGTTCACTTCTAAACCTTTAGACGGCTCCGATTATTATGAAGACATGGGCAGTTTGTTGTTCGATGCCGACCAAGATGGAGACTTAGATCTTTACGTCGTCAGTGGTGGTAGTTCGGTAAAATATTTCACCAAGGGGCATTACCAAGACCGCCTATATTACAATGATGGCAATGGCAATTTTGAACTTGCCAAAGATGCGCTCCCGACAATCGCATCAAGCGGTTCTTGTGTGGTTGCGACCGATTTCGATAAAGATGGCGATTTAGATCTCTTTGTTGGCGGGAGGGTCGTTCCTGGTCAGTTTCCAAAGCATCCTGAACATTATCTTTTGGAGAATCAAGGAGGTAAATTTATCGATAGTGCTAAAAAATTAGCTCCTGAATTAAGTGAAACCGGAATGATAAGTGCCGCATTATGGACCGATTTTGACAATGACCTAGATTTTGATTTGATGGTAGTCGGAGAATGGATGCCCGTAACAGTTTTCGAAAACGAGAATGGCAGCCTCAAAAAAATAGCTGTAAATAATGGCCTGCAAGGCAATAAAGGATGGTTTAACAGTATCGTCGGCAGCGATATGGATTATGATGGAGATATCGATTATGTAGTAGGCAACCTTGGTGAAAACACTTTTCTAAAAGCGAGCGAAGAGCAACCCATACGTACTTATGCTCAAGATTTCGACGGTAATTCGCGTTTAGATCCAATTATGACCCGATTTGTTAATGGTAAGGAGTACCCGATAGCACCAAGAAGGTCGCTGATCGATCAATTAGAGGTCATCAACCGGGCCTTCCCCACTTATGAGTCGTATGCCAAAGCGGACATTAACACAATACTAAAACCGTTCGGCACGAATAAAAGGTTGACATTGGAAGCCAATTATTTCAAGTCCGCTTATATTGAAAATTTGGGCGATGGAAAATTCACCATGCGTGCCCTGCCCATTGAAGCACAGTATTCTTCGATCTATGGCTTGGAAGTGGGTGATTTTGACGGAGATGGATTCACGGATATCTTAGGGGTCGGCAATAGTACTCAGACCGAGGTAATTTCGGGCTGGTACAATGCCCAAAAAGGAATTTATCTCAAGGGTGATGGCGCGGGAAATTTTAATTCGGCAAAGGCCAATAAAACCGGGTTTTATGTTGAGGGCGATGCTAGAGCCTTGGCAAGTTGGCAAACTGAAAAAAACTCGTTTATTGTTGCAACCGTCAATTCCGATAGTCTGAAAGTTTTCAGTTCAGAACATAGACTAGAAAGTAATTTGTTCGAACTACGGCCGAATATTATTTCTGTAGCTATTCAATATAAAAACGGCAAGAAAAGTAAACTTGAGCCCTATTGGGGGCAAGGTTATCTATCGCAGTCTGCCAATATTATTCGAATTACCCCGAATATGGAATCTCTTCTAACACATGATATTCATGGCAAGTCGAAAACATTCGATTTTGTAGACAAAGAAGAGATGTCGACACGATAGTAACTAAATTCTACGGTTGGAGGAAACTATATTCAACTTTTTATATGCTATCGCCTAAAGCTCTAATTCCAAACAAGCCATTATGGATTGAAAATCCATAGTTTTTAAAGTAGCAATGAAATTGTAAGTGGTTACTGAGTTACTATGTTATTGGTTGTTTCGTCGGAACGCACCAATAACTTAATAACCATTTGAGGCTAAAATATTTATAGGAGCTAAAGTAGCTGCAATGAAATTGCAGGCCCGCCCGCCGGCAGGCGGGGTTTTAACCTTTGACTAGATAATAAAAAATACGATTCGTTGAAGTTCGAGGTTCAACGAATCGCGCCTTAGCCATCTACCCTTCCACCTTTCGGTGTGCAGAGCGTGTGGAATAGCAAAATAAGTGCTACTTAAATCTGGCTCAGTCCACCATCTACCGATAACTCTATACCATTTATGTAACTGGCGGCATCGGATGCCAAGAACAATACCGGGTCTGCGATCTCCTTTGCTTCACCAAAACGTTTCAACGGAACCAATCCGGCAAAACTTTTGCCCATTTCGTTTATCGCTTCTTCGGGCATACCCATCTTATCGTAAATGGGTGTACCTATCGGCCCTGGAGCAATAGAATTTACACGTATCTGGCGAGGTGCCAGTTCAGTTGTCAATACTCTTGCATATGCCCTTAAGGCTCCTTTGGTCGCACTATAAACAGCACCGCCATCAAATCCTTTTTGGTGTACGATAGAGGTATTGAAAATAATGGTTCCTCCGTCATTGATATTTGGAATCGCACTTTTCACCAAAAACATAGGTCCTTTAACATTGATATTAAATTGTGTATCAAAATGGTTTTCATCGATTTGGTCCGTAGGCATAAAAAACGCGACTCCGGCATTTACGAACAATACATCTATTTTTCCGTATGCGCCCACCGCCTCATCGATAAGCTTTTTGTTATCGTTCAATTTGGACTGATCTGCCAATACGGTTTTGAAATTACCCGAAAGTTCTTTGGAAACCTCATCCAAAGCCTCTTGCCTTCTACCGGAGAAAACTACTTTTGCACCTTCGTTCAAGAATCCTTTTACAGATGCCAATCCTATTCCCGAATTGCCTCCCGAAATCACTACTACTTTGTCTTTAAATCTACTCATTGTTAATTGGATTTTATTTTGAAACGAAAGTTTCAAAATTGATTAAAAAATTTACTTCAATATATGTATTGTATTATCTATTAGCTGTTGCAATACTAATCTATCCTTTACCAAAATACCCGTCATACGAAAACCTTGAAAAGCATTGAAAATAAAATATGCATAACTTTTGCCATCTTGGTTCTTATTGATGACTCCTTGTTCTTGGCCATCCCGTATCAACCCTTGAAAAGTGGATAATGTATGTTCCTGCGTATCCAACAACCACTTTTTTATATCCTTATCATTATTCACCATCTCGGCCTTACAATTCATTGAGAAGCAGCCTTTGCCCTTAGCATCTTCTAATATTTGGGGCAAAAAACCCTCAAAAATAAGCCGTATGGCTTCCAAAGGGTTACTTGCTTTCAGCAGTGCCCTTTGAAACATGCCTCCAGTTTCCTTTTGGTAATGGCTCAGTGTATTTTGGTACAGTTCGAGTTTTGAACCAAAGGAATTATAAATACTCGATCGGTTCAGTCCGGTTGCATCGACCAAATCTTGCATAGAAGTACCATTATAGCCTTTTTCCCAAAAAACGTTCATGGCCTGTTTCAGTACTTCTTCTTTATTGAACTCCTCTGTTCTCTGCATTTCTGAACGAATTTAAAACAAATATATACTGAAACAATCGTTTCAAAAAAGAATTAACAGCTTTTAACAAACACACAACCTTGACATCATTTCGAGAAGCCTTTTTGTGACGGGGCAATCTGTTGAACATCTAGCGTGTTCAACAGATTGCTTTGTCCTTTTCCGCCTTTGGCAGATTCACTCCTTGTAATGATGCTTTGGTAATAGGCCTTTCTACGAATCCTCATCATAAAAAAACTGTTCTTTTACGATTTTACCATCTTGTACTTGATAGACCGCGATTTCTGACATTTGTGAACGCTGACCAGAAGGTTTGTGCGTCGTATCCATCTCAAAATTTACCGAGAACCAATTATCGGCAACTAGAGGCTGTGAAGCTTTACTACTGTGTACCTCAAAATTTTCTTGCCACCATTCTCCCTTTTTCTGAATACCCTCAAAGCCTTCGACATAGGCGCCTTCGGCTTTTCCGTCATTTTCGATACTTACGATTTTTGGGCTGTACAATTCTTGGTAGGGTTTTTCAAAGTCCCCTTGGTTGCACCATTCCACTAATTTTGCTGCGATTTCTTTTGTTTCCATTACTGTGTATTTTTAATTGATTAGACCATCAAAATACAACTTAACGAAATGAAAAACAAGGAGTAAATAACCTCGAGGCCAGCCCACGCGGCATTTAAAGGAACCTTAACTTAAATTTCGACGCAAGCGTCGGAGTATTAAATCTCGATTATCGAGTAAAATAAATGGCTTTAAACCCCAGGGCAAGCCCTGGACCCAGTATAAGGAATCGACCCAAGGGTCGAGGTATTAAACCCTGACCCCGCTGATACTGAAACAAGTTCAGCACAAGAAAGCGGGGTTAGTTCAACCATCGAATTTCAATACGCCTACGGCTTTTGAAATACGGGTTCCACTAATAATTTGGATATTGATTACTTAAAGGGAATCGTAATCTCGAAATCTGAAGTCATCGTAAAAGCACATTCTTCAAAACTAGGAGGACCAAAGGTTTTCATCTTGGCTTTGGAGAAGGCAACGGGTTCTTTTGGTATACCTATAAAATTAGTATCCAATTCTTTATTGCTGTTTTTGTCGTGAAATACAGAAACTGCGTAAGTACCCTCGGGCAAATCTGAAATCGTAATTGTAGTAGCCCCCTCGATAGCGGCAGAAAAAACACCAGTTACCTCATCCTTTAAAAAAGCATCTTCCGTATTATATACACCGACACCTACAAGACCCTCTGAACTTTTAACACCCTTTACATTAACCGTAAGGGTATGTTGAGCCACAATAGAAAAAGGCAACAAGGTCATTAAGAGAACTATTTTTTTCATATTATTCATTAAAGTGTACTAATTCGGAGCCTTTTCTAATTTGCGCTGAAAAAGGTCAAATAGCGCAACAGTTTCCAATGAATCCTTAAAATTTACAAAAAGTTGTGTCGAGTCTTTATTGACCAAATGAATTTTTTGCTGTTCGAAATTATCAACGAACACATATACTTTTCTATCGGTCAACGTATCTTTGAATTCTTGGTATACACCTTTTCCTTTTTCGAAGGCCGAAAACCCGTTTAGGCGCACCATCGGCGGAATTTTATCGATCCACGCCACCGTTTCCAATTTGGCAAAGGGTACATCGTGATAGTAGATGCCTGATAGTATTGTCATTTTATCCGGCTCGATTCGAGTCCAATTCTTATAATGGGCCGCAAAGGCCATAAGACATACTACGACCGTGAGCACGATCAGAATATTCCAGAACCAACCTCCTCTTTGTTTCATGTTGAAAGATTTCCCCAAAAGCGGTGAAAATATGATTATTTATAGATGTTATCTTGAACGCAGTCGCAGGCTTATGAAAAAGAAATACTCTACTACTGCACCCAGTGGCACATAACACTCTAAACGGACAAAACCACAGAAAATTTTCATCCGAAGCCAAAATATTTTAAAGATCCGCAACAACAGGTATTCCCATAAAATTATAAAGTATCTTAAACCTATGAAAGAGATAGTAGTCGCCCAATATTTTATATCTTCAACCTTAATTACCCCCTGAATTCTATGAACAAAGATACCAAAGAACACAAAAGGCTCGAAGAACACTATTCAAAAAAGAAAGATTGGCTAAAATGGGGGCCCTACCTCAGCGAACGGCAATGGGGTACGGTACGAGAAGACTACAGCCCAAATGGCGACGCATGGAATTATCTTCCGCACGACCATGCCCGTAGCAGAACCTATCGCTGGGGCGAAGATGGCATGGCCGGTATTTCCGATCGTTACTGCAACATTTGTTTCGCCGTAGCCTTATGGAACGGTAAAGATCCAATTTTAAAAGAGCGGTTGTTTGGGCTAACAGGTCCGCAGGGCAATCACGGTGAAGACGTTAAAGAACTGTACTACTATCTAGAGAACACGCCCTCGCATTCGTACATGAAACATTTGTACAAATATCCACAGAATGAATTTCCATACGATGAATTGGTTGCCGAAAACCAAAAACGAGGCAAACACGACCTCGAATATCAACTCTTGGATACAGGTATTTTTGATAACGATGAATATTTCGATGTTTTTACCGAGTATGCAAAGGCGGAAGGCGAAGACCTTTTGGTAAAAATCTCCATCTGCAATCGAGGCCGAAAAATGGCTCCGGTCAGTGTGCTTCCGACACTATGGATCCGTAATTTTTGGAGTTTTTTGGGGATGAACAAAAAGCCCATTATCAAAAGAGAAGGTGGAAAACAATCACAGTATGTCTCTATCGACCATGAGTATGTCGGAAAATACAATCTTTATTTCGATAAACCTTCGAGGCTGCTCTTTACCGAAAACGAAACGAATATGGAGCGCGTTTTTAATGGTACAAACGAACATCCTTTTAAAAAAGACCTTTTTCACGATGCCATAATCGAGAACGATTTTTCGGTGGCCGAGAAAAATATGCATGGTACAAAGTGTGCCCCTGTCTATGAGCTAGAAATAGAGCCCGGCGAAACCAAGACGATAAAATTGAGACTGACAAAGAATGCCGTAAACTCTCCTCTCGGCACCTCTTTCGATTCCGTTTTTTCAAAGCGGATAAAAGAGTCGCAATCCTTTTTAGAAACCGTTACCGAAAAATCTTCCGAAGAACAGCGTGAAATTCAAAAACAGGCCTTTGCCGGTCTGTTGTGGACGAAGCAATATTACAACTATGAAATAGAACAATGGTTGAAGGGGGATCCCGGCACATCGCCTCCTCAAGAACGTTGGCAGGGTCGTAATAGTAACTGGAAGACCTTTCGCAATCACGACATTCTCTCCATGCCAGATGCCTGGGAATACCCTTGGTTCGCCGCATGGGATTCGGCTTTTCATTGCGTTACCTTTTCAATGGTCGACCACGAATTCGCCAAAAAACAATTGTTGCTCTTTACCAAAGAATGGTATATGGCCGCAAACGGACAAATACCGGCATACGAATGGAATTTCAGCGATGTGAATCCGCCTGTACAGGCATGGGCGGCCATTCAAATCTATCAGATGGAGCAGCGAAAAACAGGTAAAGGCGACCTGAGCTTTTTAAAACGCATGTTCAACAAGCTGGCCCTGAACTTTACCTGGTGGGTCAACCGTGAAGATAGCAGCAATAACAACGTCTTCGAAGGTGGATTTCTGGGGCTTGACAACATCGGGGTCTTCGACCGAAGCAACGGCGTACCTGGAGGCGGGGTTCTCGAACAAGTGGATGGTACTTCGTGGATGGCCTTGTACTGCCTCAATATGCTCGAAATGGCCTTAGAAATAGCTAAAGAAGATGATTCCTTTGAGGATATGTGCCTAAAATACTTCGGCCATTTTGTTTTTATCGCGGAGGCACTTAATAAAATCAGCGAAGGCTCATCAAGCTCTTGGGATGAACAGGAAGGGTTTTTCTACGATAAGCTCATTCTACCAAATGGCGAATCGTTTCCGATAAAGGTGCGTTCTATATCCGGATTGTTGTCATTGACTGCCGTACTCAATATCCGAAAGGAAACTTTGGAGAAGTTGCCACGTTTCAAATCGAGTTTGGCGTGGTACCGAAAATACCGCATGGAGAACATGAAATATCAGGTTATCGAAGAATATGCGCCCGATAAAGACGTACTGCTATCCCTTGTGCCCCGGGAACGTATGACTATTCTAATGCAGAGTATTTTGAACGAATCTGAATTTCTAGGCGATTATGGAATACGCTCGTTGTCAAAAGCGCATGAAAAACCATACAACATTCAAATCGATGGTGACAACTATGGCATTAAATACGAACCCGCAGAATCAACGACCGATATGTTCGGGGGCAATTCGAACTGGCGTGGCCCCATCTGGATGCCCATGAACTATCTCTTTATAAGTACTTTTAAGGAATACCATAATTATTTTGAGGATGATTTGAAATTCGCCTATCCGTCAGAAAGTGGTACGGACCTTAACCTAAAGGAAATCGGTTTCGAAATCAGCAAACGCTTGATCGCTATCTTTGCTAAGGACACAAATGGAAATCGCCCCGTAAACGCTATACATCAAGAAAAATATACCGATGAACATTTTAAGGAACTCATTTTGTTCTATGAATATTTTGATGGCAACAATGGGCGGGGGCTAGGCGCAGCGCACCAGACCGGATGGACGGCCTTAGTGGCCAATTTGATAGAAGAGATTAATCGGTGAAAAGCTAGTTTAAATACTGATTCCACAGTACTTTACCAGTTCCGAAAAGTTTTCCTGCTTTCGATTTGTTTTTGGTCGCGATTGTTTCCTGGAAAAGGACTTTAGAAGTATCCTTCGGAATGTTATAACTACCAAATTGGGCTTACTGGCATGATGAAGGATAATCAATTTAAATATAATCTATAGACCATGAAAAAATCATACTTAACCGTTTTGTCAGGCATCATTTTCTTATATCTGACAATATTCAATTTTCAACAAATTACAGCTCAAAATTCTGATGAGAGTCGTACACTTATGGCCATTTTTGCACATCCCGATGATGAAATGACCGTTGCTCCGATACTATCGAAATATGTTGATGAAGGCATAAAAGTATATCTCGTAATATGTACCGATGGCCGATTCGGAACAAACGACTTTACGGATCACGAGGCAGGCGATGGTCTGGTAGCACTGCGCAACGAAGAAATGAAGTGCGCGGCAGAAAAGCTTGGTGTAGAGCTGATTCATTTAGACTTATATGACCAACTCAGAGCTGGTGAAGGTTATGATGGGCATGTGCCACATGCCCGAAAATTAATACTAGAATTAGAAAAAATCGTATCTGACAAACAACCCGATGTTTTACTTACCTGGGGGCCTGATGGCGGAAGTACCCATATGGACCACCGCCTGGTTGGCGCTTCGGTAACACAGGTTTTCATCAGCAAAGTCTGGGACAACACTAAAAAACTATACTACGTAGGCACCCCTTCACATCTCATTGAAGAAGAAGAACGTAAGAAACTGGCCGGAATTGATTCTACCTTTTTGAACGTACGCGTTAAATATTCCGAAAAAAATGAAAAAAATGCTATGGAATCGCTGATGTGTCATACAAGCCAAGTTTCTCCTGAAATGATAATATGGAGGCAAGAGACTGCCAAAAAACTTAAAAACACTATTTTTTTAAGAGAATTTGTTGGCCCCGAAAAAGTGGAGAAAGAACTTTTCGATTGATATTAATAGGCTGTTTTGAAATAACATAAAAAATATCTTGAAATAACATATAACTATAGCTATTTCTAACGGTGTTCGGATGCATTTTCCCTCCTTTGGAGGGATTAAGGGAGGTCTTTTTTGCGAAATGTCTCTTGTTGGGACATAACCCTTGGGAGTGGACTTTTTTGCAAAATTTTAGGGTTACACATAACTGTAAATATCAGCTAACCTCCCCTAGCCCCTCCCAGGGAGGGGGGACAGATTTCGCAAAAAAGGAAAATCTGTAGTACACCCACAAAGCCGCGTCGTTATCCGCTACAACAAGAAAAATTGTATCTTTATAATAATAAATGGTAAAATTAATCTCCATAGCAATTTCTTTGCTCATCTTGGTTCAGAGCTTCAATATTCATATTAGTGATATTGTTGAATTGGATGAGTTGGTTGAGCATGCCCAGTTCCACGCTGAGGAATATGGCGATAACTTCTTCGTGTTCATCTCAAAACATTACGGCGAGCTCAAAGCCGAACATAGCCAAAAACATCAAGAGGAAAAGGAAGATCATGAACAACTGCCTTTTCAACACCAATGTCAAACGGCTTCGCTTTCCGTCTTTGTCTTAAATCAAGCAACTGAATATCCTTTGGAAATCGATGTGGTCATTGACCGTGCTTCCAATTATTTTTATCAATCCTCTTACCACTCTTTGGTACAAGAAGGCCTTTTTCAGCCGCCCCGGCAAGCATAATTCCACCTTTTATTTTCTAGTTGCACAGCGCTTTAAGCGTATTGTGTTTTCTGTAAATTATAGTTCTATGGATTATGCTTTCATATATCATCAATTTCAGTATTCGTAACAAGTTCGTCGTATTTCTATTTACCGCTTTTATCGTGGGCTTCGGATTGTATTCGTTAACTCAAATCCCTATTGGGGCCGTGCCTGATGTTACCAATAACCAAGTGCAGGTCATCACTACTTCGCGCAACCTTTCTACTCAAGATATGGAGCAATTCATCACTTATCCCGTAGAGCTGGAGATGGCCAATTTACCTGGAGTTCAGGAGATTCGTTCCATTACCAAATTCGGACTCTCGGTAGTGACCGTCGTTTTCGATGATGATATGGGCACCTATTTACCTCGGCAGTTGTTGGCGGAAAAAATCAAATCGGCTTCGGGAAAAATACCAGAGGGATTTGGAACTCCCGAAATGGGTCCAATAACAACGGGTTTGGGCGAAATCTATCAATATATTCTCGATGTAAAACCCGGCTACGAAGTCCGTTACGATGCCACGGATTTACGCACCATTCAAGATTGGATCGTAAAACGCCAACTTTCAGGTATTCCCGGCGTGGTAGAGGTCAATACTTGGGGCGGCTTTCTCAAACAATACGAAGTTGCTATCAAAACGGAAAAACTCAATGCGATGGGCATTACGGCACAAGAAGTTTTTACTGCTTTGGAAAAGAACAATAATGTGGCAGGTGGCGGGTATATCGAAAAAGTAAATCAGGCTTACTTTATACGTGGGGAAGGCTTAGTTGAAAACTTGGATGATATTAACACCATTGTCGTCAAAACCGTAGATGGAATACCAATTTTGGTCAAAGATATAGCCAAAGTAGGCTATGGAAACGCCATCAGATTTGGAGCCATCACCGGAAACGGTGAGGGCGAAAAAGTACTTGGCCAAGTGATGATGCTCAAAGATGCCAACTCCAAAAAAGTAATTGATGCCGTTAACGAACGGGTAGCAGAAATTTCCAAATCTTTACCTGAGGGCGTTTATATAAATCCGTTTTTAGATAGGAGTGAACTAATTGCCAAAACAACCTTTACAGTTTATGAGAATCTCATTTTGAGCTTTCTGATTGTCATTTTTGTAGTGGTGCTTTTGTTGGGGAATTTCCGTTCTGGAATGGTAGTTGCTTCGGTAATTCCTCTTTGTCTGCTTTTTGCTCTTTCCTTAATGTATATTTTTGGGGTCGATTCCAACCTAATGAGTTTGGGCGCTATCGATTTCGGAATTATCATAGACGGAGCTGTGATTATCGTTGAATTCATTGCCTTTCAAATTACGGTAAAAAGTAGCGAACTATCTTCTTTAGGCAAAGCTGAATTACAAACTGAAAAAGATGCGATTACAATCAGTAGTTCTTCAAAAATGATGAATTCTGCCATTTTCGGGCAACTCATTATCCTTATCGTTTTTATTCCTATTTTATCGCTGAGCGGTGTGGAAGGTAAGATGTTCAAACCCATGGCACTGACCTTTAGTTTCGCATTGATCGGGGCGATGTTGTTCTGTTTTACATACGTGCCAGTTGTCGCTTCATTATTCTTGAAACCTTCGAAACCTTCGGATAGAAACATATCTATTCGGTTGATGCGCTGGTTAACGGCACGCTACGAACCCATTATCGATTGGGCATTGCGGAGTAAAAAACTCGTGCTTGGTTTGGCGTCCCTTTTATTAATAGCTACAGTTATTTTGTTTTCACGGATGGGCGGCGAATTCGTGCCTACTTTAGATGAAGGTGATTTTGTAATTCAACCTGTTCTCAAAACAGGGACATCCCTCAGTAAAACGGTAGAAATTACGACTCAAATAGAGAAAATTCTCCTTGATAACTTTCCGGAAGTAAAACAAGTGGTTACCCGAATCGGTGCGGCGGAAGTACCTACCGACCCCATGTCGATGGAAGAAAGTGATGTCATCATCATACTAAAACCTAAAGACGAATGGGTTTCTGCAGATAGCAAAGATGAACTGGCGAACAAGTTCAAAGAGGCCTTGGCGATTATTCCGGGAATGGAGGTCGAATTTACCCAACCTATCGAAATGCGTTTTAATGAGCTTATTTCTGGAGTTCGATCAGATTTGGCGATTAAGATTTTTGGGGATGATTTAGATATTCTCAGTAAAAAGGGGAACGAAATCAAAAACCTCATTGAAGGCGTTGAAGGAGCTGCCGATATTTCGGTGGAGAAAATTGTTGGACTACCTGAAATGAACGTGAAATACGACCGTGCAAAAATTGCCCGTTACGGACTCAACATTCAAGACCTTAACGACATGGTTTCCATGGGCTTTGCAGGTCGCACCGTTGGGAGCGTCTTTGAGGGCGAAAAACGTTTCGATTTGGTCGTTCGCCTAGATGCCGAAAACAGGAAAGATATTGACAATCTTCAAAGCCTTTTCGTAGATGTGCCGTCTGGTGGAAAAATTCCCTTAAGTGAATTGGCCAAAATCAGTTATCAAAAAGGTGCCGCCAAAATATCGCGCGACGATACCCGAAGGAGAATCGTTGTGGGCATTAATGTTCGCGACCGTGATTTGCAATCCGTAGTAGATGATGTTCGGCAATTAATCGCTGAAAATGTAAAACTTCCCATCGGGTATAACATTACCTATGGCGGCCAGTTTGAAAATCTACAAAGCGCCAAGGCGCGACTTTTAGTTGCTGTTCCGATAGCACTAGTACTCATTTTTATCCTCCTCTATTTCGCGTTTAAATCCGTTAAGGAAGCGTTGCTCATTTATACCGCGATTCCCTTGTCCGCCGTTGGTGGCGTTTTACTTCTATGGATACGTGACATGCCCTTTAGTATCTCGGCAGGTGTTGGCTTTGTTGCCCTTTTCGGAATTGCCGTACTAAACGGTATCGTGCTTATCGAACATTTTAAAGAACTCAAAAAACAACATTTTGATGATATGGAAACTCTAATCAAGCAAGGCACAAAAGACCGTTTGCGTGCCGTATTGTTGACCGCATCGGCCGCTGCATTGGGCTTTTTGCCGATGGCGATTTCAACCAGTGCCGGAGCAGAGGTGCAACGTCCTTTGGCGACCGTGGTCATTGGCGGACTCATTACCGCCACCATTTTGACTTTGGTGGTGCTTCCTGTATTGTATGCACTATTTGAAAAAAAGAAAAACGGGACTTGGATTCCGAATTTGAACAAGAATGCGAGTATTGTTTTGGTATTGGTCGGACTATCTTTTTCATCCGCAGTAAATGCACAAGAAAACCCGAAGAACTTAGACGAACTAATTGATTTAGCCATTGAAAACAATGCCGGCCTAAAAGCGGCGAACCTAACTATGGAACAATCCGATGCCTTACTCGGTAACGCTTTTGACTTTGATAAAACCCAACTGTACTATGGCTACGACCAGAATAATTTAACCCTGGCTGACTTACCGCTGAATGTGTTAGGCGTACAGCAAGATTTTCTGTTTCCGACCGTATATTTTGCCAAAAAGAAAGTCAATAAGGCTAATTATGCCCTCAGTTCGAGTACTTATGATATTCGTGAAAAGTCGCTGAGACGAGAAGTAACATCCGTCTATTACCGGTATCAATATGCCAAGGAAAAGGAAGAAATTTATAGACGTCTGGACAGTCTTTATCAGAATTTCGCGCACATGGCCAAACGCCGTTTTGAATTGGGGGAAACGAATTATTTAGAGAAAATAACGGCTACCTCAAAGCAACGGCAACTACAAATCGCATTGGAAGAGGCGCAACAAGATGTCGCTATTGCGTATAACGAATTAATAGCTAAGATTCAAATACCGAATGGTATAAATGTTACTCCGGTTTCCTTGGAAAAAATCCCCCTAAACATTGTAAATATTGAGGAAACGGTAGAAATGGCCTACTCAAAAAATACCGTTGATTTGGCGAACACCAAGCGTAATCTGGAAACCCAGCGACTGTTACCAGATATTAGCGTGGAGTATTTTCAAGGTACCAATAGTGCGCTGAACGGCAATTTGTACGGTTACCAAGCTGGACTAAAAATTCCGCTACTATTTGGTGGGAATGCTTCCCGAATCAAAGCAGCTAAAATCGCTGAGGAAATTGTGGTTGAACAATCGAAGGACTATGAAGTCAGGTTGAATGCCCGTTATACGGAACTGCAAGCACAATATGAAAAATATGCCAAGGCATTGGATTATTATGAAACCGAGGGAACTGAATTATCCAAAGAAATTTTAAAAACCGCAGACCTCAGTTTTCGAAATGGGGAAATCGATTTTTTCCAATACATACAAAGTATCGAGAATGCGAATGAGATTCAGCTTGACAGGTTGGATAATTTGAATCGGTATAATCAGACGGTTATTCAGTTGAATTATTTAACGTTATAATACCCATGCCAAATTCTATAACGTCATTGCGAGGTACGAAGCAATCTGTTGAATCTAAGCTATCAACAAACAGATTACTTCACCTTTTGCCTGCCTTAAATGGCAGTCCAAAGGTTCGTAAAGACGAAATCGGCAACATTTTAGAAAAGAACATAAAAAACAATACTATGTACAGATTTTTAACTTTATGTATTTGCCTTACAGCCCTTACCGGTAACAGCTGTAACGACAAGAAAAACACCGACACCGCCGCCGAAACGGAATCCTCTGATGGTAACATCACCATCACCACAGCCCAATTCAACAACAGCGGAATGGCTTTGGGAAGTCTTGAAGAAAAAGAATTTCCGGTAACGGTACGAACGAATGGTATGATCGATGTACCCCCTGAAAACAGGGCTGTTGTAAATGCCTCCATGGGCGGATACATTAAAAGAACACCCTTGCTTATCGGCGATAATATCAAAAAAGGGCAAATGTTGGTCACTATAGAAAACCGGGAATTCGTGACCTTACAGCAAGACTATATGGAGGTCAAACAACAGCTCGGTTACCTTCAATCGGAATACGAACGCCAGAAGACGCTTCGTGAAGAAAATATCACTTCACAAAAAAGCTTCCTTAAGGCGGAAAGTGATTTCAAAACGGCCAACGCCAAGTACAATGGTCTGCGCAAACAGCTTACCATGTTGAATATTTCACCCGCCGAAGCTGAAAAAGGAAAGATCAGTTCCGTAGCCACCATTTTTGCGCCCATTAGTGGTAGTATAACCGAAATGAACGTGACTAAGGGCACGTATGTGTCGCCTGCTTCCTCTATTTTAGAAATCATTGATAACGACCATATTCATCTTGAACTTTCGGTTTTTGAAAAAGACATAATGAAAATCAAAAAAGGACAACCTATCCGGTTTCGTATTCCCGAAGCGTCGGAAGAGATTTTTGAAGCTGAAGTTTATTTGATAGGGACCTCCATAGGCGAGAACCGCACGATTAAAGTGCATGGGCATCTAAAAGACGAAAATAAAACCTTTTTGACCGGTATGTTCGTCGATGCCGGTATTGTAATCGAAAACAAGACCGCTAAAGCCCTACCTTCTGAAACCGTAGTAGAACAGGAGGGAAAATTTTATGTACTAAGAACCACAGATACGAAAGATACGGCATACACCTTCGAATCTTTAGAAATACAACCGGGAAACTCTATCGGCGGTTTTACGGAAATAAAGAATGTAGACTCGTTTTCAGGCTCGGATACTTTTTTGACAAAAGGGGCTTTTGATGTTTTTGGGGAGTAAGGGACTATTTTGGTTAAATCCTGCCTATAACAGCACCCAGAGCAGATAAGGCACGCATCACTTTATCCGTTGCCTGTACCTTAGCAATGTTTTTTGCAAATCGCGATACGGTATTTCTTGAACCGACAATTTGTTATCGATAGCCAATGATGCGGCAGTACCGGCTGATTGACCCAACACCATAAATACAGGTTCCATACGAATTGACCCGAAAGCAATGTGGGTGGCACTCAAACAAACAGGAACAATCAGGTTTTCACACTCCTCCTTTTTTGGCACGATTGATTTATAGCTTATAGGGTAAGGCTTGAACCCATGGGCCTCAACGTTGCCCTCGTTCTGTACAAAACCGTTCGCATCGACATAGCGTTGTATGTTATGCGAGTCCATTCCGTAGGCCGCCATGCCAATCGGGTCGTTCGGAATATGTAGCCCTTCACAATTATGCTGCGTCATTACATAGTCACTTACCATGCGTCTGGCCTCACGAATGTAAAGCTGCTGTTGCCAGCCGTCGGGTCTTTCAAATTCGTCTTTTGTTGTACCCCATCGCGAAGCTTCGTCTCGGACTTCCTTTGGAATTCGAGGATGGTTGGCCAATGACCACATCAGGCCCATTTGGTAATTTCTGTGCTCATCGATAATCTTTTCTCGTTCGGTATAAGATGCTTCCGGATATGCATAGTTTCTACCAATATAATCAGTAGAAAAGCCGAATTTGTTGTTGGTGTCGGTTTTTCTGTTGGGCATCGAAGAATTGATCCACGGCAAGAGCGAATTTCCATAGCTGTACATATCCCGTATAGCTCCTTTCCGGGCTTCGTAATTTCGGAACAAGAGTTCATAATCCGTTTCGTTATAACCCTCCGGTTTTTGAAATGGGACGCGGTTTTCAGGAACAGCGGTTAGGCACATTCGAAAACAATAGGCCTGTATTTTTTCGTCTCCACTACCTTCTAGGCCCGGTTTCTCGACAACGTTGGGCAGCAACCCGCTTTTAGGGTCTCCCTTTTTAATGTAAGGATCGACCTCGAGAAGGAAGTTATGATTATATGCATTTCTAGATACCAGACCCGTTAGCGATGTATTTATGATATTCGCTTGTACCCCGTTCAAAGTTTCCCCATATTGCTCGTTACTTTCCCTCCCATAGGTATAGGAAATTCCCGCAGTGGCCATAAGGTCGCCCTCGTAAGTGGCATCGATGAATACATTGCCCGAAAAAATGGTTCCGCTTTCCATTGCAATAGATCGAATCTTTCCGTTGGTCTTTTTTACACCGTTCTTTCTATTAAGACGTTCGTTATAGACCAAAGTGATATTCTCCTCGGCGATCATATTTTTGTAGACCGAAAGGGCTGCCGAAGGTTCAAAGGTCCACATCGAGTTTTCGTTTTCTTTTGTTCGGGTCTGTCCGCCATCAAGATATTCCGATTTTTTCTGCCATTTCCAATTTTCGGGATTATCATAATAGGTCTTGATATTTTCATAAAATTCACGGGAGATACCGCCTATGGCCTGTTTGTTGCCGATATCGGTTTGGCCCAGACCTCCTGTTGTCAAACCTCCTATTCTATTTGTGGGTTCGATAAGAACAACCGATTTGCCCATTCGACTACTTTGTATGGCGGCGGCAACTCCTGCGGAAGTTCCACCATAGATTACGATATCATAACTTTTAGATTGACCCTTTGCGAACTGAACGAATAGGATCAGTAGTAGAAAGCTTAGTGTTTTTTTCATATGTATTTATTGATTATCCGTCATCACGCCATTAGGGCTTGTTAACACTAAGCCCAAAATTGATAGCTATAGCATCCGGAAGGATACCCCTGACCCAGATAGAGCCATCGGGACTCAAGGAGACAATCTTGTCCAAAAACCTGTCGAAAACGCGACAACTTTTGGGAACTGGCAAAATACCGTATAATAGTTATTTTATTAGTAAATTTTGAAATTACATAGAAATATTTTGAAATTACATAAAAGAGTTTATGCCTTTAGAACGAATAACCGCATTCTAAATACGCGACGTGTAGTATTAGTATTGGATATTGACCCTTCGGGGCTGCCCTGAGCCTGTCGAAGGAATCTAAGGAGCTTTTACCCCAACCCAACATCCAAGGTCATCATCACGATAAAGCCTCCGATAAAGCCCATTACGGCGACATCGGAATGTTTGTCCTGTTGTGTTTCGGGAATTACCTCTTCCACCACCACAAAAATCATGGCACCTGCAGCGAACGAGAGTGCGTAGGGCAGAATAGGCTGAAAGGTCAATACGGCCCACGCACCGATAACTGCTGCAATGGGTTCGACCAATGCCGAGGCCTGACCGTACATAAAACTTTTTCTTCGAGAGAACCCTTGTCTTCTTAACGGCATAGAAACGGCAAAACCCTCGGGAAAATTCTGCAATCCGATACCCAAAGCCAATGCAACGGCGCCCCCGATAGTAGCGCCATCAAAACCAGCTGCGACGCCTCCGAAAAGAACGCCCACCGCCAGACCTTCCGGTATGTTGTGCAGTGTAATGGCCAAGGTTAATAAGGTTGTTTTATGCCATGGGGTTTTTACTCCTTCCGCCTCATCCATCTTAAAATTCAAATGTAAATGAGGTAAAACTTTATCTAATCCGAAAAGGAAAAGTGCACCCAAGAAAAACCCGGCTGCCGCAGGAATAACTTTTACGAAACCTTCCCCCGGACTCATTTCAATGCCGGGTGCCAGAAGACTCCAGAAACTGGCCGCCACCATTACGCCACCCGTAAAACCCAACATACCGTCCATTACCGCTCGATTGGTACTTTTAAATAAAAAGACTAAGGCCGCACCTGCAGCGGTCAGGCCCCAAGTAAAAAGTGTAGCGTAGAAGGCCGCTAAAATGGGGTCGATAGATTCAAAATACTCGATTACTTGTTGCATATTATTCCGTTATGGTTAAATAGAGGTTTGCGGCGATCTGGTTCGAGATATGAATATCTTTTTCTTTTATCTTGATATGTAGCGACCCGTCAAATTCTTCTTTGTCCAACACCGAAATCGAATCGCCCAATGCAATTTTGTTCTTGTCCAAAAATTTGAGAAACGGCGGTGAAGAATCTTTGACACCGACACATATACCGCTCGTACCAATGGGTACCTCGTTCAACGATTTCTTGATGGCTTTTTTGAATTCGCCCTTTTTAGACGGAATAGGATCACCGTGCGGATCCACTTGCGGAAACCCGAGATGCTTATCTAGCCGATCGATCAGTTTTTCGCTCTTGATATGTTCGAGCTGTTCGGCAACTTCATGCACCTCGTCCCAAGAAAAATCGAGCTTGTTCACTAGAAACACTTCCCATAAGCGATGCTTTCGCACGATGGAAAGTGCCGTTTTCCGCCCATAATCGGTTAGGGTAACCCCTTTATAGCGCTTGTAGTTGACCAAGCCCTTTTCCGAAAGCTTCTTTATCATATCGGTTACCGAAGAAGGTTTGGTTTCCATCTGCTCGGCCACCGCATTGGTAGAAACCGTGGTGTTTTCTCCCTTGCCCAAATGATAGATTGCTTTGATATAGTCTTCTTCTGAAAGTGTCATGGTTTTTCTTTGTACAAGCTAATTATAGTCGAAGTTCGGATTAATCCATACTTTGCCGGATGCCGGATGCCGGATGCCGGAAAAAAGCTTTCCCCCAAGGTTTCCACGATCAAATTCTAATAATTTCACTTTAGCTTTTTGCAGTTCGAACATGCATGTACTATTACTTTATCAGCCGGTAAAATTCCCTACTCTTCTTTAAATCGACAATTCTAAACAAAAATACATTTTTATATCTAAAAACAAATATTTAGATTTGTCTAAAATATATTTTATTGATACAGAAAATTATATTTAAACGTAACAAATTATCAATAATCGGTATATTGGCGATGCTGTTTGGTGGTATGTTTGTTGCGAATGCCCAAAACGCCAGTTTACAGGGGTCTATTATCGAAGAAGGCATGCCGGTTCCGTTCGCCAATATCTTTTTAGAGGGAACTTCTTTCGGTGCGGCCGCCGATGAAGAGGGCAACTATTTGATAGCGGACATTCCTTCGGGAAATTATAAACTGAAAGTTACCGTACTAGGTTATCACCCATTTACCCAAAAAATCTCGTTAGTACAAAACGAAACCAAAAAGTTGACCATCAACTTAACGGCATCTTCCGAACAGCTAGAAGAGACCGTAGTTACCGGAACCTTAAAAGCGGTCAGCCGTTCGGAAAGCCCTGTACCCGTTGAGGTATATAGCCCTACTTTTCTTAAAAAAAATCCGACGGCCAGTATTTTCGAAGCGCTTCAAAATGTCAACGGGGTGCGACCGCAAATCAATTGTAACGTCTGTAATACGGGTGACATTCACATAAACGGGCTAGAAGGACCGTATACCCTAGTATTAATTGATGGGATGCCTATCGTAAGCGGACTGGGAACGGTCTATGGCCTTTCTGGAATTCCGAATTCACTTATCGATCAGATTGAAATCGTAAAAGGTCCGGCTTCAAGTCTTTATGGTAGCGAAGCCGTTGGTGGGCTTATCAACATTATTACCAAAAGTACTTTGGAAGCCCCCGATTTTTTTGCGGATGCCTTCGCCACCGGATGGGGAGAGTACAACCTTGATGTGGGCGCAA
>Ga0114952_1001309_pt1 | contig 21260 bp, 25 predicted proteins | sample SidtaG_2_FD_87303 | JGI IMG/M metagenome (GOLD analysis project Ga0114952, IMG submission 87303) | Marine algal microbial communities from Sidmouth, United Kingdom - Sidmouth_Asex2 metaG | ecosystem: Host-associated > Algae > Red algae > Unclassified | place: Sidmouth, United Kingdom | collected...
AATACGTTCTAAAATTAGGTTTCGGCAGTTCCGATCTACTTGAAAAAATATTATCAAATTATGCAACCCTACCATTATATCGTACTTGAATCCATAATAGTTATCGTCACCTTTGTTCTAATCAGATTCTTGATCAATAAGGTCATTGATAAAACCACTCGTAAACAATTCATACAAAGATCCAGGGCGCTGATCATCAGAAAGACCATCCATATAGTTTTAGCATTTATCTGTTCGGTACTTTTACTTGTAGTTCTAGGGGTCAATCAATCCGACTTGGCCATCTTCGTGGGATCCGTCCTAACGGTAATAGGTGTAGCACTGTTCGCGCAATGGTCGATACTCTCCAATCTTACATCGGGCATAATAATTTTCTTCAACCATCCGGTCAGGCTGAATGACCCGGTCACCATAATGGAGGGCAAGGATTATGAGATAAAAGGTACCGTAACCAATATCGGTATTTTCTTTATAACTATCAAGACGTCCGATAGCGAGGATATCACCCTTCCGAACAATATTTTCATACAGAAAATGATCAAGAAAAAGAATGGATCATAATGTTCGAGGAAATATATCCGGAATTGACAGAATCCGTAAAATAGAATTAGATAGTCGACTCGATCGATTTTGTAGAGGGGAAGGTAGGTGTTCTGGTGCGGAGGAAGCGAACTTCTCTTTGGCATGATGGCCGTATATGGTTAGGACCATCAAGAAGGTGCAGATAAAAGATTATTTCCTCTTAATTTTATTGTAGCCATATATATGATAGCTGCCAATTGAACACTATTGTCGCTAATCGAAGTTGTTTATTGAATATTTTAGTTCGTCCGAACAATATTTCCTATATTAAAATTTCCAAACCTATTGTACATGATAACCGAGGTAAGCGATGCCCAAAAGTGGGCACAAGTTCTAGATTCCGTCGACCACTATGATTTCTACCATACCTACGACTACCATCACATATCCAAATCCGAAGGGGAACGGCCATTGCTGCTCCATTATATAGAGCGAAACATTGAAATAGCAATTCCGTTGTTGTTACGGCAAATACCCGGTACTTTTCTTTACGATGCTACATCGGTCTATGGATATGCAGGTCCGATAGCCAAAAATTTGACCTTCTGCTTTGACAATAAGGAATTCAAAAAAGAATTCAAAGATTATCTGGTCTCAAAAAACATCGTCTCCGTTTTCTCAAGATTGAACCCGTTCGTGCCTAACCAAGAAAACATTCTAAGAGGTATAGGTCACACGAACATCGCGGGCCAGATCGTCTATGTCGATATGACCAAGGATGCCGCCGGTCAACGTAGGGGATATAACAGGAGATTGAAGACGCAATTGAACGGGATAAAAAGAAATACCTTTGTCCGGAAGGCCGAGGATGTAGAGGATCTGCTTGAATTTATATCGATCTATAACGAATCGATGAACCGGGTCGGAGCGACGGACGATTATTACTTTCCACGATCTTATTTTGAAAGGTTGATCTCGTCCCCATCTATCGATACAACGATTCTTTTGGCGGTCTGTAACGAATCTGGACGTACAATGGCGGGAAGTCTGTTCACGGTATGTGACAATATTGCGCAGTACCACCTTGGAGGTACTCGAAATGATTTTATGACCAGAATGCCCTCGAAACTCTTGATCGACAACATGAGGGAGAGATATGAGAACGGCGGTCTTAGATACCTTAATCTCGGGGGCGGGCTTGGTTGTACGAACGATAGGCTCTTCTCGTTCAAGCAGTCGTTTTCGAAAAGCACCCAACTTTTCTCGCTGTGGAGATATATCGTCGATCCAAAATTATATTATGAACTGGTCGGCGACATTAGAACCGTAGAAACTTCCGAATCGGACTATTTTCCACAATATAGATTCCGATAGTAGTATGAATCAAAAAGACATCAAGTCTTAGAGGTATGTCCATTCCAATGGCTTCGCTTATAGTACAACCCTTTGAAAGGTAACTTGTTTTCAATAACAAAAAGACCTGTTCAATGTGAACAGGTCTTTGCATGAAAATCACCCGGAATTATTAATCTTTATGGAATTTAACTACTTTAAAGGGCTTAGATAAATTTATGTTGTGAACCGGTCAATTGTCGTTGGGAAGGATACTGTTCTTGATGTTCTCACATTTTGCCGCTCGGCAACTGCTTGTCCATAGAATTTGCCGCTCGAACGATCTCTTATTAAAAGAAGATAATAACTCTAACGTGTGTCTTAACTTTAAAGTTCAAGCAAAGGATATGAACGCTGCTATAGAATATCTAGAGTATAGAAAGAATGGACTTAAAAATGCAGTGAGACGACCTAATATTTACCCAGACGTTAGAGCTGCAGATAAGGTAGCTTTAGGCGAGGTTAATGAAGCTTTGAAACTACTTTAATCACATATAAAGTCTAAATAAACGATAATTTGAATCCTGATAAAACGCATTAAAAGGTGTCTTTGTCCTGAGAATGTCATAGAGATATAAGTGTTCATTTAACAAGTTGTCACACCTTAAAAGATGAATCGAACTATAAACGGAAAATTAGATGAATCTGGAAACAACTATTACAAACCCTATAAATAATTTATCCGTAATTGGTGCCAAATCCATTGTTGACCACTGGAGCTGCATATAGTCTTATAAATCCATTATTAGCGAACAAATTAGATTTACAAGCTGTCAATTCGATGGAATATATAAATCAAATTAACGGAAAATTAGATCGCTAATTTACAGTATAAAACTAAAAATAAATGTTTTTACTATTCCTGAACTAAAGGTCAGAACTATTAGTCAGCCTGATTATCCTTGTATGCTTATTATTGGTATTGACTTAATAAAACATTGTGATTTAAAATATGATCGTTCAAATGAAACATTTGAATTAGTTCTTCTTCCCAACATTACCATTCAAAATTAATATTTAATATAGCTAAAAACTATGGCAGTATATTTTATCATAGATTTGTATTATAATTAGAGCAAGAATTTATGGACTCCATGATTTATAAACCTTACGTCCGACTAAATAATCCAATTTATTTATTAAGACAGGTAAAAGAACTATTGAAAATTGCAAGAGAATATAAAAATTCATCGTCACTAATATACGCAACTCTTGAATGCAGAATTGCTCTCGAATTATTGGAATTAAATTTTCTCCTACATTTGGTTAAAGGGGAAGAAAGAGAACAAATAATTATTGACTCAAAACCTAAAAATGGAATCGATCGTGTAAATAGTAAAGTTGGGAGTTTGAAGTACAAATATCAATTTTTTTTACAAGCAATTTGTGAAATATTAGGTATTGGAAATGAACGTTTCAATTATAAAACATCAAAGGATTTACAGTACAAAGTAAGCACATATGTTCACTCATATCATATGAATGATTCTGATTTAAAATATAATTCAGATAATATGCAAAACTGCCTAATTCTGATTTTAGAAGTTGATGGATTTATAAAATCATCTATGCCATACAAAAATGGAACTTGGACAATGCTGGGAATGGAAATATCGTCAATGACAGAAAATGATAGAGAGATTTTTGAAGAGTGGAAAGTTTCGAATAAAATGACCTACGACGAACTGAAAGAAAAACTATCTAAAAATCACAAAACAAGAACAAAGCCAGTGGAATAAAACGCGTGGCAACAACCCTTCGTATGAAAAGTCCTAGTCCAGTTCTCTAACATTTAAATTCTTTACAAAATGTACTTTTTGTAAATAGTTCGGCACATCATGGTATTCGAAACAAGTTTACATAATTTCGAGCAGCGTTAAACTTGCTTGGGGTAGTGCTATACCGCAAGACTTAGAATTTTGGAGTCCATTTAGGCGAGGGTCAAAGATTTGTATTATAATGGACGTTTTGTTTAATCCAGCCGTTCGGGTAGTGACGTTCTAAATATGAAAGAATCAAAAATAAAAACTTATAAAAATACCTATATAAGTAAAAATGAAACCTACGGATAATGAGCGTAAACAAAGTAAACAAAGAACTTATCGAGCAGATAAGGACAATTCTTCAAGATGCCCATCAACAGGCGGCGACCGCTGTTAAATCCGCAATGATCTATGCCTATTGGGAGATAGGCCACCGAATTGTGGAGGAAGAACAAAAAGGTTCGGAAAGAGCTAAATACAGCACTTATCTTCTTAAGGAGCTTGCCGCACAATTAAATAGCGAATTCGGTAAGAGTTTTGATGCGCGGGAACTTCGCAGGTTTAGACAGTTTTATCTATGTTTTCCAATTCGGGGAACAGTGTGTCCCAAATTGAGCTGGTCTCATTATCGTTTGCTGATTCGGGTAGAAAATGTGTCGGCAAGGAATTTTTACATTACCGAATCCATTGACCACCATTGGAACGTTCGAAAACTTGGCAGAAACATAGGAAGCCAATATTATAATAGAATACGATCCAGTAAAGCCGGTAGCAAGAATCTAGCTAAATCGAGAACCCCATCAAAACTTGATTTTATAAAGGACCCATATGTACTTGAATTCCTTGACCTCCCGGCAAACCTTGCCCACAAAGAAAAGGATATCGAGGATGGTATCAATGCATCGGTAAATTAATCCAATCATAGAGCTAAGCTAAGGCCGCGGGAAGAGTTGCCGAAAAAATTGCGGATAACTGTCTGGAGAACATATTGGTTGTAAGACAAAAGGTGCAAAAAATTTTGGAAGGAAAAGTGATATTTGAGCGATGATATTGCTCGATACGTCATCGAGAAAGTAGGTTCTTATTCAAATCCGATATGTTTCCATAAAAAAAAGCCCCTAATAATGGGGCTTTTCTTTGATTATTATTGCTATACCAATTTATATCCATTATAAAGCTCCCTACCGTAGGTCTTCTGTGAATCATATAGCTTATCATCTTTTGGATTTACCGAAATGATTATTTCTCCCCTGTCGAGTGTGTCCCGATATTCCGTTGCGAGACTGTCGGACACCCCTGCTTTTACGAGAGCCCCGGTGACTGCTCCGGTTCCTCCGCCTACCCCCGCACCGGTCAAAGCCGCTGCGATCGGCCCTGCCACAGCAAGCCCAAGTCCGGGTATTAACAAGGCTCCACCCGCAGTCGCTAGTGCACCTACCAATGCACCGACAGTTCCACCTATAGCAGCGCCAGTTCCAGCTCCCTTAAGTGCTTCCTCCCCGGTCTCCGACACGTGATCGTTACCTGCATAGAAGGTCTCTTTGGTTTCTTCGCTCATCATGACCGTAATATCGTCGGTCGAATATCCGTTCTCTACCAAAAAATCATAATATTCATTTGCCTTATCGGCACTGACGAACGCCCGATCCAATCTATCTTTTTGAAAGGCCGTTCCTGCGGGATTTTTATGCCCTGCCTTACCTACCACTGTTCTACCGGTAGATTCATCGATTTCGATTTCGGTTTCCCTCAAGGTATCCTTTATAGTATCCGTTACTTCTTCAACTTCTTTTCCAACGGTCACTTCCTCGACGACACGTGCAGTTTTCTCCACTACGGCCTCCTCGTTGTGCTCGGTAACGTTGATTACCTTATCATCAAAGGCAGTTTCCGTGGATACGGGCCGATCGACCGGTTTCCGCGTCACATAGACCCGCTCCTTGCGCAAGCGGATATTTTCCTGTACCGGTTTCTCGACGACAATGCTACGAACATTTATGCCACCAGTCTCGATTTCCCTCTTACCGACCGCAATTTCCTCTTTGACCACTGGAATGGACTTGTCACCTTTGATATCCGTACCTACTGAATCCGTGGCACGACTTTTTTCGTCGATGTTTATCGCGCCATTTTCATCCAGGATATGTGCGGCCCTATCGGCTTCCGCTCTCGTTTCCGCGTATAATGTAACCACGGTATTTCTTGTACCGACCTTGCTCATAGTATCCCGTCTTTCATTATCGTCGCCAAAGAGAAAGTCCCAAAAACCGCTGCTATCATTATCTTCCGTATATTCATAATCCGCTCCTTTATAATCGCCCTCTATCCTAGAAGGGGATACATCTATGGCGTCGCTTTTGAAACCGCCGCTCGATAGTGCGCTAGATGCTACTTTCGCTTTGTCGTTGTTCTCAAAAAATCCAATAACTGTATATTTCATAATTATATATATTAGGGTTAAACTTAAATCCAAATTTATTTTACGTCCGTTTTACTAATCTCCAAGTGCTCAGACTTTATATCGTACTCAACATCATGTATGGCATTGATAACGGTCTTCTCTACGTGTACCTCCTTTACCAAAACAAGCTGCTTTGTGACAATCTCGATTTCTTTTACGACAGGAATTATCAATATATTTCCCTCGGTCCGAGTATCAGGATAATCGTCGATATATTCATTCTTCTCGATTTCCTTGAACCGAACATTTTCCGATAGAAGCTCGACCTGCTCGGTCTTAGTCTCTATATCGACTTTTTTGCTCAATCGATAGGTGTTACCTTTGGTTACTACCTTGGATACATTGACATCCTCTCGAGCAAGTGGTATAGTCTTAAATTCTTCGGCCTTCATTTTATTATTTATCATTATAATATTAGCAAGATAAATAGAGCTTAATTTCTTTTTTGACCCTGAACATTCAAATTTTTGTCCTTTTAGTAATCAAACTAGGTCAGACCGCTAGAGAATAGTTCCCAGAAATCGTCCGGCCTGCTTCGGATTCGGGCGGTGATTTGATATTTTAGGTTCCAAAGAAACTGAAGTCATTAGTATAGGACAATTGGTCGGAGAGTCAAGTGTCTGATGATTTTTTGGACCTAATCGACGATTCATCGTAATTATATAATGGAATCAGACGAAAGTGTTCGTAAAAGCCCAAATCGATGAGCGAAAACTATACAAAGGGCGACCTACTAATAAAGGCGCTCCCAGTCTTTGGAAGGCTAGGATAAAGAAAGGCGAGGATAAAGAATTGATTTATTGCAATAATTAAAATAGTAGAAAAAAGCATACATTATTGTGACTCCCGAAATAGGAAAGTGAACAGTAAAAATATAGTACCTATAACCATGGTCACTTGAAGTAATTGCTCGTGATGGAATTCGTCGCCATCAGACAGATATGGCAGGAAATGTATGCCTATGATATTGGGGCCAAGGAATAAAAGCGACTTCCCAGAGCGCCGTTTGGGAGTAAAAAGACTATATTTAAATGCTGCCTCAAAACGTATCTATATTGTAGGTTTGGCCATAATTAAAAACAGCAGGCATTATATTAAGACCGGAGGTCCTATCGAAGGATTACCCCTGATGAGCTGGAACCAAATTACCGTTCCTTTATTAGACGTGGCAAAGGCTATTTATTTTTACGGAAAACCAGGTCTAAGACTAATCGTGGAGTCCTTGCCTTAATATGCACGATCTTAATGTCCGAATGGGCTCTTGTTTTTCTCAGTCAATAAAAAAAAAGCGTGATCAAAGAGAGATGGAATTACGTTTATTCTGGCTGCAAAATTTAAATGTGCAGCATAGACAAATTAAGACATGGCTTTGAGTCCTATCACGTGCTGACTGACAAAAAATAACTATTGTCGGAGGTAAGGTGAAAAGATACCGACGGTAATCAACTAAAATTTTACTATGATTGGAATGCATTCTGAGCGCAACCCTAGAGAATAAAAAATTCAATAAGTTAACATACAAAACCAGATGCGGACTTTAAAATAGTTTAGATAAAGAATATGTTAGAAGATAATTTTAAATCCGGAAAATACAATGCTATATTGAGCAATCTAAAAGAAGGCGGATTTCTCACCAGTGAAGAGGTCAACGTTTTGATAAGTGCGTATATCTCAAGTCGTATCATCGTACTGGATTCAATAAGTGACGAGAAGGCAAGAATCGTATCCGAAGCATTAATAGTCAACTATAACCGCCAGAAGCCCGATTAAAGGATTATTAACCGATGCAGAGAATTAGGAATTATGTTCGGAGGCCCGACCCTTTGAATTGCATGTAATACATGTATCACATTTGGTAATTCAGATTCTAGTCTTCTTTTGCTTTTTTGACCTTCACTCATTTTCGCATATTGCCTACTTGTGTCGGAGATGACGATTTCATCCGCGATCGGTCAGCTTGAATAATGGATGACCTTACCAATTAACTTTTAGTAATTATCTAAATTACAAGTTATTGCTAATCAGTATATTATGGTTCCATAACTTATGTTATGTCAAATAGAATCGATACTTCACGATATTCACGATACGTCTTGAACGTAGAATCTCAACGTTTAAATTAAATTTAGGTCGATGGCCTTGATTAAGTCGCTCAGCCTTCACTAAATAACATCAAGGAAAGTATTCACTTGCTTTTTATCTTAGCTCGTTTCGCTTCCTTAATTAAAGTCTAAATTAAGGGTGAAATCAAAAAGAGCCCTGTCCAAATGGACAAAGCTCTAGCTGATAACTATATATTAAAAGGGAAAATTTGGTATCACATCTAATTCTGATATAAATGTATATATCTAGTCTAAATCCGTGAAAATTATGATGTGAAAAGCATCATTGTTGTGGTCTATCGAAGAATATCTGCTAATTTGTAAAATATTGGAGTTAAATATGAACAAATGGGAACTCCAGTTAGAGGTTTTTAAATTCTGGTACTATCGTGCGAGATTTATTAACTTGGAGACTCGCGCTGTTGTGCAGGAAATTATATAGAATGAAACAGATTCAAAAAGATTTTCATTCGGACATTTTGGAATTGGTTAGAAGTGCTAGGGTAAGTATAGTCCATGCAGTCAACCAAACTATGGTTCGAACCTACTTTGAAATAGGTAGAAAAATCGTCGAAAAGGAGCAGGACGGCAACCAAAGGGCCGGATATGGAAAAGAGGTTTTGAAGGAGTTGTCCGTTCTCTTAACAAAGGAGTTCGCCAGAGGGTTTTCAGTAACAAATCTGAGACAAATGAGGAACTTTTTTTTAGCTTATACCGGAAGGATTACAGCTAGCGAAGAATTGTTAGTTAAAAAACAGCAGACAGTGTCTGCTATATTCAATCTAAGTTGGTCCCATTATCTCAAGTTAATGAGAATTGATAATTTGGAAGAACGAAATTTCTATGAGATCGAATCTGTTAAAAATAACTGGAGCGTAAGAGAACTGAATCGCCAGTTTGATACGGCTTTATATACTCGATTGTCCTTAAGCCGGGATAAAGCAGGAATAAAGGAGCTTTCGATTAAGGGTCAGATTATTGAGACCCCAAAGGATTTGATAAAGGACCCGTATATATTGGAATTTATTGGGTTACCAGAGCATTCTAAATATTCCGAAAGTCAGCTTGAACAGGAGTTGGTCGATAAATTGGAACATTTTCTTTTAGAATTGGGCACTGGCTTCGCCTTCGTAGCTCGACAGAAAAGAATCTCCTTTGATGAGCAACACTTCTTCATTGACCTTGTTTTCTACAATCGCTTATTAAAATGCTTCGTGTTAATTGATTTGAAAATTGGAAAGCTCAAGCATCAGGATCTAGGCCAAATCCAAATGTACGTCAACTATTATGATAGAGTTGTGAAATTGGACGATGAAAATAAGACAATAGGTATCGTACTTTGTCAGGATAAAGCTGAATCGATCGTAGAATTCACTCTACCGGAAAATAATGAGCAGATATTCGCAAGCAATTACGGAACGGTGCTTCCTTCAAAAGAAGACCTCAAAAAATTATTGGCTCAAAAGAACTGATTAATGCTTGTAAACTGCTAACCCGAAAACAGCAGACAGTGTCTGCTGAATATCTAATTACTGTCTGAATTAAACCATCCGCCCCGCTAAAATCCAACAAGTCAATCAGGGTTAAATTCACATGTTGCCTTACTCTTTACAAAAAGCGGATTTTGTAAAGAGTTTAGCTTTTTGAAATAGATTTTATGCAAGAGAACAGTTCTAAGCGCTTACCCAAATTGGAACAAAAATACGTTCAGGGCAAAGAACAATGCAAAGGTGCGAATGGATATCTTAAAAGGATTTTTAAGAATCCTTATGTTATAAATGCCATATACTGCGCTAATCAGGGTCAATGCAGCAAAAAGGTAGCCCAATGTTTCAAAATAAAAACTCATTTATTGGCAATTATTGAATTCCTGTCTAAATATAAAAGCCCCGCTTTAAAAACGAGGCATCTATAATTCAAAATGTGTTCTCTAAACTTCATATCCGTTATAGACAGTTCGGCCATAATGCGATGTAAGAACCACATCATGTCGGTCTTTTGGCTCAACAGAAATGATAATATGTCCTTTTTCCATTGCATTCTTGTATTCCGTAGCTGCGCTATCGGAAAGCCCGGCTTTCGTTAACGCACCTATTATAGCACCTGTTGCCCCGCCAGCTCCTGCACCTGCCAAGGCAGCTGCTATCGGTCCGGCAACCGCCACACCCAATCCGGGAATGACTATCGATGATCCGATGGCCAATAGAGCTCCGGCCACGGCTCCAACCGTTCCACCAATGGCACTTCCCGTGCCCGCTCCTTTCAATGCCTCTTCACCGGTTTTGCTTATATGCTCATTGGTAGCATAAAACCGCTCTTTCGTGTCCTTGGACATAATTACTGTGATGTCGTCCGTACTATATCCGGATTTGACCAAGAAGTCATAATAATCGTTCGCACTCTCGGCAGTCTCAAATACCCTATCGATTCTTTCCTTTCTAAATCTATATTCTTCCATATTTCAAAAATTTTATTTGTTATACCTATAACCTAAAAATAATTCGAAGGTTTGTTACCCGTTCCAAAATAAAATTTGACCCGAATGAAAATTGCCCTCAAAATTGGTGCAGAAGAATTCGTACTTTGTATGGAAACACATTTATAACAAATATGGGACTATCTTATATTACAGCTTCAAAGGAATCATTTCCTTAATAACTTCAAAATAAACGTATTGCATAGGAGCCGCATAATCTGACTTTAAGAACAGCTTTACTTCTTTTCGAGGGTTATTACATCATTTATACCGACCATATCCTTCCATTCCCAACCATCGTTCTGTAAATAGGCCAATAATAGCTTCCTTCGCAAAACCAAATCGGAATCCGAGCGTTCCCCATGAATGCTATCTTCCGGGGATATTTCCGTCAAGTATGAAGTGTCCGGATGTTTGGGTTCATCGTTCCCCGGTAAAATAAACGCTTCCGCTAATGTGGACAGATAATAGGTCATTGCACCATAAGACCTTCTAAGCGCCTGCACGTCCGAGATGCTATTTTTAGAAACTTTGTACATTAATATGGACATGGCCTCGTCCAAGCTTACCAGTTTGATCGGCAACGATTCAAAATGCTTTGTCGAATGGAAATAATGGATGATGGGATAGGCCAAATGGTACTGTGAAAGTTTGATCAGCGAGGGTTCCATATCATCCAAACATTCCACCAATTTCTTAAAATTATCATCATCATAATTCTGTAGGATTTTCTTCGGAGTTGTCCCCAATGCATGAATTTGTAGTGCGACCTGTCTTTTTAAGGTAATGGCCTCAACTACCGGAATCAGGAAAGAAATCCCTAGACTTATAAAAACTACCCCTGTAAACGAGATAAAACCCGTATATATCATCCACCAATCCCCGTTCGGGGAAAAATCCCCACTACCCATGGACGATAGAACATAGGCTATAAAATAGGCTTTGTCGGGAATATCGGTTACATAGGATTCTTTAGAAGGAGACCACAACGAAGTAGCGTCCGAAAGGATTATCATCGTATTTCCTATCCATAACAGGATTATCCATGTCAGAACTATGGCCAATAGTATTAAAGGGCCTGCATAGGTCAATACTTTGCTCCTTCCATTTTTACCACTTAAGGCCAGTATTGCTCTCCAGATAGCACGGGTGGTTCGATCGGCTATAGTTCCAGCACCTTTGGGAGATAAAATCGTAAAGGTCATATCATAAACGACTAGCAGTGTAATAAGCAATCCGATTCCGAAAATTATATATTCCATGGTTCATAACTTTTCCAAGACCTGGTTAAACCTCTTGTTTTCTTTTAAAAGTAGCGAACTTTGAAAGATAGTACGGCATTCTTATCATTTAGGTCAACTTTTTTTGCTATTGGTTCAGTAGTTGATTCAATACATTATTTAACCAAGCATAGATTGGTTACTTTTAAAAATTGGAATCACTTTCTATAAAACAATTTCATTGTCAGAGTATGTTACATTATTTTAATCTAGCGATAACACCTTAATTCTTATGGAACCATTTGAACCGTTGAACTGGCATCGGATTTTCATTGGGGATCAACCCTTGATGTTTTACCTTGAAATCGCATTTCGTACCGTATTCATATTTATTTATGCCGTTCTTTTGATACGGTTCATGGGAAAGCGGGGAAGCCGCAGTCTTTCGGCCTTTGAGAACGTTGTGATAATTGCCATGGGATCCGCCACTGGGGATTCATTGTTCTATCCCCAAGTTCCCTTACTATATGCCATGCTGGTCATTACCTTAATTGTAGGCTGTAGCAGATTGACCCAATATTTGCAGGTTCGGTTTCAACCCTTCAACACCTTTATAGATGGATATCCGATTTTAATGGTCGAAGAAGGTAGAATCGTTGAATCAGGTCTCGAATTAGGACGCCTTCGAAGGGAGGAACTCTTTGGAATGTTGCGATGTGAAGGCTTGATCACTACATCCAATGTTAAGCTTGCCTATCTAGAACGGAGCGGGCAACTGAGTATAATTCAAGATGATGGAACGAACACTTATCAGGGGATAAATATTATTCCCGAACGAACGGCGAATGCAAGCTAACATTCGCCTATAATATTTTGATGTGACCTAAACCTAAGGGAATTGTTGAACGGTAGTCCGTTAATTTTCATCTTCTCCCTCTTTATCGCCACTTTCCGCCAATGGATGGTCCTTTTCACCAAGACCTATGATCCTTATAATGTTAACAACGGTATTATAGAGCATAAGAACTACTACAATCAGGGCGGAACTCAATAATGTACTTATCCCAAGGGTTATATAATAGATGATATTGAACCAATTGGAAGGGATATTATCGCTTTCTGTTACAGGCAGATTGAAAAGCAGAAAGAAAAGTAAGGAAGAAATGAATACTACTGTATCCAATTTAGCGATTTGCATGACATGCCGATAATGGTCATCTTTTAATCTTGAAGTTGCATTTGCGCTCAGGCCCAACAAAGTCAGCATTAGGGCGAGAATCGTAGCCGAGGCCAGAACAATGGTATTACACAATGTATTCAAGCCCCCGATACTGGATTTAATAAGTTCCTTTGCCTCATATCCGCTCAATCTTCCCAATAAAAAAGTTCCTATTCCAATAACGATCAAGGAAATAACTCCACCTAAGATGGCACGTTTAGTATACTGTGATAATTTCATACTCTTGAATTAGAATCTTGGTTCAATGGGGACAGTGCTATATAGTTAAACGGAATCCGACCCAAATGTTCGTCTACGATAGCCCCCTGTTTTATTTCGCTCCAATCCGCTTCTTCGTCCAAATCTTTTCTGTAAATATCCAAAAGCTCATGTGATAACAGAATATATTCATCGATAACCATATTATTCTTCAATAGGCGATGTGCCGAAATAACATCCTCCCCTATCAGTTTGATGCGCTTGTCGATAGGAACCGTAGCAACGTGGTCACCATAATGAAGAATAATTTTCAATCCGAGTATCTCGGGAATGAGACTGCCGTTCCAATCATTCGAATATTTCAGTCTCAGGGCCTTTAGTTGCTCGTAGAACTGGGTATAAAAATGTTTACACTGCCCGATAAGGGCAGCAAGTGTAGGAGGTTTTCCACTATGATAGAAAAGAACGGCATCGCCCTCGATTTCGGAAACCTTCAACCCGATTTCGTTTGCGTATATAATGTTATTCAGTAAGGAAGGTATAACCTTCGAACCAAGTTCAAAGTCGACTTTGCTCATAAATTCGGTAAATCCACTTATATCGGGTATGCAAAGAAGAGTTGGCAAGGGTTTCATAAACTGTAAATTGACCGTAGGCGCAAGGTATCACAAAGTAACCATTCCTTTTGACCCTAATCGATAAAACAACTTCTATTTTATTTGATAAGCGGAAATATCCGTTGTAATCATTTAAAATTGCTTTTGGGTCAAGACTAGATCGATTTTACATATAAACTTGTATATTTTGTTAAGAGCTTAGGATATTGTACCCATAATGGTAAACTCCGTACATAGGTTTCGATGGTATTAAAGATGAACAGTATATGATAGTAAAACATTGTGAAGAAGGTTGGGAAATCATTTCCCATTATGCCCACGGTCTATTATCGGGCAAAATCGCTTCCCAGCTCAAGCAAAAATGGATGCCCGAACATTGGGTGGACGTACTTACGGGAATCATAGAACATGATGACCATCTACTTGACTTTGAAGAGCGGAACTACCTAACGGAAAATGGTACCCCAAGGGACTTCACCATGGAAGGAGGTACGGATTCCGAGACCGTGGAACGTGCGGAACGGGTTTTTGCGAACGCCATGCAAAAATCCCAGATGGTGGCTTTATTAACGGGCAGGCATTTGGGTTTTTTATATGAAAAACTAGCGGAGGATCACGCTCCAATGAAAAAGTTCCTGAAGGATATCAAAGACTTGAGGAAAGGTCAACGGAAACTGTACGGCCTTAACCAAAAAGATGAAAACCATCTGTACGACCTTATGCTCTTTTCCGATCGCTGTTCCCTGATTCTCTGTCAGGATAAAATTCCGGCAGTGGGCCGTAAGATCGAAATTAATAAGACCATCGAAAACGAACGCTATTATCTAAGCCGTAAGGAGGATGATTCGCTGACCATCGAACCTTGGCCATTTGAAAAAAGCACTTTCCAACTTACTTTTGAAATTCGGATTTTGGACAGACCAACCTATAAAAATAATAAAGAGCTAGAAGAGGCATTGGACAAAGCGGAGATACGAATGCGTGTGTTCACTTTAAAAGAATAAAAGAACAGTTTTCGAGCGTTTCCTTTTTCATTTGCTGGGGTTAATCAATAAGAAAATTAATTAGTCAATAGCGTTACTTTGAGATGCAATGAATTCTTCCCATTCCGCGAATTTCTCCTCTCCCATGACCCGTTCCATTTTCACCTGCCCTCCCTTTTTCTTGTTCTTGCCGTTCCATTCATGGAACATCGAGGGTCTGACCAAGTGGACACGGATGCCTTTTAATGCTTTGCCCCTGGCCACTTTATAATTTTTGTTGACCTCCTTCAAATATCGGTCCAGTTCTTTAGCGGTAGATTTGGAATCGTTCCGGTTATCGCTTCCCAGGTACCAAACATGATGGTATTCCCCTTCGATACGTTTGGCGCACAGCGTATATTCCGGTATTTTCATTCCCAGTTCCGATTCAAGATGCTGTACGGCATCATCGAGCTTGTTTACCGATAGTTGGGAACCCACGGTATTGAGAAAAAATTTAGTGCGTCCCGTTATCTTGATTTCCGCACGTTCCACATCAGTAAATTCTATGGTGTCCCCGATAATATATCTCCATGCACCGGATACCGTACTTATAATCAATACATAGTCCCGCCCGGTCTCTACATCCGCCAAGGTTATCGAAGGGGCATCCGCGACCAACCCCCCATCCTTTTCGATATATTCGGGTTCGAACGGAACGAACTCAAAATAGATACCCCCATTGGTCACTAAGCGCATGGCATCGGTCTTCGGTCGTGCCTGAAAAGCGATAAAACCTTCCGAGGCCAGATAGGTGTCGATTACGGTTATAGGCCGTGCCAAAAGGGCATTGAAACTTTTCTCGTAGGGACCGAAGGCTACACCTCCGGAAGTATATACCTCGAGGTTCGGCCAAATCTGGTGTATGTTCTCAAGGTTATGGAATTTGATGACTTCCTGCATCATAAGCTCTATCCATGAAGGTATGCCACTTATGGCACCAATATCCCAGTTCGGCGCCTGTTCCGCAATTGCCCGCACACGTTCGTCCCAATCGTCTATTTTAGCAATATCCTCCCCGGGTTTATAAAATCCGCTGAACCAGTTCGGTATGTTACTGGCACTGATGCCGCTAATTTCCCCCTCCAGTTTTCCTCTTCGCTCCTCTAAATCGGTGGAACTACCCAGCATTAGTATTCCCTTTTCGAAAAAATCGATCGGAAGGTCAAAGTTGCTCAGGGCATATACCTGCTCTACGCCCGCGCTTCGAATAGCGGAAACCATGTCGGCAGTAACCGGAATCCGTTTACTGGTCTTGCCGGTAGTTCCCGAGCTCAGGGCAAAATAATCCGGGCTACCCGGCCATGTAATATCCACTTCCCCCTTGTGCAGTCTGGACCACCAATCCTTCGCCATTTTATCGTAATTATAATACGGAACCTTTTGGGCGAATGCCTCTTGGGTATCCTTCCTGATTAATAGACCGTCAAATCCATAATATTTCCCGAACGCGGTATCTTTTGCCGTGGTCAATAACTTTTTGAGAACGGTCCGCTGTTCTTCAACAGGATTCGGTTCCCCGGTGACAGTATCCCGAAGTTCCAAAAACGATTTTATGATTCCGCCTAAAATTGCCATAATTACAATTGTATTTAAGTTGCATCTAAGTTACGGTAGTTCATGAACGATGCATAATTTTTTTAAATGTATCGCTAGGATTGAACCAGATAAACAAGATTGCCGATTCCTATGACACCTGTCAAACAACCAATAATGAAGTTCATTTTAGTAGCGATATAGGTAAGTTTATTTTCTATTCTACTGGCAACCGTAGCATATATGGCATACATCGAGAACGACCCGATAGTCGAACCGATCGAGAAAATGAAACCGTTCAAGAGCGAGTATTCAAAAAATTCCAAACCTATTAGAAAGGATATCGCGGTAAAATAAAAGGGTATGGCAAAAGTGTTCAGAAGCGACATCCCAATGCCATGTAAGTAGGCCTTTGAACTTTCGATATCCTTTTTTTTCCTTACCTGTTCTTTCGTAAAATGAAGACGAAAGAAATTGATGGACAAGAGTATTAGGATTCCGGTACCAACTTTTTGGATGCCGCTAATGTAATCGGAGTTCTTCATCAGGATACTTGCGAGATAGGCACCGAGGTTCGCCTGAAAGAATAATATCGTCGCAAAGCCTCCTATAAGATACAGCGCAGCGTTCCGACCACTCTTTAAACTGAACTTGACCACGGTAAGATTCAAAAAACTGGGAACAATGCTTCCTAAAAAAGCGATTGCGAATCCCATTAATGCAAAGGAAAGGACGGTCATTTTTTATGTAAATAAACAACTTTCGTTCAACAATGTGGTATGTAGCGCCTATTTAATTATTTCGTTCTAAGATTGATTATAGCGTGAAGCTTCAAAGCATTCTGTTTAGGGTGGCAACCGTTCGTGCTTACCTTGATTTCTGGAACCTGTCATGCGCTTTTTCCTCTTCTAGCTGTTCGAGGGCATCATCGACCGTTTCCTCCGTTGGAACCGGCAACTCTTGTTCCAGTGCCTTTCTCGGTTCCAGGGCTAAATGTGTGCAAAATGGAAAATGGTCAGATCCAACATGGCTTCCTAGGCCCACTTCCAATACTCGAAATTCCGGGGATACGAATACATGATCCAATGGCCATCGCAAAAACCAGTAGTTGGCATTATAGGTGTTGAACAATCCCCTACCCTTGCGAAGATCTAGCAGACCACTGTACGACTGGAACAGCGAAGTCGTTTCGGACCAGGCCACATCATTAAAATCCCCCATCACGATTATCGGCAAATTAGAAGATTTGGAAAGACGGCCGATTTGCATAAGTTCGGCATCCCGGTCTAGGGACAATGGGTTGTGCATAGGCGTAGGTGGTGCGGGATGGATTGCATATAATTGAATCCGCTTCTGGGATGGTAGGGTTACCCGCGCATGAATGGAGGGAATGGTATCCTCTACCAAATATTTAACGTTCACCTGCTTTAGCTCGAACTTTGAATAGAGCACCATACCATAGGTATTTTCCTTTGGTACCTCGATACTATAGCGATATTTTTTCTTCAATCTATCGTTTAGATATTTAATCCAAGCCGCATTGGTTTCCGTGAACAGTACGATATCCGCATCGAATCGCTCCGTATCGGTTACTACAAGGTCTTTCTCATCGTTCTCCTGAAGCACGTTCGAGGTATAGACGCTCAAAGTTTCCAAAGCATTGTCGGAGGCATTCTCCACTTCGTATTTCCCAATAACGGTATAGGGCAATATTTTAAATCCCTGAAATATAAAACAGGCCGTTAAGGCTGTCACAAGGAGATAATCTTTTTTAGAACTTTTCGTAAAGAAAAGGATTCGTAGCACCAATACAACACCGGTAAATAAGGTCAGCTGAATATGTGGGAAATCAAAAGCCCTGACCGACCAATGTTCTAATGGAATATATGGAACTATCGTAAATAGTATTATAAGGACTCCGACATAGGTCGTGATTACCTTTAAATTGTGGAAGTTTCTGAAGGTCCGAAGCATTGAACAGGATTTTGGTCGCCACGAATATCGGAATCTATACGGTAACAATCCTTCCAGCATTTGGGTTATTGATATATTTCCTTCTTAAATAGACTTTCTTTCACTTTAACTTTCAGTCTTTTAAGTTAAAGATTTTCCCGTTTGAAATAATAAACGGTCGGACAAAGAGCGATTTTTGCATGGACTAAGAACCGTAATTATCTAAAACTTAAATTATGACCTTTATTATCCCATTCGACGTTCAAAATACAGCTCAAATTCCAGTACTGGCCGATGATGTTATCGTCGATTCGAATTTTCTTATAGCTATACTGGCGGGGGTTATCCTGGCCCTCGCCTTCCAGTTTATCCTTACGGCCATTTCCGTCGCCGCCGGTGTAACGGCAGTTGGCGATATTAAAAAGAACTATGCAAAATCACAGGCGGAACCGGGAGACTCGAATGTCAGGGATGAACATACATTCGACCAGGACAGTTCCTCGGGAACCCCGATGGGCGTAAAGATTACAAGTGCCTTTGGAATCTGGAGCGTCATTACGACCAGTATCGCCCTGTTCGGGGCTACCGCCTTGGCGTTGAACCTGAACGTAATCGAATCCGAATGGACCAATATTACTACCGCATTGACCATTTGGGGACTTTTTTTCTTGATGCTTTTTTATCTAGAGGCAAAGATCGCACGTACACTTATCGGAAATCTGATAGCTGCCGCTACATCCGGTCTACGGAGCTCGGCGGATATGATAGGCTCGATGTTCGCCCCGTCACCCGAGAAAAAAATAGAGAACGTTGTCGGAAATACCATCGACCGAATCCGCAAGGAGTTCGATGCCGGCCTGAATACCGATAAGCTTTCGGAGGCGCTGGACAATTTCCTTAATAGGGTGAACAACAAGATTCCGGACTATGACAATCTCAAGAACGATCTGGAGGGAATCGCAAAAAAATCAAGGAGCAAGAATACCTCTGGAAAATGGATGGCCGTACAGCAGGTCCTTACCAAAATGATTTCCGAGAACAGTGATAGCGATGATAGTGAAAGAAAGGGCAAGGCGCAGCGACTACAGGAAATACTGAACACCGTTGTATCAAAGTATAATGAATCCCCAGGAAAGGTCGAGGGCATCAAGAACGTATTGGAGGAGTTTACTTCAATGGAGCAAGAAGAGATCGATAAAAGAATAGGTATGTTAAAGGACTATTTTTCCTCGACATCCGATGAAGGATTATCTATGGCAAGCTTGCAGTCAAAGGCACGGGAAATCTTGAACGACCCTAATGTGGTCACTTCCATGATTTTCGACAATTACGAAAAGTTGGATCGGGAGACCGTTATCGACCTGCTGGACAAAAATACGAACCTAAAAAGGGAAGAGCTCGAAAACTATGCCGATAGAATAGTGTCCACGGTGCAGAGCGTGGCCAAAGAGTTTGATAAGGAAAACGAGAACAGGCTTGTAAAGCGGATGGAACTACAGGTCGCCAATTTCTTTGACTCGACGGACCGCGAAGAATTGAATTTCGACCTTCTTAAAAACGATTTCAAGAAGATTATGGACAATCCAAACGATAGCCTAAAGGTCATTAAAAAGCGGTTTTCCACTTTCGATAATAATACGCTAAGGGCCTTTGTAACGAACAATCGATATGTCAACGAGGAACATATCGATACAATTGTTGGCACTTTGGAAAATAGTAAGAAGGAGGTCATGGACAAAATCAATGAAATAGAAACGACCGCAGGCCAGCAGTTGGAGATTGCCAAAAGAAAAGCGGTCATTCAAGCGGAGCATGCCAGGGCAACGGCCGCTTCAGCGGCATGGTGGCTGGTGCTCAGTACCATTCTTTCAGGTGTGGCAGCTATTATCGGAGGTATGGTCGCACTATAATTAGTCTTCCCGTAACATTATATATATTAAATAATATGGAAATTTTTGAAACGAAATCTGAAAAAAAACAGTCATCGATGAATGAGGTAAAATCAAGAAAACTTTTACTTGTGGAGTATATGAATTATTTAAATTCAAATTACGACCATTACCAAAATATTTGCGGATTGGACGAATTAAGAGATTTAACCCATTCACTATGTAAGGTTAAATTGTTAAATGATAGGATTGAACTATTTAATAGAAACTCTCCTATTGAGTCAGGTAATTCAATAAATATCCTTAAAATGGAACAAGATTGTCTATTAGAGTTTAAATTTCTAAAGCGAGCCATGGATTCCCTGAAATCCTTAGAGAGTGAACAACAATTGGCAGCCTAGAAATTTGCAATAAATTACTATAGTATTTTAGATTATGCACGATTAGTGTGCTTAAATAAAATGCTTGATTTTATAATCTTAAGAAGCGAACAATGGAATATCAGATTATTAATGCAACTGACGAATCCTTTTTAATCAGCGATTCGTTTACTGTAGAACGATATGATTCTGCCGGCACGAGACAATTAGAGGGAGTGCCCGGAATTAAAACGTTCAGGGAAATGGCGTATATCAGCCCTCCTGTTTTCGTAGATGCCGATTCCTTTATAGAAGCTAAATCTCAATTTTTTCAGATAAGGCATTGATAATCGATTTGGACTATTGTAATTCGCTACACAAAAAAACTTTTAGAGGTCAGTATTTAAATACCTAACTTAGTATTCAATAAAAATAGGGTTTATATGGATATTTTCAAGGGTCAAAACCTTTTAGAGTTCTCCGATCGGTTCAATACGGATAGGGATTGCA
>Ga0114952_1001326_pt1 | contig 21110 bp, 16 predicted proteins | sample SidtaG_2_FD_87303 | JGI IMG/M metagenome (GOLD analysis project Ga0114952, IMG submission 87303) | Marine algal microbial communities from Sidmouth, United Kingdom - Sidmouth_Asex2 metaG | ecosystem: Host-associated > Algae > Red algae > Unclassified | place: Sidmouth, United Kingdom | collected...
AATAAGATATTCTACCAATGCCCTAGCTTGTATTTTTTTCTCAACATCATTTAATAGACTTTGACGATCTTCTTGATCGGCCCATTGGTCAATTAAGTTGACATTCATTTGGAAAGCAGGACCCGTGTTAAGATTTCCATATAATTGATCGGTGACCTCTTTTCCTGCATTTGCTGCACCCTCAATGTCATGATCTGTATGAAAGTTATTATTAGGATCAGACCGTAATGGCTCTAAGTCTGTGTATAATTTTTGATGAAATTCTGAGATGATCTCGTCAAGATTTTCTTTAATGGCGTTGCTGTAAGCATCGGTATCTTTTGCATCAAATGTAGCCCCTACAGCACTAGTTTGAGGTCGGAGTGTTTCTAAAGCAGCTGTTTTGTCTTCTCCACTTAATTCTCTAGTACCTTCTCTAGGAGCGTTGTTTTCAAAATTGTCCGCAGCCGTAAGATAATCCGTTCGTTCATTGAATCGAGCGTCCATTGCTTGAATGGTCTCTTGGTCTAGTTCTCCAGAGACATTAATCTCTGCATCTTCTTGAAATTTCTTTAAAGCAGCTAGTGTTTCTTCTTCAAATAAACCATCTACATCATAGATAGGCAATTCATATCCCATATCTACTAATGCTTGTTGAAGTTTGGTGACATCTAATCCTGTATCTCCTTTTTTTACTGTTGTAATACCTTCAAAAATACTTCTTAGATCGTTATCTCCTTCGAGGCGAGCTGCTGAGTTTTTTCTATTAGGTCTATTTCTATCTCTTCGTTCCCTTCCATGATGATGAGAATCTTCCTGTTCCCTTTCTTGCATTCTAGTAGCCCAAGCAGCCTCCTCTACCCCTTGCTCACTTTGGTCATTTATATAGCCATCTTCTTGGGTTTGCTGTTCTTGGTTTTGGTTGATAGAAACAACTTCTTCTTTTTGTTGATAATCTTCTTTAAAATCCATGTGGTTCTTAATTTAAAACTCCTTTTTGAAGGAAACAAGGTATTTGATGAAAAAAAGGAAAAAATAGATAGGCTAAATTTAAGCATAAAAGAACAGAAAAACAAACTTTTTTTATTTTAACAATACTACAGGCTGCAAATAGCACTAAGCATTTTCTGGGTATTCTCTTTCGGCAAAAAACTTAAATTGTTGCATCCATTTTTCGCTTTGTTCTTTGAATTTACTAGGGAATAGTTTTGCCATTAGTTTTATCATAATTCCATTGAACTGAATATATTCTACTTCAGATATATATAATGTTTTCTTAGAATTAATTGCTTTAAATCGACTAGTTTGCCTATTAGTCATGTGAATGTGCTCGTATAAGGCAACTTTTTCTTTGGGCAAATTATTGCTTATAATGGTTTCTAACAATTCAATTTTTCTTTTATCTTCTAATACAATTTTTGACGTTGCACCTTTTGAATTTGGTGTGCCACTTAAGTGCTCGATACTTTTAAAGCCATCTTGCCATTCTTTGAAATTAGCTTCATTTTCCCAAAGCTGAACGACTTTGTCGATAGGTAAATTGATCTCTATAGTGCAGGTATATTTCATAGTAAGAAGGTTTATTATTTTATTAATAATTTATGTATAGGACAAAAGATCAACCCAATCCAACATTGCTTAAATGACTTATTTTTTGACACGATTTTTTGCAGATTATAAGAATTAATACCTGCGAAAACTTGTTTTATCTGTACCTGTTTTGGCTCACTAGATGAGTTCCAAATGGTTTTAGCTGGCTATACCACATTTGTGGGGGACTGACTTGCTCGTCCTTCCATTCACTTGGAGAGCTAAGCACTTCGTTTTGTTTGTCTTGTAGATAGATCAATGATACTCATAAAAGTTTCGAAAAGCAAAATTTATTCTAGTAAAAAAAGATATAATATTTTTTTTGGGTAATGAATAATTGGCTGTTTTATAGAGTTTTGTAGATTTTTATACTTATGAATATGAGTTGTTTATAAAAAATGAGTCTTGATTAGCTACACCAAGCAAGTTGGGTATCTTAGATACGCTGCTACTTCGTGGTTTCAAGAAAGGGCAACATCCAATTTAAGGAATAAAATCATTTTTTCTTGTTCTTTGCTTGACCAACCCGAAAGCTCAGGAAGTAAAGAACCAAAGTCAAGGGCTTAGATTACAGTTGTTAGGACCTGCAATTCACTTGGAGGGAAGGCTTTTACTACTCGAATACTGTATTTAGCGAATGCTACGCTCGCTAAACACGGACGTATTCTTCGCAGAAGCCTTTACCAACCTCCATCATGTCCAAATTTGTGTATCCTTTTACAAAAAAAATTATACCTACAAAACTCTATAACAGAGCGAAATGATTAGATTGTTTGTAGGTATACAGTTGTTTATGTATTTGAATATATGTAATGTTTTATAGGGGGCTATCAATAACACAGTAAAGAGAATTACCATCACACCTAATAAATAAACCTACACACTTACTAAGTTCTGGTTGTTATTCAATCCTACTAAGACTATTTTTGTAAAAAAAAAATAGAATTCTCAGAAAAGATTACTCAAATCAAATAGAGACAGACTATCTATTTTAACTCAATCATTGTTTATTGTTTTTGCAATAAACGTTTAAAAAATTAAAATGAAAAAGCAATTTATTTCTATTTTCATGACAACCTTTTTGTTAGCAATCCTTATGACCAATTATACATATGGTCAAGATTGGAATGCCGTCAACCTTATGGTAACTAGTGCTAATGGGACTACTTGTCATAAAACAGGTAAAGCTTATAACTTCAATTTCAATATTACACTTCCTCCAAATACAACTACAAATATTTCTGGAGCTGTTATAAAAGAAAATTATACGATTGTTAGTGACGCAACAGGGGTCGGAACGATTGTTAGTGATGTGAATGATAAAAAATCTATTTACAGAGGCACAAGACGAGTTGACAGGCTAAATTTTAGAGCGGCTGCCAATGGAATGGTTGAAGTTGCTTATGAAGATTCTTGGAATGAAAATAATATATCACTTGGATTATACGTTCTTGTTCGATATGTTCGAACAAGAAAAACGGACGATGATCCACAAAGCATTGAAGCGGATGAACTAATGCCTCTTTATGAAATTTTTAATTTTACACTTCAACCAACACTACCCAAACCTCAAAATATTATTATTGATGGAATTGCTTCTGTTAGGATGGATGTAGACGCAGTAAATGGTTGCAAGACTTATATATTGACTGCTCCACCTGTTGAAGGCGCGAATAGATACCATTGGGCTCTTTCTGACCCTGCGTGGTTAGTTTCACCTTCTGCAAGTCTAAATAGTAGTTCTATAGAAATTCAACCTACTTGGACTATTGGTGCTAATAATATAGGAAGTATTAGATTAGAAGCAATCCAAGATTGTGATGGAGAACATAGGAGTAGTTTAACGATTCCTGTGGAGATCAAAAAGCCAGAAATTGCAGCTAATAAACCTGCTTTGTGTTATAATCAAGGAGAAACGACTCTATCTATTTCTTCTTTGTTGAATCCTCAAACTACTTTTAGTTGGACAGTTGATCTAACTAAAGTTAACATTATCAGTGGACAAGGTACTGCATCTGTTCGATTGAGTTCTAAAGGAGATTTTAGAGTATACACCACTGTTACACTAACGATTAATACACCTTGTGGTTCTTCTAGCGTAGATAAAAGGCTGTGGATTGGTAAACCATCTCAACCGATTACTAGTCCTTCTGGACATCCAACTGTCAATATTTCATACCAAGGATTTAAAAATTTCCAAATTACAAATCACAACTCAACAGAAGGGATAACTGGTTATAACTGGTGGGTTTCTCCAAATAGATTGACGGTACAACCTTATAATGATGGTAGTAGTTGTCGAATTTGGGCTGACAATACGGGTAATTATGGTTATTTTGTAACTCGATCAAATGTTTGTGGAGCAAGTGATATAGGAGGTGGAGCAATCCGTATTTCTAATGGTAATACAGGAGGTGGCAACGGTGGCGGTATTAATCCTGAACGTCTGGAAATACCTCAGTTTGATGAGAATTCTAGTGCTACTCAAGTAAGTATTTATCCTAATCCTGCTGTAGATGTTGTGACGATTAATATTATGGATATAACAGGTGGGAAACTCTACCTTAAAGAGGTGACAATTAGTATACTAGACCTTACAGGTAAAGAATTGAAGCGAACAAATAATACTCAAATTAATGTTGCAGAATTTTCCTCAGGCGCTTATATTGTTAAAGCCGAAGTTGGCGAAAAAGTATTGTCTAAGAAATTGATTATAAGGTAGTTGTTGTGGTGGTGTGTCAAATGTGAAGTTGTTGCCTAAAACTATTTTAGAGTAAGGGAATAAGATTTGATACACCGCCAAATTTTTATAAATTTTTTAGTAAGTCTAGTCGACTTGATGCTTTCATTTTTAATGAATTTGCTTTAAATATAAGAAACCTGTTTTATTTTTATATTTCAAAATTTCTGTCTGTGTAATCCCAGTTTTATAAAACGATTTACATACATTGTAAGTTTTAAATTAATTTTCTACCCCTTCATTCGCATAAAGAATTATCAATTTAAAATACGAAACAACTATGAGTCGACTTAAAATACCTAAAAAAGTATTTATGCAAGGCGGAATTCCTGCGGCTTTTATAGGGCAATCCATTGCCAAACATCAAAGTAAAACAGACATTGGAGCACACAACATATTTTTGGGACAAGTACGAGCAGATGTGATTGAAGGTAAAGAAGTACAAGCAATAGAGTATACTGCATACGAAGAAATGGCAACTCAGAAACTTCATGAAATACGAGAAAATACCTTTGATTTATTTGAAATCACCTGTATGCATATTCACCATAGTTTGGGGGCGGTTGCAGCTGGTGAGATATGTCTGTTTGTTTTTGTATCTTCGCCCCATCGAGCCGTTTGTTACGAAGCTTCCAGACATATTGTAGAAGCAATTAAGGCAGAGGTTCCTATTTTTGGAAAGGAAATTTTTACAGACGAGAGCCATCAGTGGAAGGTAAATAAATAAAGACATGGTTGACATAACACACAAATCAAATACGCTTAGAATTGCAATAGCACAAGCAACTGTAAGGGTTAGTCGTCAAGCGACAATTGATGCTATTGTTAATAAAACAGTTCCTAAGGGAGATGTTTTTGAAATGGCAAAAGTAGCAGGTTTGTTTGGCGTTAAAAAAACGTCTGATTTAATCCCTGATTGCCATCCTTTGCCCATCGAGTATACCAAAATTAGTTATGAAATTGAAGGGCTAAATATTCTTATTAATATCGAGGTGAAAACAATTTATAAAACAGGTGTAGAGGTAGAGGCAATGCATGGCGCTTCTTTGGTTGCTTTGACCATGTATGATATGTTAAAACCTATTGACAAGGGAATAGAAATTAATAACATCAAGTTACTAAAAAAACGAGGTGGGAAATCAGATTACAAAGGCAAATATCCTAAAGGCTTGACCGCAGGTGTTGTGGTTTGTTCCGATTCTATTTCAGCAGGTAAAAAAGAGGATAAAGCAGGGAAGGCAATAATGAGTAAGTTGGAAGCTTGTGCTGTTTCAATTGCGAAGTACACGATTATTCCTGATGAAGTGGAGGAGGTACAAAATCAAGTTAATAATTTACATAAGCAAGGAGTGGATCTAATTATTTTTACAGGAGGAACGGGGCTGTCACCAAGGGATGTTACACCTGAAGCCGTGTTGCCTTTGTTGGATCGTGAAATACCTGGAATTATGGAGGCGGTGCGTAATTATGGTCAAGATCGAACACCCTATGCGATGTTATCTCGTTCTGTTGCTGGAACTAAAGGAAATTCCTTGATTTTAACCTTGCCTGGTTCGACTAAAGGAGCAAGTGAATCTATGGATGCTTTGTTTCCTGCTTTACTACATATTTTTGGAATTATGAAAGGGATGAGACATTGATTAATTTGAAATTTGAGCATTCGACAATACTCCAAACTTGGATTTAAATAGTTAAAAAAAATCTTACATTTAATGCACCGCCAATAATAAATATTATGCTTTGGAATTATACCATTTTAATTTTGTGCATTCTGCTTGTTTTTCGTTGGTGGCAGATGAAACGTTCTATTCGAAGAGGAAATTATGATTATAGCTATTATGAAGAAGGACCTTATGGAGAGCGCAAAAAAAAAGTCACTTGGTTAGATCAATTAAAGCGATTATTAGGAATTAAATAAACAATAAACTTAAGTATGAAATACGTTTTTTATGCCTTAATCTTTTGTAGTCTTTTCTTTTCTGCTTGCACAGAATCACCACCAATAGACACAGCTGGGGTTTATTCCGAAGGCGTTTTTACAATTAATGAAGGTGTTTTTGGACAGACATCAGGCACTATAAGCCATTATAATAGAACTACAGGAACGGTTACTCAAAAGATTTTTAAAAAAGCCAATAATCGAGATTTGGGGGATGTAGTACAGTCTATATCTTTTCATAATAGTGAAGCTTATATTGTTGTAAATAATTCCAACAAAATAGAAGTCACAGATGCCAATACGTTTGAAGAAAAAGCACAGATTACAGGACTTCGGCTGCCTCGTTATTTTTTAGCAAGTACTTCTGACAAAGCCTATGTATCGGAATGGGGCGCAGATGGATTAACAGGAACAATTGCTGTTTTGGATTTAAATAGTCAAACAGTAACCAACCGAATTTCGGTAGGAGTAGGACCAGAGCGTTTATTGTTAAAAGATGAACAACTTTATGTAACTCACACAGGCGGTTATGCTTCGAATAATATAGTCAGTGTTATTAATACAAGAACAGACCAAGTTGTAACAACAATACCTGTTTTGGATAAGCCGAGTGCTTGTGTCGAAGATGTAGATGGCGCTCTTTGGGTAGCCTGTGGAGGCAAAGTTGCTTATCTGACCTATCCAACGATTGATACCATAAACAGTACAGAAAGCGGTTTGATTAAAATTAATCCTGCTACGAATACTGTTGTACAAACGATTGCTTTCGGAAAAGGGAAGCCAGTTGGTAATTTAGTTCTAAATAGTAACAATAAGAGTGAGTTGTACTATAGCCGTTCTGGTAAAGTTTGGAAATATGAAATTACCATAGGTATTGAAACAGCTTTATTGAGTGGTAGTTTTTATGGTTTAGGGTTTGATTTGAATACTAATTACCTTTATGCGACAACATCTGTAGGAGTTAATGCCGCAGAAGCAGAGCGTTATGATGTTAGTGGTAATTTAATAGATGCTTATGGTGTTGGAGTTTTTGCAAATGGATTTGTATTTAAATAATAATATAACTTAGAACAAAAAATGCGCTCTACTATTCAAGTAGAGCGCATTTTTAATTTAAAGAAAGTAGCTTTTAGTTAAAGCTTAAAGTATACTGAAAACTAACATTTAAACCTGCCATCAAGTTCCAAGCTGTACCTCTTTCTGGATCTAGTATACTACCAGATCTTGGAAAGCTAGAATAAACTGCTGCATCGTCACCTTCAGGATTAGTTAAAGATGTTTCTAGGTGGAATAAAAGTAAGACACCCATTTGATCTGTGATACGAATTTTACCACCTACTTCAATTGTTAAACCTAAAACAAAGTCTTTGTAAATTTCAGCTTTTTCACTCGACAAAACTTTGTTGACGTCTCTAAAATTTCTAGAATCATCTCTAGGATCATTTGCTGTACCATAATTTTTTCCAATAGCACTAGACAAAAAGTCAAAGTGAGGTCCAAAGCGGAAAAATGCAGAAGATGGAGCTGTTGGATCGCCACCTACACGAAGTAATAAAGGTACACGAATATAAGTGATCTTTCTGTCAAACTTTCTTTGATTATCTGCAGAAGTGTTATCATAATCTGTTGTATAATTTTGTCCCAATGCAGCAACGCCAATACCTGTTGCAACACCAATTCTCTCGCTAAAGTTGTAACCAATAGTTAAACCTGTTTGGAAAGCAAAAGTTGGTTGGATATTAAGTGCTTCCCCTTCTGCTAAATCTTCATCGTTTAGGATAAAAGATAAGCCTGGAGTAAAACCAGCAGTAATTTCTAAACCCTGCTGAGCAAAAATATTGCCAGACAAAAGTAAGGCCAGCGCCAAAAAAGTTAAGTTTTTCATATTGTTATGATTTTGTTAATAGCTTGATTAAACTACTCAAAGTTAGCAAGAATTCTGTGTATTCAATTAATAGGTTTGCTTTTTTTTTTACCTTAACAGTATTGTGTCAATAGCCATTTATTCGGGACTGTAGGTATAAACGATACCAATTTGAAAACCAGCCATTAAGTTCCATGTAGGACTTCTAAAAGTGGCATTTGTATTCATATCATTTGTATAGTTTGGAAATACAGCGTCAAATGGAGTGCCTTCTTGGGTGCTTTTATTCATGTCTACAGTCGCTTGTCCTGGACTTGATATAGGGTTGGAACTGACTAAATAATCGCCCCGATTTAAGTTGTGCGCAAAACTTGCAGCCCCTTCTCCTTCAGGGTTAGAAGAGCCTTCGAAATGAAGCAGTAGCGTCATTTTTAGATAATCGTTGATTCTGACTTGTGCACCAATCTCAGCAGTAATGCCTGGTACAAAATCGCGATAAATTTTTTCTTGTCTTCCTAGGCTTATAATACCATTGGTTGTTTCATTTTTCTGGTATAAAGTGATTTTTTGGCGTAAATCAATTCCTGCATCACTATCGTAATTACTAAAGCCATCTAAGCGAGCATCTTTGTAAACTGCTGTTATTAAAAAGTCAAAATGAGGACCTAGTCGGGCAAAAAAACCAAGCGCACGATTGGGATCTGTACTGATTTCTACAAATAAAGGAACACGAATGTAATTGGCTTGTCGAGTAATTGTAGCAGCATAATTAGGATCTGAAATTCCAGAAGATAAGTTTTTACGATTATGAATAAATGCTGCGGTATGTTGTTGGTAACCAACACCTGTAGAGACACTAAAAATTTCTGTGACACCATAGCCAATTAAAAAGCCTGTATTGTATGCAAAGGAAGTTTGTAAATCTAAGGTGGAACCTTTGTCAGCATCTTCGTTGTTGAGTGCCATAGAAATACCTGGTGTGAAATGAAGTCCAAGTTTTAAGCCTTCTTGAGAAAAACTAAAGGTACTACTAAATAGTATACCTAAAAATACAAATAGGTTTCGCATGTTTTATAATTCTTTTAATACGAGTGGGGGACGATTGATTAAGGGAAATTAAAATGTATTAAGCGGAGTTACTCTACACGACGTTTTTTGTAAAAATTTAAATTGGGTTCTAGCGCCTAATGCCTAATTTAAAAAAGCCCATTCGGTCAAACTTTAAAAACCATCGTGTAAAGTAAAACGAAGTACAAGGTACTAAGTTTTATTCTTTAAACCAACTAATCAATGGAACTACCAAATACTCAAACAAGCTGATAATCATGTAGCGATTTGCTTATTTTGGCGTATATTGTGAATATGAAGTATTGATTTAGTGGCATTTCTAAACAGTTAACCCAATTATACACAAAACCAATATGAAGAAAACAGGACTCTTATATTACTTTATTTTGACATTTCTAGGTGGTGTTATTATGTTGCTATCTTTTTATGAAGACGAGGAAAAGCTGTGGGGGAAAATTGATGCACCAAGTCTAGAATATCAAATTATGCTCTATCAAAAGGATAGAACGATGCACCAAGCTCCTGAGATTTTAGTATATTATCAAAGAAAAGACAGCAAGATTACTCGTCCTATTGGTAATATTTTGTTGCCAGAAGATAATCGAAATGAACTCACCTATGAATATGAATGGTCTACTAAAGGTGCTTTGACCTTGACTGTACATTGTGATAAATGTATGATTGAACAGAGAAAATACTCGATTAATATAAATAAAAATCAAGCTATTTTGACCCAAGTACTTGATGATGCCAAACGAAGTGTTTAGGGTTTATGTTACTAACCTGTATGACGCCAATAAAGCCTAAAAATCCACATTATCTAAAAATCCTTAATGAATGAATCAAATGAACACGACTAAATTAAGCGGTTTGTTCTTTGCCCTAGCCTTGTTGTTGGGAGCATGCACCACAGAACAAAAACCAACTCAAGTAGCTTATAATACATCTTATGATGCTTATTTATCTGCCTTTACGGATGGTGAAATCTCTAAAAAATCAACTATAAAAGTTGCTTTTCAAGAAGAAGTTACTAGAAATATTGATGCGCCTATTTATCCAAATCCTTTTTCTTTTGAGCCAAGTTTGAAAGGAGAAGCGGTATGGAAAGACAAGCAAACGATTGAATTTGTACCCAAGGAGGATTTGACTTCAGGGCAAATTTATACAGCAACCTTGGATTTGTCTAATTTGTTGTCTGATATTCCCTCTGACTTGTCCAACTTTGTTTTTCAATTCAAAGCAAAAGATCAATTTATCAATGTAAGTCCATTGGCTAGTACGATTACAAAAGATAAAAACAACACTTGGATGCAATTGCAAGGGGAGTTGACTACTCATGATGCTGAAAACGTAGAAAGAATTGAACAAATTCTAACCGCTTATGATGGAGATACACAATTAGAAATCACCTGGCAACACAAGGATAACAAAAAACATTATTTTACAATTGAAAACCTTCAACAAAAACCAAAGGCTTATCAAGTCACTTGGAAATTAGATGGAGAACCTCTAAATTCTACAACGTCTGAAGAGTATTCGTTTACGATTCCTTCTGAGGGCGATTTTGGACACACCAAAACCTATCGTTATAATGAACCAGAACAACATATAGTTTTAGAATTTTCAGATGTTTTGGATGCTGGACAAAACTTGGAAGGTTTAATTCAGTTGGGAGGTAAGAACTTAAAGTATTCTATTGAAGAGAATAAAATTAAGTTGTTCACAGATGGGAATTTCTCTGGAAAAAAGACCTTGAAAATATCAGGCGAAATTAAAAGTATTCTAGGCAAAAAATTAGGAAAGGCATTAACAGAAACAATCACTTTTTCGGATACAAAACCTCAAGTAGAGTGGGTTGGTAATGGCAATATTATTCCAAAATCTAAGACCATGCCTGTTGTATTTAAAACGGTGAATTTAAATGCTATAGATGTTCGAGTGATAAAAGTAAGAGAGCGAAATATTAAACAATTTTTTCAAGTCAATCAAATTGGTGGAGATAGTGAATTGAAACGTGTTGGAACAGTTGTTTTAGAAAAAAGGATCCCATTTAAAACAAAGGGCTTGGATTTGGCAGAATGGACGAATCATTCTTTGGATTTGGCAGATTTGATTGCACCAGAACCTGGAGCTGTATATGAGATTGCCTTAGGTTTTAGCCAATCTTATTCTTTGTATCCTTGCGAAAGTTCTGATCGTGAAGAAGCGAATTATGAGGAAGTAGATATGATGGAATTACCTAAGAACTGGGATAGTCCAAATTATAGTAGCAGTTATTGGGATAATTATGAAGATGATTATAATTATGGCGATTTAGAAAATCCTTGTAGTCGTTATTATTATCGTCCAAATTTAGTGGCGAAACGTAATATATTAGCTTCTGATTTGGGAATTATTGCCAAACAAGGAGACAATGGAAATTTGTTTGTGGTTAATAACTTACAAACAACAGAACCACTTAAAAATGTAGCGTTAGAGTTTTACGATTATCATCAAGAACTTATCGGAAAAACAAAAACAGATAAAGAAGGAATGGCTCGACCTAAATTAGCCAAAAAGCCTTTTTTCTTGATTGCAAAATATGGTGAACAAAGAGGCTATTTGCGTTTGGACGATGGTTCTGCGCTTTCTTTAAGCCGTTTTGATGTCGCAGGAAGTACTTACCACAAAGGCTTAAAAGGCTTCATTTATGGAGAACGTGGTGTCTGGAGACCTGGAGATGAGTTGTTCTTGAACTTTATATTGGAAGACAAAGATAAAACACTTCCAGAGAATCACCCTGTGGTCTTTACGTTGAAAGATTCTAGGGGTTCTATTGTCGTTAAGAAAACAACTACTAAGGGGGTGAATGGTGTTTACAACTTTACTTGTGAGACAGATGAAGATGCTCCAACAGGGAATTATCTCGCAATGGTGCGTGTAGGTGGCGCTAAGTTTAGTAAGAATATCAAGATAGAAACCATCAAACCGAACCGTTTAAAAATGGATTTGAACTTTGGGGTCAAAGAATTATCAACAGAAAACAAATCTTTGGAAGGTACCTTAACATCTACTTGGTTGCATGGTGCGGTTGCTAAGAATTTGAAAGCAAAGGTCGAGGTAACTTTATCAGAAGGAACGACAAAATTTGTGAAGTACAGTGAGTATGCCTTTCACGATCCTGCTAGAGAATTTTCGCCAGAAGATAAAGTGATTTTTGAAGATGCCTTGGACGAGGAAGGAAAAGCAAAAGTGAAAGCCAATATTGCTGCTTCTAGACAAGGACCAGGAATGCTAAAAGCGAATTTCAGAATGCAGGTCTTTGAGCCAGGAGGCGATTTTAGTATTAGCCAATTTTCTATGCCTTATCACCCTTACCAAACTTATGTAGGAGTACGTACTCCCAAAGGAGATGAAGCTAGAAATATGTTGCTAACAGATGTAAAACATAATATCGAGATTGTTACCTTGGATAAAGATGGTAATCCTGTGGATGAGGAAGATTTGGAAGTGAAACTATACAAATTGGATTGGAAATGGTGGTTTGATAAAAATAGAGATGCTGTTTCTAGTTATCGAGGGAAGGTTTATGGGACAGAAGTTGCTTCTGGAAAAGTATCTACTAAGAACGGAAAAGGTTCTTGGGAAATGGAAGTGAAATATCCCAATTGGGGACGGTATTTGGTACGTGTTTCTAATGGTAAAAAAGGACATAGTACTGGAAAAGTCTTTTACATTGATTGGCCAGGATGGGCTGGACGTTCAACCGAAAATGATCCAGGTGGTGCAACCGCTTTGAATTTCTCCGCAGACCAAAAGAAATACAAAGTTGGCGATGAAATTACTTTAAATATCCCAACAGGGAATGTTGGACGTGCTTTGGTTTCTATCGAAAATGGAACAAAAGTAGTTGAAGCGCATTGGGTGAATACCAAAAAAGGAACGACACAATTTAAGTTTAAGGCGACCAAAGAAATGGCGCCGAATGCTTATGCTTCTGTTTCTTTATTACAACCACATGCACAAACTAAAAACGATTTACCAATTCGTATGTATGGAGCGATTCCATTGTCTGTGGAAGATCCAAAGACGCATCTTGAACCAGAAATGGTGATTCCAGACGAATTACGTCCTGGGCAAGAATTTGCAATGACGGTCAAAGAGCGTAGAGGTGGTCCAATGGCTTATACTGTTGCTATCGTAGACGAAGGCTTGTTGGATCTGACTCGTTTCAAAACGCCTAGTCCTTGGAATACATTCTATCAAAGAGAAGCACTTGGAGTTAAGACTTGGGATATGTACAATGATGTCTTAGGTGCTTTTGGTGGGGATGTGAAAAGTTTGCTAAGTATTGGTGGGGATGGTTTTAATGCTAATAAAGCAGGCAAAAAACCAGACCGTTTCAAACCAGTTGTATTGTATCTAGGTCCTTTTTATTTGAAAGAAGGAGAGACAGCGAATCACAAATTTACGATGCCTAATTACGTAGGTTCGGTTCGTGCAATGGTGGTGGCTGCTAACGATGGTGCTTATGGTTCTACCGAAAAAGCAATTCCTGTGCGTCAACCTTTGATGGTCTTAGGAACAGTGCCTCGTGTCTTGGGCGTAGACGAAACGTTTAAGCTACCTGTTACTGTTTTTGCCATGAAAGATAATGTTAAAAAGGTAGATGTTACCATAGAGTGCAATAATATGTTAGAAATAAAGGGCAGAAAAAGTACTCAACTAACCTTTAAACAACCTGGAGATGATTTGGCTTATTTTGAATTAAAAACCAAACCTAGAGTAGGAACAGGTCATGTGAAAATTACGGTAAGTAGTGGCAAAGAATCTGCTGTTTATGAAACAGATGTTACTATTAGAAATGCTAATCCAAGAGAAACTCTGGTCGCACACCAAGCTATCGAAAATAACCAATCTTGGAAAGACACCTACAAGCCTATTGGGATGATAGGAACGAACAATGGCGTATTAGAAGTTTCGTCGATCCCTGCTATGAATTTGGGCAAACGATTGAAATATTTGATTCGTTATCCTTATGGATGTGTAGAACAAACCACCTCTTCTGTCTTTCCACAAGTCTATTTAACTTCTTTGATGGAATTACCACAAAAGAAAAAAGATGCGATTAATACCAACATCAAAGCAGGCGTGAAGCGTTTGTATCGTTATCAAAACCCAAGTGGTGCAATGGCGTATTGGCCCGGTCAAGAAGACAATATGTGGGCAACCAACTATGCTGGACACTTTATGATTGAAGCTAAGAAAGCAGGATACACGGTTACTACAGAATTTATGAATAAGTGGATTGCTTTTCAAACAAGTGCCGCTCAAAAATGGACAGCTAAAGGAACCGTTAGCGATGACTTGACTCAAGCGTATCGTTTGTATTTATTGGCTTTGGCAGGTAAACCTGATTTGGGTTCTATGAATAGAATGCGCTTGAAGCAAAGTACTCCAGATGCTGTCGCAGCACGTTGGTATTTGGCCGCTTCTTATCATATTGCAGGACAAAAAGACATTGCCAAAACGTTAGCTTCTAAAGCAGTATTAACTGCTTTGCCTTATAAAGGAAATACAGGCTCTGCTACTTTTGGATCTAAATTCCGTGACCAAGCGTTGATTTTACAAGCCTTGAGTATTATGAATTTGCGGGATAATGCTAGTGATATTGTAAAAGGTATTACGACAAAATTAGCCTCTGATAATTGGTTGAACACACAAGAAACAGCACAGGCTTTAGTCGGAATGGCAAAGTTTGTAGGCGAAGGTGGGGTAAGCCGAGAATTGGCTTTTGAATATCGTTTGGCAGATGGAAATTGGCAAAAAATGAGTACAAAGAAACCTATTTGGCAACTAGATTTGGATGGAGAACAAGCAAAGGCAGTTGAATTTAAAAACACGAGTGGCGCTGTCTTGTTTGCTCGTGTTATTTCGGATGGTATTCCTGCGGCAATGAACGAAACAGAATCAGCTAAAGGTCTGGAGCTAACGATTGAATATGTCGATATGGCTGGAACAAAGGTGGATCCTGCTACGATTAGCCAAGGAACGGATTTTAAAGCCCAAGTTACCGTGAAAAATACAGGTGGGATGGATTATAATGAGTTGGCAATACACCAAGTCTTTCCTTCTGGTTGGGAGATTCATAATACTCGTTTAACAGGTGCTACGGCAGGTGGAGACAAGGCAGAGTATTTAGACATTCGAGACGATAGAGTGTATACTTTCTTTGACTTGAAAAAGGGAAAAACAAAGACCTTTAATGTCTTGTTGAATGCGAGTTATTTGGGACGTTATTATTTACCTGCCTTGTCGGTAGAGGCAATGTATGATAAGAGTATCCAAGCTCGTAAACGGGGACAATGGGTAGAGGTGACTAAATTGTCTGAGAAATAATTTATTTTTTTATTATAATCATAATGCTGAAGAGACCATCGAGATTAATTCTCGATGGTCTCTTTTGTGTTTTGTGAGAATGTTGTATTTTTGTAATATTGAAAACAACCAAAAACAAAACCATGAAAATTATATTAAACCTATTGCTTCTTTTTTCTTTCATGAATAGCTTATCAGCACAAAAAGAAAGCACTTTTGAAAGAGCTGAGGATGCTTTTTCTTCCTTTCAATATGAAGAAGCTAAAGCACTTTATACTACATTGTTGATAGAAGGGGATGAGGAATGGAATTATTACATTTATTACCGTAGAGCTTATTGTTACTATGGATTAGAACGATTGGACGAAGCATTAAAGGATGCGAGAAAAGCCTTGGGTATTACAAGTAAGCATGAAGACTATATTGAGGTGAAAGGGCGATCATTTTGGTTAATGGCTTCTATTTATTCAGAAAGAGGGAATCATGAAAAATCTATTGAGTATTTGGGTTATGCGGCAAAGATTTCTGATGATTCTTATATATTGAATAATATAGGCTATAGTCAATTAAAAGCAGGGCAATATGCTGCTGCCTTGGAATCACTTAATAAAGCGTTGGAATTGAATATTGAAAACGCTTATGTTTTTAGTAATCGTTCTTTTGCCTATCTTAAATTGGGAGCTTTAGAGGAAGCACAGGATGATATAAAAAAAGCATTAGCATTTAATCCTTATAATCCTTATGCTTATAAATATCAAGCTATGATTTATTTAGAATTGAAGGAAATGGATAAAGCTTGCGAAGCGTTGACAAAAGCAAAAGAATTGGGATATGAAAATTTCGGTTTAGGAAGGGTGGCAGATGCACAGGAAGTAAATGATTTGATAAAAGAACATTGTACGACTTCCAAAGAAGGAGAGTAGTGTATTAGTAGCGCAATTTTTCCCGAATAGGGTTCAAAGTACTAGATTCAATTGGCTTTTTATAGTTGACTTGTACAAAACGATAGACAAATTCATTGTTTGGGCTCAATTGTTGGGCTAATAAAATTCCATTCCCTGTTTCGGCTTGCCCTAGTTGTTCCAAAATGATTAGATTGTGATCGACAATACTTTCAATGCTTTGAAGGTTTGTTTTTTTGTTATTACGATAACAATAAGTTGGATTATAATCAAAGGTTTTGCCTTGATATTGTTGATAGATTTGATGATTCCACCACAAATCTGCTTGAAACATTTTGGCGTATAGATTACAAAAAACGTGTGTCCATTTTTTAGCTTCTGTAGACTTGCATAAAGCAATTAGAAGCCTGCGATTATCAAAAATAGCAAAGTGTGCAATAGCAATGGACAAAGAACGTATGTCAATATTTTTTAGCTGTTCATACATTTGAATGTAATAGCGTTTTTTGTAGGGATAATCAGGCCGACAGTTTTCTTGTAGAAGACTGGCAAAAATACCATCTGCGATAAGTTGTGCCATTGCTTCACCTACCATTTTGCCCAAGATATAGGTTTGAAAACTGGCGTCAGGAAGAGGATCATATAAACAAGTATGCACCATGTCGTGAAACATATAAATAGACTGATGGATTATATCTTTTTTAGGGACAACAGGCAAACCAGAATTCAGAGAAGGATACCAATAGAGGAAGGCTTCTGGGCTGCTTTCTTTTTTTGTTTTATAATGTAACAAGCCTTTTTTAAGCTTTTGCTCAACGGCTTCTAATATGCCTTTGGTCAAAGGGTGCGCCTTGGCGTGTTGTAGGATATGGGGATTTAAAACATCCAATTGGGACTCTTTTTTAGTTGTTCTTGAATTTCGGTTAATACTTCTCTTAATTCTTCTTCCAAGCCCTCATCCCTTAAACGGGCGTTGAGTAGAAAGTTCCAATCTCGCATCCCCATCGAAATGACAGCATAGCCACACTTAGCACTTAGATTAAATAGATTGCTTGTTTCCAGATTATGAGTTGTTTGCTCCAAATAAGTGGTTCTTAAAGCTAAAAATTGTTCTAACCAAATTGGATCAATTGATTTAGCATACAAGGTTTCAATGGCAGCTTTGGTTTTGCTGCTGGTCAAACGGCAACTTCGATTGACTCGATTCGAAACTAGTTCTAGAATGCATTCTAAAGAACAACCTGCAACTAAAATGGCAATGCCATTTAGATCATAAACGTTTAGGTGTCCCAAGGTTTTGAGTTTGTTTCGAAGCTCTACCGCATTGGTCTTGTCGTAACTAAGATAGGTAATTCTAGCTGAAAAATCAACCAATTTATGAAAGTCAGTCATTCTGCCTTGGTCAAAATTATCGTTTCGCAACTTGGCAAAGTGCTCTATTATCTTTGTTCCTTCTGCCGTTAAGCCATAGTCGTATAGAACGCTAACACCTACTTTTTCGACGATTCTATGGTTGACTTTTCCGCCTGAGAGTGTGACGAGTTGTTTGGCAATGTTTAGGTAGTTCATGGCTTATTTTGTTTGTAGTACGAATGAATTGGATTTTATTTTTTTAATAAAAATAAAGCAATTTTTCGATGTTTGGGGAATTAAAAACCATGTAGAAGTATTAAACATTATTATGATGTTAATCATTCAACCTTAAAAAACGAACTTGATGTCCAATGAAATATTAGACGATACTTCCAATTATTGGCAAACCATAATTTCTACTGATAAAATTACTGGTGCTTGTATAGTGCTTGTGGGGGTGTTTTTTAGTTATGTTGAAATAAGTAGTTGGTATTATTTTCATTACCCTAGAGGTTTGACTTGTTTTTGGGAACCAGAAATAGTATATCCTTGTAGGATTTTCTCTAGTGTTTTAACTTGCTTTTATGGGATTCGATTAATCTTAGAAAAGATACGGGCAAGAACAGCTATTGGATTATCCATTCTTACTTTAGTGGGTGTTTATTTTGGAACGCTGTTCTTGTTCTAATTTAATCAAGAGCATAGTATCAGACACTTCCAAAGTGTCTGATACTATGCTGACACCATACTAAGAGCTACTTCCGAGCAGCAACAATCAACTGTTTCGCATTTTTACCAACTACTTGCCAAGACAAACAACGGACACTTCCTCCCATACGACAAACCAAACTAGCGTCAATTGGAACGACGGCTTTAGAGGTGTTGTCTCGGACTAGTTGCAGGGCTTGTTGATCTGTACTATTTCCAAAAATAGGCATATAAACATAGTGTTTTGTTACGGTACTATTGATGTGAGTACCACAAGAAGAACCAAAATTAGGGTCCCAAACCGTTGTATCTACGATCGTTGGAATTTTAATAATATTGATTCCAGGAAAGGCAGCACGCAACTCTGCATTAATATCATCCTGATAAGCAGGCTCGTTATAATCTGTTACGGCAACGGTATTATCATCAATAAACATTACTTGACCGTCAGCATGTGCCAAACCGTTAGGATCATCGTTTGGAATAATGGCAACTTGATCCAAGCCCAATTCATCTATGAGGTAATCTACAGCAGCTTGATAACTTAAGTTATTATCACTTAAAAAGCGATCAGATAAAATTGCTTGACCCTTGTAATTGTCAACAAAATTGCCACCATCTAAGATGTAAGCACTTTTTGAAAACTGGATGTCGTGCTTTTTTACAAAGTTATTGAATTTTTTTTGGACATAATCTGCATCAGCTTGATTGCCTTGTGCTGCTGCTGCATACCTAAATTGAGTAGGGGCGTAAGGCATCACCATAGAGCAGTCTCGCAACCAAATATCTTCTAAGCTTTGTTTGAGCAAAATATCTTCAGGAAGATGTTGTTTTAAATAGTTGAGGGTTTCAGTATCTCCCAAGACAATAATATTGTCTTTTCCCATCACGCTCTTAGCATAAGCAATATCAAAAGCAACAATGTCATCATAGGCATTTGCATAATAATTGTTGTTGATAGAAGGTGGCGTAATGACCAACAACATTTTGTCATCGGCTATTTGATTGGTGTAAGTCATCGTATCTTTTTGGCAACTGGCGATAGAAAATAAACTGAATAAAAGGGCGGTGAATAAACTCATCGTTTGCATGATTGTTTGATTTAAAAGGTTTAATCTATTTACTAGATGGAAAATCACCCAGCATACAGAAGTTTAATTTTGAATACCTTTCAAATGTAGTTGATTATAGAATTGCTTGGGTAGTCCAAAATTGACAAACTAAACAGGAATATAAATATGCGTCAAAAAATTAGTTTCATCTTCTGTATCACTTTGATTGTAATAATAATGCTCAATAATAGGATCTGTAGAGAAGTTACTATCATTTTCTAAGAGCCAGCCTCCAAAAATAACATTGTAAGTAGTTTCTATTTGGTCGTAGTTTCCTTTGTGTAAAAAGCGCATATAATGCTTGTCTCCAATTGTTTTGGTGGGAAGAGTGGTGCTTTCCCAATCTTTGGGATAGCTCAAACAGGCGTCATAACGGCAGTTGTTGGCTTGCGTGATGTCAATGTCGTCAAAGATTAAACCATATTCTTGTGCTTGCTCTAATTCGAGGCAAGCTTCAAAAAGCTGTTCCCAAACCACATTTAGTGAAGTATTTTCATAAGAACCTTGATAGGTTTTAAAAACGACGTCTATAGACGGTAACTTTATTTTTGTAGCTTCTAGAGCTTGTATGGCAAGATTGGGGTACTTGATTTTTTGTTGTAACTGTTCTAAAATTTGAATTAGTTCAGGGCGTTTAGAACTAGGGGCAATATGATATTGTTTTTTGAATGCTTTTCGGAAGGCTTGTAAATCAGCATAGCCAACTTCAAGCGCAATGTCTGTGATGCTTTTATCAGAATAGTGCATTAGTTTAGCAGCATTTTCTAAACGCATTCTTTTTTGATAAGCTCCAATTGTTTCGCCAAATAAAGATTTAAAAATTCGTTGTAAATTGCGATAAGAATAAAAAGAAATTTGTTCTAATTCTTTAGGCAAAATGGCTTGATTATAATTAGCTTGAATATAATCTAAGACAGGAATCAAACGATGAAAATAAGGTGAATGATTAATCATTGGCTTATGTTTTTTTCATTACTTCGTGGAGAAATTATAACAACTTGATTATCAATAAGATACACTTAAATGCTTTAAGGTGATACATTGTTGATTATCAAGTTGTTATAAAGTGTTTTGGCTTTGTTATAGAGTTTTGTAGGTTTGTTAATCCTTTCACTCATGAGTTAGCAAGCTAGGTTCTCTGAGGTTTTAGTTTTTTTATCAAAAAAATATAAATCAATTTAAGGTAATTTATAGGTGAAATATTGTTTTTTAGAACATAAAAATTATCAGCTATTCCTTGAAAATACTAAAATGATTCTCATTTTTGTAAGACGTAAGGTAAGCTGTTCTTAAAACTAATCAATGACAAAAGAAGAAATTCAAGGCAAAATTCAACAACTCGTTGCCACAGGACAAGGGGAGAACACCTATATTGCTGTTTATATGATGGTCAATCAGTTGGAAATGACTCTAGAAGAAGCTATTGGTAGTCTAATACCCATTGATTATGAAAGAACATTTTCTAGCCCCAATGACTTTTATAGTAGTATTCGAATTG
>Ga0114952_1001328_pt1 | contig 21074 bp, 11 predicted proteins | sample SidtaG_2_FD_87303 | JGI IMG/M metagenome (GOLD analysis project Ga0114952, IMG submission 87303) | Marine algal microbial communities from Sidmouth, United Kingdom - Sidmouth_Asex2 metaG | ecosystem: Host-associated > Algae > Red algae > Unclassified | place: Sidmouth, United Kingdom | collected...
CAACAGAGAATCGCTTCACTGTATTATACGCAATATTGAGTTCATTTTGTTGAGTCCAACCAAATTCTCTTTTCATATAATCACTTATATGATTTTGCCGCATATCCTGAAACTGATCTGTAAAAGTGTCTAAGTTATTAGCGCCTATTTTATTTATAATATAATTCACTGTCTGATAGATATAAGATGAAGCATATTTTCACTTAAGTGCATTCAATGTCTTTAGATTTCTTTTTGTTTCCGAAAAAGACGTAGAATCTCGACCAGATACTATATTCTTCATATCTTTCTCTAATTGCGCCAATTCTGTCCAATGTCATGAGAATTCAAATCTTCAACCCATCTTTTAACTACAAGATAAATATATATACTGCATACTATATATTTTCAAATCATTGTCAAATATGAACATAGAATCTCTCCTGAGTAGTTCCAAATATCCCAAAAAAGTAATCTTAGAAAAACTCATCATCAATAGACTCTCCTTGACCAAGGAGGATTTGTTTGTGCAGACCGAAAGAGAGATCAACTCCGAAGATCTCAGCTGGATACAAGATGGCTATCACCAGTACACTATCGACAAAAAACCTCTCGAGTATATCCTATGATATGTAGAGTTTGCTGGTATCAGATATATGGTCACGCCAGATACGCTCATCCCCCGTCCAGAGACGGAGTATATGATCGAAGCAGTCAATGAGTATATCCAAGGTGATAAACAAACTGAGTTACCCCCTGTGAAGGGGGTCGAGCTCGGTAAATCGAGCGAGGGGGGTTTGTCAAAATACAACGTACTCGACATCGGGACATGATGCTGAGTGCTCTGACTCTCAGTCCTGTATCACAATTCACCACACATAACAAAAATACTACTCTCCGAGGTCGTCCCAGAGACCCTTGATGTAGCCAAAAAAAACGGACAGAGACTGTTTAGTGAAGACAAAGCTACATTGTCCCGCATATCATATCTCCAATCAAATCTCTTGGATCATCCTGAGATATCTGATATTCTACTCTCTGACGATCCGACGATCTTAGTGGCAAATCTCCCCTACATCCCAGAGTGATTGTTTGACAACAATACCGACGAATGAATAAAAAAACGAGAGCCAAAAATGGCTTTTGTATGAGGAGATGATGGACTCGATCTGTATCGTATTATGTTTGATCAACTCCTAGCACTAGGATCATCTTCACATCCTACTATGTTCTTGGAGATGATGACTCGACAATGCGATATCTTGAGACAAGAATATGAGGGAAAATTTGAATTTGAAGAAGTAAAGACCTTTCATTTTAATATCCGTATTCTAAAAACAATTCTAAAGTAGTAATGCAATCTTTAAAGAAAGTCAAAACGTTTTAGCAGTATATGTGTATGCTGGCTGATATGAGAAGTTGATTTTGCAAAATCATCTTTCGAATACAGATCAGTGTAATATCAGAATTTTAAAGACAACGCTTAAATATAGTATAGAGATTATTAAATTAAATGATTGAAAACTCTATACTACGAAGTAAATTCAATTCATCTAAATGATAGAAAAATGCTCCGCTTATTATCTATCGTTTAGATTTCACTTTAATTTACGATAATATATTTTGAAAAAATAAGAAAACCCAAACAGTAATAACTGCTGGGTTTTCTTCTCTTTCAATAAGAGAATCGATTAATTTGGATAGTAGACTGTATCAACAACACCGTTATTGCAAACAATATCGACTTCGTATCCACAGTTGGAATCGAGACCTGTAAGCCTAAATTCTACTTGAATCTCCGAGTCATCTGAATCTGGTGTCAGCAAAAGCGTTCCTCCGCCAACAACAGGTTCATCGAAAAATAATTGTGTATTACTTGTGTAAACAAAATCTCCACTCCATATAACTGCACCATCTGGTGCGGTAGGAGCGGAATCAAGAACACAGTCACCTGATACAGGTCTAAATATGAGTTCAATAAATTGACCCTTTAGTCCTAAAAAGTGTAGGTTCATAAATTGACGATTTCCTACAGTATTTGTGCCAGTAACTGAAATTATTGGATCATTATTCGTTGTCTCTATAACTACTGTATCATATACAATGATGATCTCTGTAGGATTTACATCTCGGATCTCAAAATCATCATTTTCACAAGACACCAAAAATAGTCCTCCAAAAACCATACTTAAAAATATTAAATTTCTCATTTTTTATTATAATTTAGTTCGTTAATCAAATTTAGTAATCAAATAACAAATATAAGGTTTCCCTCTATTTGAAAAAACTATTAAAGAACAACGTTTTGCCTTATATTTGTTTTTTGTTTGTATAGTCAGTGTATTTATTTTACTTGATTTGTCAAGTAAATTTTTGATTATGCTACATCTGAGTACGATGCATATGTACCAACATTTCAATATACTTTTGTAGAATATCTATCTTCCACATTTTTTGAAAAATTCTTTCAACCATTATACTTATCTAGCCCATCCATTATGTTTCATCATTTTTGACGGGTACATTCATCGAGATATCGGATACCATAAGCGATATTTTCCATAGGATCAGAGAATATTGCATTGCTAAATCAAGATTTTTTTAGCGGATGTCATGCTTTTTTATTTACTTGAAAGAGACCATAGCTCATCTCACCTACACTATTCAACGCATAATCCTTCCAATTAGATTCTTGATCTACTTGAGCAAAAATTAAAGGTATATCACTTACTAGTCTAGGATATTTTGATGCTTCTTGTATGATTTTCATACCATACTTTTTGATAGAACTCGCAAATGCTGGGTTTTGTTGAGCGACCATATCCACGTATTCCTCTGCTCTCATCCCATTTACCTCCAATCCAGCAGACAATGTGGAAATCTTATTTTTTACTGTGTTTTTTTGTGCCACTGGATCAACAGATCTAATAGGTTTTGAAATTGGCTCACTCATAATAGTGGCTCCTGTAGGATAATACACACGCTTACTCACCATCAGGTCTCTACCTGCATTCTTTGGTCATACCTTAGCAATATACTGATCCAATGTCATCTGCCCTCCGTGACTCTCATCTTTGATCCACATAGTACCATCTTTTCCCCAAAATCAATAACACCTATGTCAAGCATCTGTATCGATGTAAATATCAAATATCGTTCAGGTTCAACTATTTTTGCGATCTTCAAAATACTGATGTATACTCGCAGTGTCATTTCGATTATTGGTCACTTTGGAGATCCATCAATTTTGGAGTCCATCGATGATGATATCTCTAGCGCTATTCCTACGAAGACCATTGGACATATATGGTCCGTAGGTCACATGATGTCCGGATATCACGCCGCTCACCATTTTTGCTAGAGCCAGCCTAGTGTTCTTAGAACACATTCCTTCTCCATGATTTTCATCCTCTAGTCTAGGGTCGTTTGGATCTAAAAGCTGTGAGTCATGTATAGTCTCTACGGTGCTGACAGGGAGAGCTGGCTCGATAGTGGGACTAGGTGCCGTAGTCGGAGTCGAAGGGTACAACTCCACATCATGAGGATCAAAACCATCTCTCTCCATCTGCATCCACGCCTTGAAGAACAATGGTCCTGCATCACCATCCACTACCAACAACGGGCTTGGTTTGTACAATTTGTTGTAATCCTGCTGCAAAGCGCGCACTCCAGCCTCAGTCCCTAATCATAGATCAGAATCTATCTGCGTCTGATGATACCCAAAAAAATCAAGCATTGCTTGCTGCACCAGATTATAACTCGGATGCGCTCTAAGTACATTAATATCCTGCGACATAAACTCACTCTTGATAGTATTTATTAGATCTACACCTGTCATATTTGCCAAGATTTCCTTGTATAGCACATCAGGCTGATCCTTGAGGTGACTCAGTGATGCGACATTGTCTATGAGGTATTTCAAATCATTTTTTACCTCTTGCTGATTATGATGTGAGTTGAGTTGATCAATTTGTTTTACCATGGCAGGTCGCTAAATAATAAAATATTAGTATGAGTATATTTACGAATACTAAAAAATGCAAAAAATCGATAACATTTTTTGTTACAGTTTGATCATAGATTTTTGACAAATACAGCACCTATGTATATACTTACAGTAGATCAATTTTACTTTGGACCATACCCATGAAAGCAACTATAGAATACAAGCAAGCAGATGTAGACAAAGCATCGTCTGAGTACGATGATTTTGTGGATGCTACGCATACAAGCACAGACAAGGTGGCAGAGGCTCAAGAAAAAGTTGCTAACAGCGATGTATTCAAAAAACAGCTCTTAGATCTAAAAGACGAAATATTTGAGTGACTAGATCTCACGACCGCTAGCGCCGCAAACATCAAACAAACAGCAGAAGAAAAAATAAAAGACAAATTTGAAAAATCCAAAGATGGAGATACGAGCTTTGTGACCAAAGTGATAGACACTAATGACAAGTGAGAAACACAGCAGTATCTGCAGGTCAAAGATGGAGACAAAAGTCTATTGATAGAAACATCCGAAGCATCAGATGCAGATGCATTGCTGGATACATTTTTTGTGGATCAAAAAGAATCAAAAATCCAAAAAGAGCTTGATCAAAAAATACTAGAACACAACACACAACAGCAATCCCTAGAAGCAACAGAACAACAATTATTAGATGTAGATCAAATGAATATCGATCTAGATATCGACACAAAAACCAAAGATATTACAAATACATCTACTGAATCGACTAGACCTGGAGCCAAGATGTGATTTATGTGAGCAATGGAAGCATTGGGCAAATGAGATGTAAAGCCTCTCCGAGGTTTGATAAAATCACGAGCAGATAAGTGATTTGGCTTGATGACTGTCGCGAGTAGTCGAGGCAAAGACAAAGCAACCAAGCTAGCAGTAAAATTGGATCTAAAAAAGAAAAAAGAGGAATTTATGGCATCATTAGATGATGCTCTAGAACCATTTACCGAAATGGCAGAATCAGTAACTGAGGTTGCTGAAGATGTAAATGACGTAGTATCCTAATTTACTTATTTGAACAATCACAGTCATGGTAAATACACCAACATCAAAAGAAAAGATCTCCTCAAGCGAGATGACTACCAAAGATCTCTTGGATCAGCTCACAGAAAAACTCTGAGTAGAATTTGATGATGAGACAAACAATGCTCTGGAAAATCTCCAAAAAAATATAAAAAAATGAGATCTAGTAGGAGTACAAAAGAATGCTGATGTGATCTCCAGTGCTCTCCTCAATCTCAGGTACAGTGAGGCAGGAAAAAAATTGGATATCACAGATATGGATTTGGTAAATGAAGCATACGAAGGATTACAAAAAATAACTGAATTTGAATTAAAAGATTTAAAATCAAATATCAAGAACTGAAGTTTTGATAAAATTATGGACAAGATAGTAGACTATACAACAAAGAATGATAAAATGATAATAGCAGAATGATGAGTATTTTGATTTTTGCGTGGATTATTTAAAAAATCTGAGAAAACATCTTCAGAGAAAAAATGATTTTTTGGTAATATGTTTGGCAAAATTTGAGGTTTATTTAAGAGAGCATGAAATGGGATAGTATGATGAGCCAAATGATTATTTTGGTCTGGATTATGAGTGTTGTGAATCAGCAAATGATATCCTGCAATCAAAAAACTCATGCAAATCAAGGATAATCCTCTCATCCTCATTCAATGAATATTGGACAAGGTCAATGAAACAATAAAAAAATTACTTAATTCATTGTGAATTTTTGTGCCAAATTTTCTCAAACCAGAACCCTCTATAAATACAAATGATCCAGAACCATTTCTCACTGATGAAAAGTTTGAAGAGCTGGTAGAAGAGAGAGAGGTCGGAACACTCGTAGATCAAGAAAATGCAACCCTACTGATGCCAGATGGCTCTACAGAGTCTATCTATATACCTGGAAGTCTAAAAGATATGGAAGCAAAAGAACTTGAAACTATAAAAAACAAACTAGGAGTCCGTGACTATCATCAATTTTTGTTGTTGGGTGAGATAAACGATGTGTGGACCAACACAGTCCATATCGCAGCACACGAGAACTATAGCTCTGGCAATGATGTGCCAGTTATGAAAGGTAAGGCTGGTGCACTACAGCATAGTCTGATGGAACTCCGCAATGATTTGCTCAATGATGGTGTCACAGCAAGTGAAGCCAAGATGAAGCTCAAATCAGAGATAGTAAAACAAAAGAAAGAAATGCTATATATAGAAAAAAACATCGAGCCTGTGATAAACATCAACGATGTAGAGGATATCTATACTCTCATATTAGACTATACAGGCACTACAGATGATGATCTGCAAAACAAAAAACTAGAAATATTTGCAGCAGCAAAAAAAGAGATAGTTCCTGATTCCTTATCAATACCAGCTGGGGCTATAGATGTACTCAATACCAAGCTCACCGATGACCTCATCCAACATGATAGCTCATATACAGCACTAGAACAACTCATGTCCGAGCCGACCAAAAATGAAAAACTCATGAGTTTTATAAAAAATTCTAGTACCTCTACATTGACTGAATATGTGTGATCTGAGTTATCACTCAGCTCAAAAGTATCCGCAAAAATCGCAAAAGAACTCATCGAGAAATACGGTACGCTCGAGTCAGCACACAACAAACAAAGGACGGTGGTAAAAAAAGAAATAAAACTTAGATTCAAAAACTTCACCGAAAAAGATCAAAATAAATTGTTTGTCCAGCAATACAATGCTCAGTATCCAGACTCTCCTATCACTATAGAGGATGCACCGTTTGAGGCTGCGCTAGATATGATCACTGATGATCAGATAGATCTGATGATCGGTATATCTATGATCACGTATTCCAAAGAACTTCTCTTGTTCCATATGATGGAAGAGAAAAAAGCCAGCTGATGACTTACAAGTCCTACAGAACTCATGTTGGGTGACATACTTTGAGTCGGTAGTGATGATATAGCCGATAGTACCTGGCGTACAAGCATCAATATAGCTATACAGCTAGGTCTGACGTTGATACCTTTTGGTGTAGGGATGACTGCAGCCAGGCTTGCTGTATGATGAGCTAGGATGTTATGAGTAGCTAGTCTGCTCAGCAATATGTGAAAATTTGGCACAATAGCAGGCATAGCAGGTAGGTTGGCTATATGATGAGCTGCATTTCATGTAGGATCACTCACCGCATCCAATGTCCTCGCAGGCAAAAAGTTTGAAGAACTTCTAGATGGTCGAGACAACAAACAAGCACTCTTGATGAATTTTTCTACCTTTGGTATATTTAAGATACTATGACCACGACTCCAGGGCTCTTGAGTGATTGCTAGCTGAGCATCCAAGATACTACCAAACACAAAAATACCACTCAGTGTGCTCAATGCAGCTCCTCTCGTACTAGAGTCAGCAGCATTTACTGGTGCCAGCGCAGCTGCCAACTCTCGATGAAATCCTGAGGTTACTTTCACAGAAGCCCTCTCCTGGAAGCAGTTTGCTGCTGGGTTGATAATGGCAAAGGTCCGACATACCAAGCGACTAGAAAAATGACAGCTCAATCCTAATCTACCAGTGCCACAGATCATCCTAAAACCAGTAAATGGTGTGGTGAAATTAATAACAAGAACTAATAAAAAAATTACTGAATCGTTAGGCTCAATCGCGGGTAAGTTATCATGAAAATTTGGGAAAAGCATGGAAAGTGCAATTAGTGGAAATAAGATTTTCACTATTTGAGGCGAAAAATTTAAATATGTGATAACCAATAATAAGGTAAATCTTGTAAAGATTGTGTGATGAAAGAATCTCACAATATCAGCAAAAGAGCTTTCTGCTCTAGTCGCAAAAAACTCAAAACTATTGATGAGCAACTCAGGGTCTAAGGCTTTTCAAAAACTACTAGCGAGTAATAAATCCCTCAAGTCACTTGTAAACTCAGGTCTAGTACAGCCTAGCAAGATAACAAATATGGCAAAATCACTCTGAATAAGCGCAAAAAACGCAACCGTATGAGATTTCTTCAAACTACTGGGTGAGAAAAAATATAAGGAACTTTTATTTGGGAATCTATATAATTGACTCTCATTGAGACAATCAATTAAATATCCAGGATTTGTTAAAAAATGAATATGGGTCACAAAAAATATTCCCCTCCTCTCTGCAGTATATGGAGGTGTTGTATGAGATAATGGAGATGCATGATATGATGAAGCATTGGAAAATTATTTTCTCTATGGTATACTTTGTCGTTCTTGGATAGGCAAGGCGGCAATGTTTGTATTAGACAAATCAGACGTTATCGTGTAATAAAGCAAAAAATCAAACAATAAGAAAAGGCAGTGGGTAATCCCTACTGCCTTTATCTCCCTATGTGTTTCATAGGCTAAAAATCTGTACCACCTGATCCATGGCTGTGTCTCTTTTCTCTCTCAATGGCTCTTTTGAGATTGATTTGTATGCCCACAGTAAGCATCAGCTCATTGTCCCATAGAGGCAAAATCGCATCAGCTATACCGATAAGCTTGTCAAAAGAATCTCCAAATAGCACTTTGCCTCTAATAAAGAGGTCAATGTATTTCCATCCTCCTCCCATCTCTAGATGAGCAGTTGGGACGGATACTCTTGTTGTGCTATCAGCAGGGATTTGGAAGTTGCGTACTGAAGCACTTACATTACCAGCTCCTATCTTGAGATAGAAGTTCTCACCAAAATCTTTCCTTGCGGAAATATCTATAGTGGTGACCTTTCTGATATTGGACAACCTCGAACTCAAATTCCCTATTCTGCCTACATTGATCTGAAAATGACCAATATAATTGAATCGGTATGAGCCCCAGATCTCACCACTAATAGCGCTAGCTACTGGTGTCTCGTCTTGATGATAGGTGATATCATCTTGTCTCAGTGTTGTCTGACCGAGGTTAAATCCACCCTCTACTCTAGACAAGAAGTCTTGAGCGATAAGAGATCCTAAACTCGCGACCATTGTTATGGTCAAAATAATTAATTTTTTCATTTTTGTATCTTTTGTCTCCAGTTGGAGACGGTTTGTAATCAAATTTCGTCTCGTGTCGAAACACAAGATCATACTAATTATTTTTGTATTTTTGTCAAGTCTAATTCATTACCTCAACCTCTACTTTCGCTATACCATCAGGTTTTCATTGATGGGTCATTCATAGTTTCGTTGCTATATCACCAGAGACATCCATCATTCTGTACGGAGTTTTTGCTGGGTCGATGTTGTGTTTTTGTACATCAGTCTTACGCGTCGTAGTATATGGTCCCTGTGCTTGTACGACCGCATCTACCGTTACTCAGTCGTTGGTGATACGCACCTTGGTCCCCTGAGGGAGAAATGGTGACGATACTGACCCACTAGGAAGCTTGTCATTGTAGGCTGCGATACCTTCCATCTGCTCGTCTAGAGTTACCATCTCTATATGAGGCATATCTTCATTGTCGATAGATTTTTGTATACTGATTTTCCACTCAGTACCAAATATTGAAAATATCTGACCGTTGGCGACATCAGTAGCAGAAAAAGGGAGAGCAAAAGTTCTTGCTGTCTCGTTATATACTTTGATCTCTTGCTGATTCCAAGTTCACTGATCATCCCATATCACCAGCTGGTACGCATCTCATTTTTTGAGAAGTTTCCAGTTTTGGGTTACAGTTATTGTAGACATTGAGTTAGAGAAGTTTATTTCCTCCATATCCTGTGTCGATATCTTTTCTTTGACTGTGTATGTTGGTTTTTCTGTTGGTTTTTTTGGATATGTATTTTTAGTTCATTTGTATTTGATTCAAGAAAAATCTATGTACTTGGTCGGATCTACATGTGTTCAATTTAGCTCCAATTGTAAATGCAAATGAGGAGCTGTTGATGCTCCAGTACTTCAAGACAATCATAACTTTGTGCCTGCATCTATCGCTCATCATTTTCAAGTATTTTTTATTTCATCTGAGACCTTTGATAGGTGCTTATATATTGAGGTAAATCATCATTTGTGTTGCAGTATCACGTGGATTCAATTAAATCTATCATGCCCAAAATGCTTAATTGTTGCATCTCAAACTGCGTATAATGGTTTTCCGGTACGCATGCTAAAATCAACTCCCTTATGAGGGTCATATTTTCTCTCTTTTTCTTTTACCTGATATCATGAAGAAATCCATCTCACATCACCAAGATCAAATGGCAAAGCACCTTCAGGAAAAATAGGTTTCTCCACCGTCTGATACTCTGGTGTTGATGGATCAGGTAGATCGTCTTCCAATCTATTCTTCACTTCCCATGCTTGTTGCAATGTTTGAAGTCTAAATATCTTTTGTTTGACTATTTCTGAGGCTTTGGATGCGCTCTGTTTGAGGCGAGAGAGCTCTGCTTTTGCTGTATCCACATCCTGCATCTCTTCTAGCAAACTAAGTGTATAAATTATCTGACCATCGATCTCACTAGCTATGACTCATGTAGTGAGTCATAGCTTCGACTCCAATTCCATTATCTGGTTATTTAGATCTTTGATAGTGTTATTTGCTGTATTTATACTTTCGATCATCTCGTTATATCATCAACTATTGAGAGTCTCTGCTATGTCTAGAGTTGTATTTTTTTGTATTACAGCACGATTGAGGAGATCTATATTTGATCTATTGGATTCCATAGTGGTGATGAGTGTTTCGCTGATCTCTATTGCTCTATATATCTGTTGTTTTGCCTCCTCTAGGGACAACGATTGCAATACTTCTCCAGTGAGGAGTTTCTCTATGATTGTTCATTCTTCCAGTGAGATGATTGGCGAGATGTTGAGTTGTTTTTGTAGATCTGCTATCTGGTTATTTTGGAGTCAGATCATAGTATTTGTGTGATCTATATCATCTACCAATTCCGTATAATATACATACTCCAACAGCTCCGTGACTTGATCGGTCTCATCTAAATCTACTGGATCTGGCATTATATCTTCCTCTACTGGATCTACCAATACTGTCTCTGGCATATCTAAAACGGGGTTTCTATCTTCATATGTTCCTAGTCGATCTTCCAAGTTTTGTTGTATCTTGGATGGCAACAATGGCAAAGGAGACTCCACAATCCTGAGTACATCACTCAACGAAGATATTCTACCATTCTTTTGTGCGTATGTCTCCGAAGCGAGCTCCATAAGTTCTTTGTTGTGTCTCACCTGAATCCTGATAACATCTATACTAGACTCTTTGTCTATCAGCGCCTGTATGCTATGAAAATCCGCTATACCATGTAGTGGATCCAGAGGATCTATTCACAGCCTCCTCTCCAGTTCGCGGATTTGTTTATTTTGGTCCACTATCTGATCATTAAACCATACTAAATTGTATGATACAGTCTCATATCTCTCAGCATCCAAAAACTCATCAACCTGAGCTGCGTAGCTAGGTGATTGTTGAGAGGTGTTGATAGGTGGCACGGGAGCTACATTTTTTGGGACATACGTAGTGCTAGCTCCCGGTACTACTTTTTTTTTTCTCGGTAGAACTCAAGAGTTGGCTCTGCATAATTTGTTGTATCCACTCTTCGTTTGAGAAGCATCCCATTGGAGTGATTTATATGATCTTTAGTGCTCAAATCATTGATTGTGACAAAGTTTGGATCAAATCATTTGGATCCTACATCTAAACCGGTTAAATCATTACCACGAAAAGTGGTATTTATCTTTACTGAGTTTCATAGTCATAGTCCAGCTCTTCATTTCAATGGAATTGTTTTATTCGATCTCAGCACATACAATCTTTGTTGTACTGGACCATATGGCTCTACTGCGCTATTTATTCTTGAGACTTTTTTTCATCATACAGTTACTGTTTCAGCCAATGTTACAAATCAGACATACCTATCTTGTTCTATATTTCTCACTTTTGCTGCAGCTTCTTCGTTAGCGGTTTCCTCATCTATATCTATTTTTTCTTTCTTCAACTTCTTGAGATATTTCTCCTTTGCTTTTACTGTATCATTGAGAGTTTTTTCTATCATTCTTATTGCCTGTATCTTGAGAAGCAGATCAGCTGTAGAGAGGGTCTCCATCTCTGTCACAGTGATCGGTGTGACTGTCTGAGTACCATCTATAGGTAGTATCACAGTTGCGGTCATACCAAGTACTCCTTCTAGATTGATGATATCTTTATTGAGCGCTCTGATCTTTGTATTCAAATCATTTATCGTTGTCATTACTTCTTGGAGATCATTTTGTTCCATCAATTCTTCTGATATTTTCTTCTTTTCTGCTTTTTCTGCTGCATCTTTTTTGGCTTGTTCTGCTGCATCTTTTTTGGCTTGTGCTGCGTCTGCCGCATCTGATAGATTGGTGAGTTGGATATGTCATTTGTTGCCTGTGATGGTGATGGTATATTCTATAGTGTTTAAGGCGCCAGTAGCTGGATCTACAAGATTTATTTTTGCAGTACCTGTACCAGCAGCTTTTACATCTGCAGTCAGTCTGACTAGAGCCTCACCTCCAGCATGTTTGATATATATCGCATCTCACACTATCTCCGTAGTCAATCCGTATCAAGCAAGTCCATTGAGTGATACAGAGGTCAAAAAGTCAGGAGTAATTACTTCTGGTTTTTTGAAATTTCTATCTGCAGTTCTTATGGCTTGCATCATATAGGATTCTCGACCATTTGATTCCATCGCAGTATTCGTTCAAATTTCTGAGTAGATATTTTTTCAATCTTTGAGAAGGATGACAGTGGCTTGATTCTTTGACACCTCATTTACTCCATATCTTTCCAATACATCTTCTATCATTCATTGAGATTTTCTTCTGTCAGTTTTTCTCTTGTTAGGACCATTGTGAATATCCAAAAATGTCGCATGTATCCCAGAGTTGTCCGAAAAAGACTGCAATTCTGTATTTATAAATTTTGATGAAGTTATTATCGCGTCATCCTCTGGACTAGTATCTAGTCAGCCAACCACGATGAGTTCATATCAAGAAGTTGGTATATTGTTTAGATACGCCTGCACAAGTGCAGGCGTCTTGAGATAGCTTACCGGATCTCCAGTCACTTCCACACTGTTTTTTACAGACATCAATTGACTCGTCTGATCTTGTTTCAACGCCAAATCCTCAAGCTTGTGATTTATCTCACTGCTCTGCACTGACTCCACTGCTCCTTGCTGTGCTTCTAGATTTTTTGCTGCCATCGATCCATATTTACTATACAAAAGATTTTTACTATCCAAAGTATAAGCAGAGGGGTCGATTTTGTCAAATTTTTGCACCTTATGGTGCGCTGGATCTGATGCAAATGTCTGCACTATATCTGCAGGGAATGTAGCAATAAGTAACAAAAATTTTGGCACGAGAACTCTTGGCCTCTTCCATCTTGTGATATCTAGTTTTTTCATAAAATTATTTCTTTGATTAAAAAAAACTTAAAACAATATAATCATTTTAAGTATTTTATTAATTTTTTATATTAGTGCTAAGTTTATTTATGCTGCTCTTGTGGCAGTTACAGCGACATCTGGCGCAGAGTTTGGTCTCATAGTCACAGAGCGTCAAGCGCTAGTAGCTGCTACAGGACTCGCTCAAGGCTTCCATGCAAACATTTTTCCCAAGGTGCTTTTATGCTGTTTGGTAGCATTGCCAAAAGCAAACTTACCTCATTTGGTACGATTTCGAGCTCATCACATGAGACTCATGGATGGATCTCGAGTTCCTCTTTTTACTTTTGCAAAAATATTTCATACTCATCTGGCTCCATATTTTACTAGATTGCCAGGAAGTCTCAAAGGTCGCAAAACAGAACCATAAGACGATGAACTTAAGCTTTCTTTGCTTGCATTGGCGATATTTTTTGGAGTATTGTATACTGCTTGAGCAGCTCAAGTAACTGCTTGATATCCAGCGCTAAGAGGTACCGCAGCAGTCAACATAGGCTTGGTGCCCAACAATGATGCTGTGGCATGAGCAGAATGAGCGGTTGCTTTCTTTGCTCTACGTCACCATCTACCCAGCCATCATTTTTTCTTTTCGATTGGGTTTCAGTCTCTATCTACTGCAGTAGCTGTCTCGACTGGCTTTGGGATCTTTAGCGTGTATCTCTTGGTATGTGTAGCTTGAGCAAATCCTCATCATCCAGGGAGAGGGACTGTCGTAGGAGCAGCTACTCTCACATCAAAACTTAACTCCTCCGGGATATTTTTTCATCTCATCTTGCTTACAGAGATCTCACCAGTAGCGGGATTGATGCTGACTCATTTTGGCGGATTTGCTATACTCCATACAGCTCCAGTCCACGCCGTCCCATCAAAAAACTCCTCGCTCACATTCTTTACTTTTGTACTTCATTTTCTGAGTCTTTTTTTGGTCACCACATCACTGAGCGTCTTCTCCACTGTAGTCGGAGTCATCTTGAGTGATTGAGCCATATTTTTCATAGTCTGCATATTGGATCTTTGTGTACTCATCGCAGCAAGAAAACTTGCTTGACTAGCAAGAGATGTATACTTTGACTGTGCTACTCCAAGTTTTGCTCCAGCTTCTGCAGCATTATTATTTGCTTCCATCTGTTTTGTCACCAATTCATTCTTCATCTTGATCAATGGCGCTGCAGCTTTGACATTTGCCGGGACAATTGGCGGTACCATAAGCGCAGCGATTTGAGTATTTAATGAAGCTATCTGTCCTCATATAGCAGTAGACTGTGTTGTGTAGTTTATGTTTTTCTGATTATTTACATTTACTTCATTGTTTGTCCATTCTGCAAGCCCGTTTTGCATAGTACTTGATTTTGTGAGAAAATTGTCCATAGCAGCCAAGCTATGCTCATTGAGCTCAACTCATCTCACTCCAGTCCATCTGACAGCATTGAGAGTGTCATTGCCAGCAGCGTCAGTGCTTGCACGCATCGTAGCAAAATCATTTCCCTCTATCGAACTGGTCAGTCTCTCTATCGACATATCTACAAATAAAATATCAAAAGTTATGTACCTCACTAATTACCCTAGACGTCATCCTATAATTCTAGATAGTCGACTCTTCTTTTGTGTATGATTAAGTCTCCTCCTCATCTCTTCTCCTTTATCGATTAAATGGATTTAATCTAGATGCTCGACTTCTCTGCTCCGTATCCACACTTTCAGTCAATGTTATCTCGTCTATCTGTCCATCATTTATTGTTGTGGTTGTGGTCCTTCATCTCCTAGTGACTTCTACATTTCTATCTACCGTATTTCCATGAGTATCAGCAGTGCTGGTATTCCTCTCTACTTCGTTTGGTCTAGTTCATCTCTTCAATATATTTGTATGTCCAGCTCTTAGTATCTCTGGCATTATCATGAGTGCAGTTCCAAACACATTTCAAAATCTTTTTCTTGCTGCATCTCCAGGTTTTTTTAGTGCATCGCCTATTGCATCCAAGATTTTTGGATGAGTTCAGAGCACTACATCATCATTGGTTCTTGCTGCAGTAATTAGTGCTGCCTGTCTAGAAGTATTTAATGCTTGGCGCGCTTCATTACTTACTTGATGATCTGCTCTACGAGTCATCTCAGCTATTGCTCTACTCGTCACAATATCTACCTGCGCCTGTGTGTTTGTGGCTGGGGCATCTATCTCAATACTCGCATTTATTGCCTCCATATCAATTCATCATCTTACTGCCAAATCTGTTGTTTTTGCTTTCTGTTCATTTGCTGCTGTTTGGATTCTTATTTTTGCTGCTTCTTTGTGTGCAGTGAGTGCTGCTGCTTCAGCCACTCCTTCTCATAGTCCATCCATAGCAGTATCAGCGGCATCTGCTCTAGCTACTATTGCAGCATTTGCTGTATCTCTGAGTGAGGCAATTGTAGCTGGATCAGTTTCTGTACCTATATCTGCCCTTGCGGTATTTGCTATCGCCAATATATCTGCTCTAGCATCTGCTGCTTCTGTATTTATACCAGCTATTGCAGTCGCATCAGGGCCTGCTTTGATCAGAGCTGCTGCCGTATCAGTAGTTATTTTTGTGTTTGCTGTATTCACTCCTGTATCTATCGTATCGATTGCTGATGACCTAGTGTCTGTGAGTATGAGAGCATTCATTACAACACTAGCGTTATCTCTTTCTTGGTTCATTCTATTTGTACAAGCATTTTCCAATGAAGTGATTCTTGGCTCATCCAAAGCTCAGTCAATTGCTGTATTTACCGGACCAAGTCTAGCATCTATTGCAGATTTCCCTGCATCTCTTGCAGCATCGATATTGTCTTGCACAGTGGTATTAGTAGTTCTTGCTTTTAGTGTGGTGGCTAGCGTATCGAGATTTGATTTTGCTTCATTTGCAGCGAGGACGAGATTAGCCTTTGCTGTATCTTTGAGTGCGTTTAGAGTATCTACTACTTCTGCTGCCACGAGACCATCCATAGTGGTTTTTGCGTCGTTTACTAGAGTGTCGACATTTGTGATTCCGGTATTTTTTTCATTGGTTACAGTTGCTGTATCAGGAGCTCAGTCTATTGCGATATCTGCTCTGTTTTTTTCATTGTCGATTGCTGTTTCTGCTGCTCTAGCTGCTGCATCTATTGCTGATATTGTAGTCGCGTTTGTTGTCGCTCATTTTGCTGCTGTCTCGTCAATTATTACTTTGTTTTTTGCTGCGGTAGCTCTATTGTTTAGATTTGCTTTTTCTGTTGATTTGTGATCGTCCAGTATCGCTGTTTTCTCTGCTGCCACGAGATCATCCATTGTGGTTTTTGCGGTGTTTGCTAGAGTATCGATATTGGTGATTCCGGTATTTTTTTCATTGGTTGCAGTTGCTAGATTGGGAGCTCAGTCTATTGCGATATCTGCTCTGTTTTTTTCATTGTCGATTGCTGTTTCTGCTGCTCTAGCTGCTGCATCTATTGCTGATATCGTGGTCGAGTTTGTTGTCTCTCATTTTGCTGCTGTTTCATCGGCTATCACTTTGTTTTTTGCTCCGGTAGCTCTATTGTTTAGATCTGCTTTTTCTTTTGTTTTGTGATCGTCTAGAGTCGGTCATGGCAATGGTGCATCTGGTCCGTTTGGTCATCAGCCCGGTCCTGTGCGTCAAGATCAGCCTGCTCCACCACCTCATGGTCAATTATTGATTATAATTTTTGGATTTGCATTGATTTTTATATTCTTATTTCATTTTTTAGATCATCATGATTTTTTTCACCTTTTCCCTCATTTTTTCTTTTTTGATTTTTTACTTCATAGTCCAAGTAGCGCTTTCTTCAAGTTTTTTATCTTACTATCATTTGAGATAGTTTGTGAATTATTTGGATTACTCTCAATACTTGGAGAGACGGTATTTTTATTTGTAGAAGAATTGTTTGCAGAGTTATTAATATTATTTACCACAGAAGGATTGCTAGTCTGAGATGAGCTTGTGCTATATGCGTATCACACATCTCAAGCCGTACTCGTACTTGTAAAGTCATCAATCAACTCTCAGGCCGTCCTCTCCCTTCTATCATCTATTCATTCTGTGATGCCCTTTTCTGGTGTCTCATCAGATCGTCTGATGAGGTTGTAGTCTTTGCCTGCTAGGTTCGTAACATTATCGCTTCACACTTTAGCAATCTTTCATTTGTATGGTAAATTTCATCTCCTATCCTTGATATTCTGCAGTCCTTCGTACACCTCTTCTGCTCGCCTGATATTATTTATTTCTATATATACCCTCCCTTTGTATCTCTTACTATCAGCAAGTGTCTTTTTCTTGTCTAGAGCGATGGCTGTAGCCAAGAGACGATCTATTTTTTTATTTTCTTTCTCACTTTTTCCGTACAAATTGAGAATTGCCTTATGTTGTGATCTAAGTGTAGAAGTCAGAAGATTGGTGACTCAGTTATTTCTAATAGTTTTTATATTCTTTATCTCATCACCCTTTTCTTTTCTTAATTTTTTGACTTGTTCTGCAATATAAGAAAGATGATACCCGGATTTTGGGCTCATCTTTTCCAAGGATTCTTTGTTTTCAAACTTAGACATATTTTTATTATATATAAATAGACTTATAATGTCAATATTTAGTCTAGCAGGTCTCCAAGAGCACTAATTGGTTTGGAGACAAGTCGATCAAATCAGAAATCTGCAATATCAAACAATCATCACAATGTTTCTCAGGTTCAGATTCAGAATTCTTTGATTGCCTTTCGCACATCATCTCCAATAAATGTCATGACAGCCTTAATTGCTCACTGCGTTTCATCCAAGATATCTCACACATTTATTCAAATTCATTTCAAAAACCCATCTACTCATGTACCTCATACAATCGCAGCTCTTTTGCTTGCTGATCACGCTGCCTTTATCCTGCCTATAAGATTGATCGCGAGTTTTGCTTGAAGGTATTTGTCAGCTGCAGTAGTTGCAGCCTCTATATCCCCATGTCATATGGGGAAAAATCAGTACTTCCCTACTGTCAGGTCTCTTACATTCAAAATTACTTCTTTGGTCACTCATCACACACTTGCGGTGAGTACAAAGTTGCTTAGATTTTTGGACTTGATGGTGGTGAGTGGCACTCATCCCCTATTTTTGTTCAATGTTGTAAGTTGTTTATTTACTTCTATTTCTTTGGCCACTAGGTAGTCTGGATCTTCCAACACTTGTCGTCCAGGCATTTCATTGAGCGCATTCTTTATTTTTGTTCCATTGGTTCATACAAGCAGTGCTGGGAAGTTTTTTGCAATTCATTCCTTGGACAGCATCTCTTGGTCCAGAGCTCATCGTCCATCTTTGTAAGATCCTAGTGAGGTACCGCTAATTATATCTTGAAACCACTCTAGAGCGCTGTTATTCTTTTGGAATTGCAGAGTCCCATTGTCTCGCTGTCGAGGAGTATGATCATTTGACGTTCATTTGAACATACTTGCAGAGTTGATATAGTGAGCAAATTGTAGCATTTCTGGTATCGTCTCTGTATTGAAATTTAGTGTCGTCCCTGTAGAGAGCCTGAGTTCTTTGGTCTGTCGATTTAGAGTAGTTTTTTGTCCATACGAATGTCGATTGATCTCATTGGCTCCAGCGGCACTAAAAAATATCGCTCCAGGTATAGTAGATCACATCTTTTGCTTGTAGTGACTTCATCGCATCAAAAATCATTCTTTCACTGTTTTTGGCAACGTTGTGATTGTGGCGAGCTGAGATTTCATTATCGGATCTCCTATGACTCACTCTAGATTGTATCACAGTCCATTGTACTCAAACACATCTACCCCGTTGTCACGCATCCAGTCTAGATGCGCCTGTCTCCTATCGTCTGTAGCAAATGTTGTTTGGAGATAACTACTTATTTCATTGCTTGGATCAGCGCCAGGCATCAGCTTATTTGTATTTGCAAACAATCATAATGTCATCATGTTTTCTAGCATATTAGTATGTGATTCAAACATATCTCACATAGTCGCAAATCACAATATAATGCTCGCGTTATTTGATGTAGCATCAAAATCAAAATTCAATGTCTCCACAAATATAGCTGTGAGAGATTGTTCAAGACTTCTTCTCGCGGCTGGTGTAGAGACTGACTTCAACAATGCATTGGTAGTAGGCAAAGCATCTTGCTCCATACGATTTCGATCTATAGAGACATATCACTGTGTAGTAGCACCATTGATATACCCACTCTCTATATATTTCACAAAATCACCAGTCGGGATAGTCTTCATGTTTTTGGCACGTCTTTGATAAGTCCTATAGCCTCATGCTGTGACTGCGGAGCAAAATAATTTATATATCACATTTTTGACTCTACATCATCTCTATTTAATAACATATTTTTTCATTTTTGTAGTTCTTTGATTGCTTGTTGCAAAGTCAATTCTCAACTATAATAACGTTCAATAACCTCCATTCCTGGTTGTTGCAAATCTACATTTGCACTATCTAAAAATACATTCATCGATCCTACCCTCTTGTCAAAGACTTTAACATCTGCAGATATAGGACCAGATCAATTTGAGAGATTTATTCACATTACTCTCAGTCATCTATCCAAGATATTGTCATCTCATTGTTGTTCATACATCATTTGTACGATCTGAGATTCTTTTTCTTTGCCTAAAGACTGTAGATACTCGGCGAGATCTGCTGCACCGTTCTTATTTTTATCTATGAGGACGATTTTATCGTTCGAAGTTTTTGTATATTTATTTAGATTTTCATAGCTCAGATGCTTTACTACTTGGGATACTTGGGCAGCAGGTATAATAGCTGCTGCATTTGATATATTCAAGCGCTTTGATAGACTACCAGTATCTACTCACAATGCTTTTTCCACTGCTCCAGCTATAGTATCGTATGACTCTCATCCTCATAGCCATTCTTTTACTATAGTTCATGGTCACTTAATATTGCCACTGTATATATACATCCCGAGCATAGCAAGTCAGTAGGTTCATCGAGCGGCTTGTCGATTTTTATTCTTTTTTATCAATGCTTGATACAAGCCGTAGATAGCAACGACTGTAGTTGCTCAAGATATAAGTTTTGTAGCTCTTTCTTTTTGCTCTACTGTACCAGGTGCATTTTTTAATAGACTAGGTAATTCATCTTTATAATTTCTAGGATCTACACAACATTTTGGTTTGGGATATCCATAGCGAGCTACTCATTCCACATTTACTCATACTCTACCCATACCATCTGCTACTCTGCTGACGTTCACTTGACCTCATTTGACTTGTCAGAGTATGTTGGTATATATTCATCACATCAGACTATGAAGCTTGGTGTCGACACCGATTGCCGCTGCTCTTCACATATTTTGTTCTGTTTGGACCCATGCATCATGCTCTCTCTCAAGTCTCCTAATGAGCCTTCTTTGTTTTCTTCCGCTAGTTGGTATGCTTACGTACAGCTTGAGTTCACCATCTTTTGTGTCCAGTCGTGGATGTAGTTCTGAAATTGTTCAAAAATGATTTGAAAGAGCGTCATATCTTCTTCTTTCTTCATTTATAAGCAATCTATACTTTTCTTCAATATTTGCTGCATCAGCTGAGCTTACAGCTAGATCAGTAGCTCTCTGTGTTTCTAGATTTGTGATTGCATTATTTCTTGCAGCATCAAAATTTGATGAGTTTGCA
>Ga0114952_1001336_pt1 | contig 21030 bp, 17 predicted proteins | sample SidtaG_2_FD_87303 | JGI IMG/M metagenome (GOLD analysis project Ga0114952, IMG submission 87303) | Marine algal microbial communities from Sidmouth, United Kingdom - Sidmouth_Asex2 metaG | ecosystem: Host-associated > Algae > Red algae > Unclassified | place: Sidmouth, United Kingdom | collected...
CGTTGAATACGCACACCTTCTTTCAAAAAGTGATTGTCTACCCAGATCAACTCCTTTTTTTCATTATAGTAAGAAATCAAAAGTTGCGGAATAGTAACCTCCTGTACGCCAGAATTGAACAAGGTTCCCCTAATTTTATCCTTTTCAATATGTAGATTTTGTAAAGCCAGTTGTTTGTATAAATCGGTAATAGCGACATTGCCGGCGCATTGTAGGTTGAACTTGGTAGGTTGTTCTTCAAAATTAACCGGAGTAAACTCATCGGGATCGAAAGTAGGCGGTAGGGTATCTTTGGTGGAAGACCAAGCAATACCTTCAAAGTCTATTCGAAATGAAGTGATTTCCTTAGGCATTAATTTGTGTTTTACATGGTATTTTGCGTTGTAATCGGCCAATGCTCTATTGTCATCATTATATAGCGTTCCTTTTAGGGTTACGTCTGCTGGGGTATTATCCACATTTTGAAGTTCGCCGATAATGCTATAACTACCTTGAAGGCGTATTAATTTTGCACTTAAAATCTCCAGAACAGGTTGTTTCAAAACATCTTCATGGTGCGTTTGTTGCGTAGTGATTCGCCTTCTGCCTTGGATGAAAAATGTTGTGTTATTGGAAGTGAATAGTTGATTTGGAGGTAAATCATTGTCAAAAATATGGGGTTCTATGTACCATTTGCCTTTCTTTCTAGAAAAGGAATGATAAAAGGTTTTGTCTATTTTTTCCAATGGAGTAATCCATTTGGTATGCACCTTAGCCGTGGCACTGTTTTCAGTCTCATCTAAAAACTCAACTGAAATGGCATCCAATTTGGCATAAGAGCTCAGAATACCATCGGTTACCGAAACTTCTAGCATATATTGTGATAAAGGTACAGCTGCCGTGGGGTCTAGATAAGAATGTGCTCGTTCGAATTCTTTAAAATCAAGTGCATCATAATAAGCGGTAGCTACATTGTTCGGGGTAAGTTGTGTTGAACTGGTAAAATAGAATTGATACGTAGCAAATGCGATTATCAGCAACATGGTAACTGCCCAAACATGATTAACCTTTACAAGTTTTCCAGAAAATTTATCATAAGAAATAGCATATGACAAAAAAGGCCTATCGGGCAATTTTTTATTCTTCAAAATCCGGAACCACACCCATTGAATATTGATGATAAATGCCAGTATTACCGTAAGGAAGGGGATGATGCCCCACATGATTTTTAGGGTTTTGGATACCTCCTCCTTGGGGATTATCTTGGGTAAGGGGGGTATATTGAGTTTTTCCCATACCATGATACCATTTTCAAGTTGCTGTAATCGTTGCCATCCGCAGAAATAGAGGATAGGGTCGTAGAATTTGTCATTAGAGAAAATATATTTTAGGTTGTACTTCTCTGGTACGGTTAAAAACTGTTGTAGTGAACCAATACCTTCAACACCTCTAAATTTTGAGTTTTCCAATCGTTCTATGGCTCTCGTCGTCAATTCTGGAAGTCTACGTGCAGAATGGTAATTTCCATCAACGGTCATAGCGTTGGTCTGTGCCGATAACCAAGCCATCTGATCACCAAACCCGAGCGGTAGATAGCGCCACTGGTCGTGTTGGTCTTGATTCAAGAAATTGACAATCGGCAACATCTTTATTTTCTGTGGTTGTGCCGGGCGAAAGTAATTCAAGCTCATCGTAAAAATGACCATGAGCAATAGTCCACCTGCAATAAATCCGCCGAGAATTCTATGATAAACCGACCCAAATCGTTCTTGTAAGTATGTTTTTAAATCCCCTTGAACCATACGGTATACGAACTCCCCAAAAATGGGAAGAGCCATAATCGTAGCCCAAAGTGTAAAACGGTCCAGAGTCAATATGTTGAAGGCTGTTTCTCCTAATAGTTTTAAAGGGATGGGAGTAGTACCTCCAGTTCCAAGCAAGGTCAGTATTGAAAACGAAAGCCCAAAAAACAAATATCTTTTACTGAAGTAGCGATAGAAAATATAGGGTAGAATAAATAGTAATATCCCCCAAGGAATTAAGAAAAAAACTAGTCCTGAGGAGGTGACTTCTAAAAAATTATCTCTTGAACCATGCGGAATAGGGACTTGGGTTATGGGATTTTTTTTGGAGTTTATCCAGTAGGGTAGAATACAAATCACAATCAATACAAGGGATGAAAACCCGAAAGTGACCATGCGCCAAAAGAGTCTTTTGAATACTGCCCAAAAAATAATGAAAGTGACCTTTTTATAGTCGCCAACCTGGTCTTTGGCGGCATCCATGAGTACCATTCCGATTAAAGGAAAAATGAAGAAAATCATTCCAAAAATAGGCGTTACATGATGCGAAGTGACCGTAACGGCGATGAGCGAAAGACTGGTGGCTAGATAGCGTAATTTTCCAGTTTTAAGCCAAGTATAAATTTCTGGTAACGCATGTAACAAAAGAGATAGGCCTACAATACTTGGCAATTGGCCAAAAAGATGTAGCGTCTCTATAAAAGTTGAAGAGAATACCGCTAGCAATGCCGTATAACCTGCTATTTTTCGATTTGCCATAATCAAAAGACCAAATCGATAACTTCCGGTAATGAATAATACAATGGCTATCAAAGCCACTGAAAACAAACCAAATTTTAATCCACCTATGTAAGAAAGAATAGCGATCGATTGATGTACCAATGGGGGATAGGCCTGCACGGTAAAACCTGTATACCATCTGTAATCCCAGGGTTCAAACCAACTTTGAGCGTAATGATCGGCAAAAAATAGATGAATTAGGGCATCGTACGTACTTTCCAAAGTAAAAAAGATACTGGAGCCGTGAAATGCGAGCCCGATAAAGAGCGCTAAAATCAATAAGGTATTCGTTCGTTGCACGTTTTTATACTGTAAGAATTTATAACAATTTAAAGGTATATATATTGTACGTTTTTGCGATAACCCGCTACCGAACATAGAAAACCACTCGTCTATAGAAAACCGTCATCCATCTTTCAGAGCCAAAAAGAGATGGCAAAGGGGGCTACATTTGTTTCAGAAATAATACATATTTAACCAGATTTTAATTTAAAACTTAACCTATGAAAATCTTAACCATTGATGATCAACAATTGATTCTACTTTCTGTCGAGAAACGATTAAAGGAATTAGGATATGAAGTAAAAACTGCAGATAGTGGAAAGGCCGGTATTGCCGCCATTGACACCTTCGACCCCGATATGGTAATCGTAGATATTAATATGCCAGACTTATCAGGTATAGAAGTTATTCAACACATTAGAATCGTTAGAAAGCTGCAAATACCCATTTTAGTAATGTCTGGCAATACAAATGAATCAACGATATTGGAGAGTTATAACCTCGGTATTGATGACTATATGAAAAAGCCGGTTAGTCTAGACGAAATGGTTGCCCGAATCAATAGGATTTTAGGTAATAATTTTGTGCAACATTATATAGAGACTAATGTTGAAACTAAGATTATTGGACAATACGGAGTTGGAGTAGTTATTCCTTGCTATAATGAGGAAAATAGATTGTCTAGTAGCTTGTTCAAAGACTTTATAGACAAAAACGTTGGGTATCATTTATGTTTTGTAAATGATGGTAGTACCGACAATACTTTAGAGGTACTTGAAAAACTTAGAAAAGGGAATGAAGAGAACATATCTATTTTCAACTGTGAACAAAATGGAGGAAAAGCGGAAGCTGTAAGACAAGGCATTCAATACCTATCCAAACAAAATAACTTTGATTTTATTGGATTTTTAGATGCCGATCTTTCTACTGATTTTAGAGATTTTGATGACTTGGTAAAAACGATTGGCGATTCTAACTTTAAAATTGTCAGCGGATCTCGTATATCACGTATGGGAGCAAATATTGCTAAAGAATCTGCACGTAAGATTATCAGTAAGACCATTAACCTTATCATACAAACCATACTTGGTATGCCTTTTAAAGATACCCAATGTGGTGCAAAAATCATGGACAGGGAAATTGCATCCCTAATGTTCGAAAAAAAGTTTATTACCAAATGGCTATTCGATGTTGAGATTTTTATGCGAATGCGCAGGTACTACGGAAAGGATAAAGTCAAGAAGTACATTTGTGAGCAACCTTTGAAGCGATGGGTACATGTAGATGATTCAAAACTGTCCATGAAAGATTCCGTTAAGATTGTTGGGCAATTAGGGCAGATAGCCTTGCATTACAAATAAGTTTTTTCTATTTAGAAAAGCTATAAAGAGTGGATGGTATACTTCTTTTATGAAAGTGCAATTTATAGTTATCAAGATGAAATAATCGACAAAATTTTGAGCGATGATATAAAATTGTATTTAGTTTTAATAATTACGTATTGTAAAAGACGCATAAAATTTGCATCAATTTGTATCATTTTGAATCCAATTTAGCGTTTGATTAACTATCTGAAATATAGAATTAAAAGACTGAAATTTAGCACATTGTGATGATATCGTTACTTCTTTCATCCCGGCGAACCACTTTTCAATTAGTATCAGAGCACTGTTAACTGAGTTGTTGATAGTGCTTTTCACTTTTTATGTATTCATCCAATATCTTATAAGAGGGGAGACTTCGGTTAATGAAAAGGCAAACAAGTTGCTGAAAACTGAAGTAGTATTTACAGTTGTTTAAGGATTGTCTTTGCAAACAAGATTTATTGCAGATTTTGAGCAGTTGTCTGAAAGCGATTACCAAATTATAAGGAAGATTGTACTTGTCGAAAAATAGGCGGGTTTGAAAAAGATTATTATTTTCGTGAAAGATATTAACGAAGATTTCAGAATTACTTTAAGGGAGATAAATTTACTGACTAACAATTCAACAAAAAATTGGTGTAAGAAGCTTCTATTAGATAAAGTAAATTGCGACCAATGTAAATTACCCTCCTGTAGAGAATTCTTAATGAGCTAATTCTAATATGTAGGGTTCAAATATGGGTAATTACCGCTATTTACATCACAAATAACTTCCACTGGCATAGAGCACAAGAAAATTACGAACTATGTCACTCTATTTGATTATACTTATTATTTCCCTCGCCGGGCCACTCGCTTTGAGTTTCGAGAAAAATCTTAGGCTTTATAAGCGCTGGAAGTACCTGCTTCCCGCAATCTTGTTAACGATGTTTATTTTCGTCATTTGGGATATTATCTTTACCTATATGGGATTTTGGTTTTTCAATCCGATCTATAATTCAGGTATTTACATATATAAGCTTCCTCTGGAAGAATACCTGTTTTTTCTTGTCATTCCATACGCTTGCGCATTCTCGTTTTATGCTGTACAATTTCATTTTCCAAACTTTAAGTTCAATGGGCAATGGACAAAAATATTAACTCTTCTAATAGTAGTAGTATCGGTTCTGATGGCATTGTTAAATTGGAATCTCACCTATACTCTTGTTGTTTTCCTTGTTCTACCGGTAATCTTATTGTTAAGCTATTATTTTGCCAGAGAAGTAGTACAGCATTATTTGGCAATATATCCGATTTTGCTCGTCCCATTTTTTATTATAAACGGAATCTTAACGGGTACAGGAATTGAACAGGCTGTTTTTGATTACAACCCCGAAGTAATATTGGGAATTCATATTCTTTCAGTTCCGTTTGAAGATATGTTTTATAATTTTTCATTGCTTTTATCACCATTGGCACTAACCCATGTTTTTGAAATTAGGTCCAAAAAAACGAAAGACGGATGAATATTGTAATGATTGGTTCCGGTACCGATTAAAAATTAGCGGAAATGAAATACCTGTACAATAGATGAACCGGATAGTTACATACTTCGTCAACGAGGGTCTTCCAATAACTTTCATAGTTTTTTATTGTGTAGGTCTGGTCTTATATTTCACACATACCACCCACAATCTGTTTGTACTGATTACACCATACACCTTGGTCTTGGTTGCCATGGCTATCTTTTCACATCATAAGAAATGGAATATAAAGACGATTGTAGTTTTGGCAAGTATTTTTATACTGAGTATTTTGATTGAAATTGTTGGTGTGGCTACGGGTAAGCCATTTGGTGTTTATGAGTACGGTAAAGGGCTTGGTGTCAAGATAGCCGATGTGCCTATTGTAATTGGCCTTAATTGGGTCTTCTTGGTGTATGCTTCCAATGGGATTATCGCTAAATACACCTCAAAAAATAGTTTAATTATACTAGGTGCAGCCTTGTTGATGATACTATACGATATCTTGCTTGAAAAAGTAGCTCCTTTAATGCATATGTGGCAATTTTCAAAAAATGACCCGCCCATAAATAATTATGTGTCTTGGTTTCTTTTGGCTCTTTGCTTTAATTGGGCTATTCAATATTTTAAAGTAAATACCCGTAATAGGCCTGCTCGCTGGTTATTTTTTATCCAACTGATCTTTTTTGCAATTATTGTGGTTTATAATACGTTCTAAAGAATGATACGCGCTAATCACAACAAGCTTTGGATAAAATTTTCTCATTTTTATACGAGAATACTGATAGGCTTTTTTTTTGGAAGGGTGTACTACCAGGGTCAGTACAAAGAAAATGGGCTTCCCATTCTTATGATAGGTAATCATTTTTCATTTTATGATGGCTTTATTCAAATTTTGTTAAATCGTAAAGTTTTTAAGCGAAGGCTTACCTTCATGATGCTCGAAAAAAAATTACGCGAGAATATGGTATTAACTAAAATAGGTGCTTCTTCGATAAGCAAAGGCAAGCGTTCGAGTCTAGACAGTCTTGCTTATGCCGTTGAACTTTTACAGGATAAAGAGAATCTGTTTTTATTTTTCCCACAAGGAAAAATAAAGAGCATATACACGCGAGAGTTTACTTTTGAAAAAGGTTTGCTTTCCCATATTTTGGAGAACCAAGAAAATGATTTTCAATTGGTCTTCAATATCAATCTTATTAATTATGGAACCAATCTTAAACCTGATATACATGTGTATTACAAAACCCAGCACATAAATATCGATACCAATTCCGAAGATTTAGAAAGAGCGTTTAATCGTTTTGCGAAAATGTGTTTTACAAAACAAGGTGCCGAATGATGTTCTTGTGCGTTTTTACGATAAGTTTGGTCATTGTAAGGCTGTTAATAGCCTCGATAAATTATTTTTCGTTCGCTTATTTACCGAAGGTAGTTCCGAAGAAGGCAATCCCATTTGTTTCCATTTTGATACCTGCCCGTAATGAGGAAGAAAACATAGGCACCTTACTCGACCAATTGTCAGCGTTGGACTATAGCAAGCTTGAAATTATCGTCTATAACGACCATTCGACTGATCAAACGGAAAGTATTGTCAAAAAGAAGGTAAGCGAAAGCCCGGTCATTCGAATAATAAACGGACTCAACCCACCAACAGGTTGGTTGGGCAAGAACTATGCTTGTCACCAACTCGCAAAGGCCGCGGCAGGTGATATACTACTTTTTTTAGATGCAGATGTCGGCGTTAAAAAAGACTTGATCAAACGGAGCGTAAGTCATTTTCAGAAGTATGAACTAGACTTGTTATCAATATTCCCAAAGCAAATAGTGAAGTCTTTTGGAGAAAAAATTTCTGTTCCGCTGTTGAACTGGATTTTACTAAGCTTACTGCCACTTTTTCTAATACGAAAGTGGAACAGCGGAGTTTTTTCGGCAGCGAACGGGCAATTCATGATGTTTAATGCCGTGACATATAAGAGCCTCTGGCCCCATGAAAAATATAGATCTAACGGAGTAGAAGACATTGCCATAATGAGGCTATTTCAGCGAGAAAAACTAGCCAATGACATTTGTTTGGGAGACGACGATATTTCTTGCCGGATGTATGCAGATTTGGATGCCGCAATAGACGGATTCACTAAAAGTATATTTCAATTCTTTGGAAATAGTAAGTTAGTGACCATCATTTTTGGATTACTAACTACGGTTGCCCCGTTTCTCCTCTATTTTAAATTGGGTGTGTGGTGGTTGGTAGCTTATTTTTTGGGAATGGTTTCGATTCGGATTTTGGTAAGTTTAGCGAGTCAACAATCGGTTGTTCAAAACCTATTATTTGCCTTCCCCCAACATATCGTTTTTCTCATAATCATAATTAGGGGGCTCATTAATAACAAACAGAAAAAAATAGTATGGAAAGGTCGCAATATATTACAAGATCTGTAATTGTGATGATTACGTTTTTGCTTTCGACACACTTGGGTTTTTCTCAAACCGCCTACCGCGATTCGATTTATAAGGCATACTCAAGGGGCAAAATGGACAAATGGTTGAAAATAATGGATACTTGCGAAAAAAACGTGAATTATACGATTGATGAGGAGCAACTTGAACTGATAAGCTACTATTATGGTTATACCGCTTGGGCCATAGGTGCCGAAAAATACGATACCGCTGAGATATATATTGATAAATCGGAGAGAATTATTGATAGGTTATTGGAAAAATCGCCCAAAAACCCAACCCTATTGGCATACAAGGGGGCTTACATCGCATTTACCATTGGTATTTCAAATCTGAAGGCGATTTACTTAGGTCCAAAAAGTATGAGATATATAGATCGATCCATTGAGCTTGATCCGGAAAATATTCAAGGCAATATTGAGAAAGGTAACTCGATGTATTATCGCCCGGCAGTTTTCGGTGGCGATAAGGAAGACGCAATTACATACTACGAAAAAGCAGTCGAAAACTTTGAAGAAAAAGGATTGGTGGTCAATAATTGGATGTATATCAATACCATGACAGCCTTAGGTCAAGCATATGAAACCACCGGTCAAATACAGTTGGCCAAATTATGCTATGAAAAAATAATTCGCATATTTCCCAATTTTATGTGGGTCGAAGATGAACTATATCCTGATTTGTTGAAGCGTCACAATTTATAATGGTTAGCACCTAGCCCAATGAAGTTTGAGAGTTACAAAACAATTGTACGTTGTCTAAAAGGCTATCTGCTATTAGGTTTTCTTGGTATTCCCCTAACCACCAATGCACAGCATTCACAAAATGATAAAGTTGATTTGAGCAAAATTCCTCCCCGTATTATCAGGGCCTGCTGTGCCTTTGGTTATGATATGAAATTATGGGGGGTGCCTTTCGTCTCGATCGATCAGGTAATCAGTATCGAAGAACTGGGAGAGCATCGTTATATGGGTCATAAGAAGGAAGGTACCGGTACTATTTATACCCGTAGAGGTGGCTTTATCGATATCGGTCACTTAAGAGACCAAATCGATTGGACGCGTTATTTATACACCACTATTTTAAATAGCAGGGGAAAAGGGGAGGTAGTTCTGCCCTTAAGGAATGAAGCGGGACGCAAGACATTATATTTAAATGTACCCGCACAGTTTGATACTGATGATTGTATTCTATTAGCGGGAAAAATAGCCTACGACTTTTCCCTATGGCATGAAATTTCTACTTGGTTCGGTGCATCTACTATTCCTTTAGTGCCCGAAAAATTTTCTAGTTTTTCGGTTGAGGATGTCTATTCAAACTTACTTGGGATACATGTTGGTATGAAAACTTTGCATTCCAAGCCTCCTTTCAATGCCGCGGCAACTAAGAACATCGCATCAATATTAGATAGTTTGGCCGTTGTACAAACGGCTAAAGAAACTTATGATGCCTACGATGCCGTACATGATTTATGGTACACGAGAAAAAAACGAATGCCGCGCACCGATGTCACGCTTAAGCGTGATCTTGACGTACTGACATCAAGTCGCCCCTGGTTAATTCCTAATCAGACAACTCGTAGTGATAGTCCCGTTATTTTAGAAGTACCTCTTTCAAACGCTAAGGGGAAGTTGCTTGCCGATTTTTATCAGTTTACCATTGATCTTAATCGCAGGTTTCCAGTGGAGGAGATTTTTCCCGGTCACGAAAGCAGCTTGATCAACCAAGATGATTTTGGTGCACTGTTGAATAGAATCACCGATGATTTACAAATCATGGAACAAAATACGTTGGTCGAGAATAAATAAAGCCTGTAATGGCATCGAGATCAAAAGGAGGTACGCACTCTACTTAATTTATTCGTTTCGCTTAGTTGTTGCGAAAATTGAAAGGAGGTGTATCGCTTTAAATCAGGAATACTAAAAATTAATACGATAGGATTTATCAAATAACTCTATCAGTCCAACGAAGCACTTTTCAAGTAGTGTTAGGCCACTATCGACGAACCTGCTTACAATGTTTTTTGTTTTGAAACCTTATAGCGACCATCACTTTCGTCTTAAAATCTACGATGATAAAATATCCAATATCGGAATTGAAAGAAGAATCATTTAGAAAATTTCATCTTCGAAAACATTCAAATCAGTAATAAAAAATACTCCTATTAAATTTCCCAAAAACAGTACATTTCAAAATAAATGTAAAGTGGGTATTTGATAAAAGAATTGAATTGACTATCTAGAACCGATAAAAGACCAATATAACCTTATGCCTCAGGGTGGGTTTTAGTAAAATTGTCATGTATTATTATCGGAATTACTTGAGGTTAATAAATACACAATCTTAAAAAGTATGCAACCAAGAGAACAACAGGCGATGTCGCCAGAATTGATTAAAAAAATCGATGATGTCGGTATTATTGCCGTTCTGATCGTTGATGAGGCGAAACATGCCGTACCGTTGGCAAATGCATTGCTCCAAGGGGGGGTAGATGCCATTGAGTTAACCCTACGTACACCTGCCGCTTTAGATGCCGCGAAGGCAATCAAAAAGGAGGTCCCTGAAATGACCCTTGGTTTCGGTACGGTCTTGACTGTAGACCAAGTGAAAGCAGTAGTTGATGTGGGAGCTGATTTCGCCGTTTCGCCTGGATGTAATCCTAAAATAATCGCCGAGGCTTATAGACAAGTTTTGTCGTTTGCTCCAGGAATTATGACTCCTTCAGACATAGAAATTGCGGTGCAGGAAGGATGTCGAATTCTCAAGTTTTTTCCGGCCGCAACCTCTGGAGGAATGAAACACCTTGAAAGCATGTCAGCCCCCTATAACTATTTGGAACTGAAATTTATTCCCTTAGGCGGTTGTAACATGCAGAATGCAGGAAGTTATTTAGAATCTGAGTTAATTACAGCAATTGGGGGAACTTGGGTCGCCAATAGAGCATTGATTCAAGCTGAAGATTGGACGACTATCACGAATAATGCAAAAGAAATTAGAAATCTGATTGAAGAAATTAGGTCATAAATATTAATATCAGTACTAAACTAAAGGCAGATTCACAATTTTCCATTAAAATATAGGACTTTCAATTGCAATGGTATATTAATAATTTTAACAAGCTATAAATTAAAAAACCATTGCATATTGAAGGACTAGTTTTTTCCACCTTTTAATGGTACCAAAAATGACATTGGATTTGCTTCGAATGTTTAAATTCAAAATTGCCCAGGTTTCTATTGTGTATTTAAGTAACTATAGAGTAAATACGAGTATTGTTTAGAATTTGTCTAGTTGTGGAATATACGCTTTCGAACGAAATAAGATATGTTTGGTAAAACTCTAATTAAAAATTAAATCAATTTTTTAAACTCAGCATAAATGAAAAGAAGTATTTTTTCGCTCTGTTGCGCTACAATGGTGCTCTTTAGTTGTAATTCACAAAATTCCGAGAGCAAGAATGAAGGTAAAACGTTAACTGACTGTCAAGAAATAGAAATGACTCAAGAACTTATCGATCATTTGGGCATCACAAACCCTGAATATTTAAGTGCGGCATCGAAAAGAGCGCTTAAATGGCCCACAGATTTAGGCAATGAATGGTTTATTCAATTTGGTCAATTACAACCTCTAAAAGGTGATTTAGCATACGAAGAAGGCGTTGTTCGAAGAGACCCCAGCGCAATTATAAAGGAAAACGGGAAGTATTACGTTTGGTATACAAAGAGCACAGGGCCAACACAAGGTTTTGGTGGAGATATCGAGACCGAGAAAGTTTTTCCTTGGGATCGCTGTGACATCTGGTATGCCACCTCCGAAGACGGTTGGACTTGGAAAGAGGAAGGCCTGGCGGTAGCCCGAGGTGAAAAGGGGGCTTATGATGACCGTTCGGTTTTTACAGTGGAAATTATGAAGTGGGATGACAAATACTACCTGAGTTATCAAGCCGTTAAATCTCCTTATAATGTAAGGGTTAAAAATACTGTGGGTCTAGCTTGGGCGGATTCTCCAAACGGACCATGGACTAAAAGTGAAGAACCTATTTTGGTGCCTGCTGATAATGGAATTTGGAAAGGAACAGAACAAAACAGGCATTTGGTAGAGAAAAAAGGCGACTTTGATAGTCATAAAGTTCACGATCCTTGTATTCTTCCGTATAAAGGTAAATTTTATCTGTATTACAAAGGGGAGCAAATGGGCGAAGCAATCACCTTTGGTGGTAGGCAAATCCGTCACGGAGTGGCTATTGCCGATAAGCCGGAGGGGCCTTACGTGAAATCTAAATACAACCCGATTAGTAATAGTGGACATGAAATTTGTGTCTGGCCCTATGATGACGGCATAGCCGCTTTGATTACTACAGATGGCCCTGAAAAGAATACAATTCAATGGGCGCCAGACGGAATCAACTTCGAAATCATGTCCGTAATTCCGGGTGTAAATGCCCACGCCATCGGTTTGAATCGAACTGCTGACAACGAAAAAGAACCCACCGAAATTCTTCGTTGGGGATTGACTCACATTTACAATAATGGTGATTACCAGAGCATCATGCGTTTCTCTTCTGAAAGAAAAACAAAACATGTCGCCAAAGGTGAAAAAAAGTAAAATTTAAGATTTATAATTCAAAAATAATGCAAGCAACAGTTTACGAAGGAAACAAAACTTTTTCGGTTATAGAAAGAGAGATGGAAAACCCTTCTAGAGGAGAGGTCAGAATAAAGGTCGCATATTCCGGGGTTTGCGGAACAGACGTGCACATCTATCACGGAATGATGGATAAACGTGTCAGTATTCCAGTAACCATTGGCCATGAAATGTCAGGTACAATTGATGCGATTGGAGAAGGGGTATCTGGGTTTGATATTGGAGAGAAAGTTGTCGTCAGACCTTTGGATGATCGAGGGGTAAAACCATCGGATAAGGGCTTTAACCATATTTGTGAAGACTTAAAATTTATCGGAATTGATAGTCCAGGTTCGATGCAACAATACTGGAACGTGCCGGCATTTACGCTTCATAAGTTGAAAGCCGAAACCGATTTGCGCTTGGCAGCCTTGATTGAACCGTTGTCGGTAGCGGTGCACGATGTGAGGTTGAGTGAATTGAAGCCAGGGGAGACCGCTGTGGTTTTAGGCGGCGGACCTATCGGGCTTTTAGTGGCAATGGTAGCAAAAGAGACAGGTGCCGATGTAATTGTATCAGAGGTCAATGAAAATAGAATTGCAAAGGCCAAAGAGTTGGGATTGAATGCGGTAAATCCTATAAAAATCGATTTGGTAGAATACGTAAGTGAACAGACCGATGGCCGAAAGGCAGATGTTGTCTTCGAAGTCGCAGGGGTACAACCTGCACTAGATGTGATGACCGAGGTTGCCGGAGTTCGGGGTAGAATTCTAATGGTAGCTATTCATGGACAAAAAAAGGAAATCGACCTATTCCAATTCTTCTGGAAAGAATTAAAATTGATAGGGGCAAGAGTCTATGAGAAGGAAGATTACGAAAAAGCAATCGACCTGATTACAAAAAATGAACTTCCTTTTGAAGAAATGATTACCGATGTACAACCTTTGAGCAACATTCAGCAAGTTTTCGAAAATATTGACAACAATCCCAACGGAATGAAGGTGTTGATGGATTGTCAGTCCTGAGGTTAGCTAACTGCCCGATGCAATTATTTCGAAATAAGACTACATATCGGTAAACGAACAAAACCAACTCATGCAGCCGGTATAGTTCGGTCGTTACATTAGGAAAACCCTATGGCGGTATTGGAATGGGGCATTTGATTTGATAGTAAGAACGGATAGAATTATATCACTGGATTTAACACCTGAACTCATATATTAGCATAATTTAACTTAAATAAAAATAAATATTACAAATGAGCATATTGGATAAATTTAGTTTAAAAGGAAAAACAGCGCTGGTTACAGGTTGTAAAAGAGGAATAGGAAAAGGAATGGCAGTTGCCCTTGCCGAGGCGGGAGCTGATATTATTGGGGTAAGCGCATCCCTTGAAAAACATGGAAGCATGGTCGAACAAGAAGTCGAAGGTATCGGCCGAAAGTTTAAGGCTTATCAATGTGATTTCGGTAATCGTGATTCTCTGTACGACTTTATTAAACAAGTTAAAGATGACTTTCCTAAAATCGACATCTTGGTCAACAATGCCGGTACTATTCTTCGTGCGCCGGCAGTAGAGCACTCTGATGAATATTGGGACAAGGTTATCGAGGTGAACCAAACAGCACAATTTGTACTCACCCGTGAACTGGGTAAGGAGATGGTAGCCAGAGGTCAGGGTAAAATCGTTTTTACAGCTTCGCTTCTTACATTCCAAGGGGGAATTACCGTACCTGGTTACGCAGCAAGTAAGGGAGCCATAGGTCAAATGACCATGGCCTTTGCCAACGAATGGGCAGGTAAAGGTGTAAATGTAAATGCTATTGCACCTGGTTATATCAGCACCGATAATACCGAGGCTTTACGCAACAATCCCGAACGAAACGAGGCCATCTTGGCTAGAATTCCGGCCGGCAGATGGGGGCAACCTGAAGACTTCAAAGGTCCGATTGTTTTCCTCTGCTCCAAGGCATCCGATTATATGCATGGAGGAACTATGCTCGTCGACGGAGGGTGGATGGGACGCTGATTCCCAACAAATTGAGTTTAGGCTCACATTCAGTAAATTTTACAAGAATCAAAATCATAAGTTAGAACGTTATGACGGAAACTAAAGAATATCAATTATTTATTGACGGCAAATGGATCACCTCTACTTCTGGTTTTGAAGATGGCAAACACGGGTTCAAACAATATCTTGAGAAAGAGACAGTGTACGTCAGACACAAAGCATAGATGAGCATAAAGATAAAGACCGTTGACTGTAATTTGTTCAGGATGCCGTTACCTGAGGTGATGAATGACGCCAAGCATGGCGACCATACACATTTCGAACTAATAACCACCACTATTACTTTGGAAGACGGCACCCATGGAACAGGATATACCTATACTGGTGGAAAAGGCGGTCATGCTATAAAAGCGATGGTCGACCACGATATCGCCCCTGCCCTCATTGGAAAAAATGGGGGGGATATAGACGGAATTTACAATTTTATGGAATGGCACATGCATTATGTAGGCCGGGGCGGAATCGTATCTTTTGCAGTATCGACCATTGATATTGCCTTGTGGGATATCAAGTGTAAAAAGGCCGAGCAACCGCTTTGGAAAATGGCGGGAGGCCATGGTAATACCTGTAAGGCCTATTGTGGCGGTATCGATCTGCAGTTTCCGATTCCAAAGCTTCTAAAGAATATGGAGGGCTACTTGGCCGCCGGATTCAATGCCGTTAAGATTAAAATTGGCCGGGAAAATCTCGATGAAGATATCGAGCGTATCAAAGCAGTTCGTGAATTTATCGGGCCTGACGTGACATTTATGGTAGATGCGAACTACTCGATGACTATCGAAAAAGCAATTGAAGCAATCGAGAAGCTTCGCCAGTATGATATTACCTGGTTTGAAGAGCCTATTATTCCCGACGATTATAAAGGCTTTGGTAAAATTGCTGATGCGACGGATTTTCCTTTGGCAATGGGAGAAAATCTACATACAATTCATGAATTCGAGTATGCCATGGAACAGGCTAAACTTTCCTATGTACAGCCCGATGCTTCTAATTGCGGCGGTGTAACTGGATGGCTGAAAGCTGCCCGGTTGGCAGACGAAAATGATATTCCCGTTTGTTCACATGGTATGCAAGAGCTTCATGTAAGTCTGGTTTCGGCCCAGCCAAACTCAGGATGGCTTGAAGTACATAATTTCCCGATCGACCAATATACCAAAAGACCTTTGGTGGTGAAAAATCACCGTGCGGTCGCTCCGGATACCCCTGGCACTGGGGTAGAATTTGATTGGGAAAAATTGAAGCCCTTCAAACAACAATAAAAATTGATGAAAACGACCGTAACCAATTTTGGTAAATACGATGGTGAGGAAATACGACTGTATACCTTGCAAAACGAAAACGGTATGACGGTAAAAATTTCGAATTATGGGGCCACCATAACCTCGATAGTTTTGCCTGACAAAAAAGGGAAGGTTTCAGAAATAGTTTGTGGTTTCGATACATTTGATAGCTATTTCTGGAGAACGGTCGAACGGTATTGTTCGCAAATAAAAGACACCAAGTTCACTTTGAGCGGCCAAAAATACGGGTTGGCGAAGATAGTACGAGACAATAATCTTGATGGAAGTAAAGTAGACTTTGATAAAAAAGTTTGGGAGGCAAGCCCTTTAGAGCTTAATACCTCTAGACTTGAAATGACAGTCGTAAGTTAACATTTGGAAGAAGGATTTCCGGAATATGTAACGGTTAAGGTCAGCTTTATCGTAACGAAAGATAACGAGTTTAGAATCAATTCTGAGTCCACCACCGAAGCAGATATACCTTTCACGATAACTTATCATACCTACTTCAACCTATCAGGGTTTTGTGAAAATGCTTAGGATCATACTGTTCAAATTCATTCGGATAGAAAACAACTTTAGGCTGAAACCAGAGTCACTATAGGAGAAAATACCTCAGTCCTAGATGCTGCCGATGATTTAAGACACAAAAAGGCCAATCATAAACGAGGTGATTTGAGTAACGAAACTAAAAACGAGTTTGTAATACAATCATTATATCATACCGGAAGAATGCAAATTATGCCGTAGATACCGGTAATTTTGAACGACATACGGGAATAGATTTTTGTAAATTCTCGCCAAGCGAACTGAAACAACTTTGGTTGAAGACTTTGCAGGGCGGTATGCACGGTATCTGTTTGAGTATGTATGAAGATGGGTAGCAACCTGGCGATATTATCACGGAAGCACAAGTCGAACGCCGAATACGCATTCTTAAGCCCTACACAAAATGGATTCCTTCTTTTTCGTGTACCGAAGGCAACGACCACGTTCCGAAATCCGAAAAAACACGGATTAAAAGCCTTGGTCGGCACTTGGTTGGGAAAGATGAGGAGCTAAACGAACATGAAATCGAAGGTTGATCGCTCTCAGCAAAGATGGTCTTATTGCTATTGCGCCAGTTGGCAACGAAGTGCTTTATAGAAATGACCTGCCCAAACCTCAATTGTTGGCTTGTATCAAACGCGTGAAAGAGGCCCTGCCAGATATACCCGTGGGTTATGTAGACGCGTATTATGAGTTTACGCAACATCCTGATATTGTTGATGCTTCCGATGTGGTGCTTTCAACTTGCAATCCTTTTTGGGAAGGTTGTCCACATGAATACTCGCTCAATCATATACAGCAAATGTTCGGTCAGGCTACCGATGCTGCGCGTGGTAAAAAAGTAATCATTACGGAAACAGGTTGGCCAAGCAAAGGAGAAAATTTTGAAGGAGCGGTTACCTCTAAAGAAAATGCTATCAAGTATTTTATAAGTAGTCAGGTATGGGCGGTCAAAGAAGACATTGAAATGTCCTACTTCTCCTCTTTTGACGAATCTCGGAAACTGGCGATGAAGATATTGTCGGTTCCTATTGGGAGTTATGGGCTAAAGATGAAAATTTAAGTTCTGAAGGGTTAAATCTGCCGATGTTCGTATCATTAGAACAGCTAACATCTAGTTATAATCTTTATACGGCCTCCAAAATAGACATGACTTTCAAATAACGGTATCAAGAATATTCAAAAAGTATTCTTACAAAACTGGCTTGTTTTATTCCCACGTTACTTATATTTAGCTAGTGTCAGAAACATGGTACATTAAGTTCACAGGAACAAATTTTAATGAAATAGGAATAGAACTATTAGTTTCAGCCTTTTGTAATGAATAAATATAAATCGAATTTTGTTTTTTTGGTATCGACTATCCTTTTGATAGCGGTGACAAGTTGCCAAACAAAAAGTAAGGATAGTGAGAAGAAAACGGTAACCAACTCCTCAATTGAATTGCCCGAGCGTCCTAATATTTTATGGCTGGTTACCGAAGACATGGGAGCTTACATTCCTCCCCTTGGCGATTCAACAATTGTGACACCCAACTTAAGCCGATTGGCCCGAGAAGGCATAGTTTATCCGAATTTGTATTCTACCTCTGGAGTCTGTGCTCCAAGCAGGGCTGCTATTACTACGGGAATGTACCCGTCAAGTATCGGTGCCAATCATATGCGTACAACTTCCTATACCGAAGTTACGGGTCTGCCCGCTTATGCGGCCGTTCCACCACCGGAAGTAAAAATGGTAAGTGAAATACTTCGCAAAAACGGTTATTACTGTACCAATAATTCGAAGGAGGATTACCAGTTTGAAGCACCAAAAACTGCTTGGGACGAAAATGGTCAGTACGCACATTGGCGTAATCGAAATGGCGACCAACCCTTCTTTTCCATATTCAATTTTACCGACACCCACGAATCCGGCTTGTTCGAACCCTACGGATTCAGACATTCCGAAACAAGGCACTATCAAGCGGGTGATACCACCTACACTTGGCAGTCGGGTCGATTGACCGAAGAAGAAACCGCCGTGCACTTGCCAAAGGATACTGAATTTTCGATTCCGCCCTATCTGCCCGATACGCCCGAAGTACGACGCGATATGTGGAAATTGTACAATAATATTGCGGAGATGGATAGGCAGTTAGGTGCGGTATTGCAGCAGTTAGAAGATGATGGCCTTTTGGATAATACCATTATCTTTTTTTATGGAGACCATGGCGGTCCACTACCCCGACAAAAACGCTTAATTTATGATTCAGGTTTGAATACTCCTATGATTATACGATTTCCGAATAAGGGGGATGCAGGTACTAAAGAAGATCAATTGGTAAGCTTTATCGATTTTGCCCCCACATTACTTTCCTTGATAGATGTAAATCCTCCCGCATATTTACAAGGACAAGCATTTCTCGGGAAGCATACAAAGAAGGAACGTAACTATATTCACGCCGCTGCAGACCGTTTTGATGGATTTACGGATGCCATTCGGGCCGTACGCGACGAACGATTTAAATACATTCGTAATTACCGACCCGAACAGGCATACTATTTGCCCGTAGTTTATAGGGAACGTATTCCGACTATGCAAGAATTGTTGCGCTTACGTGACGAGGGAAAATTGAACAGCGTACAATCGCTCTGGTTTCGTGAGCGTAAAGACCCTGAAGAACTGTACGATTGTAAAGAAGATCCCCACGAACTGAATAACTTGGCCGATGACCCGAAATACGCAAAAAAACTGAAAGAGCTGCAAACCGAAATGGACCGGTGGCTGACGGATATAGATGATAAACCTAATCTGCCCGAAAAAGAACTTATAAAACAACTTTGGAACGGTGCGGAAACGCAGCCCGTTACCGCAGAACCGAGCGTCAAGTTCTCCGAAAGTAAAATCGAGATCAGTTGCGCAACCGAGGGTGCCTCTTTGGGATATAAAATTATCCCTAAAGATGGAAAAACTCCCAAAGCTTGGTCGATTTACCAAGAACCTTTTGATATGGGCGGTGGTGGTAGTTTGCAGGTACAAGCGTATCGCATCGGCTTTAAGCCTAGTGAAATCGTTAAGTTCGTTAGACCTTAAAATTTCAGTTGGCTTTCGTGAAACTCATAAAAGTCTATTAATCCAATAAACAATAAAAAAATCGGTTCGAAAGAACCGATTTTTAAGTTATAAATTGAAAAGGCCATTCTTGGGTTTTAAGGAATTTTCACCTCAAACTAAAATGGTCTATGTCGTAACCTGTGCTTGGGCTTCAGCGTTTGAATTTCTACTTTTCATCCAAAAATAGAGAATGGTGAACAGTATTATTAGAATACCGGGAAATAGGGTCAATTTTTCAAGCGTATTCTGTCCAGAAACTAATATCAACTCATCTCCTGTCAAACCCGTTGCCGCGGCTGCTTCTCTATCACTATCAATCCATCCGCCTATAATTGGCTGCAGAAGTCCATTCATAAACATACCGATTGCACCGATTATCGACATTCCCAAAGCACCACTTTTCGGTATTTTAGAAGCAACAAAACCAATCATATTTGGCCAAAAATATGCAATTCCTAAAGCAAAGAATATGGCTGCTACATAAGCCATAGCTCCGGTTTGCGTACTAAAGAGATAAATGCCTAGAGTAGCTAAAATGGCGGAACCTAACAATACTCCAACTTGGTCGAATTTTTTTACCATATCGCCGCCAAAATATCGGGCTACTGCCATCAGGCCGGCGGTCAATGCCAGAATTAGCATGGGATGAGCTCCGCTTTGGGCTAATATTAATCCTACCCACTGATTAGGTCCAAATTCACTAATCGCAGTCAAAGTCATGCAAAAAGCAATAAAAAGAAATAGAGGGGTCGCCATAGCCTTTAGATTACCTCCAATGGTTGCCGCCTCTTGTACCTTGGCTTTAGGCCATGCTTGGCCAAAAAACAATACTGCGTAGATGATAGTCGGAACCAGTAACAACCAAACCTGACTTCTACCAATTATTCCCAAGTTATCGGTCATAAATCCAGACATCAAACTACCTATGGCAATACCGCCCGGAAACCACATGTGAAAACGATTCAACATTTTACTCATTCTATTGCCCTGATACGCATCCGCTATCATAGGATTACATGCAGCCTCGGTACAACCATTGCCCAAGCCTATAAGCAAGTTAGCTATCAATAAACCCACGTAACTTCCGGAAAAAATAAGCATTAGAATACCAACGGCATGAGCAAAAAAGGCAAATTGCATAATTATCTTTCCGCCCACTTTATGGTATATGAGACCACCTATAATCATTGAAATCGGAAAGCCTAAAAACCACATTGAGGCTATAAGGCCCGCTTGCCCCGCGGA
>Ga0114952_1001346_pt1 | contig 20911 bp, 22 predicted proteins | sample SidtaG_2_FD_87303 | JGI IMG/M metagenome (GOLD analysis project Ga0114952, IMG submission 87303) | Marine algal microbial communities from Sidmouth, United Kingdom - Sidmouth_Asex2 metaG | ecosystem: Host-associated > Algae > Red algae > Unclassified | place: Sidmouth, United Kingdom | collected...
CACTTTTTTACAACGCTAAAAAGGTATAAACTAAGAGAAGTGGCATAGGAGTTTTAATGATATCTAAGAGTTAGAGCTTCGGTGTCGTTTCTTTATGAATCAATACGAACATCATCAACCCCTTTGTCCATTATAAAGTTAATCGCGTCTAAATATACATAGAGGAGCTTACCAATTTTATTCTCAAAATTATATGTCCACAATCCTGCATTCGCATCATTCCAATTCGTATTGGTGAATAATAATTGATCATTTACGATCTCAGAATAAAAAGTATCGTTTATCTCTACGGGACCAGGACTATCTATATTTATTCGACTTGCTTTAGTATGAGTGATGATTGGCTTGATATCTTTTAATAAAAGTAAAGATAGAATAAAGACAAGTGATATCAGAGAGCTATACTTTAGATAAATTGGCTGATCCTTTCTTCTCTCTATCCATGGGCGATAAAATAAAATATCCGAAAAGAAACAAAAAATGAGCTTTAGAGAGCCAAACCATTTACTGTTTGAAAGAAAACCTCCAAAGACCTTCGGGATTGCATTTATATAAAGAAAAAAGAAGGCCACAAATGATTGTAGTTGAACAGCTAAAATGAAACGGTAGTCGATTAAGAACTTTCTGGTGAAAAAGTGAGGTCCAATTGAAAAAAACAAGCAAGCAAGGATAATAAGGGGCTTATGTTTATTATTATTGGCCTTTGGTTTGATTATCCGATTGAAGAATTCAAAGAAAATAACACCACTCAATGTGAATAGGATAATGATAAAAAAATTTAATGGGTATACAAAATAGTCGATATGAAAATCAGTTATAAAGATAAGAACTGAAGAATCCGTGAGAAACATAAAGAAACTTAAACTTAAATAGTTATTAGAAAATAAGTCAATAAGACCCAAAATAAGAACTATAAAAATAACCCTATAAGAGTTAATAAATTTTAATAAGTTATTCATGATTTAACACATTTAATTAATCACCTTACTGTGAAATTTTAGACTAAATACTATCTTTACTCAATTAATGAAGACTCATTTGTATTTAAAAAACAGTTCCCTATATTTATATATTTAATATCTAGGAACCATACTCAATTTTGATTGCAAAGTTTAATGTTTCTGTATAATATTCAATTGGCGGTAAATTGTATTTATTTGCAATGAGATCGACGAGGTTCTAAGAATGAAAAAACTAATTTCTATCGTTACCCCAGTTTATAACGAAGAGCCAATAATAGCAGAATTTATTAATACTTTATACAAAGTATTATTACCTCTTGAACAAAAGTATGAATTTGAAATTATCTTTACTGATAACGCTTCAAAAGATTCAACATTTTCAATTCTTGAAGAGTTTATCTCAAAAGATAAAAGAATTAAGGCTTTGCGCTTTTCTAGAAATATTGGTCTGAACAGATCAATCCACTACGGACTTAGTCATGCAAGTGGAGATGCAGTGATTTTAATTATGTCAGATATGGAGGATCCTCCGTCTATCATCCCTCAGTTCATTCAACATTGGGAGGATGGTTTTGAGGTTGTATATGGAGTCATGTTATCAAGAAAAGATTCTTTTATCTTGAAGAGATTACGGAAAATTTATTACAAAATAATCAATAAACTTAGTGAGTTCGAGATACCAGAAAATGCAACAGAGTTTAGACTTACTTCTAAAAGAATCAATGATGAGATAATTCAATTCAAAGATGATAATCCGTATATCCGTGGACTTGTTGCTTATCTAGGATTTGCTCAAAAAAAAGTTCTATATCATAGAGAAAAAAGAAGTGCAGGTAAGTCAAGCTTCAACTATTTCGATCTGTTGATTTTCTCCATAAATAGTTTGGTGACAACGACACAAGCACCTACACGAGCTATTGTTTTAATTGGTTTAATTATTACTGTTTTAAGCTCTATACATTTTTTATATTAATTATATTAAAGCTCTTTAACGTGATGAGTGCTCCTCCAGGATTTATTACACTTATTTTAATAATCACTCTTTTTTTTGGTGTTCAAATCATTACTTTAGGAATAATTGCAGAGTATGCCCGTAAAAACTATATCCTATTGACTCAAAAGCCGAAGGGATTCATACAAGACAAGCTTAATTTTTAGAATGTGGAAGATGAATCTGTTAATTTAAAACTCTTATGTTTGCCTTGATTTAAGTCAAGATGGATAGAGAAGTTCATGAACGTTTAAAAAAGCTTGTTTTTCTTATTTTACTTTTTAATAGAAACATTAAACTTAAGTAACACTTCTCATTATAAGTTAGAAGTTCCAATTACATTGACTTAGTGAGGTGAATGTTACCAATGTAAAGTTACTTAGTTGAGTAAAGAGGGTAGTCTGATTGCCACCTTGATTTCTTCCTATGTAAATCTTTTCCTTCGTTTAATGCACAATGTTTGTCTTTGGGAGTGTTTTTGCTTCTTCACGAAAGTAAAAAATAAAGATATAGTGTAAAAAGCTAAGAAACAATTAAGGCGTTAGCGTATTTACCAACTCAAGGAGTATTAAATGGAAAAAGTTCAAATTCAGTGGGGAGATTTAGAAAGAACCGAAGCGATTGAAAACGATGTTTGGGAGAAATCAAAGAAAATTCTAGAATTTGCTCCTACTGCAACAGTTTTGAATGTAAACCTTAGAGTCATTAATTCAGTCCAGAGTGCCGGAATTTCTACTCAAAGCGTTTTGATGGAATTAAGATTACCTAATAAGCAAGACATTCGTACTGAAAAAGAAGGTGATGACCTTTATCGATTAATAAAAGATGCTCAAGCAGCTTTATTAACTCAAATTAAGTCTAAAAAAGATAGAAAGCTTATCTGATTATTTAGCCCTGATAAACGTTGTTGTAATCCCTATTTTCTTAAGCTTCGTGAATCTCCTTCTGACCTAGGTCTAAGGGCTTGTTCTTTGCTCTGACTATTCCATCAAGAAGTGAGATAGTCCGAGCATCAAAACTGCTACAAGAAATTAAAGATCATTTCTTATAAAGAGAGATAAATATAATCAATTAGTGATTAGAGTAATTAAGTCTCAAAGTAAGACCTGCATTTACACTCTGATCTTGTACCGAAACATAAGGACCAAATTGCATTCCACTAAGGTTGCTGCTTCCTTTTAGGGCGTAATTCTTAAGTGCAGTTACTTCAAGTACTCCATAGTCCACTACTTCACCAAAAGTAGTCTCACCTGTGAAGCGCTTACATTCAGCTTCAAATGAGAAGCTTCCGGCTCGTCTATCTTCTTTTGTACAATAACTTGCAAAAGCTCTCACAACACTTAGTTCTTGATTAAAAGTACGATTTGTTTCAAGTGCCATCTGTAGTCTGTCATCAAATGATGCGATAATAGTTTTTGCACCATATGACCAACCACCATTATTTTTAATATCATTTGATTCTGATTGAGTAGAGTCAAAACCTCCAGTAAGGACAACACCAAGTAAAATATCTTCATTATTAACAATAGCAGTCCCAACTCCAAGACTAAGAGTCGAATCCGAAATATGACTTCTATAATCAAATCCAGTTTCAAGATCCACAATAAGCTTTTTACTTCTTCCACCACGTATTAAAGTTCCTTCCTGCTTCATTAGTGAGACCTGATTGCCACCTCCTTCTGAGGTAAGGTTTAAGCCTAACCCTAAGAGTGAATTCTTTCTGATAACTTGGTTGGTTTTACCCTCTAGGTAACAGTCAGGACATTCATCTTGTTGCTCTTGAGTGAATGCAGTACTAGAAAGTAAGCTGAATAATACAATAAGTAATTTAGTCATTTTTTTTCCTTTCGTTAAGATAATTATAAATCTGATAGTGACTATAATTTAGTCTATTTAAGATCGAAGTTTTGCACTCCTTAGTTAAGTTACAATAAATGTATAACTTTTAGGCAGCTGTCAGAGCTAAGAGTATTCAGCTGCTTTATTTTGGCATCACAGTTGGAATGTAATTTGCAACAAGTATGAAGATCACTTTTATAATAAGCTTTTACAGAGGTAAACCATGCACCGTATTTTTTTAATAATGTTAATAATTTGTAATTTGTCATACGCAGCTAAGTGTGACCCAGAAGCTCTTGTTAAGACTGTCGAGCTAACGGTTAATGAAAAGAAGGATATGAGGAAGGCATATTTAGAGTATATTGAAAAAGACTTATCATCTTTACATGTATCTACTGAATTTAAAGACAAGTTTTTCTTTGGTGACTCTAAGGAGTTCACTCTAGGGAAAATACTCGAAGAGATTTACAATGAAGCAAAATTGGTAAAGCAGAATTTAGCTGAACAGGTTTATAAGCAATACTCGGCTGCTAAGAATAAAAAAGCATTAGGTGTTATTTGTAAAGAAATAGAAAAAATTGAAATTAATCCAAAATATCCTTTTGCAAAAAATAAAGTCATTCTTTATGGCGACGATGAGCTCACTAAAAAGTGGGGGATTACGTTTACTGAATTTAACGATATTCGTTCCAATTTTTTACAAGAAAAAATTACTCTTGAACAAGACTGGAATAATATGAAATGGCTTTATACTTGCCGTTTGGATTTTTCAAAAAAGGATATACTTCTTCTTGAAGATGAGCCCGATAGTTGTGGCGAGTTAAGAAGTTCTGTCATGATTTGCCTTGCTCCCAATTTCTCAACACATGTATCAACATTAAAAAGAGTACGAGGCAAAGGAAAACTCGCTCTAGAGAGAGTTTACACTGATTCTAAGAAGAAAAAAGGAAGTGTTTTGAGTTGTCCTTCCCCAGCAGGGTCAATCAAGAACAAGAAAAGTTTAAAAATTGTGAGAAAGCAAAGTACTCGTGAAGAACAAAAGAGTAGACCGCTTCACAGCAATAATAGGAAAAAAGATTTATTAGTTCCCATGAAAGGTTCATTTTCTGGAGAAATAACCAATGATCTAACTAAAGAAAAAATTATTGGTGCAAAGCTCTTATTTGAACAATTGCCAGGTCAAGTTAGTGCTCAGCAAGGAGTTTATGACTTTAATAAGGTCTCACTCATTCATCAAGGTAAGGACGTTCATGTCAGTTATACTAATTTTTATGAACCGAATAAAAGTAATATTTCTTATATTAAACCTGAAGATCAAACCCCAGGCTATGATGTTGCATTAGTTCCAAAGAAAACAAATCTTAGAGGTCATGTGTATGACTCTGATGGACAACCCATTACAAGCGAAGTTATTAACTTAACCGTGAAGTACAGACTAGATACTGGTGAAATATTTAATAAGACTTTTATAGCTAAGACAAATGAAAGTGGAGAATATAGTATTAATAATATCTATGCTATTTATCATATTGTGGATGCCGATCAATCAACTAATGCCTTTGATTCTAAACATGGCATTGATTTCGAAATGGACCCTGATGCTCAATGGAATAATTTAGATGTAACCTTGAATATGAATCATACAATCTTAAAAGGAAAAATCTTAGACATTAAAACCAAGGAGCCAGTTTCAAATGTTTCAGTTGCTTTAAAAGGAATTTCAAAATCTGATGGATCCGAATATGTTGTGACAACAGATGATTCTGGTAGTTATGAAATTAAATTAAATGAACATCCGGTCCTAAGTATTCCATCAAAAACAAAGTTAGAACTTGTCGCTAATGAAAATAAAGCATCAGATCGCCGTTATTGGTCTGGAGAATCAGAAGAAGTCATCCTTAATAATAATGATGCTGGCATAGATAAAGATGATCGGTCTGAATATACTAAGAAAAATAAGATATTGATGCACTCTGTGAATAATAAAAATCTTATTCTTGATACATTTTTAAAGGATGTTGAAGGGAAGATCTATCACAAACAAACAATGAAACCTCTAGAGAATGTGCAGGTAAGTTTAAGGCAATTAAGTACTGGTAACATAAGAAAAGTTAGAACTGATAAAAAAGGATTCTATCGATTTCGGTTCTTAGACGCTGGAGAATATGAAGTTTCTTCTTCACATAGAGACGGAGAGAAAGTTTATGACCCAGATAAGAAAGTTGTCACAATAGATCATGAATCAGATCAAATAGTAAATTTGAAATTATCTAAAAAAGATATTTATGGATATGCAACAGATGGTAAGACAGGTCGTCGTCTATCAGATGTAGATATTGAGTTAAACTTTAATGGTGTTAGAAAAACTGCAAGAACAGATGCTAAGGGCTATTACTATATTCATAGTGTAAAATCGGGAAGAAATAAAGTTGTGGGAAGTAAGCTTGAATTTATTACGAACGATCAAGAGGTTTCGATTGAAGACGCATCAATACGATTGGATATTCCACTTGTTAAAATTAAGCAAACCAGAGATAGATTAGTCGTTGTTTTACAATGGGACGCGGCTCCCAAAGATCTAGATTCTCAGCTTTTAACTGATAAGCATCACTTGTATTATAAAAAATTAAGTTCAGGCTTTAATAGTTTAGATGCAGCTGGGTTTAATGCAAAGCTTGATACTGATAATACAACTGGTTTTGGACCTGAAACAGTAACGATTAAATTAAAAGAAAATTCTAGAGAGACTTTTTCTGGACAAAAATATTCATATTTAGTTTACAAATATTCCTCAGAGAGAAAAAAGCTTAAGGATTCCAATGGAAAAATCAGTATTTTTAGTAATGGAGAGAGAATAAAAGAATTTCGTGTAGACCAGGTGAGTGATAGTGATTCTCGTTTATGGCATGGCTTTGATATTAACCCTGATGGAACCATTGTAGAAATTAATGATTTTAAGTATAGAGAGCAATATGACGAAATTGGTAGGCTTCAAGACAGGAATGAATTTCTGAAGGATAAAGAGTCTAAAATGCGAGAGAAGAAAAATAATGAGAAGTCTGATCTTGGAGAGATTTCTAAAGTAGAAAAACAAAAAATTGAAGTGGAAGATTATCTAGAGCTGGCTTTAGGAATAACAGATGTAGAAAAATTTATTAGAAGTGGAGATAAATCCTTGGATTTAAATTTATATAACAAATCAAAAATGAAATTACTTACTGCACAAATTTCTGAGTTGGAAAATATCAGAGATAATTATAATCCAAATCAAAAAGTGACTCTAGAGCAAGAGATAGAGGACTTAAAAGAGCAAGCGAAGATTCTGAAAGAAAATCAAAGTCAGTGGAGTGATGATGAGAGATCAGAATATAAATTTCTCCTTGAAGATATCAAGTGGACGGAGTTTACGTATGCAAATCTTGATTCTGCCAGACTTGATGATGGGATTGAAGAAATGAAACAAGAAAGACAAGAAGTTAAGATCCAATTAAAGAGTTATTTGGAAACCTATCCAGAAATCGCACGAGAATATAAAACCTTATTTGCTAAGCTATCACCTGAAGACAAAGAAATTTTTCAAAAGTTTGATCTGATGGTAAAAGCGATGGATAAAGAAAAGAAAGGTAATATAAAAAAGGTTAGGGCCTTAGAAGAAGAAGTAAATCAAAGCCTACGAAGGTATAGATAGTTTTTGAGGTTTACAGGTATAAAATTATTGAGATGATAATTACCATACTTGTAATGTGAGCATAGATCTCTGTCGTCACACTTTAAAACAGAATTTATGTTGAGTGCTTCATATAGAGGAGATATCATGGAGCTGACCCGCCTAGATTTTTGAAAATGCTTCTTTGCTCTTGCTATATTCTAAAGTTTGTAAAAAAAAATCCTTGTATTACAAATGTTTATATCATCTCTAAGGAAAATCTATTATAGTAGCTCTATGAAAATTTTTAAGCAAGATTTATGGGATAATATTGATAAGTTTAATTTTGAAGATATAACTATTCATAAAGCAAAAAAGAGCAGAACGATCAGAATTGCTATAAATCGTCCTAATTTAAGGAATGCTTTTAGACCTCAAACAGTCGATGAACTTTTAAAGGCCTTAAATTTTACTAGAAGTTTTAGCGATGTTGGAACTATTTTATTAACTGGCAATGGCCCTAGTTCAAAAGATGGTGGTTGGGCATTTTGCTCTGGAGGAGACCAGTCGGTTAGAGGAGAAGATGGCTACCAATATGATAATGATAACAGTCTAGGTAGACTCCATATTTTAGAAGTACAAAGATTAATTCGTTTTATTCCAAAGGTTGTCATTGCTGTGGTTCCAGGATGGGCAGTAGGAGGAGGCCACTCTCTGCATGTAGTCTGTGATCTTACCATTGCTTCCAAAGAGCATGCTAAGTTTAAACAAACTGATCCTGATGTCGCGAGCTTTGATGGTGGATTTGGTTCCGCTTATTTAGCAAAACAAATTGGTCAAAAAAGAGCGAGAGAGATTTTCTTTTGTGGAAAAACTTATAGCGCTCAAGAAGCTTTTGATATGGGAATGGTAAATTTTGTGATCGAACATGAACAATTAGAAGATTATGCTTTAGTAATAAGCGATGAGATAAATTCAAAGTCACCAACGGCCATCAAGATGTTAAAATACGCCTTTAATATGACTGATGACGGTATGATAGGTCAACAGCTATTTGCTGGAGAAGCAACTCGACTAGCATATGGAACTAAAGAAGCGACTGAAGGTCGAGATGCTTTCTTAGAAAAAAGAGATAAAGATTTCACAAAATTTCCTTGGTATTATTAGTATTGAAAAATAAAAACGACATCTTAAGTAATAAGCGAATTTTAAGACTATCAGAAGCTATTGGTAGCTTTATTAATTATTGGGGCTTCAAAGATTTACAAGGTCAGATATGGTTTATACTCTATATCACTGATCAAGAATATTCGACTAAAGATATAAAGGAAATTTTTGATATTTCTAAGGCCTTAGCTTCTCAACTTATAAATGAATTATTAGAGTTTAAAGTTATTTCCAAAGTAGGAACAGGTAAGCATGGAGTTGACCTATTTAAGGCCAATACAAACGTTTTAGAAGCAATTTTTTTAGTTATAAAAAACAGAGAAATGAATATCCTCGATTCGGTTTTAGAGAATCTAACAAACTTAGAAAAAAGTTTAGGAGAGTTAGAATTAAAGACTATTAAAAAATCAAGACTAGTAAAGCTTAGGAAACTAGCGAGATATTCTCAATTAACTATAAATAATTTTTTAAAATTCCAACAAACATCTTGGTCGAAATGGAAAATATTTAGAGATTAATAGGTTCGATTTAAAATTCTATCTAAAACAATTTTAAAAAAATCTTGGTACTTACCATTTCGAGAACAAAAAATATGTATATTATTTTCAAGTTGTGATTTTTTTTCATCTAATATTGCTTTGGTTTGATAGAGAGACTGCTCTAGTTTTTCCTGATCAAATTTATTTTCTTGAGAGTTCAATTTTCCCATACAGCTCAATACAATATTAGGATTATTATTTTTAAGATCGATATGTTTTTCTTTGCCAGTTTGATCACTAAAGTCAATCAAGTCGTCTTGGATTTGGAAAATAACACCTATAAGATTTCCAATGGTTTGTAATTGTTCTATTGATTGAAAGTCTAGCTTTGCAACAATTGCAGGAGAGCTAAATGCCCAACTAAATAATGATCCTGTTTTTAATTCAGCAAGCCTTATATAGCGCTCTATATCAATACTGAATGGATTACTTGTTTCAAGTTGTATCCACTCACCATCTACCAAGTGCTTAAGACATAATGCAAGGTCACGAATCACAGTAATATTATCAACTTCAGCAAGCTCAACCAAAGCTTTTGATAACATATAATCACCTAAGAGGACAGTTTCTGAGTTTCCATAAGTGGCAGCAAGTGAACTTTCTCCTCTTCTAATAGAGGCTTGATCAATTATATCATCATGACTAAGTGTTGCGTTGTGAACCATTTCAATCACTCTGGCTAGAGTAAATGCACTTTCATCTTCTATTTTTAAAATTCTAGCTAGGCTGAAAATAATATTGGCCCTTATTTGCTTTCCTTTATTTAAAAAACTAAATGATGAGTCATCTTTTAAAATCCCAATGCCTTCATTGCTATTATGAAAAAAGTTTTCCAAGTTCAAATCAATGTTTAAGTCATTCACGTTGTCACCATTCCTATTATGGTTTATAATTGTTCATAGAATGATGAACGATTTATCGAAATTATATCTCCTTTCTCCTATTTCTAGAAGACAAAGAGTGAAACAATACCTAAACAAAGATCATGCAAAGCAGCTAATCATGCCTGAAGTGTCTTTAAACGATGCTATTGGAGATACATTAATAGAAAATTTTTTGACTTACTTTAGAGTTCCACTCGGCTTAGTCCCAAATGTCATTATTGATGAGCAAAATTTCAACTTCACATTAGCTGTCGAAGAAACATCAATTCTTGCGGCCCTAAATGCGGCAGCAAAGACTTTCAGGCAAAGAGGGAAGATTTATTCATCTCAGGATCAAGACTTTATTCAAGGTCAAATTAGTTACGAATCTTCTCTGTTAAATGTAAATGATATAAATGATAAATGGCTACTAACTTATGAAGATGAATTAAAGAGGATGTTAAAAAGTACTTTCTCATCTTATTTTCAGAGGAAAAACCCAATTATTCATCTTTCTAAAAAGTGTACGAAAGATTTTACCATTTATTATTTAGAAATAAACTCAGGTGATTCGATGGGAGCAAACCTTGTGACTCAGTTTTGTGAAGCCACGTCGCGCTATCTAGAAAACACTCATAATTTTCCTAAGCCTTTAATGAATATCGTGTCTAATTCTCTAAAAAAGCCAAATATTAAGATCCAATGCGAGCTTGAAATTGAACAAGACCTTGGTCGTGCAATAGAGCTTGCCTCTAAATTTGCTCATCAAGACCCTATGAGAGCAAGTACCCATAACAAAGGTATTATGAATGCAATAGATCCTATCGCTATGGCCAGTGGAAATGATTGGAGAGCAATTAATGCAATCTTCACTCTTGGGCTGCAAGAAGTTCTCAATATGCTCCATTAAGTAAATGGCAATACCTTGGGGGGAAACTTTATGGTGAACTTGAAATCCCTATACAAATAGGGGTCATAGGCGGAGCAACAAAAATTCACCCTGATGTGAAATTTTGTCTAAACCTTATGGGTGTTAAGTCTAAAAGTGATCTTAAGAAAGTTATTGCAAGTGCTGGATTATTACAAAATTTTGCTGCTCTAAAGGCCTTAGTTAGTGATGGAATTGTTAAAGGGCATATGAAACTTCATCTTAAAAATATCGTTAAGTCGGCACAGATGAAAGATCGAGACAATGAAGAAAAGTTAATGCTTGAACTTGAAGAATTTTTATTAAAAAATAGAAAAGTCACCAACTCAGATGCTAAAGAAATTATTAGTCAATTAAATCTCTAGTTTATAAATATAACAAATCCCTCCAAAGACTGGTTGGAAAGATGAATTTTTAAAAATACTTAAAGAATTGGCTAGCTCAATAAACTTACTATCAGATGGAAATTTCATAGAAGAATCAATTAAGTATTGATAACTACTTTTCATACCAAAAATTTTTCCTAAACTTGGAATAAATTTTTTCATAAAAAAAAAGTATAGAGATCTAAAAACCTTATTCTCTGGAGTGCCAAACTCTAATACATAGACATATCTTTTAGATACTCTTGCTAATTCTTTTAAGGCCTCTTCAACAGACTCTGTATTTCGTATTCCAAATGCAATGGAGCTAGCATCAAAACTTTTATCAGGAAAACTTAGATTAAGAGTGTCTGCTACTTGGAATTTAATATTTTTAAATCTACTTTTCGCCACACTTATCATACCTGGACTAAGATCAATTCCAGTGACTTTAAGATTTTCTTTATATAAAAGTGCAGCAATATCACCTGTACCAGTGGCCGCATCTAGAATCTCAATATTTTTATCCTTTTTTATCATTTGAACGAATCTTTTCTTCCAAGACCAGTGAAGCCCAAGTGAGAGTAGATTGTTTAAGAGATCATATTTGGTAGAAATAGAGTTAAATAGATTTTTAATATAGATTTGAGATGGCATTAAAATATCACTTTTTTATTAAAGCTATCTGCTAGAGTATGAATTTTCTTAATTAACTGTCTAAGTTGAGGCAAGGTGAGTGCCTGGTGAGCGTCCGAAAGAGCTTGAGCTGGATTAAAGTGGGCCTCAACTAATATTCCATCTGCACCTATTGCCAGCGCTGCAACTGATAAATCCTCAATCATAAAAGTATTTCCGGTTCCATGAGATGGATCAACTAATACTTTATAATTTGTTTTTCGTTTTAAATATGAAACTGCATTAAGATCTAGAGTATTTCGATATTTATTTTCAAAACTCCTAATTCCACGTTCACATAAAATTACTTGTTTTTCATCACTATTTATATATTGAGCAGCTTGTACCCATTCATGGATAGTAGCACTAAGGCCTCTTTTTAAAATGACGGGTTTTGATTGTTTTGAGAGTTCTTTTAGCAACTCATAATTATACATATTCCTGGTACCAACTTGGATGATATCAACGCAATCTTTAAGAAGTTCAAGAGATTTCATAGAAACAACTTCTGAGACTAAATAGAAATCATGGTTAGATTTAAGCGTCGACATTTGATTGATACCTTCAAGTCTTAGTCCTTGAAAGCTATCTTTATTAGTTCTTAGCTTAAATATTCCAGCTCTTAGGTACTTAGAGGTTTCTAAGCAGTCTAAGTGCTCTTGAATTTGTTTTGATCCTTCAAAGATGCAGGGCCCAGAAATTATTGTGAAAGTATTGTCTAGGAAATGGGCCAAAAGTTAAATCCTTTATTTTTACTATATTATATATGTGATACACTCAAATTGTTCAATAATTTGGGAACGATTTATGATGCATAACTTAGACAAGTTTTTATTTAGTGATAATAAGAAAGTCTTTCTAGGCGATAAGGTTGCAAATAGTCACTCTGATACTGAAATTTCGATTTTAAGCAGATGGCGTCAAGAATCCAGCAGTTTTCATATTAAAACAATTGATAAATTTAAATTTGAATTTGAAAATAAGCATCAATTTGAGATTCAGCGAGCTAAACTTATTAGTACTAATGATGAAAGGTTTGAATCAGACTTTAAGAGAATTCAAGAAAATATTTCATTAGGAAAAATACAAAAAGGGGTGGCATATAATTCCTTTAAATTAGATCTTAAATTTATTCCTGAGCGATCAAAACTTTATAATGCAACTTCTAGTCCATCTCATTATGTCTATGGAGCTTGGAGTGATGAATCTGGTTTTCTTGGAGTGAGCCCAGAGCTTCTTTATACTCAAAAAGGTAATTTAGCCCATACTTATGCAATTGCTGGAACAGATAAAGATGCCACTTTTAAAAGAGATAGCATTAAACCCGAACATGAATTTGTAGTGCAAGGAATTACTGAATCATTAGAAAATCTAGGACTTAATTATAAAATTAACTCAAAAGATAGTATCAAGTTTCATGATTACTCTCACAAGCTTACTGAAATTGAAATTGATAATCATCTTTTAATGGATTCTAATCGGTTTTTAGAAATTCATCCTAGTCCCGCTATTAGTGGTTATCCACAAAAGTCTTTTAAGAGTATTAAGAGTGAACTAGATTTTGAAAATATTCCTGAGAGTAAATATTATGCTGGTCTTTATAAAATAAATTCTAAATCGATCGATAAAACAATTGTCATGATCAGGAATGTATTTTGGGATAAAGATATCTTAGAAATTCATGCAGGTTGCGGTGTTGTAGGGAACTCAGAATATTCTAAAGAACTTGAAGAATCACATTTAAAAATTAAAAGTGTATTGGATATTATTGGCATTGAACTTATCTGAATTTTTAAAGGGATTATCTGTCCAGAGAGTGTACTTCTCAAGTGGTTATAGAAATGCAGCTCTTTTGAAGTCATTTGAAGATTTTGAAGTTATTCATGGTTTTTTGGATCAATCCTTGGGTTTTCAAGCACTTGGTTATGCTAAAGCTTCAGGAAGGCCTTGTGTTGTGTGTACAACTTCTGGATCAGCTGTTGCTCAAATACTTCCGGCGTTAATTGAGGCCTATTTTTCTCATATAAAATTGATTTTAATCTCTGCTGATAGGCCAGAAGCATTGCACCTCAGTGGAGCACCACAAACAATTAATCAAAAAAAATTAATGCCAATGTATTCAAGGTTTTTTAAATCCATACCCTTGGAGAGTTTTAATCTTAATGACTTAGAGGTGAAGTTTCCGATTCATTTAAATATTGAAATTGATAATGAAAAGAGAAAAAATATAATAAGAGATCATTGTGAAATAAAAAATATTAACAAGGTTCTCATTATTTTAAATAAGCTTAGTAGTGAAATTGATAAAGACTTCCTTCAAGAGTTAATAAAAAAGCATGAATTAAATATCTATCAAGATATTGAATCTCCATTTATTAAACTGAGTTTTAAAAATGAAATTTTCCATGAACTTCATTTAGATCGCCTCATTGATAAATTTGATGCAGTTATAAGAATTGGGAAAATTTCCAATTCAAGAACTTGGAGAAGTTTAGACTCTAGAGATCTAAATATTTACCATCTTGATAGTGGTGGTCTAAAAGGTTGTGTTCATGGAGAAATTATTCAAGATACACAAACTTTTTTACAAAACTTTCCATTTGAAAATATAGCGCCTTTAAATTTTGATCAAGTTGATCATCTACCTTTTTTATCAAGATATCCTGATAGTGAAGCAAGCTTATGCCATGAGCTTTTTAAATCACTTGATCAGAAAAATTCAATCTTATTTATCGGTAATAGTATGCCTGTTAGGTATTTAAAATTTTACAGGCTTCAGTCAACACAAGTCATGGCAAACAGAGGGGCCAACGGAATAGATGGACTTATCTCAACTGCTATAGGAATCTCATCTTATTATAAAGAAAAAACCGTAAATATTGTTTTGGGAGACTTATCATATTTTTATGATGAAGCTGTTCTAAATTTTCATCTTCCAAGTAATCTTCATATTTATGTCATCAATAACTCTGGAGGACGAATCTTTGAGAGAGTGAGTGAGTGTAGTGAAATAGTAAATGAGCATAACTTACAAGTACCAGTGAAGAAAAATGTTTATGAAGTTTTAGTCAATAACGAACAAACCAGATTATTCTGGGACGATTTCCATGCAAGTTTCCAATAAGACTCTCTATATTCATGGCTTCCTAGGAGAATCAAATGAAATACCTTTTCTACAAGGTTTAGATCTCTATCAGACAATGTTGATGAATGATGAGGAAACTCTAAATTTTTTAAAACGTCATTATGGAGAATTTGAAAATGTCGTTGGGTATTCTATGGGTGGCAGATTCATATTAAATTACTTTCATAGTTTCTTTTCAAGTTTTAAGAAAATTTATCTTTTATCAAGCCATTTTGGTCTATCAAATGTTGGTGATAAAAATAATCGCTCAAAGATCGCGGATGAAATCTCTCGTCAAATTTTGAAAGACAATTTTTTATCCTATTGGAATGGCTTAGAAATCTTTCAAAAAGATCATGACATTACTCAACTTCAGCGTGACAAGATCAAGTATAAGAATTTATTTGATCGCTATCGTTTAGAAAAGCAGCAGTGTTTTAGAAAAGAGGTGGAAGAAAATCAAAAGATTGAGGTTTATTTAGGAGAATATGATAAAAAATATCGAGCACTATATAGTGGGTTGTTTAAAAAGATTCATATAGTCCCTGGTAGAGGACATCGGCTCAATGATACAATTTTAATTAAAGAGATTTTAAATGGAGATTATTAAGTCTTTTAGACTTCACACATTACCTGCTTCTATTTTCCCCATTGTCCTTGTTTGGACCCAAGGTAGTGAAGAATTATTAGGAAGTTATAAGTTTTTCATTTTTTCTCTTCTTATAGGAATATTTCTGCAAATATCAACAAATATATTTAATGATCTTATAGATTATAATAAAGGAGTTGATGCCCATCGATCTGATAGAGGAGTTGCTAGAAAAAACTCAAATAGAGTGAAGATGAAATTAATAGTAGCACTTTTGCTAATGACTACTTTTATCTTGGGAAGTCGCTTCATGACATTGCATTGGGCCTATTTACCCATTGGTATTTTAAGTATCTATCTTACTTATGGATACACTGGTGGTCCTTTTGCACTGGCTTATAATTATTTGGGTGAAATTTTCTCCTTTTTATTTTTTGGGCTCGTGATTGTTCTAGGTAGTTTTTATGCTATTTTTGGTCAGCTCACACACTCAGCAATATTGCTTGGCCTATCTTGTGGCTTGCATTCAGTTTTTCTTATTATGTGTAATAACTTAAGAGATATTACAACAGATAAAGAAAATGGTAAGAATACTTTGGCTGTCTTGATGGGAAAAAAGAAATATTTACTCTTAATGAGTAGTATTATAATCTCAGCATGCATAAATTTCATCTTTCTTCAAAGCTCTTGGTCGGCCATTGCTATTTATGGAACAATCCATCTGTGCTTGTTGATTTGGCTAAATTTTTATTATGCTGATATTAAGTCAAAAATACTTTTTAAGTGCTCTATTATATCTTATTTTATATTCTTTATTGTGATGATAGTTTTTTAGTATGAAGATATGGATCTTAGAAAATAAGAAAATATTCAATGAATTAGATGAGATTATTGTTAAGGTTGATTTTAATAATAAGATCGGATTCCATTGTTACTCTTCTTGGGAGAAATTAGGCCAAAGGCCAATGAGTACACTTAGAAAAGACTTGAAAACATTTAAATCTGAAATGATTGCTATTGCATGGAAGGATGCATTTATTTTTCAAAACTATAAAGAAAGTAGTGGCTTTAAATTTCTTAACCACTCATTTTTTCTTCATGATTTGACGAGCTTTTCTAGCAATACTTTGAAGCTTAAGCTCAGTGGAGACAAGGACAATGATTTAGACTTGGTAAGCAGCGAGGGGCGATCTTTTTCAAAACTAAGATTAGATGCAAATTATAAATATAACTTTGATGAATTTTTATCTTTCTGGAAAGAGATAGGGATTAATCAAAGAAAAGTTGAGTATATTGAAGATCCAATTTTTTGGGATGAAGATAACTATAAAAAACTAATTGATCATAAAGTTCCTATCGCACTTGATCAGATATTTAATAATCAACAAATTGTCTTAAATGTGGGTGAGAAGCTCGTTTTAAAACCGATGCTTCAATCGGTAAATTCTGCGTTTTATAAAAAATGTATTTTTTCTCATAATATGAATGGTATCTTATCTGACTGGCAAACATTTTGTGAGCTTTTGCGCCTTGGTGATATGAATGAAATACATGGAGTCGCCAGCAATAGTACTTTTGACAATAAATTATTATTTTTACCAAATGGTGAATATGTAGAGGTTAATACAGAACTTATAAAAGCAGTCTATGATTATTTGTATTGTCTAAGAAATTGGGAGAGAGTTGTTTAGTGAATCTAATAAAACTGCGTCCCGATTTATCTGAAAGTACAAAGAAAAACATTTATGAATATATAAGGAAATATAAACTGGATGATATGTTAGTGATGGCCAGTTCAGGTACTTCAAATCATGCGGGAGATATTATTTATTTCATACCCAAGAAGCATATGTTGAAACATGCCTATGAGATTTGTAAGCATTTTGAAATTTCAAAATCTTCAAGGATAATATGTGTTCTACCAAGATTTTACATGGGATCTTTGTCTGCCTTTTTTCGATCTGAAGTTAGTGGTGCGCAATTTATTAAAAAGAAATGGGATGCTCCGGGTCTTGTGGGGGAGTTGGTTGACAATGATATTACACATTTATCACTAGTACCCACTCAAGTATATGATCTCTGTGAGAGTAAGCAAAAGCCTAATGAGAACCTAAAATATTGTTTTGTTGGTGGTGCAAAATTATCTCTTGAGCAAAGATTACATTTCCTAGATTTAGGATGGCCTCTCTATGAAACTTACGGTCTTACTGAGTTATGCTCGCAAGTGGCCACTTCAAAATCAACCAAGAATCAAGATGGCCTTGAAGTTTTACCATTTATGGATTACAAGATTGATCATGAACAAAGGCTTTGTATTAAATCAGATTTTCATTTTTCTTACAAAATGATAGTAGGACCTTCCAAGGTTCAGTTTTTAGAATATGATGAATTTTGTGATACCGATGGTTATTTTAGGACTTCTGATATTGCACAAAACAGTAGTGCCAGGACAATTGTAATAAATGGTAGAGTTGATTCAAATGTTAAAATTAATTCAAAATTTGTGAACTTATTAGAACTAGAGCGAAAAATCTCTCTTATGGATATAGGCTTAAGTGATTATTCATATTACTTGAAGACTATTAAAGATGACAGAGCTGGGCACCTTCTTGAATTAGTAACATTAGTAGATGTGGACTTAGAAGAGCTTAATGAAAAATTAGGTTTTAAGATTTCAAAAGTTACTATTGTGGAATCTATTCCAAAAACTCAGTCAGGAAAGTTAATTCGCTTGTAATTTATTTTTTATAAAAGTTGTTAGTCTTACTTTAGAGATAATACTTTCTCTTGATTGGGCCGTAATACTAATATCCCATGAATGTATAGTTCTTCCAATTTTAATTGGTAAACATACTGCAATAAGAATATCACCCACTTTAGCAGGTCCAAGATGAGTGGCATTTAACTCAAGTCCCAAAGCGTAAGATGAGTTATAATCAATGACCATATTACTTGCTATACTTCCTGCACTTTCAGCTAAAACACAACTTGCTCCGCCATGAAGTAATCCTAAAGGCTGAGTTATTTCTTCAGTCACAGGCATAGACAAAACTAGCGAGTTATCATGTATATTTTCAACTCGGATTTTTAGATGAAGAAGCATTCTTTCTTTGAATAAAGCCGAAATATCTTCTTTTTGTATATCTTTTTTAAACCATATAGAGGAATTCATTTTTTCCCTTTGTTAGTTCTAACTTTAAAGCTAGATTGATACTATTGTAAGAGATATTCAATTTTTTCTCTTTCTTTTTTTGTTATTTACATGTTTTTTAAGGATTGGCTGTCCATTTATTTTTGAGTGAAAGGAATTCTTAATTTTCCAAAGTTTTTCACGTGCTTGTCTTGCACCTTCTTCATGATTTACTATCCTTATGCAATAATCCTGTTCATACCGGAAATTAAACATGACTTCTTCCAAAGGAGTAATCTCCCAAGGAATATGTACATACTTAGTCGGGAGGTTGCGTAATTCTGGAACCCATTTTTTTATAAATTCTCCATCGGGATCTTTTTCTAAAGACTGCTTAACAGGATTGTATATTCTAATTGTATTGATGCCTGTGGTTCCAGCTTGCATTTGAAATTGAGGGTAATGAATTCCAGGTTCATAATCTAGAAACATCTTAGCAAGATAGTGGGCTCCATCTTCCCAAGGTTGCCATAAAATATGAGTTAGAAAAGACACTACCGTTGCTCTTAGCTTAAAATTTAGATACCCAGTCTGTTGAACACATCTCATCGCCGCATCGATGAGAGGATAACCCGTTTTGCCTTTCTTCCAAGCAGAAAAGTATTTTTTAGATTTTTTTTCTCTGATACCGTCATATGAGGAGTTTAAGTTTTTATATTCAATATCAGTTTGCATTTCTAACTTTTGAATAAAGTGCGCCTGCCATCTGAGACGATTTAGAAATTGGTTAACAGATCTTAAATTACAATGTTCACTTTTTTTAATATCCAAGCACTTTTTATAAATTGTTCTCACGGAAATACATCCATAAGCAATATAAGGTGAAAGGCGAGAACAATAGTATCTATTTTGTTGAGATGATGAAATATTATAAAAGTAGTGATTTATTTTTGAATCCAGAAAGCTCAATAAATGCCTTTGAGCCTGAGACTGTCCACCTTTTTGAAAAAGTGACTCTTTAGGTATTTCCAGTAGGCGAGCTGGAACTTTGAATGGATGATCACAGATATGTTTTACCTTTTTCTTATCTAGCCCAATTTCAATTTCTGGGGCACTCATGTATGATAGCCATTTAGACTCCCAATTTTTTCTATTTTTTAAACCACGAAAGACTCCATTAGCATTATATTCTTTCCAATTAATATGCTTACTTCGCAAGATTTTTTTGATTTCAATATCTCGTTTGAAAGTAAACTCCAAACCTGTTTCTTGATGAGAAAAAACATTTTGAATATCATACAAGTCGGACAAATAGTTGAAAACTTCATTTGCGTTCCCATGAAATATACTAATGGGAACGATTTCGTTAATATCACTTATTGATTGCCAAATAAAGTTCCAATGTCTCTTATCAAATGTCGGATGATTATAAATGAGAGGTTCTAGAATATAGATAATGATAAACTTTTCTTTCGCCTTAAAAGCTTGTGCCAAAGGTTTGTGGTCAGCTAAACGAATATCTCTTTTTAACCAAACAATATTTATCTTATTTTTCAATAAAATAGTTATAGTAAATCAATGAGAGATATCAAGTATAATCTAAGTGTTGTCTATATAAAAAGAAATATCTGGATGAAGCTCTAGCTCACTTGTACTTGTATATATTTTAAAAATCAGATTATATAAAGAAGTGTTTAACGAAAATGAAACTTTTTTTAATTGCCCCTTTTGTTTTGAAAAAATCTCAATGGTTTTTGAAACTCTTTATGGAAAACAAATATACATAGAAGATTGTGAGGTCTGTTGTCGTGCAATAGAAGTAAAGTATAGAGTGGAAGATCAAAAAGTCATCATTGAAGATGTGAAAAGAGCTTTTTCATGATCAATGTTTTCAAGAGATTAGTGAGACTTTGCCTCACACTATTTACTTAGAACAACTCAGCGAGCACCGGTTTGATTTTATTAGTGCTTGGGATGTAAGTTATGAACTCCAAATATGTGAAAAGCATAATGCACAGCTGTTAACTCAAAACTTATTAGTTGATCAATATAAAATTAATGATAATGAATCTTTTACAGACTTTAGGAAGAAAGTC
>Ga0114952_1001350_pt1 | contig 20879 bp, 8 predicted proteins | sample SidtaG_2_FD_87303 | JGI IMG/M metagenome (GOLD analysis project Ga0114952, IMG submission 87303) | Marine algal microbial communities from Sidmouth, United Kingdom - Sidmouth_Asex2 metaG | ecosystem: Host-associated > Algae > Red algae > Unclassified | place: Sidmouth, United Kingdom | collected...
AGCTCTTTTTCTAATTCTTCCCATATTTTTAAATTAGCATCATAATGCTCATCTTTATATAAGGTGAAATCAAAAGATTCCAATTTTTTCATTTTACTTACATTAGGAAAAGTTTTTATGTTTTGATTCTCCTTCATCTCTAATCGTTTAAGACTTATTAGATTCCCAAGACTTTCTGAAAAAGTTTCTAAGGATGGAGGCAATCTCAAGTCTTCTAAGTTGATTAGTTGATCAATATCATCTGGAAGCGCTTTTATCTTTGTTTCAGATAAATCTATTTTCTTGATGTGCTTCAAGTTACCAAGACCTTCTGGAAGTTCTTCTAAGGATGGAGGCAATCTCAAATCTTCTAAGTTGATTAATTGACCAACACTTTCTGGAAGTACTTTTAACCCTGTCTCAGATAAATCTAAAGTTTCAAGGTTTTTTAAATTGCTAAGGCTTTTTGGAAGTACTTCTACTGTTAGACCAGATGGACTGAATACTTTGAGGTTTTCTAAGTTACCAATACCTTCTGGAAGTGTCTCTATTGTTTCTGGAAGATATAGTTTTTCTAGTTTTTTTAATTTACCTATACTTTCTGGAAGTGTTATTAGCTGTGTGTCATATAATCTTATGTCTCTCAGGTTTTCTAATAGACAAACACTAGCTGGAAGTTTTTCCATTGGCATTTGGATATTTAAATATTCTAGTTTTTTTAAATTTCCGATGCTTTCTGGAATGTCTATTTCATCTGTACTACATAAAAATAAAGTTTTGAGATTCTCTAAACTATACACACTAAGTGGAATCCTTCTTAAGTGATGTGGAAGGGATAATTTTTTTAGATTTTTTAATTTACCTATCGCCTCTGGCACTTCTTTTATCCAAGTATATCCTGCATATAAAATTTCAAGGTTTTCTAATTCATAAAGACTAGATGGAATTTCCCTTAACTGACGTGGAAGATGTAAGCTTTTAAGCTTTTTTAATTTCCCTATTGCTTCTGGAAGTATTTGATACTCTGTATAAAACAAGCTTAAGCTTTCTAGATTTTCTAAATTATAAAGACTAGATGGTACTCTCTTTACCGAAGTAGGAAGGTTTAAGGTTTTCAAAGCTGTTAAACGATCAATTGATTCTGGAATTGATCGGATCTCTGTTCGAGCAATATCTATTTTTTTTAGATTTGTAAACCCTGTAATAAACGCAGGAAATGTATCTATGTCATTACCATATCCACTAAATAATAATAACTCAACTCTATTTTTAATCTTACTCTCTCCTAATAAATGTTGAAGTATACTTAACACATCATTTTTTGCTAAATCTGAAAAATCTAGAGCTAGTTTTTCTTTATCTTTATTAAGGTTTTTAACTAATTTTTCATTGGTTGACTCTAGCTTAGATTCCATTTTTTCTAACTTAGCTAGTACCTTTTTTTTGCTTTGGTCTTCACTTTCGCTTAATTCATTTTTAAGCAATGTTATTTCTTCTTTAGACAAAATAGATTTTACAATCCCTTCTTCTCTTAATATTTCCGATATGTTAACTAATCGATACCGATTACTACTAGTATCGAGAAGGTACCTAGTACGTTGGTAGGACGAAGAATTTTCCATTTCGGCAAAACCAGTACTGGAATTAAAAGGTCCTCCTTTATTATACTCAAATCCAAGCCTAGAATTGCCATCTTTGTCTATAAAACCATATTTGCCATCTTTTAATGCTAAGGCAAACTTGCCATCATAAAAATCCATGGCATTGATAATTTTTATATTTTTTTCATTGGCTGCTTTAGCATCTTTCAAAGCTATTTTAATTTCATCTTGCTGCTCTAGTATCGTTTGAGCTTGAGCTTCTGCTCTTTTTTTCTCCGCTTCAATTTTGACAAACAATTGATCAATTTCTTTATTAGCGGCTTGTTCTAATGTAGGACAATTACAATCTTTGGCCGCAACAATAGCCGCACGGTAATAATTTAATTTTGTCTGCGTATTTTTGACCGTATCAGCTGCTGCCATACTTACAAAATCCTTGTAATAGGGACAAGGGCTCTTACAACTTTGAGCCTTGACTTTAAAAGACGCAACAGTAAATAAAACAAAGCTAAAAAGTATTGTTTTCATGGGACTCCGTTTAGTTGATTAATTTCTTAATTTACTTTTCAAAACACCTATAGCCACTTTAAATGAAGTATCTCGCTCTAAAGACTTAATCAGTTGATTAGTTTTTTCCTTGTTAATAGATATAGGATTAAGATCTGATATTTTTTTATTAATGGCTTCTATTTTTTCCTTAATGGCCTTGCTATATTGGATTTTTTCATAAGTTTTTAAATCTAACATCAACTTATTAATATCGTTGAAAGTAGCTTCATTAAGGCTATAAACCGCTTCCCGCTTGGCTTTATCGGCCTCCTTCGTTGCTCGTTTTGCTTTATCAAGGTTATTAATTGCTTCCCCTTTTGCTTTGTCTGCCTCTTTTGTTGCCTGTTCTGCTTTATTAAGGTTACTAATCGCTTCACTTTTTGCTTTATCTGCTTCTATTTTTGCTTTTTTAGCTTCATCAAGGTTTTCAATCGCTTCGCTTTTTGCTTTGTCTGCTTTTATTTCTGCCTGTTCTGCTTCTGTTTTCGCACTGGTTGCCTTTATGGTTTGTAACCAAGAAAAGCCCAATAAAATTATTAATACAGCAATAAATATTGAAACAGAAATTTGAGTCACTCGTTTTTTCCTAAGCGCTTCTTTTTGAGCACGAACCACTTCTTTTTTGCTCTCTTCAATCAACTTAGTTTCTTCTGGTTTTAAGTTCAAGCGTTTCAAGAAAGGACTAATAAAATCCAGTTGCTTTTCAGAAAATAATTCTCGTGCTTCATCTTTTAACAAACTTTGGCTTTTGATCAAGTTCTGTACTTCCAACAAAGCTATTTCGTCATCACTACGTTTCTCTGCTATACGCAAAGCTAGAGAGTCATGTGCAATTTCGTACAACTCCTCTTCCTCAATATAGCGCAGAATTCGATTGTTCATCAGAGCAATAACCACATGCTCAATTAGGCTTTTAGGGATGTCTGGAAAATTTTGATCTAGTGTATCTATCCCAATTGGTTCTTTGGTCCCATCTATCGTAACAAAAGGAGAAAGGATTTTCCAAATTGTTTTTCGTTCACATTTTTGGTTGTTGGCTATTTCAACAATTTGTTCATCCAAAAAGTCTCGTAAAATATTTCCAATATCGCCAATTTCTGCTAGTGCTTTTAAGCTAAAAGTAGCTTCTGTAGTAGGATTTTTAGATTTATCCTTAGAAATATGTCGATAGTATTTGTCTAAAAAAACTTGTAAATAAGGAAGCTGAATTGTTAACGTTTTTTCTGCTCCTCTAATTTTTTCAAATACTTGCTCAGCAATCGCTTCTGCCTCGCCTTCATTGATATGGACAATTGATTTTTTAGAGCTTGTTGCTCCTAAAACTACATTTTTGACCTTTTCAAGGTTCATTGGATCTATCCGTAGTTTTTTGCGAAAAAGCTCAGGAACAGCCTTTTCAAATTCGTACAAAGAGCCTAAATATTCTTCTCGAATACTAAAAATAAGTTTAACAGGTTGTTCTACTTTTAGAATTTCTTGAATCGTGGTAATAAATTGAGCTTGTTCTTTTTTATCACCCAAAATGAATAACTCTTCAAATTGATCAAAAATTAAATAAATTGGGCGAAAATGCTTGAGATAGATGTTTTTGAGAAAAACTTGTGTTTGACTCAGTGTTTTGGTGGATACATTGGTTTCTTGACCGTCTTCCATAATATCATTTAACCAATCCAAATCTTCAGCAGCTTGCTTTGATACTTCGTTTTGTCCTCCAACCGCCACTAAAGACTTATGCAAGGATTCATTTAAATTCTTGTGCCTTCTGACGAATACTTCTAGCCGATCGTGTTTCTGAAATTTACTGGCCAGACCACATTGAATTAGGCTTGTTTTCCCAGTTCCTGAAGCACCATACAACAGTAAAATATCAGATTGATAAATCATCTCATAGAGTTGGTCAATTTCTTCATCCCGACCAAAAAAAATGTCCTTATCAGCTGCTGTATAAGAATCTAAAAACTTGAATGGATATATTTTATTATTCATAGGGTATTTGTTCTTAACACTTCGTGTTCTATATGGATTGAGTGAAGTTGTTTGGAATTGCATCTTCTTAACCAAATAAGTCATCAAAACTTACATCTTCTGTACTTTCTCCTTTTGTACTATTTTTAAGCACTTCCTTTTTAGCTTCTTCAAATTGTTGAAAGATTAAATCAAACTTTAATTTGATATGATTACTTCTTTCCTTCATTAAGTTCTCCAATTTGGTATTGTCATTGAGCATATTTGAAAAGTTAACATTCTCAATACTATTGTCTTCCAAAAAGCGATAGTTGAGACTAGCATCTGAAATATGCTTAGAAGAGAAAAAACATATCTTGGCACCTTTTTCAAACATTTGCGTATTGTAATCAATCACAAAAGGGGAAAGATTCACATACTCCTCATAGTTAGATCGCTTATCGTAAATTAGTACCGCATCGGTAACAACTGGTGTCTTAAGTATATTTAACTTTTCGGTGTTCTCATTAAATTTTTGGTCAATACCTAATTCAATATAGCTATGAATATATTGAGGAGAAGAAGTTCTTTTTTCATCATAAATAACACTCTTAACCGAAAGCATATCATAATTCATAAACAAAATAAGATGGCTTAACAGTTGAGTCAATTGTCCCTCCATTTCAAAACAAGTAATTAGAGAATGTTGAGACTTTTCAAGTAGACTCTTTAATTTTTGAATGCGATTGCAATTCTTTTTAAATCGTTCTATCTTAAGATTTTCTAGCCCTTTTAGAGGAAGTGCAATTTGATGCCTTTGAAATAGCTTGATTAGAAGGTCTAATAAAGTAGCATAATTTGCTAAATTTCGCTCAATCGAGTCGTCAAAAAACAAGCTCAATTCTCTAGTTTCTTCTTCATTTATTTCATAATTGTTCGTTTTTTGAACATCCCAAAAAGCAGAAAGGAAGGTAAAATTTAAAAGTTGTATTGCTTTTTGGGATGTAAGATAACAACTCTGAATATAGGTTTGTTGCTTCTCCTCTGAGAGTGGTTCCTTACCAATCGCCATAATCTTACGTAACTGAGCACCAATAACTCCAACAAAGGCAAAGGTGATTAAATTCTTAGCCACATCAGAAAAACGACTATCATTCTCCCAACCATCCATTGATTTTGTTTTGTCCAAAAACTTCTGGGCAGGTGACAAGCCATTTTCCGCTAAGGCAAGCATTAGTTTTTTAGTAATTAAAACATTAAAGGTCTTTTTAAGACCTAAGTCTGCTTGTCCCAATTGCCCCAAATCATAGATCTTATCCGCCATCTGCACTTGCTGTGCATTCATTTGCTCCATCAAGGCATTTAGGGCTGCCATTTCATTTTGAATTTCTTGGGTTGCACCATTCACCTCTAGTGTAATACTACTATCGGTTATACCTTGTATGATAATGTTGTTATTCCCTTGATTCGTTATATTATTCTCCATCTGGTTTTACGGTCTGTCTTCTGTCTCAATAGTTCCTTAGAAAAGGATTAGCAGCAAAATATTTTTTTAATTCATACAATACTGATATATCAATTCAGTATAAAATGCTTTTTCACTAGCCCCTAAAGGCTCAGCGAAGCTAATTCAACGAACTATTACTATTTAGTGTATAGAACTTATTCTTTTTTATAGGCAAGAATGCTATTGTTGAGAACCATAGCATTCTTGCAAACTCTAACTGTTAGAGGATTAATTGGAATTTTCTTTCATCCATCCTTCTAATATTCCCATAGATTGTTCATCTACAAAATACACCATGTGGTGACAGTCTACTCTTTCTGTGATGGGTTTAAAATAGGTTGGTACGCCCAAAATACTATCTGTGGATACTGCAATATCATTTTTATTGGCTCCATAAACCACATTACCAACCTGAACAGATGCCCAATCCATCAATTTTGCCAAAACACCACTTGCTGTACCTTTATAGTTCGTAATGTCTCCTGCAATGACATAATACTGGACATTTTCAGAGAGTGGATGATTGTTTAACTCTGTCAAAAAAGGGCTACCAACGCCCATTTGCTCCAAGGTTACCGTTAGTTTTTTGGTCATAGATAAACCTGTAATTGCTTGAACTAAAGAGGCGGCACCAAATGTTTTAAAGTTTAAAGCAAAGGTCATTCCTGCCGTTGCCAAATCTCTATAAGCAGCTATTTTAGAAAAGGCAGAACCAGCATTAGGCGTTCCTAACATATATAAGTTACGAATCAACAAATCTCCTCGCAAATCTGGACTTTGAATAAAACCTCTAGAAACTAAACCACCCATAGAGTGTGCTACAATATCAATGGTCTTCCCTGCTCCTTCCACAATCCCAACCTTTGTTAGTTCTTCTTTGAAATGAGTAGAAATTTCAGGAATTGGCGTGTTCAGATTCTCATAATCATAGGTCAATACCAAGTCATAATAATTTAGGGCAAATTCCAAGTTAACGGCCATCGCACTCGTATCTCCTATGATTCCATGAAGTACCACTAATATTTTACTCGCTTCAGCCACTTTTGCTGCCACGCCCTCTTTTTCTCGGGTTCCTCCATGGGCATAATCTACCCAACAAAGGTTATAATTTTCTTTAGACAGGAACATTCTACCAAAACACATTTTTAGCGATTTTCCTAAACTTCGGGTTCCTTTATTAGAATTTGTTGGCAAATCATGTACTTCGTACAAGTCATTTCCTCTTTCATCTTTCCCTGTATTCGTTCCTATGGGCAAAATAAGTGTTTCTTCTTTGTAAGAACCATCTTCTTGCGGAATCAATATGGTTTCCACTGTAAATGGAAAAACTAACTCACCTTCTGTTTTAGGAACAGATATTTTAAGTGGGTTTTCGGCTAATTCAGTTTCATTCTCAATATTCGTTAATTCCAAGACTGTTTCACTAGGAAAACCTGTTCCATCATCCATATAAAAGAGCTCAAGGTTGGAAACTTTATTTGGAATATTCTCATAAAGCTGATTGGCAGAGCGTGTATTTTGTTGAGGGCTGTTCAAACCTACATTTGCCTTCAAGGCATCGTGTCCATGTATAAAAATGCCTCGATGATCAATTTCAACATCCTTATCACTTAAGGTATTGATGTCTCGCTTTAGATTGAATGCGATGGTTTTGGTGCACCAATCTTTAATATCCTTTCTAGCACTGAAATTTTTAGGTGGATTAGGTTGAAAATATTGTAACTGTTCTTCCATCTTCAAAGATGGTAATTCTAAACCTTGAAGTGTGCTTATTTCTCGTTTTGAAATAAAAACTTTGAGGTAGTTTGTTACATTAGTATCATTTTTTCTAGCAATAGATAAATTGCCACCAGCAATTCCTACAGCATCTTCTAGTTCTTCTCCTGGTTCCAAAATAATATTAGATTGCAAAGGATAAACTGCATGATCTGCTGAAATTAGAGCTAATGCCATGTAGTATTTCTCTCTACTATTATTCTTAATACTAATGATATAACTTATTTCTTCCTCCTCTGTATAATCAAGAATCAACTTGTGATAATCTTTTTGAGGATCTTCATTTGCTTCCTCTAATTCATATTTCTGAATTCCTTTGGGTTCTTTTACCAAACACTTTACTTTATGAGCATCTGAAGGATTATATGTTGTAAATTTAACCTCTATACCCTTCTTGTTGATTCTCGACTTAGGATTATCTAAATCTACGGTATATTTCCACTGGCTCAAATGTTCCAAGACCTCCATTACAACATCCACCTTAAATGCTTCTCTTAAATCTGCCTTTCCAAACTCAAGAATGAAGACCGGACGATTGAAAGAACTTGTTTCATACTTTTCGGTGCTTGGATTCCATATTTCTTCTTGTTGTCGTTCATTCAAACGATAACAAGCATCCTTTTGATCCCATGCCAATACAAATGGGCAAACTAAATCATTCGTTACAAAAACAACTTGTTGTATATTTCTATTTTTTAAGCCCTCATTCAGCAAATCTAAATCTTCTTGCTCGCCTTCAAAACAAATAGTCGTAGGTACTACGGCATAATCCAATATTTCTCCCCAATAGACCGTTTCTCTGGAAGGTTTACGAAAAGAAATTCTCATTTCACTATCCACCAATCCAATTGAATTCACTTGTCCTACGCCCAAAACGTCCTCTGAATCTTTGCTTTCATAAACATTAAAATTAATAGCTCGACTAATATCCAATGGAAACCCTGTTTGAGCACCAAAATCTACTCGAAAAGAGTTTGTTTTAGCAGACTTACCAATTCTGAATCTTGTGCTTTTGGTTAAGCTTTTTTCTCCTGTCAAAAACACATTATTAGAATTAAACAAACCATAGGCTTCCAACTGAGGCGTTTGTTTTTCATGCTTTTGAGAAATTGCCGAAAATACTTGGCTGTAGACTTGAAAATAAGACAGTGACTCATTCTCTTTTAAGGTCGCCAATAAGGACTGTGTAAACCATCCACCATCTTTGGTTTCTCTAGCCAATTCTCTTTCACTACAAGCAGACAGGAGTAAATGTCTTGACATTGGAATCTCTGAAATTTCACCTCCATTTTGTGCTGCTAGTTCCGTATAATAATTTCTATGCTCGTCTAAGGTGGAATCATATAAATAATCCGACAAAGCTCTAACCTGATCTGATTCACCAGTTAAACGGGTGCTTGCATCAGCATATCTAGTGACAGATCCTGAATGGCAGCTATCAATCAATAAGACAACCTCTGCATTATTTCTAGCCACATAGTTCAACAACACTGCCATTTCTTTATCCGCCAAATCAAACTGATTGTCAACACGACTATCATGGCAAACCAAACCTTCCTCACGACCATCTGGATCAAATTTGAAAAAAGCTTCGTTCGTTTTTCCCCAAGAACCATGTCCTGAATAATAAAACAAAACAATGTCTCCTTCTTGTGCCTGTCCAAGATGCTGTTCGAAGTGTTTAATAATATTAGCCCTAGTCGCTTCTTCATCTTTAAGAACCGCTACTTTTTTCTCAAATGCATTATAATTAGAAAGGATATAATCTTGCATATCCTCTAGGTCTTTTTGAGTTCCGCTTAAGTTAGAAACATTAGGACTTAGGTATTCATTAATACCAACTAATAAAGCGTAGATTTTTTTTTCTGCCATCATGGTTTTGTTCTTTCTTTTGTTCGGGTTATTTTCTATTCTTTATTAAGAATAGTATTTTTTTAGTTCACAACACTTCCTCCTACAAATAACTACCTATATTACAACACCATACACTTAAAAAAAAGCGACTTTTTCTTAAAACATTGTGTATTTGTTATTCATAGGCACATACAATATAATACATCTGAGCACATACACCCTATTATTTTTTATAAAAATTGTATTGTAATTGTACTAATAGTAATAAAAGTATCGTTCACCCATTCTTCCCAACAAATTTCAAAGAACATTTTTACTTTATTTAATCACCAAAATCAAGGCAATATTTCCAATTCGGTTCCAGCACACCAATTCTTCAACTCATTGTGGTAATACAAATAAGCACAACTAGAAGGCGCTTGAGAACAACCAACAAATTCCGTCTTTAAATCTAAGTGAATAAGATGCTCTTCGTTGGGTTCCAAATCACGATAATGCAAAACAACATACTCTTCCATCAATTCAATGTAGTCGACCTTTTCTTGCGCTTGTAAAGCTTTGATCTGCCAGGCTTGTAAGCTAAGTCCAGTAGGAATACCTATCAAAGCAACCGTAGAAGCTTGCGCTTGATTACTTTTGTTTTTGAGTTGCATGGTCAATCGAACAGTTTCTCCTATGGAAGGATTAGTGGAAGCTATTTGGGTTGAAATTTCAACCACGCAGGCAGTATCTTTTTTAGGTAACAATTCCATCCAATGTAGATCTAGACTATAAGGCGGAACTGCTCCTTTTTCTACCTTACAAGTTATTTCAACCGTATTTTCTCCTTGCTGAAAATGAACCGCTAAGTCCTTTAAGTTGATTGAACTATTCACCTTTTTATTATAATAAATCGTTTTTACTGTTTTTCCATTAATTTTAAGAGCATATTCTCCCGAAGTCTGCTTTTGAGTATGTTTTTTCTCATATTCAATCAGTGCTTTTAAAGCCCAAATTGTTCCTTGAGTATTTCCAAAAACACCTCTTTTCCGTTGACTCAAAATATGCTTTATACAAGCTTCTAATAAAATAGTTTCATGATTTTTGATTTTCAACATCGCTAAAGCAGCAATAGAGATCACTTCAATGTTCAAAGACCTTCCGTAAGAATTTGTTATGGATGACTTTGCGGTGATTCCACTGAGTTCTTTTCCATTAATTTCTGCCTGTAAAACCGATAACAATTGTCGAGCAGTTCGTTTATTCTTATAATTCCAATGGCTCAATGTTAGCAAGCCTAAACGGTACAAATCTTTGCTTGCTAAAGCTTCTTTGGTTGCTGCCTCTAATTCCTTTTCTACTCCCAATGCTTGAACAGCACTCAAAGCATACAATACATAGGCTCTTGTAATGGATTTATTTTTACTAGAAAAGCCATATCGCCCACCTTCTTGATCAAAACCTCCCTCTCCATCTCTTGTATTCAAAATCCACTGCGTTACTCGTTTCATCATTACAGCGTCTACTCCATCATAAACACCTTGCATTTCATGAAATTGCAATAAGCCATGTGCCGTTAAACCTAAGTGTGGGGGCGTACCTCCATACCATTCAAAGCCGCCCAAATCTGTCTCATAAGCTACTAATTTTTCATAGCCTAATTTCAAGTAATCTAAAATTTGGGCACGTCGTTCAATATTTCCAAGTCCCATTGCATCCATGTATTGTAAGGCTAAAACATTAGGATAATTTTTGGCAGAAACCTGCTCAAAACAACCGCTTGGTACACGAACAATTCCTAAGATGGATTCAGACAAAACATCTAAAGGATTAGGAGTCGCATAAAACCGAGCCTCCAAACTTCCCTCTATGGCTGCCTCAATTTGAATCGTTTTTTGAATCAAAGTAGCATTACTACTCATGGCATATTCTTTAGGAAAACCTTTCTTTAAAACCTTAATAGAATGCTTGGATTTTTCTCTATGTTTTTTGGAATAGAAATAAAGAAGTACCTCACTTTCTTTTGGAGTTGTTTCAGTAACTACCAAAGGAATTTTCTGAGTGATATACCCCTCTGCAGGAAGTATTAAACTATAGGTTCCTAATAGATATCGTCTATTATTCAATTGCACTTCCAAAGTGCCTTTCATTTCTTTTTTTGTATTATTTTTAAGCACAACAGGAATAATTAAAGTATCTCCAACCGTTATCAAAGAAGGTATTTTAGCTTGAACTTCCAATTCATCTTTGGTCACATACACTTGTTCTTGCCGCCCTATACTTTTACCTCCCTGCCCTTCTATTATTATCCTAAAAGCACTAATAGCATCTGAATTATAAAAGGACAGCGTTGCCTTACCTTCTTCGTTCGTTTGAATAGAAGGGTTCCAATAGACGGTTTCTTCAAAATTATCTTGATACTGATTTTTATAAGGCTCAAAATTAGCAAAAGTTCTTGCTTTATAGTAATTCAAAGATTTTACCTCTTGCACCTCAAAACGGATACTAGTATTGGCTCTCCAATCCATCTGCTCATCCAAAAAATTATAGCGATTGGAAGGTCCATAACTTCCATTCACTAATGTGCTCGTGTACTCTACCAATTTAGGCTTTGTAATGCCTCTTCGCAGGACATTATTAGTCCTTTTGCTAGCTGCTTTTAATTTCGTTTTTTGACTTCTACTCATCGACATCAAACTTCGACTTTGACTAAAGTTACTGGCACTCAAAGCAGCACCTACATTAGCTACATCTGCGAAAGATCTAGAAGCTGTAACTGTAATAACACCTCTATTTCCATCGGCATCAACAATCGCATCTAAACTAGCTAAAGATGCCATATAAACATGAATTATATTTGTGTTATTCCCTAAAGTAATTGACCTCCTATAGGTTGGGCAACCCATCCAAGTTACTACAAGTTGATAGGTTCCAGAATCTACTCCAGATAAGCCATAAGCTCCATCAAAATCGGATTGAGCACCATATATCACAGCGTCGTTTTTCATTAAATAAATAGTAGCAAAAGGTAATCCTTCCTCTGTTTCTTTATCCTTAATAATACCTTCCATTCGACCAGCACAACAATTAATAATATTATGACTGCGATAACCAGAAGTATATTCGCTAGAACCTCCATCATAATTAACCTCTACAGAAGAAGCCCTATTTCCACGAGAAGAATTACGGCTCCTATTTCGACGATTACTACTACCATTATTATAATAACTCCTATTATCATAATAATCGTCAAAATCTTTGTTAGATCTATAAGGGCTTCTCTTATCTGATTCGATCAACTTGGTGGTATAAGTCCCTGCTTGTGCTTTTTGAAGAAGTGTAGACGACCATGCCCCTCTATAATTCGCACTCAAATAGCTTGGAAATGGTAGAATTTCTTTTTCTAAAAAGAAGGCACCTTTATCATCTGTTTTTGCCCAAGTTATAGCTCGTTTCTTAGGTACAAGAGAGCTTTTATTGGGTTTCTCTTCTAATAAAACGAGTTGATTTCTTAACGGAATATCATTGACTGTTGCCAAGCCTTTGATAAAGCATTTTCCTTCTAATTCTTTTACTCGTTTTTTCCAATCTCCTTTTTCTTCCTGCATTAGGTTTTGCCATTCAAAACGACGCCAACCATGCGTTAACAAGACATAATCTAAAGCTGTGTCTGCTTTGGGTTCTTTGGGATCAAAATAAAAACTAGGTTCGTAAATTTCACCTTTTAAATCGGCACTTAATAATAGTTGAGACAAGATAGTATGCTGCTTGTCGTCTGCCATTGTCAAATTCTTTTCGTCTACTACTGCCACCGAAAAATTACCTTGAACAGGAATAGAGTCTTGATCTCGCACACTCAAACTTAACTGTACTTCTTCTCTAGGCTGATATTGTGCTTTGTTGGTAGCCATATTGAGATAAAGCTGCTTATGCTGATTCACAAAAACCAAGCGTTCTGCTTGAGGCTGTAAATGAGCATCAAAAACCGTAACCTGCGCAATACCAATTGGCAAGGAATCTGTTGGAACCTCAACTACATTTGCTCCTTTTTGAGTTTTGAAACGATGATAAAAAGGTAATTTCCCTTGCATTTGTACACAAAGAGTAACTTCTTGCTCTTGATCTGCCAAAATACTTAGCTTCATCCCTTTTTTATCCTGCTCTAATACATTCAAAGATAAATTGCCTCTTTTAGACACCCATTCAAAAGGCAGATCGGTACGCATTCCTGCTGGTTCTGTTATCTGAATAGTGTAGGCTTCATCTGTTAGTTGAGGTGTAAAAACAAAGCTTCCCATTCCTTGATGATAACTTTGAAATAGACTTAGGGTATCTTTCCCTAAACGAATAATTCCAGCAACATCGACAGGTGCATTAAATTCATCCTTAGCTACAAAAGCTACTTTCTGAGGAAGCCCAAGCACATAATTTCCACCTTCTGGTAAGAACTGTAAATCTACTTGATTCAATACAATAGGAATACTTCGACTAATAGACTCTATAATTTCTTGATATTCTAACTTAAAATTGATTAAGCCATCGGCACTTTTGAGTGTTGTTGGCAATTTAAACTGTACCAATGCTTTTCCTTCTAAATCTGTTTTTGTGCTTGCGTTTACAATTAATTTTCCATCCAAAATGATGCTATAACTGACTTTTTTATTTCGAATTGCATCGTTGCTTAAATTTCTGAGATTCAGATTTGCTCGCACCATGCTTCCTGCCCCGTAACTTTCTCTCTCAAAGTCCAACTCCATCAAGACATTGGAATAAACAATAGATTGTATATTAATTGATTTTTCAAAATAAGGCTGCTCTGTCTTTTCCATCCAATCTGTATAAACCCTCAATTTATACCAACCTCCTGGTTCTTTTTCATTAATCAAAAAATCACCTGCTGTAAGAACGGTGCTATCCTTTTTTAATAAAATATTTTGTTGTACAGCCCCCGATGGATCAATCAATTCCACTCGAATAAATTGGCTCTTCTTCGACACTAACAAAGCTTCATCCATGACATAGATCGAAAACCAAATCGTTTGCCCCAATTTATAAAACGTTCGATCAGTTTGAACATAGAGCTTCTCCTGCCCTAGTATTTCATTAAAACTGCTTAATTTTTTTTCTAATTTTTCTTGAGCAAAAGAAGGTTTAGACAGAAAAAAGGCAAATAACAAGCAAAATAACAAGCTTTTATTCATTGATATAGGTAACATACACTGGTGGTTTTAGGTTAATGTCTTCTTATACTTAGATGTTTAATTTTCTTATTTTGGTGTATTTGTCGATGAATCTACCCTTTTAAACTAAAAACATAGTTAAGTTGTGTTAAAATCCTCTCGATCTAAATAAGTCTTCTTTTCTTGTTCTTATAACAATAAAAATCTAATCCCTATTTACATGCTAACAACACTACCACAATACCTTAGTTTTCGAGCAAAACAACTATTTAGAGTACTGAAAGATATTGGTATAGGACATTTGATAATTCTTGCTCCAATACTCTTTGTAGGTGTATTGGGTGTTCTTCAATTAGTTTTAACAAGTCAGAATTACACTGTTCCAGGCTTTTTGCTTTTTTCCTTAATAGGAAATCATTGGAAGCGAAAAGATCGTTTTTTCTTAGAGCAATTGTCCTTTCCTATTTTTATCATCTTTTACTTAGATTATTGTATACTTTGTAGCCCTTTTATGGCTTGTTTTATTTTTTGGGCACAATGGAAAAACCTAATTACTTTAATCATAGGTATTAGCATTTTAGCATTCGTAAAACCACCTTATCATAAAGGGATTAATAAAAAAACAATTCATTTTTTGGGCTTAGACAGGATTCCTTTAGAGCTTTTTGAATGGCGAGCTGGTTTGCGAAAAAACACTTGGACATTTATCCTATTGTATTTACTCGGTTTAGGATTGAGTTTTTATCCTGTTACAGCCCCTATTATTGTCTTTTTGATGGCATTAGGAGTCACTACTTTTTTCCAATTTTTTGAGCATAAAGATTTATTATTAGCGGTCAATCATGACAAAAAATTATTACAAAAAAAGACCCTTGGAAGCCTCAAGTTATTCAATTTATTAATGCTTCCTCACTACTTACTTTTTATTTTTTTTAATCCTCACCTTATCCATTTAGGAGTTTTAGGGATTGTGACAAGTATTGCACAATTGATTATTATTTTTTCCATTGCAATGAAATACAAAACCTATAGTTTTCACGAACACAAAATATACAACACCTTGCCTTTATCTATTTTTATAGGTTGCTGGACCATTCCATTCTTGTGGCCCATTCCTATTTTAATGATTATCCGTTTCTGGAAAAAAGCCAAAGAAAACTTAATTTATCACTATGCTTAATATCAAAAACTTAACCGTTTCTTATCAAAAAGATCGTATACTAAATGCTTTAAACATTGAGTTTAAAGCGGGCGAAATTCATGGAATATTGGGTATGAATGGAGCTGGGAAGAGCACTTTTTTTAATAGTATTTGTGGACTAAAATCCATAGATAGTGGCGAATGCTTGTACCAAAATGAATGGGCAAACAGCGATCATATTGCCTTTATGCAAACTCACACCTACTTTTATCCTTATATGAAAGGGATAGAATATCTTCAATTAATTGGCAAACAGAACCCTAACTTTGACCCTTATCATTGGAATAAAATATTTGAATTGCCCTTAAATCAATTGGTAGAAAACTATTCTACAGGAATGAAAAAAAAGTTGGTTTTTATGGGGGTTTTAGCACAAGATAGACCCATCTTAATTTTGGATGAACCTTTTAACGGAGTAGATATTGAGAGCAATGAAAAGATCATTCAAATTTTAGAATATTTACGCAAAAAAGGCTGTTTGATTTTACTTTCTTCACACATTATTCATTCTTTAACCGATTGTTGTGACAAGGTAAGTTATTTAAAAAATGGGACCTTTGCGAGAACCTATCTCAAACAAGATTTTAATGAATTACAAATTTTAGTGAAGGAGTTGGTGAGTCAAGATGTTGCTAATGTGCTTGATTCTTTGGATAAAACTTAAATTATTCTCAAATTAACAAACACACAAGTAAACACCTAACCTTCAATTACTTACCTAACAACTTTAATAAAAAAAAGAAATCAAAAAATGTTAATAAAACGTTAATAAAAATCTTTTTACTTGGATTTCTAGTTTATTTTAATCTATCTTTGTGTCAACAAAAAGAAAAAGTTCAATACAAAAATAAAGATAAATATCTTTATACATTCTTATCAAGAAAGGTGGAGGGATTAGGCCCTATGAAACCTTGGCAACCTACCCATTTGGGAAAGGTGCCACTTCCTTCTCTAACCCTGTTAGAGATAGATAAGTTGCAAATTAGAACATCCTATACATTTTATATAAAACGTTCTTCTAGCACTTGTCTAGAAGAACGTTTTTTTGTTGATGCGCACCTCAAAAAAATAGACTTCTTGGCATTTTTCTCGATAAAAATGGAACCAATTTTATTAAATACATTAGAGAAAAAGAACTATAGCATGAGCAATAAAATATTAAAATTAGGCATTTTTGGATTTGGCTGTGTTGGTCAAGGTTTGCACAATGTACTTTCCAAAACCAAGGGAATCAATGCAACAATTGAAAAAATTTGTATCAAACACCCTAACAAAAAACGATCTTTGGATGCCGCTTACTTTACAACCAATCCTTCCGAAATATTGGACAATCCTGAGATTGATGTAGTTGTAGAGTTAATTGACGATTCAGAAGCAGCCTACCATATTGTCAAAGAAGCATTAACCAAAGGAAAAGCAGTAGTTAGTGCCAACAAAAAATTAATTGCAGAGCATTTGGAAGAACTTTTATTCTTACAAAGCAAATACGAAACACCATTACTGTACGAAGGTTCTGTCTGTGGCAGTATTCCTGTAATTCGAAACTTGGAGGAGTATTATGATAATGATTTATTAAGTTCTGTTTCTGGAATTTTTAACGGCTCTACCAATTACATTTTATCCAAAATGAAAAATGAAGGGCTAGACTTTGAGGTGGCACTCAAAGAAGCTCAAGACAAAGGTTTTGCAGAATCTGATCCAATTTTAGATGTGGGTGGTTTTGATGCAAAGTATAAATTGTGCATTACCTTATTGCACGCATTTGGGCTTTTAGTCCGCCCTGAAAATATCTTAAATATTGGCATTCAAAATCTAAGTGATCAAGATGTGCATTATGCTACTCAGAATCACAAAAGCATCAAATTGGTAGTGCATGGACAAAAACAAGGGCAAGACATTTCTGCCTTTGTAATGCCAACATTTGTTTCCTCAGATAATCCCTTAACCAATGTACACAATGAGTTCAATGGTATCTTGATGGAATCGGCTTTTGCTAATCAACAGTTTTTTGGCGGTAAAGGTGCAGGAAGTGACCCAACAGGATCGGCGGTTCTATCTGATATTAGTGCCTTGACTTATGGTTATAAATATGAGTACAAAAAACTGCATCAAAGTACCATCGTCACCTATTCTACACAACAACTCCTAGAAGTCTATGTTCGTTATCAAGATAAAAATACGGTGCAGTGGGAAGATTTTGAAACCATTAGTCAACGCTTTGAATCTAAGGACTATAATTATGTAATTGGTTCGGTCTATCTAGAAAAATTATTACAAGAAGAATGGGCTTTGAACGATCATATTTCTATCGTACTCAAATCTATTTTGGAAGGAGAAACACTTGACGCCATTGACAGTAACAATGCAGCTGCTTTAGCAGCTGTTTAAAATAAAAAAGAGCAAGGTTGAAGTTTCGGTTAAAGGTTCTTCAAACATGCTCGTGGAATGAATTTGGAATTCATTGATTCGTTCTCTTTGGAATTCAGTTCATTCCTTTTTTAACATATTATTGCCAGGTTGGCAATATAAAAAAGTTAGTTAGTTAGTTAGTTAGTTAGTTAGTATATAGAACCCATCTTCAGTCGTGGTAAACTGAAGATGGTTCTGTATTTTTCAAGCTCTATTGACGAGCCGTTACTTTTAAAGTAAATTCTCCTGTATTGTTCTCATCTAATCCAGTTACAGCAACAACTACATGTGTTTTTGTAGATCCAGCTTTCATCATAACACGTTCTAACTCTCCCATTGCTTTTGCACTAGAAGTACAACCTGATTTACTAACATTTTCCAAATATGGAGGAACATCATAACGTTTAGCATCGATCATGTATCCATATAAACTCATGTCATTATTAGTAGTCATTTCTACCAAAACTTTTGTGTTAGCAGGAACCTCAAAAGCATACAAACGGTGATGTCCGCTAAAATATCTTTTTTCTCCTTCCGTGAAACAATTAACAGATCCACGCAGTCCAAAACGTAGGTCTACAAAACGACCTTCTGCCAAATCTCCTTTAACTGTTTTTGTTTTATTTAATTCAACATTCAAGACCTTTACATGGTCTGGAAATTGAGCATTGGCAGTTGCAATCATAGCTGCCATTAATAGAAGTGTAGCGATAAATGATTTCATTTTTTAAGCTTATTTTTAGTATTGATGAAATGTGGTGGGGTAAAATTTACAGTATTACGGGTATACTAAGATACAATATTTTTATTAAAAAATTAACCTTCTTATACAGGAGCTACATTACCAAAATTTATACCAGTTGTTTTTTTAGATTTCTAAAAGCCCAATTCATCCACCACTCGACTTGGTTTCATTCTACTCAAATTAAAACTAAAGGTAATTCGACGATAAAACTCTTTTCCTGCAAAAGATTTCACCTTATTCTCTATCGTGTCTGTTCCAAACAAGGGCAAATAAATACCAATTAGCTCATCCCAAACATCAATCATAATACCACCACTAATCATCAAACCATCAGCAAAACTTGGATTAGTAACCGTGACATCTGTGATGTGATGATAACCAATATCTAAGAAGGGTTTCAACTTAAAAAACTTGGTTCTAAAAGGCAATTTAATTGGAATATCAGATTTTAAATTCATAGCAAAAATAAAGGCATTGCTTGCACCTGCGCCTATAATTGGTTCTATAGCAGTCTTAAAGCCACCTTCTCGAATGGCAACTTGTTGTGCCAAGGCATTTTCGCTTTCTTGACGTCCCATTATATGATTGTCATAATGATAATCGGTTCGATTCCCCGCAATTAATAACAGCGGAAATTGTCCTTGACTTCGATCGGTATGCATTAAAAAACCACCTGTAAAAATACGTAAATCTACGCCCCACAAACGGCTGTACATGAATTTGAATTTTGCTTCTAAGCTCAATTTTAAATAATGCTGTCGTCCATCTATAAGGTCATCATAATTCGCATATTCTAGTGTTGTCAAAAGGCTCATTGGAGCTTGGGCTTGCTTATTCGTATAATAATGGCTCAAACGATGCGTACTTCTCCAACTTGTCTCTTTTCCTAAAAATAGGTATTCTGATACACTCCCTGAACTATCTCTTAATACATCCAAACGAGCACTTTCTTCAAGAATAAAAGCGTGTTCAAAACGGAAGCGATGGCGTTCCTTACTGATGTCTGATTTCTTTGTCAGTTCAAATTCAATATAGGGCGTAATTTTATAAAACCGCTCTTTGTATTCAAAAGGTCGTTCTTCTGTATAACGTTTTAGTCGTTTATGAAACGTTTTGAAGCCAACTCCATGCGAAAAACGATGTTTTTTAATATAACTGTTGTGCTTCAACTCTCCCATTCCTGTAGCAGACAAGGTAAACGTTGAAAAGAAAGGTAAGACACTATACTCCCACTCTGGTTTTGGAACAGGTAAATTATATATGGCTGCTCCTATCATAATTCCATCGTACAAATTAAAGCCTAATAAAGGTAAAATATTGATCCGTGGTTTATTGGGATTTTCAAAATCTGCCAAGAGTTTGACTTTGACAGGTTCTCCTTTCTTGAATAAGCCATAGTTTCTAATTTCATTATTGTTCCGATTAATTTCAGGCATTTCTTCTTCTGCATCAATCTTATACGCTACTGCATTTTCAGACGTCATTTCTATCGTTGTGTCTGTTCCTCGTGCTAAAGGTGCTACCCATATTTTTTCAATGACGTTGTTCTCTTCATCCAAAGCAGACAAAGATACAGGAGCTGGAATTTGCCCTTTATTTTTAATCGTTATAGATGCTTTATTGTGTTGGTTGCAACAACGATGACCTGTCGAAGCATAATCAATGTGTTTGGTAGAATTAATCACATTATCAAAAAACCAATCCAAGTCTTTGGAGCTTTCTGCCTTAAAAACTGCTCTTAGGTCAGTAGGACTTGGATGCTTAAATTTCCATGTTTCAAAATATTTATGAAGAATACGATCTAATTCCTCTGCTCCTAGATATTCTTGCAAATAACGAAAAGACATCGTCGGTTTCGCATAACCACAGATATAATAATTAATAGACGACAAATCTTGAGAACGGCTTTCGATTGGTTGATCTTCGTGCTTTTTTGCTTCATATAGATAAGCTAGGTATTCCGTTTTTGTGTTGTAATTATATTTGTAATAAGTAGACATATATCTAGAATCCATATAAGAATTCCAGCCCTCGTCCATCCAAGGATGATCCCGTTCATTACTACCTAATATTCCATAAAACCAATTGTGACCAACCTCATGTGTAATTACATTGTCTAAGCCAGCACTATAACCCGCCAAACCTATGACCGTCA
>Ga0114952_1001361_pt1 | contig 20744 bp, 19 predicted proteins | sample SidtaG_2_FD_87303 | JGI IMG/M metagenome (GOLD analysis project Ga0114952, IMG submission 87303) | Marine algal microbial communities from Sidmouth, United Kingdom - Sidmouth_Asex2 metaG | ecosystem: Host-associated > Algae > Red algae > Unclassified | place: Sidmouth, United Kingdom | collected...
CTGCCATTTTTGCTGATTGGGGGGAAATGATTTATCTCATGCCATCGATATAGAACTGATCATGCACGCTCCAATTTAGTTGTAGAGTAGTTGCTTTCATTTCTTTTTTTTCATAATTTTATCTCATGAACAACTATCTAACCCTTTTACTGATAACGCTCTGCCTAAGTGTGGGGCAAATAGCCCAATCGCAAGTTCAATTCATTTCTTCTTTTGAGCAAGCCAAGGCATTAGCCGCCGCACAACAAAAGCTAATTTTTGTTGATGTAATGGCAAGCTGGTGTGGGCCATGTAAAATGATGGAAAGAGAAACTTTTTCCGATGCTACAATTGCAAATTTCATGAATACGAACTTCATCAATCTGAAGATTGACGGTGATCGAAATCCGAGCGTAAAGAATCGGCTTGGAGTAAGTGCTTACCCAACCCTGTTGATTCTAGATGCGGAAGGCAATATTTTAGAGACCCAACCCGGATTTATGGATGCGCTAACACTCTATAAGTATTCTGCTAAACATACAGAAGCTGGCGTTTATAATATTTTCGACGGTAGACGCGAGGTAAAAAAGCAAACCGATGACTCAATTTATGAGTTTTTAAAAACAGAATCTGAAAAGGGCGGAGTGGTTTTCTTAAATGAGTTAGGTAATACATATCTCGAAAAAAATGAAGTGAACACCCCAATACAAACCCAATTATTTTTCGATTTACTGCCAAACGTCACAAGAAAAAACATAGATAAATTTCTTACACACACATCTTTTAATCAGTTGAATACCGCCAAGCAGGAAAAAGTTGCCTATGCTCTCTTTGTCTTACACGATGAGAGTTTTAGAAACACAACCGATAAATTAAAAAAGTTTGAAGTTGAGAACCTTGATGAACTGGTTGTTTACCTACAAAAAAAGCATGCGTTGAAATCTACCTTAATCGTAAATAAAACGTCAGCAACAGCAAGTAAAAGTCTTGATTGTAAGGTCATTTCAATTTACCCGCAAATGGCAGATAAATTGCTCTTTGAAGATGCCTTTCTAAATATGTTATTTTATAATGATGATGAAGAGTTGCTCGCCAGCACCTATGCATGTTTCCTTGACTATGCAGAAAAAAACAAGTCTGTAGAAACCTATGATTTATTGTCATTGTTCCAATACAAGTTAGGAAAAAACAAAGAAGCAATGGTTTCAATACAGACCGCTACCGAATTATCGGAACATGACGGAAAGAAATATTTGCCAGCAATTAATTTGCTCAAAAAAGAGATTTTGGTTGTGGGGACAAACTAGTAAATTCTATCGAGAAACGGGTTTCGGACCTTGAGTTACTTTGATTTATTTCACAGATCTCACAAATTATTAGGTAGAGTATGCTCTTCTTATCTTTGAGCAAACGGTTTATATGCCTACAATTAGCCACATTATTCATGAAATAGAGGAGTTTGCTCCGCCAATATATCAAGAACCCTATGACAATGCGCGCTTGATTACGGGTAACAAAGACTGGGATTGCACGGGCGCACTCCTAAGCCTAGACTGTACAGAAGCAATTGTTGATGAAGCAATTGAAAAAGGTTGTAACCTCATTGTAGCGCATCACCCAATTGTGTTTACTGGGCTAAAATCACTTACAGGAAAAAACTATGTAGAACGTACAGTAATAAAGGCAATTAAAAACGACATTGCCTTGTATGCAAGCCACACAAACTTAGATAACATGTGGCATGGCGTGAATAAAAAAATTGCCGAAAAAATTGGCTTAAAAAACACCCGTGTTTTAAAACCAAAACAGCAAACCCTCAGCCAATTGCAGACATTTGTGCCTGTAGAACACGCTGACACTGTGCGAAAGGCGTTGTTTGCTGCCGGCGCAGGTGAAATTGGCAATTACAGTAGTTGCAGTTTTAATAGTGAAGGCAATGGCACGTTTTTAGGCAACGATGAAGCACAACCTACTTATGGCAAAAAAGGCAGCTTGCAAACCGAAAGAGAAACCAAAATTGAGGTGATCTTACCTGTTCATTTACAGCAATCGGTTGTTGCGGCATTAAAAAAAGCGCACCCTTATGAAGAAGTTGCTTATTACGTTGTTCCCCTAAATAATGTAAATCAAGAAATTGGCAGCGGATTGATAGGTGAACTTGAACAACCAATGCATGAACAGGCATTTCTACAACACATTAAAACCGTGTTTAATTGCGATTGTTTACGCCATACCCAACTGCTAAATAAGCAAGTAAACACTGTGGCCGTGTGTGGTGGTGTTGGTAGTTTTTTATTGCCTAACGCAATCGCAAAAAATGCTGATGTGTATGTATCTGCAGATTTTAAATATCATGAATTTTTTGATGCCGACGGCAATATTGTAATTGCCGACATTGGGCACTTTGAAAGCGAACAGTTTACGCCCGAAATATTTCATGAAATAATCACAAAAAAGTATGGTAACTTTGCCGTCCATTTTTCAGAATTGAAAACCAATCCCATAAAAACTTTATAGATGGCGGCTACAAAAGCGAAAACTGTTCCTTTAGAAGATAAATTGGAACAACTCTATACGTTACAACAACTTGATACACGTTTTGATGAAATTCAGCGACTTAAAGGTGAATTGCCTATGGAGGTTGCTGATCTTGAAGATGAAATTGAAGGCTTACACACCCGTGTAGAGCGTTTGCAAGGCGAAGTTGATAACTTTAAGCAAGCGATTACAGACAAGCAAAACTTGAAAAAAGAATCGAATGCACTCATTGAGCGGTATACAAAGCAACAAAATAATGTAAAGAATAACCGTGAGTTTGATGCATTAACAAAAGAAATTGAGCTTCAAAATCTTGAAATACAAATTGCAGATAAGCGCATTCGCGAGGCAAATGATGAGATTGAGAAAAAAGAAGCTTATTTAGAACAGTCTCGTGAGCTCATTGAAAAACGTGAAGATGCGTTGAAGACAAAAAAAGTTGAACTCGGTGAAATTATTAAAAAGACTGAAAAAGACGAGAAAAAGCTTGATAAGGAGCGTGAAAAGTTGATTAAAAATCTTGAACCACGATTACTAAAAGCGTATAACCGCATTCGTAATAAATACAGAAATGGTCTTGCCATTGCAACCGTATCCAGAAATGCATGTGGCGGGTGTTACAGTTCAATTCCTCCACAAGTGCAAGTAGAAATTGGTATGATGAAGCGCATTATTCAGTGTGAAAATTGCGCTCGAATTCTCGTTCCATTTGGCGAAGAAGAGGAAGAGGCATAACCTGTAATTTTAAACATTTACAAAAGCCATTCGTTTAAACGGATGGCTTTTTTTGTGGGACAAGGTTAGGTCTCCTGAAATGCTGTTTGCTGACACCACTCACAAGCAAAGCCCTAGAGAGCTTAGGGTTAACCATTCTTTGACAAGCCACCAGATGTAGTTAAGGCACATGAAAAATTAGACAAAGCGGTTGATCTCTTCTATCGTCCTTAGCTATTTACAAATGAAGCTAATTGTATTGAGTTTCTTTGCGGATTATATGAGGCTTAGACAACCTACTAAAATAAGAGGTAAGAGGTGTTTCATATTATTGTATTTATTGAAAAATAATTTTTTATCTAAACAATTGCAACTCAATAGAATTTGTATTTTTAGGATTCAATAAAATCGACTCAACCTTTTACAAAAGATAAAAGTCTAAATAAACGCTCATGCAAGTTAAATTTCAAACAAAGGAGGAGTCTAATATTGAACAGAAGAAAGAATTTCTTTCATTAACACCCGCTCAACGATTCAATCGATTTTTAAAATTGATTACTCTATCAAATTCATTCTATAACCAGAATTCTGACTATCCAAAACATTCTTTCATTGTAAAAAGGAAAAATGAAAGAACTCTTTGATAGTGAGATAATAGAATTTCTTAAGCTTTGTAATGAGTATAACGTTCGAATGCTAATGGTTGGTGGTGGTGCTGTTAATTTACACGGTTATCAAAGACATTCAGCTGATGTAGATTTCTGGATAGAACCTACTGAGATTAATATAAATAGATTAATACCCGTAATGAAAGAAATGGGTTATGAAATTGAATCTTTTCCTGAACGTGTAATTAAGGGTAAACAAAATATTTCATTTAAATTTTCACCAGACTCTTTCACCGTTGAGTTAATTACTCACTACTCCTCAATATTAGAATTTGATAAGGCCTGGGAACGAAGTGAAACACACACGTTAGGACCAAATAAAGTAAATCGTTTTCGAGTAATTGGGTTAAAAGATCTTATTGATACCAAGCTCAAGGCCGGTCGACCAAAAGATCTAAATGATGTGCAAATGCTCAAAGAGTTGAATAAGGACAATTTCAATTAGAGAAGTAGGGGATTATCTCACTAAGTTCTAAATAATCGCTCACTTAAGGGACCTCGGAGTGTGAAAGATACAAGAGCCAAGGATTGAGAATTAAGAGTTGAGATTTTAGAGTTGTGAGTTGTGAGTTGATCTTAAAATGAAAAAATGACCATTAGAGTAGAAATATTTGTTGACGTTGTATATAAACTTAATTGATGCAGACGAGCCAAGCCCCAGAGGGGCGACACTTGGGTAGTTGTTATAGTTGAAGAGTTTAAGCAAGCCCTGTAGGGGCGAAATAATAAGAGACAAGAATGGAGAATTAAGAGTAGTGATTTTTGAGTTGAAACGTAAACAAAGGTTTCTACGAGCCCGAACGGCATTGCGGTGCGCATGTAGGTGAAGCAGCATGCGTGAGGCATGCAGCGAGGAGGCTGAGCGATATTAGCGAAGACCCCGCAGCAAATAATGCCGAACACATGCGGCAAGACTGAACAGCAACGCCCAATTATTCTTTATTTATCTTCATGCGCTAAATGCCAAAGCAACCACAAAGCCATTGTTTAAATTGCGGCTATCATTTTAGAGGTAGGGCTTTCCCACACTGCCCACGCTGCGGACAAAAGCGAGACGGCCGCCTCACAATAGGCAGCGTGTTTGAAAATTTAATGAGTAGCTATTTTGCGCTAGATTCTCGACTGGCAAACACGTTTATACCCTTCTTTTTTAAGCCTGGCAAAGTGGCGTATGAATACATAAAAGGCAAACGAAAACGCTACCTTTCACCCTCTCAAACCTACTTTTTTTTCTCGTTTCTGTTCTTTTTTCTGCTCACAACCATTTACGCAAAAAAGTGGGATGCCAGCCTAATTAACAGTATAAAACTGGGCGTAAGCGATGGCTTGCAAATGAACTTTATGGTTGATGGTGACACCATAAATGTTGTTGAGGGCGCTAAGCTTAATGCGCCAAAAGATTCCCTGAAAACGAGCACCTTTAATTCTACGCAAACTAAACTAACCAACGCCAACGCTGCCACTAACCCAAGCGACTCAATAAAAACAATCACCCAAAATGATAGCACAACTACGTTACCCAAACAGGCACAACTAGAACCTGAGCTCGACTCAATTTTTTCTGAAATAAACCCTAATTATAAAGAAATTACAGCGCTAATTAATGAAGGCAAAACAAACGCCGAAATTTATGAAGCCATGTACCCAAATGGCCCGTACGAAAAGTACAAGCGCTTAGATGATTATTTCCAATACAATCTGTTTCGCAACAAAGGCAAGGGGTTGCTCATCACCTTTATTTCTCAACTAGCCATTGGCCTTTTTGTTTTACTCGCATTGTTTTCGCTGGTGTTGTGGCTCTTACACATTCGCAGAAAGTTTTCACTGGCCGAGCATTTCGTACACACCGTTTATTTTTTCTCATTCTTGTTTGCCCTCCTCATTATTTGCATTATCGGCAACCTGTATTTACCCAGTGTTTGGTGGTGGGTTGGCGCATCGGCGGCATCTTTATGGTATTTGCTGCGCAGCCTCCGTGTTGTTTACGAACAGCCCCGTTGGAAAAGCATTCTCAAATTTTTAATGCTCATTTTTCTCACCAACGCCTTCATTTTACCCGTCATCCTCATCGTCGTTTTCCTACTGTCTATGATTCAGTATAGTTAAATTTGGGCGTGCCGCCAAAGTGAAGCCACGCCTTCACTTTAGCGTCGCTCAGCTCGTGGGTGCCGTGCTGCGCACCCTGCGGCCCTCGCATCGCTCACGCAGCCAAGCCGGTGAACATTGGCGGTTGGTAACCAAACATTTCTCACTGCTTTATTGGTAAAATGTGGCGCGCAGCGCCACCAAATACATGAACAAATATTTTCTACCTTCACAAAAATTTTTTTCTATGAGAACCATATTGCTCCTTACGCTTCTCTCAGTCAGCTTAGCCTGCACACCAAAAAACAAAGCCATAGAAGAGTCACAACCAGATCTCACAACACACTTTGAAAAACATCCTAACCAAACAGTAACCTATGAACAAGGCATTGCCTATTGGGAATTATTAGACCGCACCTTTCCCGAAATAAATTTGCTCACCTACGGAGAGTCTGATGTCGGCAAACCCATGCATTGGGCAATACTCAGCAACGAAAATCACAACACCTTAGAAAGCCTTGCAACAAGCAAAAAACCATTACTCTTTATCAATAATGCTATTCACCCCGGTGAGCCATGCGGTGTAGATGCCACCATGATGTTGTTTCGAGACTTGCTAACCGCCGACCAAGCCAGCGCACTGCTAAACGAAATTAACATTATTGCCTTGCCATTTTACAACATTGGCGGCGTACTTAATAGAAACTCAACCACGCGTACAAACCAAAACGGACCCGAATCTTACGGCTTTCGTGGTAATGCCAAAAACTTAGACTTGAATAGAGATTTTATAAAAGCAGACTCTAAAAATGCAAAAGCGTTTACCAATGTGTTCTCTATGCTGCAGCCAGAAGTGTTTATCGACAATCACACCACAAACGGCGCAGACTATCAATACGTAATGACCTTAATTTCATCTATGCCCGAGCATTATGCAGAGCCGCTTCGTGGCATTTATGAAGATGAACTTCTACCACACCTCTACAAGACAATGGAAGCTAACGGTGAACCAATGATTCCGTACGTAAACTCGGTTGGCGCAACTCCATTTGAAGGTATTGCACAGTTTAATGATTTACCTCGCTATTCTATGGGCTATGCCTCGTTATTTAACACACTGGCGTTTACTGCCGAAGCGCATATGCTAAAAAGCTATGAGCAACGTGTTTGGGCTACATATGAACTTATGCAAATAGTAACAGCATGGTTGGCTGACAACGGAGAAAGAGTGCAGCAAGCAAAAGAGGCTGCAGAACAAACTGAAAAACTTCAGAATCAATACACCGTAGCCTGGACAATTGACACCACGGCCTTTCAAACTATTCCTTTTTTAGGGTATCAAAATTTGTATAAAAAAAGCGAAGTGAGTGGCGAGGATCGTCTATATTATGATCAATCACAGCCTGTAAACCGCAACATTCGGTTCTATAACCAGTACGCGCCCACCTTGCGCGTTAATAAACCAACAGCTTATTACATTTCGCAGGCTTACCCGGCAGTTATTGAAAGGCTAAAAAACAACAATGTACAGGTTGAAGAACTGCGTCAAGACAAAGAACTAGAGGTGCGCACATATCGAATTGTTAGTTTTGATTCTCGTAATGCGCCATACGAAAATCATTTTTTACATAGCAATGTGCAAGTAGAAGACATTTGGATAACCAAGCAATTTTATGCTGGCGATTATCGCATTCCCCTCGATCAACCAAATCAAAAACTGCTGTTAGAAATGCTAGAACCGCAAGCAGCCGATTCGTTTTTCGCCTGGAATTTTTTCGATGGTGTGTTGCAGCAAAAAGAATATTTCTCTCCATATGTGTTTGAAGATGAAGCCGCAGAACTGCTCAAAGCAAACCCTGAATGGAAAGCTGCCTTAGATAAAAAGAAAGCAAACGACCCTGCTTTTGCTAAAAACACTTGGGCGCAACTCTATTTTATCTACCAAAAGAGTGAACACTATGAGCCAACCCATAACATTTACCCCGTTTATCGCGGGCAGTGACAGCCTATAACTGAAAGGCTTTGTCAAGCTCGTTAAGAGTATATTTTAAGTATGTTCTATCTCTGCGAATGCCGTAGTTTGGCTGTTCACACTTCCATAATTGTGTAATGAGCGCGCGCATTTCTTCTACGGGCAGTGATTGGCCATGGCGAATGGCGCCATACATAGCTAAGTGTTTTGCAATGGCTTTTTCTGGTTCTGCTTGGTTTGTAGATGTGCCGCTTGCAAGCTGATTTAGTAAACTCTCTAGAAACTCTTGCGTGTTCTCTATCTGTAGCTCCGCCGGTGAGGCGTGCACAACCACGCTATCATTACCAAACAATTGAAGGTCGAAACCCATTTGGTTGATTTGGACTTTGTAATCAGTAAATACGCCTATGAGAGTTGGTGAAATTGAGACACTTTCAGGGAATAACATTTTCTGAGAAGGAAAACCGTTTTTTGCAAATGCAGCCAATAACTGCTCATAAATTATGCGTTGATGAGCGCGCCGCTGATCAACCAAAAGAAATCCTTGTTCATGGGGCACAGCAATGTAGCGCCTGTTTAATTGAAACACTGGTGAATCCTCATGCAGTTGAATGTCGCCATGTTTGGCGAGAGAAATTTGCTCTATTGTTTCTTCTTGGTGATCAGAAAATTTGTAGAGTTGTTGCCAATCTTGTTGTTGATTGTTGGACTCGTTTCCACGTTTTAAAAACGTGCCCGCAGGCTTTGAGCTAGCATTTTCAATCACTTTGGGGTTGCCTCCCGGTTTACTGAAAAATTCGTGCCGGTTAAAACTTGGGTCTATGTCAAAATCGAGCGTGGGCGTGACTAAAAATTTAGATAACGCATGTTTTACCGCTGCATTTACAATGGCATACACGTGTTTTTCATCTTCAAATTTTACCTCGTGTTTACTTGGCTGTACATTGATGTCAATTTTTTCAGGATCAATATCGAGAAACAACACATAAAGTGGATATTCTTTGGGATCTATGTAATCAAAATAAGCTTTTACAACAGCATGATTGAGGTAGGCGCTGCGGATAAATCTTTGGTTTACGAAAAAATATTGCTCGCCTTTGCTGCGTTTAGCGTGTTCAGGTTTACCAATAAAGCCATTCACGGTCACAATGTCTGTGTCTTCCTGCACAGGCACAATTCTCTCTTCCATGCGTTTGCCAAATAAAGCGGCAATACGCTTGTGCAGTGACTGTGCGGGCAAATGATAAAGTTCCCGATCATTATTGTACAACTGCATTTTAATTTGCGGATTTGCCAGTGCAATGCGGTGGAATTCTTCGATGGCATGTTTGGTTTCTACAGAGGTGCTTTTTAAAAACTTACGACGCGCAGGCACGTTATAGAACAAAGATTTCACCGTGATACTGGTTCCTTCTGCGCATTGGCAGCCCTCTTGATTTACAACTTCAGCACCTTCAATTTTAATTTGTGTGCCAAGTGTTTCGCCCTGTTGTTTGGTTTTTAGTTCTACCTTAGAAACAGCCGCAATAGAAGGAAGTGCCTCACCTCTAAATCCCATGGTGTGAATTGAGAAAAGGTCTTGAATATTCGTAATCTTAGAGGTTGCGTGTCGTTCGAAACTCATACGAGCATCGGTTGGACTCATGCCCGTGCCGTTATCAACAACTTTTATTTCTGCCTTGCCGCCTTCGCGAATCGACATGAGTATTTCAGTGGCTTTTGCATCAACAGCATTCTCCAATAATTCTTTGGCTACGGCAGCCGGCCGAACAACAACTTCTCCGGCAGCAATTTTATTGGCAAGATCATCTGAAAGAAGATGAATAACATCTGGCATAGAAACGCGAAATTACAGATATAGCATATAATACACGATACCACAAAGAATAATGATAAGCACAATTAAGCGCCACGGGTTTACACGCCCATAAGTGGTTTCAAATCGCGCATCGCGATCAGAAGCGGAATTGGAGTCTTGTCGGAATTTAAAGTTTCTTTTTGGCTGATAGCCTTCTTCTTCCTTTCCATGATAACGGCGTTTCGCATCAGAAATTCGTCCATCAAATTCCTCTTTTTTCTCATCCCAAAACCTTGGTTGGTATTGAAACCCTCTTGTACGTTGTTGTTTATTTTTTCCAAAAAGCATGCTAAAAACGTTGTTTACGAATTTAACGCCGATTGCGCAATAAAAAATCACGAGTTTCCCCTGAATAGTTTGCGATTTCTTAATGTACAAAAAAGGCGTTATATTTCTCACAATCCAAAATAACTCGTCTGAAAGATGCATTTACCATTTCAAGCTATGTAGGAGAAGGCGGCTTTTTAGAGTCCACCACCAAAATTGTAAGACACGAGCCGTTGACGGAATCTATGTTTTTCGGTTATCACAAAAGCTATATTGTATTTGATTATGGCGGTGCGAAAATCACGCGCGCTGACCAATCTGTTATTAAGAGTCCCAAAATTTACATTAAACCACCGAGAGCACACCATTTTGGGCTGTGCAAACCAAAAAATTCTAGTTTTATTACCTTTTTGCTTCAACCTACTGCGTTTCAGATTATTACTGGCTTAGATGCGTATTCTAATCGGTTTAATTTTCATTCACTACACGACTGTTTCACTGAGGAGGAACTTTGGTCGTTCTACCATTGGTGTGAGCACCAGGATGATGCAGAGACTATTCACAACCAAAAGTTTGAGATTTGTAAAGAAAAACTGGCCAGAGAATGGAATCAACAAACGCCAATTGATGATATTATCGCCTTCATTATAAAGAATAAAGGCTTAGTTAAAATTGAAGATATTCTTTGCAAATATCCTTTTTCATTAAGCACATTAAATCGCTATGCAAAGAAGTATATTGGAATGACAATTGGCCTCTACATTCGGCTCGTAAAATTCACTGAGTTTCTTCGGCTGATTGATGTGAAAGATACCAACATCAATGATCTTGTATATGATTTTGGTTATTTTGACCAAAGCCATTTAGTTAAAGATTTCAAAAGGTTTGCCGGCATTACGCCATCAGAATATTGCGGTCCAAGCCACAAATTGCTCCAAGAGCTTTTCATCCAGAAAACAGATACTTAATATTTCAGCACGCCCAAAACAGTTTCTCCAACAGCCTTTAGTGTGCTTTTGCTGATGACGTCCATATTGTCTTGATGGGTGTGATGGTATTCACCAAACCCTGTTTTCCGCTGCGGATCATAGTCAATAATGTCTATCATGGGGAAGTTTCTGTATTGCATCACATACACATGGTCATCAGTAATGGCACCACCAGCTGCTTTCAAAAAGCGATCTGCATGGCCAAAATTGTGCGCCATGTTCCATGTTTTCAAATATAAGGGCGCGGCTTTTTGATAGGCTTGCATTTCATACTTGAAAATTGCATTATCAGCGCCAACCATATCGAGCAAAATGCCGTATTTGGCTTTGTAGTTTTCTACATGAGGGTTTTGCGCCCAATGTTGCGCACCTAAGCACCAAGTGTCTTGTTCTTGTGTTGAGGAAATGCCATTATCTTCGGCATCAAACAGAATAATATCAACACCAAGGTCGGTATTTGTAGCTTGCAACTGTCTGGCTATTTCTATCAATACTCCAACGCCACTTCCGCCATCATTTGCACCATCTATCGGTTCATTCTTCTTGTTTGGGTCAAGGTCTTTTTCAGCCACTCTTCGTGTATCCCAATGCGCAGATAACAACACCCGGTCACTTTTTTCAGGGTTGAATTGAGCAATAATGTTGTAAATCGGTATTGGCGTGCCATCATAAAGCGTAGTGTTAGCTTCTTGAACAAACGCAGAGTCAGTAAAAGATGAAAGTTTTGCTGTGAGCCAATCTGCGGTGGTTTTGTGGGCGTCGCTACCAGGAACGCGCGGACCAAAGTCTACTTGTTTTTGAATATAAACATAGGCGCTATCGGCATTAAACTCTGGCGCATCGAGTTGAATGGGAGTTGTTTTACCGTTGCCATTATTTTTTTTAACTTCTTCTTTACAGCTCCACAGCGCTAAGCTCAGAAATACAATACATAAAAGGTTTCTCAACAACATAATTATATTTTTTCCCAAGCCGTTTTTCCTGCACCGTCAAGCAAACGAATGCCGGCTTCTTCTAGCTTATCGCGAATTTCATCAGAAGTTTCAAAATCTCGGTTTGCCCTTGCCCTACTCCTAATTTTAATTAGTAAGTTCATCACCTCATCCATACCATCATCAGTCCTTATTTCATCTTCAGTCAACCCTAGCACATCTTTCACAAAACTTGGAAATTCGTTTTTTAATTGGTCAAAGGTTTGCTTGTTCAATGCGCCAACAGCCAGTTGATTGTTCGCAAATGCATTAATACGGTTGCTAAGCTCAAACAAATCTGCCAGTGCCATTGCCGTATTAAAATCATCATTCATGTGATCTCTAAATGCTTGTAGGCTTTGCTTTACATCTTCATCTATTTTTTGATCAACGTTTCCGGCTTTAAAAGAAATTGCATTCAAATTAGAAAGAGACTTCATTAACCGTTGATAGCCTTTTTCGGCGGCTTGTAATGCTTGGTTAGAAAAGTCGAGTGTAGAAGAATAATGCGTTTGCAACATAAAAAACCTCACCACCATTGGGGAATAAGGTCGCTCAAGCATTTTATGGTCACCCGCCATGAGTTCTGCCGGGGTAAATCCATTTCCTAGCGATTTACTCATTTTGGTGCCATTCACCGTGAGCATGTTTGTGTGTAGCCAATATGATGCGCCTTGCTGATTTGTTGAACCCACATTTTGAGCAATTTCGCACTCATGATGAGGAAATTTTAAATCCATTCCGCCGCCATGAATATCAAAGCGTTCACCAAGGTATTTCGTACTCATTACAGAGCATTCTAAGTGCCAACCTGGAAAACCTTCGCTCCATGGTGAATTCCACCGCATAATGTGTTCTGGAGCGGCCTTTTTCCAAATAGCAAAATCAAGTGGGTTTCGTTTGTCGCTTTGGCCATCAAGATCTCTGGTGTTTGCCATTAAATCTTCAATTTTTCTGCCAGAGAGCTCACCGTAGCCGTGCGCACCATCAAATTTTTCTACGTCAAAATAAACAGAGCCATTTACTTCATACCCAAAACCATGATCAATAATTTGTTGTACCATTTCTATTTGCTCAATAATATGGCCTGAGGCAATTGGTTCTATACTTGGTTCAAGTGCATTGAATCGCTTCATTACATCGTGAAAATCGTTGGTGTATTTCTGTGCTATTTCCATGGGCTCAAGCTTTTCTAGCTTGGCTTGTTCAGATAGTTTATCTTCATCAGTATCGTCTTGCAAGTGACCAACATCTGTAATATTCCTCACGTATCGAACCTTGTATCCTTTAAAAAGTAGCCATCGATAAATCACGTCAAAAGAAGTAAATGTGCGCACATTGCCTAAGTGAACTTCATTGTAAACCGTGGGGCCACACACATACATGCCTATGTGGTTTTCATGCACAGGTTGAAAAACCTCTTTACGTTTCGTTAACGTGTTGTAGATCATCAGTGGGCTCATGCTGCAAATGTAGTTATTCTTTCAGTTCTAGCGTGGTGACGATTGGGTAGTGGTCTGAAATTTTTTCTTTTTTAATTTGATAAGAATTCACCGAAAAGTCATTTGAGGCAAATACATGGTCAATTCGCACTATTGGAATTGCCGGATAGGTGTTTCCAAGGCCAAAACCGCCCTTTTTGAATGTGTCTTGCATGCCGCCTTTTACTTTAGAATAAGCAAATGATACCGGTGTATCATTAAAGTCGCCACATACGATGACTGGGTAACTGGTTTCGTTAATCTCCTTTCTAATCTGTTTCGCTTGGTCGCTTCGTTTCATATATGCATCACGTAGTTGCATGGCCACTCGTTTGGTACGTTGCGAATATTCTTTTTGACTGATATCGTCAATGTCTTGGTTCGAATAATTGTAATAGCTATTCTCAATATTTGCCGATTCTAGATGAATGTTAAATACAGAAATGGTGTCACCCTTAACATCGAGAATTACTTGCGTGCCAACATTGCCGCCAGAGCCAAATGGATAGCTTCTACTTTCAACAATTGGATATTTACTAAAAACAGCCACGCCAAACTGGCCGCCACTCTTGGCGGTCACACCAACTTCAAAGTGATAATTAGATAAGTCAACTTTTGAAGAAAATGAATTGAACAAAATGTGTTTTGGGTGTTGATAGGCTTCTTGCAGACACAAAATATCAGGACTTTCATCTTTTATTAAAGCGATGATTTTATCTCGTTTTTCGGCGCCACTTGTTTTATCGTAGTGCTCAAAATTTCTTACGTTATAATTCAGAATTTTAAGCTCATTTGCCTTGGCTTCCTTTTTTGTAGAACCGAAGTGAAAATTGAAAACATTAGGTAATGCAATTAAACCAATGAGTAATAAGATTGCCGGATAAACAATTCGCTTCTTTTTGCGAAACAACAAGATAATTGTATACAAGAATAATGCTATGAATAGTACCGGATAGCCGAGACCGAGGAAAGCAAAAGGCCAAGCAAATTGGGGATTGACCACCGTAGCGAGTATGGCACCTAAAAAAACAAGCACAATAACCCCGTAAACAATAAAAAATAAGAACTCTAAGAGTTTTCGCATATTAAGGGCTGCTCTGGTTTTTTAAAAACTCTTTTTCTTTCGATGACAAACTGCTATAGCCTTTGTCATTGATTTTATCTAAAATTGCATTTAATCTATCTTCATTGTTGTTTTGGGTTGGTTCAGTTTTGTCATATCGTTGATTATATGCCTTGCTTTTTCCTCCGCGCATTACCTTCATTTTTGGTTGTTTCTTTCTTTTAATTTTAATATTAAAGATATCTATCACCTTATTGAAACCCACAGAAAGGTCAGTGCCACGCTGATACAATTTAATGAACCAATACCCCATAATAGCACCGCCAATATGAGCAAAGTGACCACCGGCATTAGTTCCTGAGATACTGATAAGATCAATGGCCGTATATGCCGCAGCAATGTAAATGAGAGGCAATGACCCTAAAAACAGCATCCTAATTCGGTAATCGGGCAGCAGCGCAACTGTAGCCCAAATAATTGCCATAACGCCAGCAGATGCGCCCAAGCCCGCAGCTGTATGTTTCACTTCTGAAAACAAAGGGAAAACGTTGAAGGCTGCAACCATGAAAAAAGCGCCAGCAAATACACCAAACATATAAATAGGCAGAATTTTTTTTGACCCGATGTATTCTTCTAGAATTGAACCGACCCAATACAGCCATAACATATTAAAAAGAATGTGAAAAAAGCCACCATGTAAAAAACCATGCGTAACAATTGTCCATGGTCTAGTAACTAACTTGTTTAAGTTGGTTGGCAGCGTAAGCCAATCAGCAAGGGGTGTTGAAAGGTTTTGATTCCACAAACCAAAAAGGCTCAAAATCACATTAAAGGTGATGAACGCAAATACATTCACCATAATAATTCGTTGAATCATTTTGCCTTGCGCCCAATCATATTTTAATCGCTGAATTAAATCCATACCTAATAGAAACGAGTAGAATTCTTTTGCCAGTATTTCACAAGCAAAAAACCTGTGAGTGCGCCACCGAGATGAGCAAAGTGGGCAATATTGGCAAACGCTCCAGGTAAGTTGCCGAACACGCCACCAAATAAATCAAGAACAATTAAAAGTAAAATCATGTATTTTGCTTTCATGGGGATTGGTGGTATCAATAACATCACTTTTGAATTCGGGAAAAGTGTTGCAAAAGCAACTAAAATACCATATACTGCACCAGAAGCACCTAAGAAAGTAGTGCTGCCAGATGGCACACTTGTACCCAGTTGAAAATACAAGTAAAGTTGATGGGCAATGAATGCGCCAAGACCGCAAGTAAAATAAAAAAATAAAAACCGTTGATTATCCCACACTCCCGTCAGTATTCGACCAAACATCCACAAACCAAACATATTTGAAAACAGGTGAAACGGTGAATCAATACTATGCATAAACATGTGCGTAATAATTTGCCATGGCCTAAACATGGGGTCGAATACATAATGCCCGGCAAGTATCTCATAATATTGTTGTACTTGTGGCGTACGCATGGCAAAATATACCAACACATTCACAAGTAACAGATGCAAAATAACTGGTGGCATTTGGGCTGGTGGCTTAATTCTTTGATATGCGCTCATAGGCTTTGCGAATATAGCAATGCTTTTTTTGTATTTTTAGTAGATGGTGCGTACTTACATCAGAGACTTTTTTCACCTCATATACCCGCATGTGTGTTTGGGTTGCGGCAACCATCTTTTTGAGAAAGACGAATTAATCTGCTTTGTGTGTGAACGCAACCTCCCTTACACGAATGAAAATGTGTTTCAGAACTCACTCACTCCAAAACTACAAGCGCTCTCTAACATAGATGGTGTATATGCCATGTGTTACTATAACCCCGGCGGGCTATTACAAGAGCTGCTCAAAGAATTAAAATACAAAAAGCAGCACCAACTCGGAGCGCATTTAGGTCGCCTGCTCGGTTTACAACTAAAAGAGCAGCAATTACAGCATATCGATGAAATTGTGCCCGTGCCATTGCATCCACAAAAAATGAGAAAGCGTGGCTACAACCAAGCGAGAAAAATTGCCGAAGGCGTTGGACAAGTGCTCAATTTACCTGTAAATGATCGATTGGTGTTGAGAACAGTTAATACCAAAACACAGACTAAGCGAACAAAACTTAACCGCTTTGAAAACGTAGAAAATATCTTTTCTCTACAAGACGACGATGAAATTGGCGGAAAACGTTTTTTGGTAGTTGATGATGTCATCACTACGGGGGCAACTATTCTTTCTTGTGCAGACCAACTCATTCATCATGGTGCCGAAAGTGTTGTTTTGGCTTCAATTGCGAAAGCCGATGTGTTGGGTTGAATTAGCTACGTGTGCTACTCACCTTCGAGTTGCTCGGCCACACAATCATAGTATGCTTGTGAGAGAACAGTTGTCCAAACTGTTGGCTGCTCACCACCGTAAATTGCTAGATAAGTAACATCGCTAATTTTAGAAGATGCATGCCAATGCTCTATTTCTTTATCGCAAGTGATTACATCACCGGCTTTCATTATAATAGGTTCTTTCCCTTTTTCCTGATAATACCCTTTGCCCTCAACTACAATGAGAACTTGTGCAGTAGCGTGTTTATGCCAATCAAGTGTTGAATTTGCTAGGAAGGTGGCCTTCGTTATGTTGTATGCAATTTCATCATTGGCTCTAACAAGACTGTTTAACCATGCTTCGCCGATGTAATGTGTGTTTGGCGCCTTAATGCCTTGTTCTTGGTAATTAGCAATGTTATAACCATCAACTTGGCATAGAACTACAAAAGGAAGAAAGAGCAGGATGACAAAGAAGAGGTTTTTCATGATGATGTTAACTTATGGTTTCAATGTCAAACATAAACGTTGCAAGAGCGAATATTTGAGTAATAAATTTTTTTTGTTCAAAATTGTGAAATTTGAGCGGAAAGCGTATTTTTGCATTCCCTTTTTAGAAAGGGGTGTTTTCCTTTATATCTGCCTGTCGGCAGACAAGTCTCAGAACTGAGCTTTAGCAATTCCGGCAGTTGGTTTTAGGAAACCTTGCAAATCAAAGCAAAGTGTTTTGATTTAAATTCCCTTATAGCTCAGTTGGTTAGAGCGGTTGACTGTTAATCAATAGGTCCCTGGTTCGAGTCCAGGTGAGGGAGCATAATTTAAGATAAGCCTTGCCATTACGGTGAGGCTTTTTTATAGCGCAAGTTTCACTGCACGAGAAGTTTAGGCCGAACGAAATTTCTCCACACACCTTCTTCACTCATTTCACTTCGATTTCAACACACAATCCGCACAACCGGTAGCAACTCTCGCTTTACCTTTGCCCCATGAGTCTTCTCGCTGTTGGCACAATCGCTTTCGATGCAATTGAAACACCATTTGGTAAAGTCGATAAAATCATTGGCGGTTCAGCTAATTATATCGCTTGGTCTGCCGGCCATTTCTGCAAACCTGTACAAATTTCTGCCGTTGTGGGCGATGATTACCCACAATCAGAAGTGGAGCAACTCAAACACCTTGGTGTTGATTTCAGCGGTCTACAAGTAAAAGAAGGTCAAAAAAGTTTCTTTTGGTCAGGCAAGTATGATATGAACTTAAATGATCGTACCACAGCCCAAACAGACTTAAATGTACTCGCAGACTTCGATCCCATTCTCCCGCCTCAATATCGATCAACAGATTATGTTTTACTCGGCAACCTCACGCCAGAGGTTCAGCTTCGCGTACTCAATCAAATGGAAAAACGGCCTAAGCTAATCGCTATGGACACCATGAACTATTGGATTGAGAACGACGCCTACAAACCTGGCCTTCTCGAAGTGTTAAAGAGAGTTGATATTCTCATCATAAACGAAGAAGAAGCCCGTATGCTCGGTCAAGATTACTCCATTGTAAAATGCGCCAAGCACATTCTTCATACCATGGGCCCAACATTCGTTATCGTTAAAAAAGGTGAACACGGCGCATTATTGTTCCACAAAAAAGCCGCCTACTTTGCGCCAGCACTTCCATTAGAAGAGGTTTTTGACCCAACAGGCGCAGGAGATTCTTTTGCCGGCGGCTTTATGGGTTACATCGCATGCACCGATGATATTTCTTTCGAAAACCTCAAGCGAGGCGTCATTTATGGCTCGGCCATGGCATCATTCTGTGTAGAAAAGTTCGGGCCGCAACGGCTTAAAGAATTAGACATGCAACAAATCGACAGGCGCATTCAAGAGTTTGTTGATCTCGTACAGGTAGATATCGTATTACAAGATTGACGAACCGCATTCTTTTAACAATGCTCACTGCCACCTACCTTTGCTACGCTAATGAAGCGCAGCGATATCCAAAAAAAATTCTCCCCCATAAAGTTGATGATTCCCATCATCATTGGCTTGGGCGTGGTGGTTTGGCTGTTCGCCAAGGAGTTTGATCCTGCCGTATTTTCCACCATAGAGTGGGGTTCAAACACGGCATTCGGGTTTCTTGGCATTCTTTTACTCGTTGGCTTACGCCTTTTGGGTTACACGCTTCGGCTGCGCATACTGAGCGACGGCCTGTTAGACTGGCGCCGCTGTTTCGAAATCATTATCCTTTGGTCATTTGCTTCAGCTATCAGTCCGAGTGCCGTTGGTGGCACAGCCTTAGCAATCGTCATTTTAAGTTTAGAGGGGCTCACAATCGGCAAAAGCACGGCCATCGCCATCGCTACCCTGCTGCTCGATTTAATTTTCTTCGTCGTTTTCTCTCTAATCATGTACGCCGTTTTGGGTACCGATCGTTTTTTCGGTGGCGAAGCCTGTGGCGGCGGCCTCGGCATTCAAGAAAAATTTGGTAGTTTTCAATACTTCTTCTTCCTCATTTTAGGCATCATGCTCATTTACTTGGGGCTCATTTTTTATGCTGTCTTTTTCAATAGCAATGCGCTAAGAGGCTTATTGAGTTGGGTATTCAAACTTCCATTTTTGAAGCGGTTTCGGGCCAAGGCAATTCAAAGCGTCGATGACGTAGACACAAGCGCAGCCATTTTTCGCACCAAACCGCCAAAATACTTTCTCGCACTCTTTGGCGCAACCATGCTCACGTGGACGGCCAGGTTTCTTCTCGTCAATCCAGTCATCGCCTCATTCGTCAACCTCAGCATGCTCGATCATGTCACACTTTACGCCAGAAACTTCGTGTTATGGATGGTCATGATCGTTCCAACAACACCTGGCGCAAGCGGCGTTTCAGAAGTCGCCCTCAGCGAACTCATTTGCGAGTTCGTACCAGACCCCGCACTTTCACCCGTCGTCATTCTCGTCTGGCGCCTATTCGATTATTTTTTATACTTAATTTTAGGTATGATTATTCTCCCACGCTGGCTAGCCAGAGTCTTTAAAAAGAAGCCTAAACAAGCTTAGCTTTTGGTAAATTAAATTTTTTGGGGGCGTTGCTGTGTATGCTTGCAGCCTGTGTTCGGCACGTTTGCTGCGGGGTCTTCGCTCATATCGCTCAGCCTCCTCGCTAAACGCCTCACAACATGCTACTTCACCTACATGCGCACCGCAATGCAGTTTGGGCTCGTAGAAACCTTTGTTTACGTTTCAACTCAAAAATCTCAAATCTTAATTCTCAAATCGTTACTCTTAATTATCATTTCGCCCCTACAGGGCTTGCTTAAACTCTTCAACTATAACAACTACCCAAGTGTCGCCCCTCTGGGGCTTGGCTCGTCTGCATCAATTAAATTTATATGCAACGTCAAAGAATATTTCTACTCTAATGATCATTTTCTCATCATCAGATTAATTCAAAAATCATAAATCTCAAATCTTAATTCTCCGTTCTTGTTTCTTATTATTTCGCCCCTACAGGGCTTGTTTAAACTCTTTAATTATATCATCTACCTAAGTGTCGCCCCTCCGGGGCTTGGCTCGTCTGCATCAGTTACATTTATATACAACGTCAAAGAATATTTCTACTCTAATGGTCATTTTTCATCTTAAGAACAACTCACAACTCTCAACTCTCAAATCTTAATTCTCCATTCTTGTCTCTTATTATTTCGCCCCCACAGGGCTTGCTTAAACTCTGCAACAATATTTTCTACCCAAGTGTCGCCCCTCCGGGGCTGAACTCGTCTGCATCAATTAAATTCATATGCAACGTCAAAGAATATTTCTACTCTAATGGTCATTTTCTCATCTTAAG
>Ga0114952_1001367_pt1 | contig 20713 bp, 24 predicted proteins | sample SidtaG_2_FD_87303 | JGI IMG/M metagenome (GOLD analysis project Ga0114952, IMG submission 87303) | Marine algal microbial communities from Sidmouth, United Kingdom - Sidmouth_Asex2 metaG | ecosystem: Host-associated > Algae > Red algae > Unclassified | place: Sidmouth, United Kingdom | collected...
GTGGGAATCCCACACGTCGTCGATCGGGTGCCCTTCGTGCACGAGAAGCCGTCCTCCGGGCTCGAGCAGGCGCGCCACCACGCTTGCCCACCGATCGAGGTCGTGAACCCACGGCAGGGCCCCGCGTCCGGTGTAGACGAGGCCGGCGCTGCCATCAAAGCGACTCGGCACATCGAGCACGTCCCCGTGGATCCACAGGGCGTTCGCCCCGAGCGCGTTCGACTTGCGCTGCGCCTGGTCGAGCATCGCCCGACTGATGTCGACGCCGACCACCTGGTGCACGCCGAGCCCGAGAAGCGAGAGCGCGTCCTGTCCGTGGGAGCACTGGAGGTGAATGGCGCGTCCGATACCGGTCAGGTCCCCGAGCAGGCGTCGCTCGGGATCGAGCAGGCTGCCGCGGCCCGCACGTAGATCGGCCACGTCGCGCTCGACGTTGGCCTCGTATTTGAGCGCGGCACGGTCCCAGGCGATCTCGTTGGCGGCGACGAGCTCGTCGGGATCCTCCACGGTCGCCGTGTCCGGTGCCGAAGATGCGTGATCGCCGCCCGGCCCGCTGCCTCCGGGGCTCGTCATCGTGTGAACCCGCGAAACGCGTCCGGCAGCGTCAGGGCGAACGTCTCGCGCACCTGAAGGACATCGTGGCACTCGGTCGGGACGAGAAGGTTCGGGGGCGACATGGGGATCTCTGGTGGGCGACAGATAGAACGAGCACGAGCAGGCGGGCGGGCGGGGCGAATTCGCCGAGGCGGCTACTTAGCGTACTCCTGTCCGAACCCAGATCCGGGATGGAGCCGATCTCGCGGCGTGCCAGGTGCTCATGCGGAGTTGCTGCATCAGCGCGTATGAAAGGGCGCACGGAATTCGTGGCGGACGATCGCGGTGATCGCGTCAGACTTCTCGGCATGGCGCAGAAGTCGGAACGTTCGTGGGCAACGTGCCTCGGCGATCGCGGGGAGTATGCCGTATCCCTTCACGGCCGACGTGCTGGCTCGTCACAGGACAGTCGGAGAACGCTACATGATGAACGACTACTCGATCCGAGAGCTGACCGACGAGCAGTTCGGGCCGCTGTTCTCCCAGCACGTTGGCGCCGTTTTCGAGAGCGTGCACGACTACTCGTTCGACGATCTGCTCGATGACACCGAGCGGGTGCACATCGATCGCCTGAGCCGTCGACTCGGTTCTCCCTGGACGCTGCGTCTCGGAGCGTTCGATCGCGAGGATCGCTTCGTCGGCTGGACTTGGGGCCGGCAGGAGAGCCGGCACGCGTTCTACATGGTCAATTCGGGCGTGCTCGCCGGGCACCGGCGCCGGGGGCTCTACACTGCGCTGATCGATCGGTGCGTGAGCGCCGCGTTCGACGAGGGCTTCCAGCTGGTCTACTCCCGCCATTGCGCGACCAACAATGCCGTCATCATTCCGAAGCTCAAAGCCGGTTTCGTGATCTCGACGCTGGGGATCGACGATCGGCACGGCGTTCTCGTTCACCTGCACCGGTACGCGAACGCCGACAGGCACCGGATCATGGACTACCGGTCGGGACAACGAGGGCCGGATGCCGGAATCCGAAAGCTGTTCGGACTGTAGCCTCAGTTCGTCAGCACCTCGCCGTCCCGCAGGGCGTGGAAGGGTATGCCTTCCTTTCTCAGCCGCGCGACGACCACTCCCGCCGTCGTCGACTCTCGATGGTTCGATTCGTAGTGGGGCACGAGCACACCCTCGACCAACCCGAAACCGTCCCACAAGACCTCCCGCGACGGATAGTGCGCCGGGAAATCGTCCGTCCGATCGAGTAGCTCGATGCCGCGCAACGAGGTGCCGGCGACGACCGCGCCGGCGCTGTAGCCGCCGTAGACGAGGCTTCCATCGTCCAGCAGACCCGGAAGCGCGTCCGCGAGCCTGGACAGCCGCATCGCGAGGTTCAGCACGAACGAGTTCCCGCCGATCGCCCAGACGAGCGACAGCGGCGCGAGATCGTCGAGCAGTCCCGGGCGATCCGCGAAGCGGCCCCTCAAATCGAGCTCGACGACCCGGTAGCCGAGCGCCTCGAGCGAGTCGCGCTCTCGAACGAGGAGCCTCGCCCGGACATCCGGTTCCACGTTGTCGAGCGCATTCGCGCACAGGCCAACGGTGCGGCCGATCGGTACCCGCTCCAGAAGCAAGTCGGTGCGGGCCCCCATGCGGTAGGACGACAGGTAGTAGCTCATGAAGGCAGGCTGAATGTTCGCCCGCAAGATGCCGGCCCGCGACGTGGTGGTCGCCGAACGCGCCTCGTCGCGCGGAAGGGTCGGTTCACGATGATGCGGGCTCGTACGGCGTGCCCTGGTGGTACACCAGCTGCCACCGTCCATCGACGCGCAGCCACACCGAGGAGCGGCGTGCGTGTTCCACCGCGTCGGGGTACGTGACCCGCGAGTCGTAGGTCGTCAGCACGCATCCGGGCCGAATCTCGCGGGCATCGAAGTCCGGCAACGGCAGGCGCGCCTCGAACGGCGCCGTTCGAACCGGAAAGTAGCCGGCGCGCACATGGCGTCGACCCGAGCGGCCCACCTCCACGAAGTCGGCGTGCAGATGCTTGTCCAGCCACCGCTCGTCGCAGCGGGTGGCGGGGTGCCACATCCCCTCCTCGAGCCGGCGGATCTCGTCGAGGTTCGCCGGCGTCGTCGCGCCCCGTCCCACGCCACGATCGGTCATCGGCCCCGGCTCAGTCCCGTCCGCGTCATGTGCATGTCAAAGGACCATCGTGCCCTGGTGGTAGAGGATGACCCAATCGTCGCCACCGGACTTCCGCCACAGTGTGGAACGACGCGTCGCGCACCCAGCCGCGGAAATCCGGTTCCGGGTGCGCGGAGGGCGCGTAGGACAAGAAGGCCCTACGGGACGCGAGCATCGTGTCGGCGACGGCAACGGCGTCGTCGGCGGTAGCCATCCGAACGGTCACGGTCGACGGCTCCGATGGGCTTGCCCCGTTCATGGCCGAATGCTCGCACAACACGCTCGTACGCGGTACCGGCCGTGCCGCCTGCACGAGGAGATCGAAGAACCGGCATCATCGTCGATACATGGCCATCTTCCAAACCGCGAGGACCTCCCGTCATGACCTGGACCGTCCACGTCCTGAATGCCCGCGGCCGCCTGGACTCGTCGCAGGCGAGGGTCCGCGAGGCGATCGACGCCGTGCACGACCGGGCCCAAAAGCTTGTCGGACCGATCGCGCTCGACATCGTCGTCGAGGCCAGACGCCGCGGAACCATCCCGGAGCGCGGTCACGTCGGACACGTCTCCTCGCGAGGTCTGATGCGACTCCGGTTGGATCCGGACAACCCGAACTTCGTCGACAACCTCGGCGAGCCGTTCGAGCGGATGGTCGCGCACGAGCTGCACCACGTGGTTCGCCGAGACGCGGTCGTCCGCGGCAAGAGGCTGCTCGACGCGCTCGTCATGGAGGGACTCGCGGGCCGGTTCGTCGAGGAGCTCTACGGCAGCGTACCGGAGCCGTGGGAGTGCGCCGTGTCCGGTGCTCCGCTGGACGACGTCGCCAAGCTCGCGGGGCTACGCGCCGAACGTGACGACCACGACCACGCGGAGTGGTTCTACGGCGCAGGGGAGCTTCCCCGCTGGGCCGGCTACACCCTCGGCTACGAGCTGGTCGGCGCGCGTCGAGCGCCGCTCGACCGGATCCCGCCGTCCGCGCTCGCCGCGACGCCGGCGGACGCGTTCCTGCCGACGCTCGACGAGTTGGTTCGACACTGAGGGGGAGTCTCGCGGCAGGTCGGTCCGCCGTTCCCGGCATGCGCGCATTTTCCCAGTTCGTGCCATGCTAGCGCTCGGGTTCGCCAGTCGGCGCGTCGGCTCCGAACAGGACATCATGCGGATACGGCAGAGCGAGCGGCGGCATTCTCCGTCGAGCAACGTACCGCAGCGACGCCGTCTCGTCGTCGAGCGCCCTGCCGGTTCGTCCGGTGATGACACATCGGAACAGCACCACCGTGTACTCGACCTCGTCGCCGTTCGGGTAGCGGTACCGGAACTCGCGACCGCCAAACACCCCGAGCAAGCGCCGGGGTTGCACGACCAGCCCCGTCTCCTCACCGACCTCGCGCACGATCGCCTGCTCGGGCGTCTCGCCCGGCTCGATCATGCCGGCAGGCAGACTCCACGGCTCGCCTGACTTCTCTTGCAGAAGCAGCTCGCCATGCTCGTTCACGATGGACGCCGCGACCGATGGCAGCAGCAGGAGCCGGGTTCCGACGAGTCGGCGCAGCTCCTCGATGTAGAGACTCGAGGGCACGATCAAGCGGCGTCGACGATGGGCAGATCCGCACGCGTCCGGACCTCGTCCGCTTCCAGCTTCGCACCGTGGGCGCGAGCGCCGCCGAGCCGGAACCCGCGAACGTCGTAAAGCTCGCGGGCTCGCAGGTTCGCCTCGCGCACCCACAGCGTCATCGCGTCGCATTCGCGCTCGACGGCTTCGGCGCTGCAGCGTCGGAGCAGCGATGTACCGACGATCTCTCCGCTCGCGCTTTCGAGCAGGTAGATCGCGGCGAGCTTGCCGACCGAGCCGCCTGTGAGCTCGTGATCACGGCACGGGATACCGGACGCGAAGCCGACGAGCCCGCCCCGCGCTTCGACGACGAAGAGCGGCCAGTTCACTTCGCGGCGCACTCGTCACCGCGATCGGCGTCGGTGACGAGATCCTCGGGCCGGCTCTTGACGTGCACCTGCGTCGCGGACAACCGACGGAAGCCCGGCAGGACGTGGTCGCGCGCGGCCTGTTGGACGACGCGCAGCAGCATCCCTGGTTTCGTCGTCGAGTCGCACATTGCACTCTTGTCGGACACCGGTGTCGCTCGAGGCTAGCATCCGGGCCAAGCGCGTGCGCGAAGCGCGTTCCGTTCTCCGATCGACATCCCAGGAACCGTGTGCCAATGAACCTCTCAGACCTGTCCGGACAGATTGTCGCGATGGGTGGCGGCGGCTTCTCGAGCGAGCCCGACAACCCTCTGCTCGACGACTTCGTGCTCTCGCTCGTTCCCCGTCGGCCCGCCCGGGTCTGCTTCGTGCCGACCGCCAGCGCCGACTCCGCGGTGTATCTCGCGAACTTCTACCGTGCGTTCGCCGGGCGCGCCTCGGCGACCGACCTGACGCTGTTCGACGCACCCTCGCTCCGCAGGCGACCGGCGACGACCGGCGAGCTCGCCGGTTTCGTCGCTGAGCAGGACGTCCTCTACGTCGGCGGCGGCAGCACGGCGAACCTGCTGGCGCTGTGGCGCGCCCACCGGCTGGACTGCATACTGCGGGACGCCTGGGCGCGTGGCGCGGTGCTGTGCGGCGTCAGCGCCGGGATGCTGTGCTGGTTCCGCGGTGGCGTCACCGACGCTTTCGGCGAGCTCGACGCCCTGGAAGACGGGCTCGGGCTGATCGACGCGAGCGCCTGCCCGCACTACGACGGCGAGCCGGAGCGGCGTCCGGCGTATCACCGCCTCGTCGCCGACGGCGCGCTCGGCGCGGGCTACGCGGCCGACGACGGGGCGGCGCTGCACTTTCGCGGCACCGGGCTCGTGGAATCGATCGGCTCGGTCCGAGGCGCGTCGGCGTACCGCGTCGAACTCGTCGACGGTCGGGTGGTCGAGCGAGCGCTGGAGACGCGCTACCTGGGTGACGCCTGAAGCACCATCCCGCCGATTGGCACGTCGGTGCCGCCCCGCCGCACCGCCCCCGGGCCCTCGACCGCGAACCCGTGCCGGGCGTGGAAACCGACGGCGTTCAGCGTCGATTCGAGTCGGATCGTGCCTTCCGCGCCCGGACCGGCCTCGGACACCGCGTGTGCCGGTAGCGCGGACCCGATGCCGCCGCCGTCGAAATCCGGGTGGACGTGGACGGTGAGGACCGTGCCGGGCGCCGTCTCGCCGAAGCCCGCGACCCGTCGGTCGGTTCGCGCGACGAACGGGCTCCGGAGCAGATCGGATCCCGGTACCCCCGCGGCGTGCGTCCGGTCAGCCACGCCTCGACGACGGCCGGCTCGTAGCGCGCGGCGCAGAGCGAGCGCACCGACCGGAGGTGCAGATCGTGGACGGCGGCGGCATCGGCCTCGACGGCCCGCTCGATGTGTACGACACTGGCGTTCACGGTGCAGCTCCCCTTCGTCCGACGATGTCCGACTCCATCCTCTTCGTGACCGGCGCGTCCGGAGCGGGCAAGACCGCGACGCTGCGCAGGCTCGCGGCCGCGGAGCCGTGGGCTCAACGATGCCATTTCTTCGATTCGATCGGCGTGCCCGAGCCATCCGAGAGGGTCGCCCGGGCCGGCGACGGCGAGACCTGGCGAACGTGGGCGACGAAGCGCTGGGTGGAGACGCTGCGCGCGAGCCCGGAGCCGATCGCGATACTCGAGGGCCAGACGCCGCCGTCGTGCATCCTCGACGCGGTGGGCCGATCGGCGGGAGTCCGGTACGCCATCGTGCTGCTGGACTGCTCCTGGGCTGTCCGCGAGCACCGACTCTCGGTCCTGCGCGAGCAGCCCGAGCTCGCCTCGGCGGACATGCTCACGTGGGCGAAGCACCTGAAGCGCGAGGCCGACGCCCTGTCGGTGCCGGTGATCGACACGACCGATCGGTCGATCGAAGCGACCGCCGACGCCGTGCTCGAGCACGCCTTTGTCTTGCTCGGGGACGACGGGTGAATCGGCCTCTTCGCTGGGAATGCCGGCCGCAGGTTCGCCGAGCAAGATCGCTCGGGGCGCGAGCGCCAGTACCATGCCGATGTCGAGCCACTGCTGCTGGCCGCGCGAGAGTGCCGATGCCGGGACGTCGCGCTGTCCGCTCATGCCGAGCATCCGCACCAGCGAGTCGGCGATCGTCGCCCCTTGTTCGCCATCGCGCGTTCGTGCGAACGCGGCGTGAAAGAGGTTCTCGCGGACGCTCGTCTCCCCGAACACCTGCGGCGTGGATCCAGTGAGCCGAGATCGTGCCGAAGTTGTAGTCCGGCGCCATGCTGTACATCTTCAGACCGTAGCGCTCGATCGCCCACTCGATCAGAACAGACAGCGGCTGCGAGGCGAACGAGCCAGTGATGAACGTCTGCCGATCGCAGGCACCGCCCTCGTACAGTGAAGAGTAGAAGTACGGCACGTTCGCACGCCGCACGATCGGGCGAAGCGCTTCGCGCGACGAGTTGGTCAACCCGGCGAACAGCGCATCGATCCGGTCACGAAGCAGTGCGGTATTGGTGTGCTGGGTGTACTTGCTCTGCTCGGACTGCGCATCGTAGTAGACGACCTCGATCGGCTCACCGAGCACTCAACCTGACTCGTTGATCTCAGCCACCGCGAGATCCAGCGCGTTCATCTGCTGAATGCCGTAGATATCCAGCGCGCCGGTCGGATCAAAGATCGCTCCGATCCTCGTTTCAGTTGGAGCGGGAGTGGCGAGCGCCGCATTGGCGACGAGCGCGATGGCGCAGCTGGTGGTTCGAATGCACATGGTCCTGGGTTCTCCCGGCGTTTGGTCAGCCAGGTACCGCAGAACAAGACAAGGCACCGCATCGTCAAATGCTCAAGGGCACCCGGCAGCGTTGCTCGAAGTTGTGGGAGATCGAGTGGCGCCCCGTTGCGCCACGATATCAAGAGTTGTATGCCGCAACTGATGAAGTCGAGTCATCGACCGCGCGGCAAGCGGTGCCGAGGCGATGGATGCCCCGAGCTCAGTCGGAATCGAGACACAGCCCGATCGCATAGGAAATGCGTTGGAGCACGCTGTCACGGCCGACGAGTGCGATCACCTCGTTCATCGCCGGCGAGGCCGCGCCACCGGTAATCGCGAGCCGCAAGGGCGGCCCGAGCGTGCTGAACCCTCCGCCCACCGCGTCGACCGTCTCCTCGAGGGCACCCTGCACCGACGCGGCGTTCCAGTCGTCGATCGTCGCGAGTCGCGCCACGGTCTTCTCGAGCACATCGGCCGTCGCCGGCACGAACCACTTCGCCGCTGCCTTTTCGTCGAACGTCACCGGCGCGCGGTAAAAGCACTCGGCAGACTTCGCCATCTCGAGCAGCGTCACGCATCGATCACGCAGCAGGTTCGCGACGGCGGCAAGGGTTGGCGAATCGGGGCCGGCGTCGATGCCGAGAGTCGTCAAGTGCGGGGCGAGCGCCGCGGCGAGCGCGGTGTTCGGCAGCCTTTGCAAGTATCGCTGATTCATCCAGTCGAGTTTCTTCGAGTCGAAGACCGATCCCGACGTGTTGATGGTGTCGAAATCGAAGAGCTCGATCATCCGCTCGAGCGTGAAGATCTCCTCGTCGCCGTGCGACCAGCCAAGCCGGACGAGGTAATTCAGCAACGCTTCGGGCAGGTACCCGTCTGCGGCATACTGCATGACACAGACCGCACCGTGGCGCTTTGACAGGCGCTTGCCGTCCTCACCGAGAATCATTGGCAGGTGCGCGTAGACCGGTCGCCGGGCACCGAGCGCCTCGGCGATGTTGATCTGGCGAGGCGTGTTGTTGACGTGGTCGTCACCGCGGATGACATGGGTGATGGCCATGTCCATGTCGTCGACGACCACCGAGAGGTTGTAGGTCGGCGTGCCGTCGGCGCGCTGGATGACCAGGTCGTCGAGCTCGGCGTTGTCGATGACGATTCTGCCCTTCGCCGCGTCGTCGATGACGACGCTGCCCTCGAGCGGGTTGCGAAAACGGATGACGGGATCGACGCCCGAGGGTGGCGTCTCCTCGCTGTCGCGCCAGGTGCCGTCGTAACGTGGTTTTCTGCCTTCGGTTCGTGCTCTCTCGCGCATGGCGTCGAGCTCGGTCGGCGTGGACCAGCATCGATAGGCGTTTCCTTCGTCGAGCAATCGCTGCACGATCTCGCGGTAGCGATCGAGGCGCTCTGTCTGGAAGTAGGGGCCTTCGTCATGCTCGAGGCCGAGCCACGCCATGCCATCGAGAATCGCCCGCACCGATTCGTCTGTCGAACGCTCGCGATCGGTATCCTCGACGCGCAGCACGAACTGCCCGCCATGGCGGCGCGCGTAGAGATAGCAGAACAGCGCCGTGCGGGCACCGCCGACATGCAGGTAGCCGGTTGGGCTCGGTGCGAAGCGGGTGCGAACTTCCATGGCATCAGGTGTCGATACGGGCACGGCGCTACACTCCCAGGCCACCCATGCAGAGGTACTTGATCTCCGTGTAGTCATCGAGCCCGTACTTCGAGCCTTCCCGCCCCTGCCCCGACTCCTTGACCCCACCGAACGGCGCGGCCGCGTTGCTGATGATGCCTTCGTTGATGCCTACGATCCCGAAGTCCAGTCCCTCGGCGACCCGCCAGACACGACCGACATCGCGCGAGTAGAAGTAGGCCGCCAGCCCGAACGGCGTGCCGTTGGCGATCTCCAGCGCCTCCTCCTCGGTCGAGAACTTCATCAGCGGTGCCACCGGCCCGAAGATCTCCTCGTTCATCACCCGCATGGCGGGCTCCACGCCGGTGAGCACGGTCGGCTCGACGAAGCCCTTTCCGTGAGCGGACTCGCCCGCACCGGCAAGGGCCTCGGCACCGTTCTGCAGGGCGTCGTCGATCAGCGCACGTACATCGCTCGCCGCCTCCTCGGTGATCAGCGGCCCGACGGTGACCCCCTCCTCCCGGCCATCCCCCGAGCGCAGCTTGCCGACCTCTTCCACCAGGCGCGTGGCGAACGCGTCGAACACGCCCGCCTGGACCAGGAAGCGATTGGCGCAGACGCAGGTCTGACCGGCGTTGCGGAACTTGCTCACCATCGCGCCCGCGACCGCTTGCTCGATGTCGGCGTCGTCGAAGACGATGAAGGGTGCATTGCCACCGAGCTCCATCGAGGTGCGCTTGACGGTATCGGCGCAGGCGCGGATCAGATGCTTGCCGACCGGCGTGGAGCCGGTGAAGGTCAGCTTCCTGACCTTCTCGCTGCTCGTCATCGCCTCGCCGATCTCGCGGGTCCTTCCCGATACCAGGTTGATTACCCCGGCGGGAATGCCGGCCTGTGCGGCCAGCACGAGCATCGCGTGCGCTGACATCGGCGTCAGGTTGGCCGGCTTGCACACCACCGTGCAGCCGGCCGCGAGCGCCGGGGCGATCTTGCGGGCGAGCATCGCGTTCGGAAAGTTCCACGGCGTGATGCAGGCGACCACGCCGACGGGCTGGCGAACGCAGACCAGCCGCCTGTCGGACGAGGGGGCCGGGATCACGTCGCCGTACACACGCTTCGCCTCCTCAGCGAACCACTCGATGTAGCTCGCGCCATAGGCGATTTCGCCTCGAGACTCGGCCAGCGGCTTGCCCTGCTCGGCCGTCATGATGCGAGCGAGATCTTCCTTGTTCTCCAGCATCAAATCGTGCCAGCGGCGCAGCAGCGCGCTCCGCTCGGGAGCCGGCACGTCGCGCCAGGAGGCCAGTGCCCTGTGCGCCGCCTCGATGGCCCGCTGCGTCTCCGCTGCGCCGCAGTTGGCTACCTCGGCGAGCACCTCCCCCGAGGCGGGATCGACGACCTGATAGGTGTCGCCGTCGTCCGCCGTGATCCATTCGCCGTCGACATGTGCGCGCTCGTTCCACAGGGCGGCGTTGTCGAGCGCGGGAGGGGAGAGTGTGGTCATGGCGGGTTTCCGTGAAACGAAGAAGGCGGTTGTTCAATTGCATCGCTCGAGAGGCCGGTCCACGGACCAACTCTGCAGCGGCGGGCACGAGCGGTTCGCCGTCTGTCAAGGCAGACGACAGTGAGAAGTCATCGAACGCTCAGAACGTCGGCGGTGTGCAGGCGCTGACGATGGTGCAGCGAGTCTTCCTGATGTTGCGAAAGCGATGAGGCTTGCGGCTGTCGAAGATGTAGCCGTCACCCTTGCGCAGAACCTCGACCTCGCCGTCGACGGTCAGCTCGATCTGGCCGGAAATCACCACGCCGGCCTCCTCGGCTTCGTGCGAGTACATCTCCACGCCGGTGTCCGCCCCCGGCTCGTAGGTCTCGAACAGCATCTGAAGCGCGTGAGTGTTCGATCGGCCGACGCGCCGGAACGAGATGCCGTCCGCGTCGCTTTCTCCGCTCAGCACCTTCAGGGGGTTGATCTCGGGCATTTCCGCGGCGCGGTAGACGAACTTGGCGGGATTGATCTCCGAGACGTCGAAGAACTCGGCGAAGCTCATCGGGATGGCGTCGAGGATGAGCTTCAGCGAGGCGATGGACGGGCTCGTCCGGTTCTTCTCGATCAGGGATATCAGGCTGTTGTTGACGCCCGCCATGGCGGCGAGCTTGCGCTGCGACAGTCCGTGTTCGGTGCGGATGTCCTGCAGGCGCTTGCCGACGTCGAGGTTCTTCATGCGGTCTCCGGGGCGGAACGCGTTACACGCTGTCGATGAATATATGCATCATGTTGTCGAATATAAACGACGGTGCTAAGGTGCGTCAAGCGCGGTGCACAGCGCTTTCCCGAAGCCACCCATCACTCGACACGGAAAAGCCATGTCTGACCCCAAGAATCTGAACTCCGGCGACCTCTCCCCGCCCTCACCACGTTCTGCCACGTCAGCAGGCGACGCACCCGATCCGGCCGGTAGCGTGAGCGAACGCTGGCTCGCACGCCGTCATGCCGCGGTGCCCCGTGGCGTTGTGACCGGCTCTCCTGTCTTCATCGATCACGCCGAGAACGCCGTGCTCCACGACGCCGACGGCCGCCGCCATATCGATTTCGGCTCGGGCATCGCGGTGACCAACACCGGTCACCGTCATCCGAAGGTGATGGCGGCCGCGGCGAAGCAGGCGGACCGCTTCGCCCACGCCGCCTTCCAGGTCATCGGCTACGATGTCTACATCGAGCTCGCCGAGCGCCTCAACGCGCTCGCCCCGATCGAGGACGCGAAGACGCTGTTCTTCACCACCGGTGCCGAGGCGACCGAGAATGCGGTCAAGATCGCGCGTGCCTACACGGGGCGCTCGGGCGTGATCACCTTCACCGGTGCCTTCCACGGGCGCACCCAGCTGACCATGTCCATGACGGGCAAGGCTCTGCCCTACCGCCCGCGCGGCACACCGATGACGCCCGGCATCTTCCACGTCCCCTTCCCCGTGCCGCACCACGGCATCGATGAGCAGGACAGCCTCCGGGCACTGCAGAACGTGTTCAAGGCCGACATGGCGCCTTCGGACATCGCCGCCATCGTCATCGAGCCCGTACAGGGCGAAGGCGGCTTCTATCAGGCACCCGTGAGCTTCATGCAGGCGTTGCGCATGCTGTGCGACGAGCACGGCATCTGTCTCGTGGCCGACGAGGTGCAGACGGGTTTCGCCCGTACCGGCAAGACCTTCGCGATCGAGCACTACGACATCGAGCCGGATCTGATCCCGGTGGCCAAGGCACTCGGCGGCGGTTTTCCCATATCGGGCGTGATCGGCAAGGCGGCGGTCATGGACGCGGTGGAGCCCGGTGGACTGGGCGGCACCTACGGCGGCAATCCCATCGCCTGTGCCGCGGCCCTCGCCGTGCTCGACGTCATCGAGGAAGAGCGCCTGTGCGAGCGTGCCGAGCGAATCGGACTACGCATGTTCGAGACGATCGAGGCGATCAAGTCCCGGAATTCTTCGCGACCGATCGGCAATGTCCGCCGCCTGGGCGCGATGGTCGCCTTCGAGCTCGTTACCGACCGCGGGAGCCACGAGCCCGATCCCGTCGCGACAAAGGCGGTGACGGGCCGGGCGGCGGAGATCGGTCTGATCCTGCTCTCCTGCGGCTACTGGGGGAACTCCATCCGCCTGATCCCGCCGCTGACGATTCCCGACGAGCAACTCGACGAGGGACTGACCCTGCTTACCGAAGCGCTTGCCGAACCCGGAGCGGAGCCTGCGGCGGCGGCGTAGCCCGCGGGCCCTTCCGGACGCTCGCCGATACGGGGCGGAGGGTGATGTCGACAGCACGCCCCCTGCCCCGCTCGCGACGCGGCAGGCACCCTTGTCAGAACGCGTGCCGAGCGGCAAGCGTCTCTCGGTCAGTAGCGGTCAGCAGCACGGAATCGGGTCGATGTCGGGAGCGAGATACGCCGTACGTGCCGCTGACGAGAACAGTGTCTCGCGGGAGTAGTGTGTGAGCATGATGCTCTGGTCGAGGACACGCGGGTCCGCCTGAACGAACGCATCGAACGAGTCCGCCGCGACGGCCAGTTCGATGAAGTGACGCACGGCGTCCATCCAGGCCATCGTCATCGTCTCGTGGTACTTACCGGGATCGACCGCGTTCCGTTCGAGGAAGGACTGTATCTGACTTCGCATTCTCGTGCGCGCGGCACTTCGCGAGCACGTCGTGAGGTAGGTGTAGGCGAGGCGCAGATGCTCGCGATGATGAAACGAGCCAGGGTCGACTTCACCGGCTTCGAAGCGTTCGACGAAGCGGAGATCTGCCTCTGACGGCTGAGCGAGCATCTCTTGCCCCCGGTCTTGAAGAGCGCCGAGAATGGCACGATCGCACCCGCCGATCAACGATTCCGGTGTGCGGAACTGTTCTTGGAGATCGACATCGATGGCGAAGCCGGCAGCGGTGGATCAGGGAGCGGCGGATCTCGATCACGAATCGATGACGCTCGACCGATGTTCATGTCGAGCGGACCCGACCGGCGGCACTTGCCGCCAGTCGGGATCTCCCCCGGTCGGGATCTCGCCGATCGCAACCGAGGCGCGCCCGCAGCGATCAGACCCGCGAAAGATACCGCCAGATCGAGGGAAGCACGGCGGCCGCCAGCGCGATCTTGAACACCGCACCGAGCATGAACGGCGTCACGCCCATCTCCATGATCGGCTTGTCCCAGCCGAGGATCGTACCGAGCCAGCCGGCACCGAGGGCGAAGATGATCGCCGTGCCGATGGTCATCGCCGCGAGCGTGCTCAGAAACTTCCGGTCCCAGCCGCGCTCGGCCAGCCAACCGACGACCACGGCCGAGACCAGGAAGCCCACGAGGTAGCCGCCGGTCGGCCCGACCATGTACGCCAGACCCACGCCGCGTTCCGGCGTACCGGCGAACACCGGCAGCCCGAGCGCGCCCTCGAGCAGATAGAGCAGGATGGTCGCGCCGCCGAGACGCCAACCGAAGGCCATGCCGATCGTCAGCACGGCGAACGTCTGCATGGTCATCGGCACGGGGTAGAACGGGATGTTCAGCTTGGCCGATATCCACAACACGACCGTGCCGGCGACGGCCAGCACGGTGTTGCGGAGCAGGGTGTTGTCGGACTCCCACAACGTGTGGGCAAGGAAGGGTGGGGTTGTCGTATGGGACACGAGGATGCTCCGTGATAATGAGTGTGGATCAGGTCAGCGCCTTGCGGACGCCGTCGAGGGCGCCAGCCCGGCTCTTGCGGGCCGCGAGCGCCTCTTGCATGTCGACCCGGACGAACCGTGTCGGGGTATGCGGCTGCAGCTGTCCGATCAAGTCCATGTCGGCGGAAATGACGGTACCGACCATGAAGTACCCGCCGCCCGAGACGGCGTCCCGGTGCAACACGATCGGCTCGCTTCCGGCCGGCACCTGGATCGAGCCGTAGGGATAGCAGCCGTCGACGATGTTGGAAGGATCGGAGCCCGCACCGAACGGCTGCTCGCGCTCCACGAAGGAGAGCTTCTCTCCGCCCTTGAAGCGATAGCCGATGCGATCCGCCTCGGGCGCGACCTTCCAGGTGTCGGCGAAGAACCGCTCCCCCGCCTCGGGCGTGATGCGATGCCAGTACAGACCGGGCAACACGCGTAGCTCCGCCGGACTGCCCGGCAGGCGGCGCAGCGAGGCATCGAGGTGCTTGCCCTCGGTGGCCTGCGCCGAGGCGGTTCCGAGCGGCAGCGTATCGCCGCCCTGCAGCGCACGCCCCTCGTGACCGCCCAGTGCCCCCAGGGTGTAGGTCGAGCGGCTTCCTAGCGCCAGCGGGACGTCGATGCCGCCGGAGACGGCGATGTAGCCTCGGGCTCCCGACTTCAGGAACTCGAACGAGAGCACCTGCCCGGCCTCTACCGCGAACGAGGTCCAGGTGGTCTGCGACACGCCGTCGACCTTCGGCGTCATCTCCGCACCGGTCACGGCGACCACGGAATCGCGAGCGAACGCGAGCTCAGGGCCCATGAACACCGCCTCGAGCAACGCCGCGCCCTCCTCGTTGCCCACCAGCAGGTTGGCGCAGCGCGCGGCGAAGCGATCCATGGCACCCGAGATCGGGATGCCGAGATGGTAGTAGCCCTTGCGGCCGAGGTCCTGGACCGTGGTGGCCAGTCCCGGCGACTTCACTTCAATCGACATCGAGAACCTCCGTCAGCTTCCTGTTGTAACCGTCGATGTCCGCCCGGAACTCGTCCAGCGAGAACGTCACGGGGTGAACCCGCGGCTCGAATCGTTCGGCTTCGACCTCGGCCAGGAGCTCTTCGTAGCGTGAGCGGTCGATCGGCTTGAACTTGACGATGTCACCGGGCTTGAAGAACACCATGAAGTCACGCAGGTGCGGAAGGGACTGGGAGGGGTCGTAGATCGGCATGGGCGTGATACCGAACATCTGATACCCACCGGCACCGCGCACCGAGTAGATGCAGGAGAAGCATCCGCCGTAGCCGACCGTTTGCTTGGGCGTGTCGGTGCGCGGGCGCACGTACTTCGGGACCTGGATCTGACGCTCGCGCTCGACCATCTGGTACATGAACGGAAGACCTGCCACGAACCCCACCATCGAGACGAACCAGGGGGAGGCCGAGTGCGCTGCGATGAACGCCGCCGCATCGTCGAAGCCGTTGATGCGGGCCGCGTACTCGATGTCGGTGGCGTTGGGATCCTGATGGCGTTCGCGAAAGCGCATCAGCGTCTCGTGCGTCCACGGATCCTCGTAGTACACCGGCACCTCGACGATCCGCGTGTCGATGCGGCGTTCGGCCTGCTCGGCGCGCTCCTCGAGCTCCTGAAGGCGTGCCAGCATGGCGTCGGGGGCGATGACATCCGGGTCGTACTTGACCTGGAAGGAGGCGTTCGCGGGGCATACCTCGGTGACTCCCTCGATCTTCGCCTCGCGGATGGCGTTGGTCATCGAGAGACTCTTGAAGAAGGCGTCGAGGGACATCTCCTCGTCGACCTCGACGAAGATGTGCTCGTCGCCCCCGGGGGAATAGCGGTTCTTCATCGTGATCTCTCCCTATTGCCACAGGTGGTCGGCGTTGTCTTCCAGCCACCCTTCCAGCCAGCGCGTGTCGACGGCGCCGGACCTGACGTCGGGTGCATCGGCCAGTGCCGCGAACAGAGACCTGGTGGTGGTCACGCCCTCGATCGACATCTCGCCGAGCGCGCGCTTCAGGCGCTCGATCGCGCGCTCGCGACTGCTGTCCCAGACGATCAGCTTGCCGAGGAGCGAGTCGTAGAACGGTGGAATGGAATAACCCGGATAGATCATGCCGTCGAAGCGCACACCCGGGCCGCCCGGCAGGCTCACGCCGGTGATGGTGCCGGGGAACGGCATGAAATCCTTGGCGGGATCCTCCGCATTGATGCGCACCTCGATCGCGTGTCCGCGCACTTGGATGTCCTTCTGTTCGAAGGCCAGCCGCTCGCCGCCCGCGATCAGGATCATCTCCCGAATCAGATCGATGCCGGTGATCAACTCGCTCACCGGGTGTTCGACCTGGATGCGCGTGTTCATCTCGATGAAGACGTACTCGCCGCTCTGATCGTCGTAGAGGAACTCGATCGTGCCGGCACCGCGGTACTGCACCGCCTCAGTCAGGCGGATGGCGGCGGCGCACAAATCCTCACGAACCTGTGCTGAGAGGGCCGTCGACGGCGCCTCCTCCCAGACCTTCTGACGGCGCCGCTGCAGCGAGCACTCCCGCTCGTAGAGGTGCACGGCGCGCTCGCCGTCACCGAGCACCTGCACCTCGACGTGGCGCGAACGGCCGATGAAGCGCTCGAGGTAGAGCCCGCCGTCGCCGAACGCGGCCAGCGCCTCGGCGCTCGCCTGCGGTGCCTCCCGGTCGAACTGCTCGATGTTCTCGACGACCCGGATGCCCCGCCCACCGCCGCCTGCGGCGGCCTTGATCATGACCGGGAAGCCGGTCTGGCGGGCGATCTCGCGCGCCTCTTCCATGTCGCCGATCCGGCCCGCGCTGCCCGGTACCGTCGGCACGCCGGCCTCCATCGCTGCCTGCCGCGCGGCGACCTTGTCGCCCATGCGCCGGATCGTGTCGCCGCTCGGCCCGACGAACACCATGCCGGCATCGACGACGGCGTCGACGAAGTCGGCGTTCTCCGAGAAGAATCCGTAGCCGGGGTGAATCGCATCGACCGAGTGCTCCTTCGCTGCGTGCAGGATCGCCTCGGTGTTCAGATAGGACTTGGCCGCCTGCGGTGGTCCGACCTCAACAGCCACGTCCGCCATCTTCACGGCGAGCGAGTCGGCGTCGGCCGTGCTGTGGACCTGGACGGTCTCGATACCGAGCTCGCGGGCCGCGCGAATGATGCGCACCGCGATCTCGCCCCGGTTGGCGATCAGTAGCTTCTTGATCATTCCTCGATCTCGATCAGGGCCTGACCGGCCATGACCGCGTCCTCGTTGTCGGTGAGGTAGCGGACCACGGTTCCCGCGACATCCGAGGCGATCGGGTGGAACGACTTCATGACCTCCACCAGCCCGATCACGTCGCCGACGGCGACCGTATCGCCCTCGCTCTTGTAGACCGGATCGTCGGGCGAGGGCCGCTGGTAGAAGACACCGGGCAGCGGTGAGACTATCTCTCTGGTCGCCATGTTCGCTTCATCCTCCGTTCGGGTTGTTCACTGAAGCGCCGGGCCGTTTGTCGATCCGGCTCCCCAGCGCGGCGTTGATCGTTCGGGCTACCTCGACCGCGTTCGGCGTGTCCGAATGAATGCAGATCGTGGCCGCCTTGACCGGGATGTCGGTGCCGGAGCGACTTCGCGTCAGCCCCTCCTCGACGGCCCGGACGCAGCGCTCGGCCGCGGCCTCGGCGTCGATCGCTTCGTGCTCGCGGGTGATGATCAGCCCGCCCTGGTCGTCGTATTCGAGGTCGGCGTAGTACTCGGGGCGGAATTCCATGCCCCGGGCCGAATAGATCTCCTCGTGCAGCGTTCCCGACAAGCCGAAGATCGGCACCTCGAAGCGTGCGGTGGCATCGGCGATCGCATGGGCCACGTGCTCGGTTCGCGCCGCCATGCCGTATAGGGCACCGTGCGGCTTGAGGTGACTGAGCGTGAGCCCCTCCGCCTGTATGAAGGCCTGCAGTGCACCGACCTGATAGGTGACGATGTTCGCCAGCTCCGCACGCTCGATCTTCATCTCGCGCCGCCCGAACCCGGGTAGGTCCGGCAGGCTGAAGTGAGCGCCCACCTTCACCCCGTGCTCGCGTGCCAGCGCCACAGTGGAACGCATGTGGTTCGGATCGGAGGCGTGGTAGCCGCAGGCCACGTTCGCCTCGGTGATGAAGGGCATGATGCCCGCGTCGTTACCCATGGCGTAGAGTCCGAACCCCTCGCCCATGTCGCAGTTGATGGCGACCGGCATCGTCTCTCCCTCTTGCGTTGTCATGTCGGATCAGCCCTGGAGACTCGCGCTCATGCGCAGCCGCATCTGATCGGCCACGACCGCGATGATCAGCAGCGCGCCGATGACCACGGTCTGCAGGTAGGACTCGATCCGCGCGAGGTTCATCCCGTTCTGCACCAGGCCGATGAACAGCGCCCCGAGCACCACGTTCTCCAGCCTGCCGACGCCCCCCCGCAGGCTCACGCCAGCGATCACGCAGGCGGCGATCGATTCGAGCGGCATCGCCGAGCCGATGTTCGCCTCACCCGAATCGAGGCGTGCGGTGAGCAGCATCCCCGAGATCGCGGCGATGCCGCCGCAGATCAGATAGGCGAGGAACAGCGTCAAGCGCGTGCTGATGCCCGAGAGACTGGCGGCCTTGACGTTGCCGCCCACGGCGTAGAAGTAGCGCCCGAGCCGCGTCCGGTTCACCAGCACGTAGGCGCCCGCGATCACCAGCAGCGCGACGAATATCGGGGCAGGTACACCGAACACGGTGCCGAAGCCGAACACGTTGCCGAACTCCTGCGGCATGCCGTACACCGGCGTGCCGCCGGTCATGTACAAGGCGACGCCGAAGCCGACCGAGGACATCCCGAGCGTCATCATGAACGGCGAGACCCCGAACACCGCGACGCCGAAGCCGTTGATCGCGCCGATGAAGAGCCCGGCCGCGATGCCGGCGATCACGCCGAGCGTGATGGCGAGCCAGACGGCATCGGGCATCATCGAGAACGCGGCGGCCATGGCGGTGGCGCCGACCACCGATGTCAGCGCAACGATGGTGCCGACCGACAGATCGAACCCCCCGGTCAGGAGAGCGAACATCTGCCCGACCGCTACCAGCATCAGATAGGAGGACTGTCGCACCACGTTCAGGAGGTTGCGACCGGAGAGGAAGTTGTCCGAGATGGCCGTGAACACGACGATCGCGATCAGCAGCAGGAACGGCAGCACGCCGAGCCGCACGAACACCACCTTGAGCTTGTGCGACAAGGTGGTGGTGGAACTCTGCGCGGCCGTGGCCGTGTCGAGAGCGGAACCCTGAGCCATTTACGCGACCTCCTGATCGAAGAAATTGCGGAGCACGTTCTCTTGCGTGATGTCTTTACCTGCGAGCTCGGCCTGGACACGGCCGCGGTGCATCACGTAGAGGCGGTTACTCAGATGAAGCACTTCCGGCAGGTCCGAGGAGATGATGATCACCGCCGCCCCGCTCTCGCAGAGCTCGGCGATGAACTTGTAGATCTCCACCCGCGTGCCCACGTCCACGCCGACCGTCGGCTCGTCGAACACGTACAGCTTCACCTCTCGGGTCAGGCACTTGGCCAGCATGACTTTCTGCTGGTTGCCACCCGAGAAGTGCCCCACCTGACGCTCGATGTTCAGCGGGTGCAGTTGCAGCTTGGTAGCGAGCGCCTGCGCGATGCGCCGCTCCGAACCGCGTCGCAGGAAGGCGCTTCGCCGGAAGTCGTCGAGATGAAGGGAGGAGAGCGAGATGTTCTCCCGACAGCTGCGGATCATCGCCAACCCCTCGGCGCGCCGATCGGGCGGGATGTAGAAGAAGCCGCGATCGAGCATCTCTCGGGTGGACTTTCCGGTCACCTCCTCACCATCGAAGCGGACTTGGCCCGACTCGATCTTCTCGAGCCCGAAGCACGCCCGGATGAGCCTCGACTTGCCGGCGCCGACCAGTCCGGCCAGCCCGACGATCTCGCCGCGGCGGGCAACGATATGTGCGTCTTGCACGCGACCGCCGACGATCGACAGCCCTTCGACGGCGAGCATCTCGGCACCCGGATCGAAGTCGATCTTCGGGAACACCTGATCGATCACCCGACCGGTCATCAGGTTGACCAGCTCCTCCTCGCCGGTGTTCTCCGCCGCGACCGTGTCGATGTACTTGCCGTCGCGCAGCACGGTAATGCGATCGGCGATGCGGCGGATCTCGGCCATGCGGTGGGTGATGTAGACCACGCCGACCCCGCGGGCCTTGACCTGCTCCACGAGCTCGAACAATCGATCGGTCTCCCGCTCGGTCAGCGAAGCGGTCGGTTCGTCGAGGATCAGCACCGAGAGCTCGGAGCGAAACGCCTTGGCGATCTCGACCATCTGCTGCTCGGCCCGGGAGAGATGGGCGACGATCTGGGTGGGGCGCA
>Ga0114952_1001369_pt1 | contig 20666 bp, 11 predicted proteins | sample SidtaG_2_FD_87303 | JGI IMG/M metagenome (GOLD analysis project Ga0114952, IMG submission 87303) | Marine algal microbial communities from Sidmouth, United Kingdom - Sidmouth_Asex2 metaG | ecosystem: Host-associated > Algae > Red algae > Unclassified | place: Sidmouth, United Kingdom | collected...
GCCATTAATTAAGGGCAATGAGAAAATCAAGGAACTAAAAACGGTCGCCGATCAAGAACAGATTACTACGCTTTATACCGAAACTGCGGTTGATTTTATAAAGAGGAATCTAAGGGAACCATTTTTTCTTTATTTGGCGCATTCGATGCCACACGTACCGTTGGCGGTATCCGATAAGTTCAAAGGTAAAAGCGCCCAAGGTTTGTACGGTGACGTAATTATGGAAATAGACTGGTCTGTCGGTCAGATTATGGAAAGCCTGGAAAAATACGGTCTAGCGGAAAATACCATGGTCATATTCGTTTCGGACAATGGGCCTTGGCTGAATTTTGGAGAGCACGCGGGTTCGGCCGGAGGCCTACGCGAAGGTAAGGGTACGAGTTTTGAAGGCGGGCAACGGGTGCCCTGTATTATGAAATGGCCTAAGGTCATTGCCGAAGGTGTTGTTTCCAATCAACTGGCGGCAACTATGGATATACTTCCTACAATAGCTAGCATTACTGGTTCGGTGTTACCAGAGAAGAAAATCGATGGTGTTGATTTATTTCCGCTGTTAAAGGGAGAAACTACAGAAAGCCCAAGGAAGTCACTTTATTATTACTATCAAAAAAATAGTTTGGAGGCGGTTCGGACTGAACGTTGGAAACTCGTCTTTCCCCACAGTTATCGTTCGTACAATCAAAAACCGGGGGAGAATGGCCTTCCCGGAACCTATGGGAAAGGAGAAACCGGTTTGGCTTTGTATGACTTACGTCGAGATCCCGGTGAACGTTACGATGTAAAGAACGAAAATCCGGCAGCTGTCGAAAGATTGAGCGCCATAGCGAAAGAGGCCCGAAACGATTTGGGCGATGATTTAACGAATTCACCCGGCAACAATAGACGTTCAGCGGGTAGTATAGAAAAATAAACATTATGCCATTACGAATTCCGAAACTAATCTCTCGTTCGAATATGTCAAGAAGGTTACTTTGCTACCTGGTAGTAGCATTGGTAACAGCTTGCGGAGATGAAAAGGTTAAAAAAGAACCTCGGACCAATATAATCGTTTTTATTGCCGATGACGTAAGCTGGAACGATTTGGGCTGTTATGGGAATACCTTTGTAGAAACTCCCAATATAGACAAACTTGCCGCGAACGGATTAAAATTCAACAATGCAATTCTAACGGCCAGTTCGTGCAGTCCGAGTCGTATTAGCATTATGACGGGCAGATACCCCCATAATACGGGTGCCGCTGAACTCCATACAGAACCGACGCTCGATTTTGCATCGATAGCCTCGAAACTAAAAGATAATGGATATTTTACGGGCCAAGCCGGAAAATGGCACATGGGAGAACTGTTAAAGAAAGGATTTCACACAATTTATCAAAAGCCGGAAGAAATCGGTGATGGTGGCGAAGACCGTTGGATTCCATCTATAAAGGAGCGAGATATGGACAAACCCTTTTTCTTTTGGTTTGCAGCCCTTGATGCACATAGGGTATGGGGCGAGAACAGTTTCTCAAAAACCCATGACCCGAAGAAAATTGATGTGCCTCCAACATTGATCGATAACGACAGTACGCGGGTAGACCTTGCAAGGTATTACGATGAAATCAAACGTTTTGATCACCATATCGGTCAAGTAGTAAGCGAACTTAAAGCTCAAGGGGTTTATGAGAATACGTTGATAATCGTAATGGCCGATAACGGAAGGCCTTTTCCAAGGGACAAAACGAGAATGTACGATTCGGGTATGAAGACCCCTTTTATCGCCCATTGGCCCAACAAAATTAAAAAAGGAGCAATAAGCAACAGTTTGATTAGTAGCGTTGATCTTGCACCGACTATTTTAGATGTATGTGAGGTCGACACACCGGAAAGTTTTCAAGGGCACAGTTTTAAAAAAGTATTTTCCGATTCGAAGGCAACGGTTCGTGAATATGCCTTTGCGGAACACAATTGGCACGACCACGAGGCCCTTGAAAGAATGGTCAGGGACGAAGATTTTATCTATATCTTGAATTCACTGCCAAAATTCCCGAATCAAGGTCCGGCAGACGCCCTAAATATTAGTTCTTTTAAATCCCTTTTGGCGGACAACGCAGCTAACGAATTGAGCCCTGCCCAAGCTGATGTTTTCTTGGCTCCCCGGCCCGAAGAAGAATTATATGAAGTTAAAAACGATGCGTTACAATTGAACAACCTTATCGAAGAAGATAGTTTCAATAACAAACGTTCTGAACTTAGTATGAAACTTATAAAATGGATGGACGAAACTGGCGATACCCAACCCGAATCCCTCACCAAAGATTGGTACACAAGGGATACGGGCACAAAAATCGAGGATAATTATGGTATTCGTGGCGAGATGCCCGGTAAAAGCCCAAAGGCCAAGTAAACCTAATCTAGGAAGGAAGTATGTATAAATGAAAGATATTCTTATTGAGGGTACACGAGGATTATAGGTGTACGGTGTATTCTGAAACACTGATATGAAAGTGCCTAAAAAGGCCGATGTGAGTTTTGTAGGCGAATACAACCCCACAAAATTCGAATTTAGAAAAGAAGACTATTGGATCGACAAGCAATTGGAGATTGAGAGTTTTGAGTGATTACAGTTTTCGAACCCGTGTTAATGAATGGTAGGTCTAGTGAACTAAAACTAACCTCAATTCATAAGAATAAAAATTGACCAAAAAAAAAGCCGTATTAAATTCTCTGTTGCCTCTGATCTAAGAAAGGCATAAGCTCTTTTCATTTGGGTTTTAACCGTATTTATTGATATGCCTTGGTTTTCAGCTATTTCTGCATAACTTTGCCCGTTGAGTATGGCCGAAATAAATATTTGCCTTCTGCTTTCTGGTAATTTATTGAGTAAAACTTGTATGCTGCTCCTCTCATTTGCTGAAGAAAGAGTATTAGTTTCTTCATAATCGGATTTGCCCAAACCTTGAAGTATAGACTCTTCTTTTCTCTTCTTTTCTAAAGATAGTAAACTCAAATTTTTTACGGCGCGAATAGCATACGACTTAAAGGAAGTTGTAATGGAAATCGATTTTTTTCGCTGCCAATATGAAATAAAAAAATCTTGAACTATATCTTTTGCGGCCTCTCCATCCTTTAAAATTCCGAAAGAAACCAAACACAACAAAGAATGATGCTCTTTAAAAAGGCGCTCTATTTCATCTGTATTATTTTTTCGAAGCAGGTGCATTTTACTCCTAGTTACAAGGTTAGATATAAGTCTATAAATTATACTTTTAGGGAATTTTCGTAAACAATTATAACAATTTTATTCCATTTAATGTTAGTATTTATCAAATTCTGAAAAAAAAGTATAATTTTTTGTCACCCTAATTTGCATTTCAGACAACTTATAATAAAGGGACCATAATTATGGCAGGTTTATTTATGTTAAAATCAATCTTGGAAGATATCAGGGATTCTGGCAAAATCAATCTTGAAGCGATTAAAGATTTGACCAAGGATGAAAAAGAAATAGTCCACAATCTATATGACGAGAATCTGATAGTGGAAACTTTGGTCCTTTTAAATGATTTGGATACTGATGAAGAGTGGGAGCGGTTCAAAAAGAAAATGGGGACATCAAAGAAGCAGGTCGTTCCGTTTTGGAAACCAATTTTAAAATATGCAGCAATTTTTATTGGTCTTTGTTCAATTGCTTATCTATTGCAAACAAAGAGGGAGGCTATTTTAGAGATACCAGTTTTAGAGGAATCTATCACCTTAAAGACGGGAGAAGACAATCTCAAGGTTATCCGTCAAGGAGAGAACAGACAGATTTTCACGGCCTCTGGGGAGGTTTCCGGGGAACAAAAAGGCAATAAAATACAGTATAGTCGCAACGCGAAAATAAATCGACTAATATTCAACGAGCTTGAAATTCCCTATGGTAAAATTTTTGATGTTGAATTGTCCGATGGCACCTTGGTACATCTAAACTCAGGAACTAAAATGAGGTATCCGGTAAAATTCCTAAAAGGCCAAAAAAGAGAAGTTTTTATAAGTGGAGAAGCTTATTTTAAAGTTGCCGGAGACAAGGAGCACCCTTTTGTGGTGAATGCAGGCGAGGTAGCCGTAGAGGTTTTGGGTACGGAATTCAACATTTCATCATATAAAGAAGATCAAGAAATCAAAACGGTCTTGGTAGAGGGTTCCGTAAGCCTATCCAATTCAGTAATTCCAAAGGATGGTGTAACGCTGAAACCGGGCCAGAAAGGAGCCTGGAACAAAATCGTTAAAGTTACTGAAATTCAGGAAGTGGATGTTTCTCTTTATACTGGCTGGATAAAAGGAGAAATGATTTTCAGGAATGCTACCTTCGAAGGTATGGTTAAAAAACTGGAACGCCGATATAACGTGTCGATTAAAAACAATAATCTACTTCTTGGAAATAAAATATTGAATGCACGTTTCAATGTAGATGTTGAGAGTATAGACGACGTTTTGAAATCCATAAGCGAAATCCATCCTTTTAACTACAGGGTAATCGACCAAAAGGTAATAATTGATTAAGCCTGCTTAAAAAAAATACTAAAAACTAGCGCCTATGATATAAATTGAAAAATCGGAAAATGGTCTCAAGCATTTCCCGATTTAAGAAACATGAATTAAATAATCCTATCTGAAACCATTTAATCATTTCAAAATTATGAAAAAACATCTTAAAAACGGATTGCTGTATCGGCAATTCCCTAAAATAGGTTTGAAAATGAAACTGACCACTTTTCTCCTTATAGTTTCTTTATTTCAAGTTCAAGCCAATTCATACTCGCAAAATACCAAACTAAGCGTAGACCTCGAGAACGAGAGTATCGAGAATGTATTTTACGCAATAGAAGAAATTTCCGAATTTCGATTCTTGTACGAAAGTGGTCAGATAGACCTTGACCGTAAAATATCCATCAAGGTAAATAAGAAGAAGATATCCGATATTCTGCCCATAATCTTTAGAGGAGCCGATGTCGATTATAAAATTCGCGGGCGTCAAATTATACTTACAAAGAAAGGGCTTGGTATTTCTATACCGAAGGCCGATACCCCTAATGGTTTTTCCAATAAAAATACTGCAGTACAGCAACAGTTGTCGGGTACCGTTACCGATACCGAGGGTATACCACTACCAGGGGCCAGTATTCTGGAAAAAGGTACGACCAATGGGACGCAGACTGACTTTGACGGCAACTTTTCACTGGGGGTTTCCGATGAAAATACCGTGTTAGAGATTTCCTATATAGGTTTCATCAAAAAAGAAGTTGCCCTAGATGGCCAAACAGAACTTACCGTTGTTTTACAGGAAGATACTGCAAAGCTTGAGGAGGTGATAGTTATCGGCTACGGAACGGCTACGAAAAGTGATTTGACCGGCTCTGTCTCGAGAGCTGATCTCGCAACCGCAACGGAAACCTCGAATGTATCGATTGTACAAGCACTACAAGGATCCATAGCCGGTCTAAACGTGGGTGCAGTGACAAATGCTGGTCAAAACCCTTCTTTGTCCGTAAGAGGGCAGAGTACCTTATCAAGTGATGGTGGTGATAATGCCCCATTGATAGTGCTCGACGGAATCATATACAGGGGTAGCCTAATCGACATCAACCCCGATGATATTGCGTCTATTGACATTCTCAAAGATGTGAGTTCCGCAGCGATTTATGGATCACAGGCCTCGAACGGGGTGATTGTGGTAACCAGTAAAACCGGTAGCGCAATTTCGGGCAAACCTACTTTTAGTTATTCTACCAGTTATACTGTTCAAACTCCTTCCAATAGGTTTGAACCTATGAATGCCGCAGAATACGAACAATTTTATCCCGATATTTTTTGGGATAGGGGCGGTAGATTGGCACCTGATTTTTTACAGGTAGGCCCAAGCTATGTTTGGCAAAATAACTTTAAGACCAATGAAATAGCTGAAGGGTTTGCGGCAGGGCTAGATACCCCTTGGAACGAGCTGCTAACAGGTGATGGAAGCGTACAAACACACAATTTGAGCGTTAGCGGAAAAAGTGATGCGGCCAGTTATTTTATATCAGGTGGGTTCACCGACCAAGAAGCGTATATCAAGAACGATACATATAAAAGGTACAATTTCAGGGTCAATCTTGATGCCAAAATAACCGATTGGTTGAATATAGGTACCCAGACCTTTTTTACGGTCAGTGATTATTCGGGTCAATCCGCAAATTATGACCCTACCCCCAGAGATGGTGGTGCAGGCCAACATGCTTATTATTACCTGCAACCATGGGCGCCTATACGGGATGGGGAAGGAGAGTTGATCCCTAACCCAGAGGGTAGTTGGTTGAACCCGTTTCTTGCACTTGAAGTACAAGATTCCGATGTTCGCTTAAACTTGTCAAGTGTTTTATACGCCAATATTAACCTTCCTATAGATGGCCTTAGTTATAGGGCAAATTATGCAAATAATTATAGAACTAGAGATTGGGCAAATTTCGATTCTTCCGCTGCTAGTTTTCAAGGTGCAGCCTTTAAAGAGCATTCGTCAACTTGGGATTGGACCTTCGATAATATTCTAACTTATAGAAAAACAATTGCCGAAAATCATAATATCAATGCTACTTTGGTATATGGGGTTGAAAAAAGAGCCTTTAATAGTACGTTGGCGACTGCTAGAAATTTTGCGGTCGATATTTTAGGATACAACAGTCTTGAAGCCGGGGACCCTACCTTGAACGGAGCCTTTTCTGGCAAGGAAGAGGAATCAAGCCTTTACCAGATGGGTAGGCTATTGTATAATTATAAAAATAAATATTTCTTTACCGGTACCGTTAGAAGGGATGGTTTTTCCGGTTTCGGGATCAATGATAAGACAGCGATATTTCCCTCTGCCGCTGTTGGCTGGATTATTACGCAAGAACCTTTTGCCGATAGTTCGAGCTGGTTGAATTATTTAAAGCTCAGAGCCTCTTATGGGCAATCGGGTAGACGTGGTCTTGGTCGGTATGATACCCAGTCCCAAGTTACTGCAGAGCCAAGTGTCGTATTTGGCGATGGCGGGCCGACTTTTTTAGGACTGGAAACCATAAGTTTGGCCAATCCGGCGTTGGGCTGGGAAACAACTACGGGCACGAACTACGCCATCGACTTTGGGCTGTTTAACAGCCGGGTGAGCGGAACAATGGAATATTACTCCAATAAAACAGAAAATATCCTTTTCGCCATTGCCCTGCCCGAGATTACGGGGTTTGAAGAAATCAATTCGAATATTGCCCAGGTATCGAACTATGGAATAGAGGCAACCTTGTCAAGCACAATTGTTGACAAGGGGCCTTGGAGATGGGATGCTTCTTTCAATTTCAGTAAGGTGAGAAACAAAGTTGAATCGATATTAGGGGCCGATAATGACAATGATGGCGTTGAAGATGATTTGATCGGTAACGGCCTTTTCATTGGCGAACCCCAGAACGTTTTGTACGATTATGAAATAACGGGTATGTGGCAGTTGGCCGATGAAGCGAACGGATCCATTTGGGAAGGATTTTTGCCCGGTACATACAAGCTCAATGATTTAAACGGTGACGGTATGATTTCGTCACTGGCCGATCGGAAAATTCTTGGGTATAGCGATCCTTCGTACCGTTTTGGTATATCGAACACAATTTCTTACAAAAACCTGAGTATGTCCGTTTTCGTAAACTCCATTCAGGGGGGCAAAGAATATTACTGGGGTGATGATGCTCCTCATAGTACCGGGAATTGGAACAAGGCCGATCAGCTATCATATAGTAATATTCCCAAAGGTGGATGGGACTATTGGATGCCGGAAAACCCGAATGCGAGATACCGTAGATTAGACAACGCCGGCCAATTCGAAGCAAAACCGTATAGTCAAAGAAGCTTTGTCCGTCTGCAAGATGTATCCCTTGCCTATACTTTCTCCAATGAGTTGACCCAAAAATTCGGCCTGAGTAATCTCAAACTGTTCCTTAGTGGTAAAAACGTAGCTACCTGGACCGATTGGAACGGAAGCGACCCTGAGACAGGAGTTGGGTTTAGACCCGATAATCCCTTGTTGAGAAGTTATACCATGGGTTTAAATGTTAAATTTTAAGAAAAAACTATGAAAAATATAAAACTGATTATAAGTGCGGTTTTTTTGACCTTGTTCAGTATATCATGTAATGAAGAAGATTTCTTGAATGAAGAGCCTTTTGACTTTTATTCACCTGAAAATTCCTTTACGACGCCAGAACAGATAGATCTGGCAATAGTACGATTGTACAAAGATTCACAGAGCGTGTTCGTGGGCGGCGTTGTAAACACTTTTGCACTTTTTTACACGACCGATGTGGGGTACGATGCCATAGATCCGACGCATCAATTAAATTCTTGGGCAGATAAAATAACCCCGGAGACCCCTGAAGTAAAATGGTATTGGGTCAATCTCTACAAAATGGTAGCCAATGCCAATGTGGTACTTTCGAGAATTGATGGGGTAGCGTATGCTTCGGAGGCCGAGCGTAATGTCAAAATAGCCGAGACGAAGTTTTTTAGGGCACTCGCCTATAGAACTTTGGGTATTATGTATGGAGGCGTACCACTGGCGCTGGAAGAACTATCCGCGCCAAAAAGGGATTATGTAAGGGCTTCCCAAGCTGACGTATTTGCTCAGGTTATCAGTGACCTAGAAGATGGAGCCACCAATTTGCCGGAGGCCGATGCGGTCGAGCAAGACGGTCGAGTATCAAAAGGTGCTGCAAACCACCTTTTGGCAGAGATGTACATCATTACGCAAGAGTATGATAAGGCCATTGCCGCCGCTACAGCGGTAATAGATAATCCGAATTATGCTTTGATGACCGAACGCTTTGGGTCAAGGGTTTCGGAACCCGGTGATGTATATTGGGATCTTTTTAGAAGAAATAATGTGAACAGAGGCACCGAGAATAAAGAAGCCATTTGGGTCGCTCAGTATGAACACCTTGCTCCGGGTGGGGGTGATCCCGATAATTTTGCCCGTTTTTTGGCACCCTTGTATTGGCAATTAAAGGATGATGACGGGGTAAATATATTCTTCAGTCATTCAAGTCAGAACGGTGGCCGAGGTATTGGTTGGTGGGCCGCTTCAGATTATATGTTAAACCAGGTTTGGGAAGGTTCCAACAACGATATGCGAAATTCCGATTTTAATATCATTCGTGACGTGCTGGTTGATAATCCTGAATCCAAATTTTTTGGACAGCTCATGGTTGCCAGTGGCTCAATTGATAATTTTCCAGACCCATATAAAAGGTGGTGGAGTGCACTTTTCGCAAAAAGTTTACCGATAGGTAATTTCCCGGCCGATGTTATTGCCGATCCTGCAACAGGTGAGACTAATAATGGAGCTTCTAGTACGTTCAACGATAGATATATGATGCGGCTTGCAGAGACCTATTTGTTAAGGGCCGAAGCCTATATCTTAAAAGGAGATCAAGCGAGTGCGGCAACTGATATTAATGCCGTGAGGTCAAGAGCAAATGCGGATCCTGTGCTGGCGGCAGAAGTAGATATTGATTATTTATTGGACGAAAGGGCTAGAGAACTTTTTACAGAAGAGTTCAGGCTCCTTACCCTTATGAGAATGAATAAAATTGTTGAAAGGGTTCGACTGCATAACCCAATGCACAATGGAACTTATGAATCGTTTAATATAAACGAAACTCAAAATCTATGGCCTATCCCCAACACCGAAATCGAAAGGAATACAGAAGCTACATTGGAGCAAAACCCGGGCTACTAAGAACCACCGTCTTCATTTAGATTTGGTGTTTTAATAAACATTTTGGAGCCATTGTACCTATGAACAAGGCGTTAAACCTGAAAAGTTGAGTTGTTAGTTGAGTTAGTTTGGAAAATGGGACTTGGTATGTCTATATCGGTCTCATTTTCTTTTAAGTGAAATTATCTTGCTTAAAATCGTAGTATGCTATTGGCAACAACTAAAAATGTAAGATGTATGAAGCTATACAAAGCCCTATTTCTATTATGGTTTTTAACGACTTTTGAGAACGTTGGCGCAGTGCAAGTTCAACAGCCCGATTTGACGGATTACAACGTTATTTGGACCGAGCAAAGTAAAAACAGTGCCGAATCAATGCCTGTAGGCGGCGGTGATATCGGATGCAACGTCTGGGTCGAGAACGGTGAACTTTTGGTGTATGTTCAGAGAAGTGGGAGTCTAGCAGAGACCAATGAATATCTAAAGCTAGGCCGTATTCGATTAAAATTGAGTCCAAATCCTTTTTCTGAAGAAGAATCTGATAGTAAATTCACTCAACAATTAAAACTCCATGATGGATACATTGAAATCCACGGTAAAAACCAACAAACAGGAACGCCCATAGCCGCCAAAATAAATATTTGGGTCGAAGTTGATGAACCTATTGTTCATATCGAGGTGGAAGCCAATAAAAAAATTAAGGTCGATGCCGCTTATGAAAACTGGCGAATGGATGATGAATTAATTACGGACGATGAGCGAAGGCATTCTACCTTTACGCTCCACGCATACCCAGGTGAAGTGAAGCTTAGTAAAGATGTCGTAGAACAGAACCGGCAAGGTATTGTCTTTTATCATCGTAATCCAGATCAAAAACTGCTTCCTGATTTGCTGCTCTCTCAGCAAGGCCTGGAAGAATATAAGGAAGAAATAACGGACGACCTCAAAGGCCGAACTTTTGGAGGCATGCTTTTAGGTGATGGCTTTATTCCATCTAAAACGACTGAAGGTGCGTATGCCGGAAAATCCTTTAAGGCTTGGCATATCATTTCACAAACGGAAAGGAAAGGTCATCATATTAAAATGATTACCCACATTGCCCAAAGTAAATCTCAAGAAGAATGGCAAAAAGGTTTAGATAAGATAATAGAAAAAAATAATATAAAAAACACGGAACAGGTTCGTAACGCGACTAAAGCGTGGTGGCATAAGTTCTGGTCTAGAAGTTACATTTTAATCAATCCAGAAACTCCTGATGAAGATGACAAGGCTTGGGTCATGGCCCGTAATTATCAATTGTTCCGATACCAATTGGGTTGCAATGCCTATGGTGAATACCCTACAAAATTCAATGGTGGTAATTTCACCTTTGATGCTGGATTTGTTGAAGAACAGAGAGATTACGGTCCTGATTTTCGGGCATGGGGCGGCGGCGTTTTTACCGCACAAAACCAACGATTGTTACATTGGCCAATGTTGAAATCGGGCGATTTTGATGCCATATTGCCCCATTTCGAATTGTACCGTAAGGCATTACCGGGAGCTTCGGCAAGGGTAAAAGAGAGTTTTGGTCACGAGGGCGCTGTCTATAGTGAGTATATTGGAGTGCCCGGATTAGCCTCGGGCGCAGGTTACGGCTGGTCCGAGGGTGTGCGTAAACGAGGAGCTGAAGTCACATTTGGCGATGAACGAGCAGACGGGGCGAAAGGGTATGATGACATCGTCGAAAAAGGGGTGATGGCCAATGGGTTTATTGGCTACCATTGGGAGTCGCAAATTGAACAGGCCTATATGATTTTGGAATATCATCGTTTTACAGGTGCCGATATTTCGAGTTATATGTCTTTTATAGAGCAATCACTTATATTTTTTGATGAACATTACCGAGCGAGACAGAAAATGCGAAACGGTGAGGAATGGGATGAAAACGGAAAGCTCGTAATTTTTCCTTCTACTTCTTGTGAATCGTATCGTGGAGCTAAAAACCCCGCTGATGTAATATCTGGTCTTAAAGCGTGTTTGAAAAGCATGCTTTTGCTAGAGGATAAATATTTATCTCCGAACAGAAAAAAATACTACAGTCAATTGCTAGGCCGAATTCCAGATTATGCATTCGATGAAGCTGATGGTCTCCCTATAATTAAACCAGCAGACAGCTGGCTTCGTGAATCAAATCAAGAACTCCCTCAATTTTACCCACTTTTCCCTTTCAATCAATTTAAACTAGGTGATGAAAAAATCGAATCTTTTAAAAATTCGTATGAATTGGCTCCTGCATTCCGAAAAGGAACCATTGTAAGTTGGCATCAAGATGGGATTTTTCTAGCCCGTATGGGAATGACTGAAGCAGCAGCGAACTATAACACCAAAAAATTAATGAATTCCGGACGCAGGTATCCAACTTTTTGGGGCCCGGGGCATGATTGGGTGCCTGATCACAATTGGGGAGGCTCAGGAATGATAGGGCTACAAGAAATGTTAATACAAACCATTGAAGATAAAATAGTGTTGTTCCCTGCCTGGCCAAAAGAATGGGACGTGAATTTCAAACTGCATGCTCCTAAAAATACTAATGTTGAAGGCATATTTAAAAATGGAGAATTGGTTGAACTGGATGTATTTCCCAAAAGTAGAAGAAAAGATATCCGTCTACTTAATTTTGAATTAAAAGAATAAAACTAACCTAGTATTATGAAAAACACATTCCGGATTGTATTCTTCCTGATGCTAACGACCACCAGTTTCGGCCAAACGAATACCAATATTTTTCAATATACCGAACCGGAGACGTTATGGACGAAAGTCTTGCCTATACCATTATTCATGAAAAAAATATCAATATCGTTAATAGCAATCTTAGCAATGATTTTGATAGGTTGTACGGATAATAAAAAATCGGAAGAACCCGTTACAACTCCAAATATTGTTATCATCTATGCCGATGACATGGGCTATGGTGATTTGGCTTATCAAAATCCAAATTCCAAAATACCTACACCCAACCTAGATAAGCTTGCGGCTAGCGCTATGCGATTTACAAATGCCCATAGTTCTTCGGGAATATGTTCTCCAAGTCGGTATGCATTGCTTACCGGAACCTATCATTGGAGACGACAACACAATATCGTGAACTCTTTTGGGGAGCCTTTTTTTAAAGATTCAGATGTGACATTACCGGATATTTTAAAAGAAAAAGGGTACAAAACCGCTTGTATCGGAAAATGGCATCTTGGCTGGAAATGGGATTTTATCAACGAACCCTCTGGCGAGTATTTAAAAAGGGGCAAACCAACAAAATTTTATACCGCAAAAGATTTGGATTGGGATAGGCCAGTTTCAGGCGGACCTTTAGACCGAGGGTTTGATTATTATTTTGGGGATGGCACTATAAATTTCCCTCCCTATGCCTGGGTCGAAAATGATAAATTCATACAACCTCCAACGGATAATTTAGAATCGAATATTTACCCGGGGTTTAAAGTAAAGGAAGGAAGTTGGGAATTTAGACCTGGCCCCATGGTAAAAAATTGGAATCCTTATGAGGTATTACCGACCATAAGCAAAAAAACAGTGCAGTGGATTGGCGAACAAAATAGTAACACCCCATTTTTTCTATACTTTGCATTGCCTTCCCCGCATGCACCGATTATTCCAAATGACGAATTTGACGGTACTTCCGATGCCGGGCCGTACGGTGATTTTATGGTACAGACGGATCATGTTATCGGTCGGGTTTTAGAAGCCTTGAAACAAAATGGTTTGGAAGAGAATACAATTGTCATTTTCAGTTCGGACAACGGCCCCGAAAAATATGCTTTTCAACGGGGAGAAAATTACGGGCATTTCAGTATGGGAGATTTCAGGGGGCTTAAACGAGATGTTTGGGAAGGAGGGCACCACGTACCCATGCTCATAAAATGGCCTAACCGCATTAAAGGTGGTTCGGAATCAAATGCATTGGTTTCCCAAATCGACATTATGGCCACGCTAGCACATATCGTTGATTACGATTTACTTCGACATGAAGCACAGGACAGTCATAACCTGCTGCCAATTTTAAAAGGGGAAAACATTGAAAGCCCGGTAAGAAAAGAAATGGTACATAATACATATGAAAATAAATGGGGTCTCAGACAGGGAGACTGGCTCTATATAAACAGTAGTTCAGGGGAACACTCCCCGATGCCCGAATCTTTTAAGAAACTCAGGAATTATAAAGATTTCAAATCCGAAGGCTTGCTTTTTAACATGAAAAATGACCCCGAACAGCGCATCAATCTTTTTGCTGAATATCCCGAAATTGTTAAAGAACTCAACAGCGAGCTCAATAAACTTCGCACATTACATAACGACCCCTTGTTGAAAAAGGATACAACGAAACCAGGATTGTAAAAACTAATCCCTTGCATATAAGTGGGAAAATCATTTAAATACCTCAGGCATTCCCGACGAATTGAGAGGCTAGAAGTGTTTTCCATTAGTTATACGTGAAGACGTATGCGTATCGAACCATCAACAAAAATTATAATAAGTAAATGCATATCATGAATAAAGCAGTTGGAATTTTAGTTTATTTTCTCTTGGCAACCAACCTATTTGCACAAACCCCAAACATTCTGCATTACGATAGGCCCGCCGAAGTATGGACGGAAGCCTTGCCCATTGGCAATGGCTATATGGGCGGCATGGTCTTTGGCGACCCCTTTAAAGAACATATTCAACTCAACGAATCGACACTCTATAGCGGTGACCCCAATCGCAACTATGAAAATTTCAATATTCGCGAGGATTATGATGAAATTACGGCACTGTTCGAAGAGGGTAAATATGCCGAAGGTCAAAAAATGGTTCAAGAAAAATGGTTGGGCCGGCCACAAGATCTTTACCAACCAATGAGTGACCTATGGGTCGAAATGGATCATGTTGGGCAGGTTTCCGATTACAAAAGAGTTTTGAATATTTCCAATTCCATCCATAAAGTATCGTATACTATTGGTAAAACAGATTACGAAAGAGAGGTTTTGGCCAGTCACCCCGACCATGTCGTTGCCATAAAATTTTCTGCCAATGGTCCGGAAAAAATGAACGGGGCGATATCTTTTTCGACGATACATGAACCGACCATGGAGATAGGTGGTACAAACAATACGCTTTATCTAAATGCACAGGTACCGGGCTTTGCTTTAAGAAGAACCTTGGAGCATGTAGAGAACTATGGCGATGAACATAAATATCCTGAAATCTACAATCGTGATCGAAGCAGAAAACCCATAGCCAAGCAAATACTGTATCACGATGAGGTCGATGGCCTTGGTATGTATTTTCAATCGCGATTAAAGGTAAATCATGTCGGTGGCGAAGTGAAATATGTTGATGAAAAGTTAATATTTTCAAATGTTGACGAAATGACCATAACACTTACTGCAGCCACAAGCTTTACTTCTTTTGATGAAAGCCCAATAAACAAAGATTTGCCCGAGCAACGCGCTGTTTCACAGCTAGAGCGTTTACAGAATTCGGACTATGAATCCATAAAAGCACGCCATGTAGCAGATTATACCTCGTTGTTCGATCGTGTCGATCTACAGATAAACAAGGCAGGAAAAAAATCGAGTTCACCCACTGATGAGCGCATACGACAGTATAAAGAAGGTGGCGACGAGAATCTCGTTGCCCTATTTTTTCAGTACGGACGTTATTTGATGATATCGGGTTCCAGACCTGGGGGGCAGCCATTGAATCTACAAGGCATTTGGAACGATGAATTGATACCGCCTTGGGCAAGTGGTTATACCATGAACATCAATTTTGAAATGAACTACTGGCCAGCGGAGGTGACCAATCTATCCGAATGCCACGAGCCGTTCTTTAAAGCTGTGAAAGAACTGTCGGCGAATGGTGCTAAGACCGCTAGATCTATGTATGGTAGTCCGGGGTGGCTGGCCAACCACAACATGTCCGTTTGGCGTAATTCGGGGCCCGTCGATTCCTGTGCCTGTTCCTTTTGGCCTATGGCCGGGGGTTGGTTGACCAGCCATTTTTGGGAACATTACCTTTTTACGGGCAACGAGCAATTTCTACTCGAAGAAGTTTATCCTTTGCTTAAAGGTGCCGTACTTTTTTATAACGACTGGCTGGTGCCGAACAAAGACGGGTATTTGGTAACGCCCGTCGGCCATTCCCCAGAGCAGAGTTTTATATACGGAAATGGAGAAAGTTCCACCATGAGTCCAGGACCAACGATGGACATGGCCCTGATAAAGGAAAGTTTCGACCGATACCTACTGGCCCTTGATATCTTGGAAATTGAAGATACCACGTTAAAAAAGGAAGTTGTCGAAAAACAAAGTCGGTTATTGCCTTACCAAATCGGAAAATATGGCCAACTACAGGAATGGCAGTTTGATTTTGAGGATGAAGATAAACAGCATCGACATATTTCACATTTGTACCCATTTCATCCGGGAAATCAGATTACCCCAACGAAAAGCCCAGAATTGAGCAGTGCGGTGAAACAAGCTTTGATTAGAAGGGGAGATCAGGCTACGGGCTGGTCAATGGGCTGGAAGGTCAATATGTGGGCAAGGTTATACGATGGAGACAAGTCTTTAAAGATAATGTCAAAACTTATCAACCTAGTCAAAGAAAACGACCCCAAGTTCAAGGGCTCAGGTAGTTACCCGAATATGTTCGATGCGCATCCGCCCTTTCAAATCGATGGGAATTTCGGTGCCACGGCTGGTATTGCAGAAATGCTGTTGCAGTCGCATGACGGCTTCGTACATATATTACCTGCCTTACCTAGTAAGTGGAAACAAGGCAGTATTTCTGGTCTGAAGGCAAGGGGTGATTTTGAAGTGGATATAGCTTGGACGGGCGGTGAACTTAAAAAAGCAAAAATAAAAGCTAACAAAGACGGCATTCTTCCGATTCGAAGTGGCGTTCCGTTACAAGTCGAAGGAGGGGTAGTAAGAGAAAGTCAAAGTATAAATGAATTATTAAGCGCGATGGATTCGGAACCTTTTTTGAATCATGGGGCAAAAGAGTTGACCCAACTTGAATTTCCGGTCTTTTACGAATATTCAATCGTGACTGAACCGGGTGACGTAATTACGCTGACTAAAAAATAATGATTTTACGGCAGTACTCCGAGCAAGAGGTAAAGAATAGACCCAACTAAGGAGTGTGCAAGCAAGGCCAAAAATAAAGAACGACTATAATTTTCAGTATATTTCCAAAACAAAATAAGAATAGTATAAGCTCATGAAAATGAACCCTTCTAAATTTAGCCTGCTTGCCATTTGTTTATTGTTGTTGTTCGGCTGTAAAGACAATAATAAAGAGATTGAACAAGTAGAAAAAAAACCAAATATCGTTTTCATCCTCGTCGATGATCTCGGCCTTCACGACTTAAGTGTTACGGGCAGTGCCTATTACGAAACCCCGAACGTCGACCAGATTGCCACAGAGGGTATGGTTTTTACCCAAGGCTATGCGGCAAGTCGTGTATGTAGTCCCTCAAGGGCTAGTATTATGACCGGTAAATTTACCGCCAGACATGGTATAACCGATTGGATCGGTGCGGCATCGGGAACGGCTTGGCGAAAGCATAACAGACAGGACAAATTACTGCCGGCCGAGTACGTTCACGGCTTACCAAAAAATGATGTTTCTATCGCCGAAGCTATGAAAGCAGCTGGGTATAAAACTTTTTTTTCGGGGAAATGGCATTTGGGCAAAGAAGGTTCATATCCCAAAGACCATGGATTTGAGATCAATAAAGGAGGTTGGGATAAAGGTAGCCCAATGGGCGGTTATTTTTCACCTTGGGACAATCCGAAATTACCTAATACAGTTGACGGAGAGAACCTTTCGATGCGTCTGGCCAACGAAACGGCAGATTTTATAAAGCAACAAAAAGATTCCACATTTTTTGCGTTTCTCTCCTTTTATGCGGTACACGGCCCGATTCAGACAACAAACGAAAAATGGAAAAAGTATAGGAACAAGGCAGATGCTCAAGGTATTGTAGAAAAGGGATATAAGATGGAACGTGTCTTACCCATCCGACAGGTTCAAGACAACCCCATTTATGCCGGTCTAGTCGAAAGTATGGACGATGCCGTTGGGGTCGTTCTAAAAGCTTTGAAAGATTCAGGATTGGAAGAAAATACGATAGTCGTATTTACTTCCGACAACGGTGGTGTTGCCTCTGGTGATGCATTCTCCACTTCGAACCTTCCCCTACGAGGTGGAAAAGGATACCAATGGGAAGGTGGCATCAGGGAGCCTTATTTTATAAAAGTACCTTGGTTGAAGAAGGGTGGTTCACAAAGCAATTTTCCGGTTACCGGAACGGATTTCTATCCCACCCTTTTAGATTTGGCGGATGTTGATCTCTTGACCGAACAGCATATCGATGGTGTCAGCCTAAAACCTATCTTGGAAGGCAAGGAAATGAAAATTGAAAGGCCCCTTTATTGGCACTATCCGCATTATGGAAATCAAGGGGGTAATCCATCTTCCATTATTCGTGAGGGCAATTGGAAGCTTATCCACTATTGGGAAGACGATAGTGAAGAGCTTTACGACTTAACCTCAGATGGTGGTGAACAATCGGACGTTTTGGATGCAAACCCTGAAATCGCTAAAAATCTAAGTAAAAAACTGTTGGATTGGCTTAGCGAAGTCGGTGCCAATATGCCGTCGTCAGATCCGGAATACAATGAGAAACTAGCCGAACAAAGATATAATAGTATGGTCAATGAAAAATGGCCCGAGTTGGAAGCCCAGCGAATGGAATTTCTATCCGAAGATTTTCAACCCAACGAAGATTGGTGGGGGAGTAGGGTGACAAAAGATTAGACAGACTCATTTTTATGGCTATATAGAGATCAGTAAATAAGAACTTAGGACGAAACAAACAAAGTGGACATTTAATGGGTCCTCCCCTTTTTCCAAGGGAGGTGGCGATAGCCGGAGGGGTACCCTTTAGAGGTTCAAATCTCGTAGAATACTGCAAAAATGCGAATAGCGGGTGGAAATTATTAATTCAAGAAATGTAGATAACTACTGACCTCTACATTTATTTAAATCAGAATAATAGGAAAAAGTGTTGAAATATGGTAATTTAAACATTCGCTAAAGTCAATCCGAATGTCTCCATCCATCCTCGCTTTATTGGCTTTTGCCCCTATTCTCTTGGCGACCGTTCTTCTTATTGGTTTCAGGGTTCCTGCAAAAAAGGCAATGCCCTTGGCATTTATAGCTACGGCAATAATAGCCTATTTGGTTTGGGACAATTCATTAATACATATTCTCGCCTCAGGTATTCAAGGGCTGTTCATCACCTTTGATATCCTCTATATTATCTTCGGGGCCATCGTTCTTTTGAACCTTTTAAAATATTCAACGGCGATTCATACCATTCGCGAAGGTTTTGTCAACATTACCGAAGACCGCAGAATACAGGTCGTGATTATCGCATGGCTGTTCGGTTCGTTTATCGAGGGAGCTGCCGGTTTTGGCACTCCTGCAGCCATAGTGGCCCCTTTGTTGGTGGGACTTGGGTTTCCGGCATTTTGCGCCGTAATGCTGGGCATGATGGTGCAAAGTACGGCGGTAACCTTTGGCGCCGTTGGCACTCCCATATTGGTCGGAGTGAGCGGCGGCATACAAAGCCCCGAATTTACAGCTGAACTCTCGAATTCTGGGATGCAGTTCTCCGATTATATTCAATTGGTAACTTCTCAAGTGGTCATATTACATGCTATCGCAGGGGTACTCATACCTACCCTTATGGTCTGTATGATGACTCGTTTTTTTGGGCGGAACAAATCATGGAAAGAAGGGTTGCAAGTAGTACCTTTTACACTCTTTGGCGGACTAGCCTTTATCGTTCCCTATGTGCTTACCGGTACATATTTAGGTCCGGAATTTCCTTCGTTATTGGGTGCCCTTGTCGGAATTCCAATAGTGGTCTATGCCGCTAAGCGTGGATTTTTAATGCCCAAAAAGGTGTGGACCTTTGATGAAGAAAAAAACTGGCCAAAGACTTGGCTAGGTACTTTAAATGTGAAATTGGACAAACGAGATACGCAGAAAAAAATATCCTTGACAAAAGCGTGGTTGCCCTATGTATTATTGGCCGTTTTTTTAGTATTGTCGAGACTGGGGCAATTGCCCATCAAAAAGTGGTTGACCAGCATCAAAATCGATTGGAACGATATTCTCGGCACTTCCATTTCTGCATCAAGTAGCCCGCTATATTTGCCGGGCACCATTTTGTTATTGGTAGGGCTGATTACCATTGTAATGCACAAGATGAAAGGAAAGGATGTAAAAATGGCATTTTCAGAAAGTGCCAAAATGCTTGTGGGCGCTGGGTTTGTGCTTGTATTTACAATCCCCATGGTTCGTATTTATATCAATTCGGGTATTGATCCGTCCGATTTGCCAAGTATGCCGATAGCCATGGCGGAGTGGGTCGCAGGAAGCGTAGGTGACATATATCCGCTCTTCGCTCCCGCTATTGGGGCGCTCGGAGCCTTTATTGCCGGTAGTAATACGATAAGCAACCTTATGTTTACGCTCTTCCAGTTCGGGGTCGCAACAAAATTGGCGATGCCCTCATTTATGGTTATAGCACTTCAGGCCGTCGGTGCCGCGGCGGGAAATATGATAGCTATCCACAATGTTGTGGCAGCTTGTGCCACCGTGGGTTTTCTTGGGAAAGAGGGAATGGTATTACGAAAGACCATTATCCCGACCCTATATTATTTGGTGATCGTAGGTATTTTGGGACTGATTCTCACTTCATGAATTAATTATTGAATGGAAGATTTTTACAATAGATTAAATAGGGACATTAAGGGCGATGTTTTGGTCGATGCGTATTCCTTGGGCATGTATGCAACGGATGCCAGTATTTATCA
>Ga0114952_1001373_pt1 | contig 20650 bp, 17 predicted proteins | sample SidtaG_2_FD_87303 | JGI IMG/M metagenome (GOLD analysis project Ga0114952, IMG submission 87303) | Marine algal microbial communities from Sidmouth, United Kingdom - Sidmouth_Asex2 metaG | ecosystem: Host-associated > Algae > Red algae > Unclassified | place: Sidmouth, United Kingdom | collected...
GATCCCGCGCCGCCACACAGATCAGCCGCCGCAACGCCGATTCCATCGGCACCAGCCGCGCCAATATCTGCCGCCACACGACCCGCGTCACCCGGTCCCCGGACCCGAGAATGGCAAGAACCCCCGCGAACAGCCCGATCAGCCGCCCCCGGTTCGCTTCCACCATCTCGTCCCAGTTCCAGTGGCGCACATCGTCTCCGGTCAGTTGAACATAATAGGAACAAATGACCGGAGTTTTCGCAAGATGTCAACACCGCGCGCTCGTCGATGCGGAAACTTTCGCTCGACATGCCTGCGCTGGAAGAGGCCCTGCAAGTCCGGGTAGACGTCCGCACTCCGATGGATTTGCCACCCCATATCCGCGCGAAGGTTCTGGACACGGCAATACCGATATGAGCCGAACCGACGCATGACGGCTGAACCCGGACAGAAGCGTTACCGTCTCGACACCGCCCCTAAACCCCACCCCCCAATGCCCTTGCCACCAGATTCTGAAAGTGATGCGCCGCGTGTTCGCTGATCTCCGAGCGTTCCGCATCCACCATGAACCGCCCCTGATGATACCCGCGTGAGTGCAGCCCGCGCTGGACGTCCTCCACGAGGTCCACGTCTTCCGGCCCCAGCACGTCGCGGAAATAGGTCAGCGCCTTGTCCTCGGTCTCCGTCAGGGCCTCCCCCGGCGCATGGTACGCAAACACCTGATGCGTCACCTCGGGGGCGGTGGGCAGGAACGAGAACGTCGCGATCCCCGCCGTGCCGGGAAACTTCACGAAGGCCAGCGTGGGCCACAGGTACAGCGTCGAGAAAGTCCGGTCCTCGGCCTCCGCATCATACCCATAGGCCGTATTCTCGGGCCGCGTTCCGCCCCACTGGATCGACCATTGGTCATGGGTCTCGACCTCGTAGGTCGGCATCTCCACCAGATCGACGAAGGCCTTATGCGCCGTCGAGCAATGGTAGCATTCCAGCAGGTTGTCCCCGACATTCTTCCAGTTGCCCGCGATGTCGAACACCACGTCACCCCCGGTCTTCAGCGTCTCCGCCTCCGGGCACAGCCCCAGCAACCGCTCCTCCGCCCCGGCATAGACCTCCGCCATCGGGCGCGCATCCGGGTCGAGATTGACGAACACGAACCCCGCGAACCGATCCACCCGGATTTCCGGGATCGAGAATTCCGCCTTGTCGAACCCGGCCACCTGCGCGCAGTTCGGGGCCGCGATCAGCGCCCCGTCATGGTCATAGCTCCACGCATGATAGGGACAGACCAACAGCTTCCGCGCTTTGCCCTTCCCGCGCAGCAGCGAATGTCCCCGGTGCTGGCACACGTTATGGAACGCCTTGATCTCCCCGCCTTCCGTATGGATCACGTAGAGCCGCTGATCCGCGATCTCCGCCGTCACGTAATCCCCCGGCTCGGCCAGTTCCGAGCCATGCCCGACATAGATCCACGATTTCAGGAATATCGCCCCGGTCTCGGCGCGCAGGGTTTCGGGATCGACATACATCCTGGCGGGCAGGGTGTAGGATTTCCCCGCATCGGCATCGAACCGGCCCAGCATATCGTCCATCGTATCCTCCGTCAGGCCCCGGCGGGCCGCATATCCGTTTCCATGAAGTCGCGCACGATCCGCTCGAAATCCTCGTCCCGGTCCAGCCCCAGCTTGTCCGCGACGTCCGTCTCCAACCGGCTCGACCAGCCCTGCACGATCTTCTCGATCACCGGATCGATCTCGTGATCCACGAGACCCAGCACGTTCTCGCCCCCGACCGCCTTCAGCGCATCGAGCATCGCCTGCACCGTGATCGTCATCCCCGGCAGCGAGAAATTCCGCATCCCGCCCAGATCATCCCCATCGATCTCCGCCACCTTCACCAGATTCTCCACCGTCACGCGGGGCGAGGCCAGCCAGACCTCCTGATCGGTCGCCACCGGGCACATCGCCGGTTCGCCCTGAAGCGGCTCGCGGATGATCGAGGAAAAGAACGAGGACGCCGCCGCATTGGGCTTGCCGGGCCGCACGACCACGGTCGGCAGGCGCACCCCCCGCCCGTCGATGAATCCCCGGCGGCTGTAATCGTTCAGCAGCAATTCGCCGATGGCCTTCTGGGTGCCATAGCTCGTCTGCGGCGTCGTCGCCGTCCAGTCCCGAATGGGCTGCGGCACGTCCGTACTGAACGACGCCACGCTGGAGGCATAGACCAGAACGGGCGTATGCACCCGCCCCCGCAGGGCCTCCAGTATATTGAACGTCCCGAAGAAGTTCGTGCGCATCCCGGCCACGAAATCCGCTTCCGCCTGCGCGCTCACGACCGCCGCCAGATGATAGATCACGTCCCAGTCTTCTTCGAGGATCGCATCCACCGCCTCGCGGTCGGCAATGTCGAGCGCATGGGCCGTCACCGCAAAATCCGCCTCGATGGCCGAGGGCGCACCGATATCCGCCAGCGCCAGATGCGTGATGTCCTCGCCGCGCAGCGTCTTGCGCTCGATCAGCCGCAAGGCCAGCTTCTGCCCGACGAATCCACCGCCTCCGATAATCAATACCCGCAAAATTCCGTTCCCATCCTCGAGGTCGCCCTGATGACGTTCTGCCCCGGAACGGTCGGCACATGCAATGGAGCTGCGTGATCGAGGCTACGAAGCCCCGATCCCGCTACAGCCCCCGCAGGACCGTCTTCACGGTTTCCAACGCTATCGCGGCGCGCTGGGTACGCTGGGCGGCTTCGACGCAGATGTTCGGCTGGTGGATGCCCCGCGCGCATTCCACGGCGCGCAGTGCATCGGCCCGCTCCGCATGGACGCGCCGCTTGAAGCGGTTGAACCCATTCGTCTTCTGCGACGCTTTCAGGCTGTCATCCACCTGCGCGCAGGTCACGCCCTCGCCGCGCAGCGCCTCGCCCAGTTCTCTGGCCCCGGTCGAGCTTTGGCACAGCTTCCAGATCACGTCGGTATGGACGACCGGGAACAGGCGGATGATCGCCCGGTATTGCTCCTCGATGCCGTCATAGACGCGGGCCGCCGCTTCGGGTGCCCAGAATTCGTAGCTGGCGAGGAAGGTATGCGGCTCGACCGATTGCCCCGGATACGGCTCGGGCTGGAAGCCCGGCGGCAGGGGCGGCAATTCGAGGCTGCGCCGCCGGAATGCGAACACCACGTCGCCGCTGCCGTCCTGGGGCGTCCAGGTGATCCCGAGGCCCAGATCCTTCGGCGTGATCCGCGCGCTGCCCTGTTTGCCGCGAAAGATCAGGTCCGACACGACCGAGCCGCCCTGCCGCCTGCCATCGATCGCCTGTCCACTGCCGTCGGCGGCGGAGATGCGCCCCGTCGCCCCGTTGCCGCCGTCCTGAAGCTGGATCGTCAGACCCTGTGCCTCGTCCAGCCCGTAATAGACCCCGCCCAGCCGCTCCTGTGCCGCAGCGGCGAGGGTGAGCATCAGGACCATGGCCCCGGCTCCGGTGAGAATTCGAAAGAGCGACCGCCAGTAGCCCGCGAACCGTGTCATGCAACCTGTCTCCGTATGCGCCGGGATGCCCTTGTGGTACAGGGTCATCCGGATTTCAAGCGTTCCGCAGGTCTGCCCCATGCGGTATGAGTGGAGCGGACGATTTTCTTGTGGCGATACTGTGGTGCGGAAGGTGGACGGGTCATGGACTGGGACAAGCTGCGGATATTCCACGCCGTCGCCGAACAGGGCAGCATCACCCATGCAGGCGAAATGCTCCATCTCAGCCAGTCGGCGGTCAGCCGCCAGATCCACGCGCTCGAACAGACGGTGGGCGCGCCCTTGTTCCACCGCCATCCCCGTGGCCTGCTGCTGACCTCCGAAGGCGAGATCCTCTTCGAGACGACGGCCCAGATCACCCGACGTCTCAACGCCGCCACCGGCGAGATACGCGGCGTCAAGGAAGGGGTCTATGGCGGCCTGCGCGTCACCTGCTCTGTCGATTTCGGATTGCTCTGGCTCATCCCGCGCTTGCCGAAGCTGCTGGCCCAGCATCCCGGCCTCGCCGTCGATCTCAACATGACCGAACAGGTGCTCGACCTGCCCATGCGTGCAGCCGATGTGGCGATCCGCCAGCGCAAGCCCCGGCAGGCCGACGTGATCGCGAGGCCGCTCTGGTCCGCCCCCGTCGGTCTCTATGCCACGCAGAGCTATCTGGATCGGACAGGCACGCCGCAGGACCGTGCCGATCTGAAACAACACGTTCTCATCCGGTACAGTGCGCAGGCGCCCCAGCCGGTCGAGGATCTCGACTGGCTCTTCATCGAGCGGGCGGGAGAAGTGGTCCTGCGCGCCCGGATCGTGGTGAACTCGCAGATGGGTATCGTCGAATCCGTGCGCCACGACGCCGGAATCGGCATCCTTCCGAACTACCTCGCTTCGGAATGCGATTTCGTGCGTGTCCTGCCGCAGATCGAAGGGCCGTCTATCCCGATCTATTTCGTCTATGCCTCCGAAATGCGCCAGTCCAAGCGGGTTTCGGTGCTGAAGTCCTTCATAGAGAGCGAGCTCGACTATAGTAAATAGCCCTAATAGTTAACGGGTTATTCATAGTTAATATTAACCATCGCTTAAATTATGTATTTCGTAAGACCCAATATTGTATTGAATACATCATTATTCGTATTCAAAACTCTCCTATAGGTTTCTTGTGTCGGCAGAAGTTGGCCTGTGCCTTGCACACTGCCAAATCCACAGACTGCCACGACTAAACACTCTGACTGACCAACTATTGAAGAGGCGACCATGTTCGATTGGAAAATCACGACGTCGCGTGCTGCGCTCGGGGTCGCCGTTACGGCGGCATCGCTTGCTACCACGCTCAATGCAACCGCAGCGCCCATCTCGTCGCAGGACGACGAGGCGCTCTTCAAGCTGCGTTACGCCGCCAAGGCGGCAACGGGCCTGAAGACGCCCCGCAACCCTCTCGACACGGCCATGATCCCGCTGACCGATGCCTCGGCCACGAACGAGTACACGCTCGAACAGGTCGATCTCGGCAGCCAGTACGGCACCACGGCCATCACCGGTTCCGTCGGTCCTGCCGTCGATGCGCCCCAGATCGGGCTGGACCCGATGGTCCGCGCGACCGTTTCGCAGCCCTCCGCCTCGTCCTACGGCGTGGTCGAGACCGTTCCGATCGACGACGGCTACGGCATGAACGACGCCGATCTCGGCATGGTCGACCTTAACGCCGGCTATGGCACCACGCAGTACCAGCCTGCCGAAATCGGCGGCCAGTATGTCGTCGAGGATGGCATGGTCGCGGAATCCGGTTCCCACTCGGATCTCGGCTACGGCGTTTCGACCACCGAAAGCTATGCCTACGGTGCTCCGAACCAGAACGTGACGGTTGGCGATACCTACATCTCCAACGAAACCTTCGTCGCGGAAGCCTACAATCCCGGTGCGCTGACCGTCGGCAGCCCGATCGTCGGCGATTGCAACTATACCGACACGATCGTGGATACCGTGCCGATCGAGCCCTATCTCGGCCCGATCGAGATCTTCGAGCCGCAGCAGATCGTCGAGACGATCGTTCAGCAGCCGCAGATCATCGAGCGTGAGACCGTCGTTCAGACGGCACCTCAGACCGTCGTCTGCCCGAACGTCCCGGCCGCGCAGCCGTCGAATACCTACGTCAACATCACTCCGGCCCCCCAGGCGACAGCGCCCGTCTTCGCAGCGGCTCCCCAGCAGACGCAGATCGCTCCGGCGGCTCCCGCGTTCTTCGGGTTCAGCGGCTTCGGCGGCTTCGGCGGCGGGTCGTCCTCCAGCCAGACGGTCATCGTCGAGCAGGCGGCAGCCGGTGATACGTTCGTCGACAACACCGTCGTGGACAATCGTATCTTCGATGAGCGGGTCTTCAACGAAGATAACCGCGTGACGAACAACGATAACCGCATCTTCGACGAGCGCACGTTCAACGAAGATAACCGGACCTTCAACGAAGACAACCGGACGACGAACAACGACAACCGGACCTTCAACGAAGACAACCGCACGACTAAGAATGTCGATCGGCGCGTCACGAACAATGACAACCGCACGACGAACAACGACAACCGCGTCACGAACAACATCGACAAGAGCCGCACGAAAACGATCACCAACAACAACGGTGGTGGCACGAACGGTAACGTGAACGTCGACGTGAACGTCAATGGCAGCACCAGCACCAGCTCGTCCTCCTCGTCTTCGGGTGGCCAGGCAAGCAGCTCTTCGAGCAGCAGCAGCTCGTCGTCTTCGGGTGGCAACAACAACGGTTCGTCCTCGTCCACCTCGGGCGGTAACGCATCGTCGAGCACCTCGTCGTCCTCGTCCAGCTCCTCGGGCGGTAACAACGGCTCGTCGTCCTCCTCGTCGGGTGCGTCCAGCTCCTCGTCGGGCGGTAACAACGGCTCGTCGTCCTCCTCGTCGGGTGCATCGAGCAGCAGCTCCTCGGGTGGCATGACCTCCAGCGGCATGACCTCTTCGGGCATGACGTCGAGCGGGATGACCTCCAGCGGCATGACGTCCTCGACGTCGAGCAGCAGCGGCGGCACCGGCTCCAGCAGCGGCGCCGGCCAGGTTCCCGAACCTGCTCCGCTCCTCCTGATCGCCCTCGCCGGTCTTGCAGGCTTCTTCCGCCGCAAGAAGAGCTAAGCGGTCTCACCGACCCCGAAACGAGAACGGCCCCGCATCGCGCGGGGCCGTTTTTCGTTATGCAGCGACAGGCCGAGCCATACGCGCCTTAACCTTTCGTTAAGATAAGACGTACACGGCTTATCCCATGAAGCCGTTCGCCCTGGTCCTCGTCTTGACGATCGTGTCTGCTCCGCCTGCATCGGCGCTTGAGCTTGAGGGGATGCCTCATGTCACCGACGGTGATACGCTCAAGATCGGTGATCTGACGATCCGCCTGCACGGCATCGACGCTTTTGAGAATGGTCAGGATTGTGAGCGGCGCTCACGCAGCTACAATTGTGGCGCGGCGGCAAAGACTGCCCTTTCGGAACTGGCTCGCGATGGTCTGCGATGCATCGGGGACGACCTCGACGATTACGGACGTCTGATCGCCGTCTGTCATGCGGGCAGCCGGGAGATCAACGCGGCCCTTGTCGAGAGCGGCCACGCCCTCGCTTTCCGCCGCTATTCTCTCGATTACGTCACCGAGGAGAAACAGGCACAGAAAAAACGTGCCGGGGCGTGGGCGGGTAATTTCACACCGCCTTGGGAGTTCCGAAACGCGCGGTGGAACGTGGCCGGGCAAAGCGCCCCTGACCCCGCCTGCCCGATAAAGGGCAATATCAGCCGCAAGGGTGCGCGAATCTACCATGCGCCTTGGTCGCGATCCTACAAGCGGACGAAGATTTCGCCCGAAAAGGGCGAGCGTTGGTTCTGCGATGAGGCGGAGGCCAAGGCCGCCGGATGGCGACCACCCCGACGGTAACGGTTTCTCACCCCCCCGCCAACACCCTCACCGCCTCGGCCACATCGATCGTCCCGTCATAGATCGCCCGCCCCGAGATCGCCCCCTCCAGCGCCACTCCGCAATCGCGCAACGCCCGCAGGTCATCGAGCGATGACACCCCTCCCGACGCGATCACCGGCGTCGAGATCGCCCCGGCGAGCGCAGCGGTGGCCGTCACGTTCGGTCCCTCCATCGCCCCGTCCTGATCGATATCGGTGAAGATGATCGCGGCCACCCCGGCATCTTCGAATCGTTTCGCAAGCTCCAGAGCGGTCAGTTCGGTCGTCTCCGCCCATCCCTCGACCGCCACCTTGCCGCCCCGCGCGTCGATCCCGACGGCGATGCGCCCCGGATGCCGCCGCGCCGAATCCCGCACGAAATCGGGATTCCGGGCCGCAACGGTCCCGAGGACCACCCGTGCGATGCCGCGTTCCAGCCACAGGTCGACGGTCTTCGCATCGCGGACCCCACCGCCGAGTTGGACGGGTATGGAAATTCCCTCTACGATGCACCCCACGATACCGTCATTGACCGGCGCTCCGCTGAACGCCCCGTTGAGATCGACCAGATGCAGCCAACCGGCCCCCGCCTTTTCGAACGCTTGCGCCTGTGCGACGGGATCGTCGTTATAGACGGTCGCGTCTTCCATCCGTCCGCGCAGCAGGCGCACGCAGGCCCCGTCTTTCAGATCGATGGCGGGGTAGAATGTCATCATCGGCTTCGGTTCCCTCGATGGGCGGCATGAGGCGCTCGGCGGCGCGCGTCGCGGTCTTCGGCGCGCTATGCGTCTTTATCGCGCTGCTGGCAAGTCCGGGACGCGGCATCGAGCCGAACATGTGGCATGTCGTTCCCGTGTCGATGGACGAGGTCATCCCCAAGGCCAAGCCCGACCGCAATGCCGATCCGGCCTTGCCCGAGGGCGTCTCCATCGAGCGTCAATGCGCGGCTTCCACGATGTTCTCGCGGCTGGTCGATCCCGACGGTACGCGCGTCTTCTATGCCCGGTATTCCAGGACCGCTTTCGACGAGATGGTCGCCGAAGGGTGCACCCGCATCCAGCAGGGCTGCAACACCTGCATGGTCACGTATACCGGCTGTACCGATGACGAACGCGCCGCCTGCACCGATGCCGACTGCCTCGCACGGGTCTGCAAGCGGCGGACGCTCTGCACGTCGAAGGGCTGTTCGGCCTATGCCGACGAGGCCCCACCCTGCCGCGCGCGTTTCGCGAAGCAGGCCTGTCTGGAAAGCGCGTTCGAGCCTCTCGACAGGACGGCCCTGCCGCGCGAATAATCTTCTCCTGCAATAGGGGAGAGATCGCATGGATATGGGACTGGACGGCGCAAGGGTCGTCATCACGGCAGGGGCCGCAGGCATCGGGCGAGAGATCGCGCGCGCTTTCCGGGAGGAGGGCGCATCGGTCGCCGTCTGCGATATCGACACGCGGGCAATCGCGGCCATCGACGACGACGGCATCCGCGCCTCGCCCTGCGATGTCGGCGACCGCGCCGCCCTGCGCGACTTCATCACCACGTCGGCGGAGGCGATGGGCGGCATCGACTGCCTCGTCAACAATGCCGGAACCGCAGGCCCGACCGCCAAAGTCGAGGATATCGATCCTTCCGACTGGGACCAATGCGTCGATATCTGCCTTACCGCCCAGTTCATCGGCGTACAGGCGGCCTTGCCCTACCTGCGCCGGAGCGAGAACGCCTCCATCACCAACCTGTCTTCCGCAGCCGGTCGCCTCGGCTTTGCCATGCGCACGCCCTACGCGGCGGCGAAATGGGGTGTGATCGGCTTCACCAAATCCCTCTCCGTCGAGTTGGGACCGGAAGGCATCCGCGCCAATGCCATCCTCCCCGGCCTCGTCGCCGGAGACCGCATCCGCCGCGTCATCGAGGCCAAGGCCCAGCGGCAGGGCAGGGCGTTTGCCGAAGCCGAGGCCGACGCGCTGGCCCTGACCGGAATGCGCTCCTACGTCACCCAGCGCCAGATCGCCGACCAGATCGTCTTCCTCGCCAGCGAACGGGGCCGCACGATCTCGGGACAGGCGGTGTCGGTCTGTGCCGATACACAGGCGTTGCTGTGATTTGCACCCCACCCTCGGTCCCTCCCCGTGAAGAACGGGGAGGGAGGCGATATCTTCGCCGCCAGTATGATGGGACTCCCTCCCCGTTTACGGGGAGGGGAGGGGTGGGGCGCGCCCGAAGGGCGCGAGCGATATCGATCACCCTAACCGATGCAAACCACATGCAGCGAACCCATACGACGCGCAGAGCCGAACCATGACCCCCGACCTCTCCTTCGAGCAGGCCGCGTCCGGCATCGTCTGCGGCGTGGACGAAGTCGGACGCGGCCCATGGGCGGGGCCGCTGGTCGCCGCCGCCGTGGTTCTCGACCGCACCGATATCCCCGAAGGCATCCGCGATTCCAAGACGCTCACCGAAAGGCGCCGCACCGCCATCGCCGCGCTCCTGCACGAGACAGCCGCCTGCGGCATCGGCATGGTCGAAGCCTCTGAACTCGACCGCATCGGCCTCACCGCCGCCAACGATCTCGCCATGGCCCGCGCCATCGCCGCCTTGCCCGTGAAACCCGACTTCGCCCTGACCGACGGCAAGCGCGCGCCCGCAGGAATGCCCTGTCCCGCGCGCCCCGTCGTCAAGGGCGACGGCAAATCCCTCAGCATCGCCGCCGCCTCCATCGTGGCCAAGGTCCATCGCGACGCTCTGATGACCGCGTTGGCTCTCCGGCACCCCGGATATGCGTGGGAAACCAACAAGGGATACGGCACCCGCGCCCATGCCGAGGGGTTGGCAAAGCTGGGGATAACCTGTGAACATCGCCGCTGCTTCAGGCCGGTAAGGGAACTCATATCTGAAGAAAATAGTATAGATCACTGAAAAGTATCATTTTTCCTTGACCCGTGAATCCGTTCCGTTCATCTTCACAATGAAGATCAGCCGAATGGGATAAGTCATGGCCGCCAAAGCAAAAAACAAAACGACCGTGAAGTCCTCGGTTTCTCTGCCCCTCGATACCGTACTCGTCGAGGACTGCATCGCCGCGATGAACCGCCTGCCGGAGAAATCCGTCGATCTCGTCTTCGCCGACCCGCCCTACAACCTGCAACTGAACGGTGAGCTGAAGCGCCCCAACGAAAGCGTCGTGGATGGCGTGACCGAGAAATGGGACCAGTTCGGCGGGTTCTCCGCCTATGACCGCTTCACGAATGCATGGCTGAAGGCGGCCCGGCGCGTCCTCAAGGATGACGGCGCGCTCTGGGTCATCGGCAGCTATCACAATATCTTCCGCGTCGGTGCGCTGCTTCAGGATCTCGACTACTGGATCCTCAACGACATCATCTGGCGCAAGACCAATCCCATGCCGAATTTCCGGGGCAAACGCTTCACCAATGCCCATGAGACGCTGATCTGGTGCGCCAAATCCCCCGATGCGCGCTACACCTTCAACTACGAGGCCATGAAGGCCCTGAACGAAGACCTTCAGATGCGCTCCGACTGGGTTCTGCCCATCTGCACCGGCCATGAACGCATCAAGGATGCCGAGGGCCGCAAGGCCCATCCGACCCAGAAACCCGAGGCTTTGCTGCACCGCCTGCTGCTCGCGACCACCAGGCCCGGCGACGTGGTCCTCGACCCCTTCTTCGGCGTGGGCAGCACCGGCGCGGTCGCCAAGCGTCTCGGTCGCCGCTACATCGGCATCGAGCGCGAGGAGGGCTATGCCGAAGTGGCCCGCGCCCGTCTGGCCTCCATCGCCCCTTACGAACCCCGCGCCCGCACGGTGACGCAGCCCCGCCGCTCCGCCCCGCGCGTTCCCTTCGGTACCCTCGTCGAGCGCCGCATGGTCGAGCCGGGCACCACGCTCTTCTGCCCCAAACGTCACCACAGCGCGATGGTCCGTGCCGACGGTACGCTGGAGGTCGGCAAGGACGAAGGTTCCATCCACCGTATCGGAGCCTTGGTGCAGGGCGCGGAAGCCTGCAACGGCTGGACGTTCTGGCACGTCGAGACCGAGGGCGGCCTTGCCCCCATCGATACCTTCCGGCAGGCCATCCGCGACGAGATGGCCTCCGCAGCCTGACGCCTATCGAAGTCAGGTCGAAACACCTGCATCTGAATTCGCACAGTTCCGGTGTGAACTCGGATCCATCTCGACCTCGATATGCCCGGCAGCGCAGCTACCGCTCCCGGCCCCCGTCTTCGGGGCGGGTCGCTCCCGAAAACAACGATGTGTTCACGTCGAGTGTCTATCCTGTCCGATATCCTGATAGGACGAGGATCGACGACATGAAGCGTTCCAGACTCATCGTCGGATTTCTGGCGCTGGTTTTCGGTGTCTGTGTCGTCTGGCAGATGAACGATCTCCGCAGCAAGGCGCAGGCTGCGCCGTCTTGGCCGCAGGTCATCGGCTCGATAACGACATCCGAGCTGGATTACGAAAAAGACGCGAAAATCCGCTATCGCTATGTCGTCGATGGCCGGGAATTCGACTCCCATCGGCTGTTCTTCGGTGTGGTGTCGAACGGAGATATCGTCTTCGAGAATGGATCGATGTTGTCGGATGCGGGCCTCGTCGCCCGTTTTCCGGCGGGGTCGCAGGTGAAGGTCTTCTACGATCCGGCGCAGCCCTCCCGCGCCATCCTGTTGCCGGATGCCCGGCACGGGACCGGGCCGATGAAAGCCGTCTTCGGCTATGGCTTCATCGCGTTCGGGCTGGTCCTCGCGGCGAGTGCCTTCCGCAGACCACGCGAACGCGGATCGGTCGATATCGGGCAGATCGTGTTTCGGGTTCTGCTTGGCGGCGGGATGCTGGCTGCGGGTATCGCGACGATCCTGTACATGAGCGGTATCCGGGCCGAAGCCCGGATGGCGCGGTCCTGGCCGTCGGTTACGGGCCATATCACGCTGGCCGATGTCTGGGGCGATCGCCCCGAGATCGCCTATCGTTATATGGTGGACGGCGAAAGCTACCTCTCCGATCAACTCTTCATCGGCGTCCCGACCAAGCGGCTGACCCTCGATGACGGCACTGAACTCTGGCCCCGTCGACTCGACCGGCGCTTCAGGCCGGGTGAGCCGGTCGATGTCTTCGTCGATCCCGATGATCCGACGAACGCCATCCTCCTGCCGGATGCGCAGCACAATACGGAAATACCGATCTATCTAGGTTACGCGATGGCCCTGATCGGTCCGCTGGTCGCGTTATTCGGAAAAGGCGGCAGGAGCGGATCGTCGAAGAAGCCGCCCGCGCGCAGGGATCATCGTCCATCGAATGGCGGGATGACGCGCAGGACGACGTGCAGACACCCGAACCCGCCCGACCGTCATCGCGTGCCGGGGCGTCCGTGATCCCGCGAAGGGCGGTCTCCCACGGCACCGTCCAGACCCATGGTTCATATGGTGGCCGTACGGTGAAGTCGGGCTGAACCGAAAACTGCTTCACGCGACGGCATCGTCCCCGAACATCAGCTTTTCGAGATCGGCGGCGGCTTCGGCGAGGCGCGGCACCCAACGCTTTGCCTCCTCGAAGCGCATTCGCTGGACCGGCGCATGGAAGGCCAATGCCGCCACGAACCGCCCGTCGGGATGGTGGATCGGCGTCGCCACCGCGACCATCCCGGCCATGAATTCCTCGTTGTCCCATGAATAGCCGGCCTCGCGGATGGCATCCAGTTCGCGTCGCAGGACGTCCGCATCGGTAATCGAATTCGGCCCTTCGACCGTCAGGGACATCGACCGCAGCATCCGGTCGCGCCCCGTCGTGTCGTGACTGGCGAGGAACAGCTTGCCCCCCGCCGTGCAGTGGAACGGCACCTCGGCCCCGATGGGCAATTGGTAGCGCAGGGGCCAGGGCGTATCCACGCGGTCGAGATAGGTCATCCCGCTCTCGCCGGGAACCGCGAAGTTGCAGGTCTCGCGTATCTCTCCGGCCAGCGTCGTCAGAACCATGCGCCGCGAGATATGGAGTTGCGATGCCATCAGCAGGCCCGAGGCGAACAGGCGCGTGCGCCGGGCCGGGCGCATCCGTCCCCCTGCCGAATCACGGATCAGGAACCCTTCTTCCTCCAGCGTCGTGCACAGCCGGTGCAGCGTTGGTTTGGGCAGGTCGATCACTTCCCCGATCTCGGCGACGGAAAGCGGCCGCGCTGCATTGGCGAGGGTTTCGAGGATGAGGATCATCCTCATGTTGGTTGGTATGCGGTCGAGATTCTCGGTCATGGCGACAACTTATCGCCGTTCGTCTACAAAATCGCTTTGAAAATTTTGAGAAGTATGGTCTTAATTTTTGAAAGTAGGGGGTGTCGGTGGAATTCGATTATATCGTTATCGGGGCTGGATCGGCGGGATGCGCCGTCGCGGCCCGCTTGTCCGAAGCAGGAGACGCGACCGTCGGACTGCTCGAAGCGGGCGGACGCGACTCCAATCCGTGGATCCACATTCCCGTCGGTTATTTCAAGACGATGAACAATCCGTCCGTGGACTGGATGTACATGACCGAACCCGATCCCGGTCTCAACGGTCGCCGACTGCCATGGCCACGGGGCAAGGTGCTGGGCGGGTCCAGTTCCCTCAACGGCCTCCTGTACGTGCGCGGGCAGGCCGAGGATTACGACGGCTGGCGTCAGGCGGGCAACGTAGGCTGGGGCTGGGACGATATCCTCCCCCTGTTTCGCCGGGCGGAACGACAGGAACGCGGCGAAGACGACTACCACGGCGGGAATGGCCCGCTTTCCGTGTCCAACATGCGTCTCAAGCGCCGTATCTGCGACGAATGGGTCGAGGCGGCACAGGCGGCAGGCTATGCCTATAACGAGGATTACAACGGCCCGACGCAGGAGGGCGTAGGCTACTTCCAGCTTACCACCGCCAACGGATTGCGCTGTTCCGCTGCGACGGCCTATCTCAAGCCCAACCGCAAACGCGCGAACCTCGACGTCATCACCAGGGCGCATGTCAAACGGATCGTCTTCGATGCCGACAAGCGCGCGACCGGCGTCGAAATCCTGCGCGGCGGCAAGACCGAGATCATCCGCGCCCGCAGGGAAGTGATCCTCAGCGCCGGGGCGCTCGGCTCCCCCCAAATTCTCATGCTCTCGGGCATCGGCCCCGGCGATCACCTGTCGGATGTCGGCATCGGCATCGTGCACGAGGCCCCGGCGGTCGGCACGAACCTTCAGGACCATCTGCAAGCGCGCCTCATCTACAAATGCACGCGCCCGACGATGAACAACGAGGTGAACAGCATCATCGGCAAGATGAAGATCGCCGCCGAATATGCCCTCAAACGCTCCGGCCCGATGACGATGGCGGCCAGCCTTGCCGTCGGCTTCATGAAGACCCGGCCCGAACTCGCCACGCCGGATATCCAGTTCCATATCCAGCCATGGAGCGCGGACAGCACCCATGAAGGCCCGCACTCGTTCTCGGCCTTCACCGTGTCGGTCTGCCAACTTCGCCCCGAAAGCACCGGGCATCTGCATCTCGATCCCGAGAATCGGATGGGGGCACCGAAGATTCATCCCAACTACCTCGCCACGCCGCTCGATTGCGCGACGGCAGTTGCCGGGGTCAGGATCGCCCGCACCATTTCGGGGCATGAGCCGCTGAAGGGCGCAATAACCGAAGAACTGCGCCCCGGCCCCGAGAACGATACAGATGAAGAGCTGCTGCAATGGGTGCGCAACACGGCCTCCTCCATCTATCACCCCACCGGCACCTGCCGCATGGGACAGGATGATCGCGCCGTCGTCGACGAGCGCCTGCGCGTGCGCGGCGTGACGGGCCTGCGCGTGGCCGATTGCTCGATCATGCCGCAGATCGTGTCTGGCAATACCAACGCCCCGGCCATAATGATCGGCGAGAAACTGTCCGACATGGTGCGCGAGGATGCGCGCCACGGCGGCAGGCAAATGGCAGGAGCCGCCTAGGATGTGGGACACGATCTTCGATTACGGGGCCATCATCATGCTGGACCTCGTGCTGTCCGGCGACAATGCCCTCATCATCGGCATGGCGGCGGCGGGTCTGGCCCCCGAACTGCGTGCGAAGGCGATCCTCTACGGCATGGTCATCGCGGCGGGCCTGCGCATCGCCTTTGCCCTGATCGCCACCACCCTCATCTCCTACCCCGGACTGCGCTTCATCGGGGCCGTATTGCTGATCTGGGTGTGCTGGCGCCTGTTTCAGGAAATCCGGCACAATGTCGATGAAGAGGCCGAAGCCGCCCTGCACGAAGCGGACGAGGGCGGATATACCGGTCCGCCCAAGAGAACTCTGCGTCAGGCCCTGATCTCCATCACGATAGCCGACGTCTCCATGTCCCTCGACAACGTGCTCGCGGTTGCGGGCATCGCCGACGGCGATACGACGAAACTGGTCGTCGGTCTCGGCCTCGCGATCGTCATGATGGCCTTCGCCGCAACGATGATCATGAAGCTGCTGGCGCGATATCCGTGGATATCCTGGGCGGGGCTGGGCATCCTGATCTATGTTGCGCTCGACATGCTCTATGTGGGTATCATGGGCTGCGATACGGGCGTCGGAATGTTGTCCGGCCTGATCGATGCGACCCAATGCGTGAGCGAGAGTCATGCAGGAGGCGGCCACTGAATGAGGCAGACGGCAACCGCGCGCAAGCAAGACAGGCATGGTCCCGGTCACGGACGGCTTCGGCGTCCCTGTCCCGAAAGGCCATGCCAGCGCCGCGATGGCCTTTGCCTGCGCCGTCGAATTCCCGAATATCCTGGCCCGGCGACGACGGGCCAGGATGCAGCGCGCGGATTGACCGTCGGCGCGCACGACGCGGCCACGCCGCCCCGAGCCTCGGCGACCATGCCGGGGCAACGCTCCGGCAGCGCATTCTTGTACCAGCAGTCTTGTATAAGAATACGTATCTATGTTAGGGGCAGGCCACGCAAGACGATGCCTTCGCTGCGGATCACCTCCGCAGCGTGGCCAAGAGACGCAATCGATAACCAACCTCCAGGGAGAGAAGAATGAAACTGCTGAAAAGCGCCATCATGGGCGCGGCAATGGCTGCCATCTCCACGGCTGCCTTCGCCGAAACCGTCATCCGCGTCCAGTCGGTGATTCCGTCGAAGGCCGACGAAGTCTTCATGCTCGGCGAATTCGCCAAGGATGTCAGCGATCTGACCGAAGGCAGCCTGAAGATCGAGATCCTGCCTGCGGGCGCGGTCGTCGGTGTGAAGGAAACCCTCGATGCGGTCGACAAGGGCCTGATCGAAGGCGGCTTCGCATGGACGCATTACTGGTCCGGCAAGCACCCTGCCGCCATGCTCTTCGGCTCGCCCGTCGCGGGCGCGGGCGTCGGCATCGACAACATCGCCTTCCTGTCGTGGTTCCAGTATGGCGGCGGCAAGGAACTGTACGACCGGCTCTGGGACGAAATGGGCGTCAACATCAAGGGCTTCATGCTCCAGCCCGTCGGCCCCGAGGCTCTTGGTTGGTTCAAGGAGCCGATCACCTCGATGGACGACTTCCGCAAGTACAAGTTCCGTACGCCTCCCGGCATCCCCGGCCAGACCTACAAGGACATCGGCGTCGCCTCGGTCGCCATGGGCGGCGGGGACATCCTGCCCGCGCTCGAAAGCGGCCTGATCGACGCCGCCGAATGGTGCTGCCCGAAGCCTGACTCGGTCTTCGGCTTCCAGAAAGTCCTCAAGCACTACTACCTGCAGGGTCTGCACCAGGTCGTCGTGAACGCCGACATGTACATCAACGGCGACGTGTATGACGGCCTGACCGACCGCGAGAAGAAAGCCCTCGAAGTCGCGGCGAACGCCTCGCTCTCGAAAGCGATCTCCTACCGCATCTACGAGAACGGCAAGGCCCTCAAAGACCTGACCGAGAACCATGGCGTGCAGCTGCACGACACCCCGGCCGATTACTTCCCGGCCTACATGAACGCTGCAAAGGCCGCGCTCGAAAAGAACTCGGCCGAGAACGAATTCTTCGCCGAAGTCTGGCAGAGCCAGAAAGACTTCGCCGCCATCGCCGTTCCCTTCTGGGCCGGTGCACAGGCGTCGAACGCCGCGCTCGGCAAGGCCTTCGCCGACAGCGTCGCGAAGAAGTAAGCTGCGGGATCGACCTGCAAGCCCTCTCCCCGTTTCGGGGGGAGGGAAAGGCATACCGCAGATCATGCGGTTGCCGTCATTCCCGCGAAAGCGGGAATTTCTCCGCGCCCGAACGGTTTCCCGCTTTTGCGGGAATGACCGGCAGGCGGGAGACCGACCAAAAAAAGATTCAGGGGGAATGACCGATGGCGAACGAGCCAGGGATCGGTGAACTCGACATTACCGACGAGTTGATCGCCGAACGCCGCGCGGAAGAGCCGGGCCAGACGCCCGAGGACATGACCCCGTGGCAGCGTCCGATCACCGCGACCATCGACGTCATCAACCTCTGGGCGGGCCGCATCCTGTGCCTCCTGCTCGTGCCGCTGATCTTCGCCATCGTGTTCGAAGTCTTCTCGCGCACGGCGTTCGGGATGCTCTCCGCGCAGGGCATGGATCAGCAGGCCCGCGACTGGGGCCTCGGCCCGACTCTCTGGGCCTACGACATCAGCCGCATGACGGGCGGCGTCCTCTTCATGGGGGCGGCGGGCTATGCCCTGATGCGCGGCGTCCATATCCGCGCCGACTTCCTCTTCCGCAACTGGTCGCCGAAGACGCAGGCGACGGTCGATGCCGTCCTCTACATGCTGTTCTACTTCCCCGCGATGCTGTTCTTCTTCTGGAGCGCGCTCGATTTCGCGCTGGACTCCATAGGCTGGCGCGGCTGGGATAAACCCCTGGGCATCACGGAGAGGGCCAGCGACTCGACATGGGCGCCGATCCTGTGGCCGGCGCGTATCTTCATGCCCATCGGCGCGCTCCTGCTGTTCCTGCAGGGCTTCGCCGAACTGTTCCGCGCCTTTCACCAGATGGGCAAGGACCGCGAGGCGATCTTCCTCAAAATCTTCTTCCCCTATCTGATCCTGCTCGCGGTCATCTTCGTGGGCGTCTTCTATCCGAAGATCCTGCCGCTCGGGGACTGGCTCGGCAGCATGTTCGGCGGCTTCGGCGACGTTTCCAAGCCGACCATCGGCCTCTACATGCTGGCCGCGATGCTGTTCTCGATCTTCGTCGGCTTCCCGATCTCGTTCACCCTGATCTTCCTCGGCTTCGTCTTCGGATCATGGGGTTTCAGCAGTGACCTGACCTTCTACCTGCTCACGCTCCAGACCAACTCGACGATGCTCGACGATCAGCTCGTCGCCGTGCCGCTGTTCATCTTCATGGGCATCATGATGGAGCAGGCGGGCCTGATGGAGCGCCTGTTCAACGCCGTGCAGCTGATGATGTCGCGCACGCGCGGCGCGCTGTTCCTCGCCGTTCTCTTCGTCTCGACGATCTTCGCTGCCGCGACCGGCATCGTCGGTGCCTCGGTGACGATCCTCGGCATCATGGCCGCCAAGACGATGAACCGCTCGGGCTATGACGTGCGCATGGCGGCGGGGGCGATCACCGCCGGGGGAACGCTCGGCATCCTGATCCCGCCTTCGATCATGCTGATCGTCATGGGGCCGGTCCTCGAAGTGCCCGTGACCGACCTCTTCCGCGCCGCGATCATTCCCGGCGTGATGCTGGCGGGTCTCTACATGCTCTATGCCATCGGGCGCTGCTGGCTGAACCCCGGCCTCGGCCCGATCCTGCCACCCGAAGAACAGCCCCGGACCTCGCCCTACTACCTTCTCGAAGTCGCGCTGGTCATGGCCTCTCTGGTGGCCCTCATCTGGCTCGTCACCCTGGGCGCGGCGGGCAAGCTGGCCTTCTTCCCCCTGGGCGGGCTGGTGATCCCGCTCCTCTGGATCGCGTTCATGTTCGCGACCTTCACGATCATGCGCAAGGCCAAGCCCGGCGGCTTCTATTTCTCGGACCTCTGGTACGAGTTCTTCATGGGCCTCGTGCCGCCCACGGTCCTGATCTCCTTCGCGCTCGGTTCCATCCTGCTCGGCTGGGCGACCCCGGCAGAGGCCGCTGCCTGCGGGGCCTTCGGGTCGATCCTGCTGTCGCTGATGTACCGGAAGTTCAATATCAAGGGCTTCTACGACGCGCTCATCAAGACGCTGGAAATCACCGTCCTCATCATGTTCCTCGTCGCCGCCTCCAACTTCTTCGGCGCCGTGTTCTCGAACCTCGGCACGCCGAAGATGCTGACGGAACTGCTGCTGTCGATGGAGCTGTCGCCCGTCCTGACGCTGATCTTCATCATGGCGCTCATCTTCCTGCTCGGCTGGCCGCTGGAATGGGTGCCCATCGTCCTCATCATCGTGCCGATCCTGATGCCCGTGGTCGAGACCCTCGGCCCCGCCTTCGGGCTGGACCGGGTGGAGCTGCTGGTCTGGTTCGCGATCCTCGTGGCGGTGAACCTGCAGACGGCGTGGCTGTCGCCGCCCGTCGCGCTCTCGGCCTACTTCCTCAAGGGCGTGGTGCCGGAATGGGATCTGAAGGACATCTATTTCGGCATGATGCAGTTCATGGTCATTCAGGTCATCGGATTGTCGCTGATCTTCCTCTTCCCGCAGATCGCCCTGTGGCTCCCGGCATGGCTGGCCGGCTGACCTACCCGCAGCCCTGACGAAACGAAAGCCGCGCCGGGATGACCGGCGCGGCTTTTTCTCGTTTCGTATGCCATCGTCATACCCGCAAGGGCGGCAGCCCGGTCCCGCGAAGTCTTGCGAAGCCTATGCGAAGGTCTCGGGCCTATCCCTGCAACCGCTCCTCCAGCACTTCAAGATCGGCCTCCAGCTTGCGCATGGCCACCTCATCGGCTTGCTCGGTCACGCGCCCCAACTGGTCGGCGGCACGGGTCAGCGCATCGACGCTGGCTGCGATCACCGCATCGCGCTCCTCGCCGGACGAACGGTGCGTGGCCCGTGCCGCGCGCTGCACCACGCTGTAGAGCGCCAGCAGAAGCCGCTTCACCGGCTGATGCACCCGCCGCGCAAAGCCCTCGTCGGCCCCCACGCGCCGTTGCAGGCCGGCCGTCTTCTCGGCCAGCGATCCGATGGCCGTCCGCACCGCATCGGCCCCCTCGGCCACATCGCCCCGTGCCTCCAGAAAGGCCGCCACCGCATCGCGCAGTTCGGTTTCCAGCGGTGCATCGGC
>Ga0114952_1001385_pt1 | contig 20552 bp, 22 predicted proteins | sample SidtaG_2_FD_87303 | JGI IMG/M metagenome (GOLD analysis project Ga0114952, IMG submission 87303) | Marine algal microbial communities from Sidmouth, United Kingdom - Sidmouth_Asex2 metaG | ecosystem: Host-associated > Algae > Red algae > Unclassified | place: Sidmouth, United Kingdom | collected...
CGAACAAGGCCCCGGCTTCACCACCCCGGCAGCGTTCGAGACCGCCCACTACAGTCAAATCGTCCCTGCCAACCCGGCCGGGACTCAATAACCCGAGCCTCTACCGAACCCGGGGCGCCTCAACCAGCTCGGACTGATCGAGTACGAGGGGGTCGTTCCCGGGACGCCGCCAGGCCAGTCGCTGAGCTTTCTGGCGACCTTCGACGTCCGCGATGGGACCGCGGTCGTCGCCACACTCACAGCCCTTCCCAGCGACTTTGAGTCTCTGCGCTCAGAAATCGAACCCCTGCTGATGTCTCTCCAGAGGACCTGACCCGGACTCCCGCGGCATCACTTGGGCCCGCTGCGGGGCTCGATCTCGGCACCGTCGTGACACCGGCCAGAGCCGCCCTCAACCGGCAGACCTGCCGACCGCTTCGCTCGCTTCGGTCGGGCTACTCGTCGCGTGTCGGACGCCGGCGTTGACGCTTGACCTCGGACCGCTCAGCTTTGGCCTGGAGCCTCCTGCGCTGCGAACCGCGAGTCGGCTTCGTGGCCCGCCGCCGCCGCTGCACCTGCAGTGCACCGCGTAGCTTGCCCGCCATGCGCTCGGCGGCGAGCGCTCTGTTGCGAAGCTGAGACCGCTCGTCGTCGGCGACGACCCGAACGACGTCGCCCAGCCGGTCGATCACTCGTCGGCGTTGCGACTCGGTGAACGCCGTCGACGTGGTCACGTCGAGCGTCAACTCGACTCGGGTGGCAGCCTTGTTCGCATGCTGCCCCCCTGGGCCGCCCGATGCGGAGAACGTCTCCTGCAGCTCGTACTGCGGAATGCGGACCGCGTCGGTCACCACCAGTCGATCGTCTCCCTCGGCCCCCATGGTCATCATCTTGGCCTGGCGACACCGGTCGATGCTGGACTGTTCACCGATGACCGCTCTCCCCTACGGTCCGAGGCATGGCAGATCTCAAGCTCGGATACAACACCGGTTACTGGTCAGCAGGCCCACCCAAGGGCGCCCTCGAAGCAGTCCAGGAGGCGGAGAAGCTCGGCTTCAACTCCGTGTGGACCGCCGAGGCCTACGGCTCCGATGCCCTCACCCCGCTCGCCTGGTGGGGAGCTCAAACCGAGACGCTGCAGCTCGGCACGGCCATCGCACAGATGTCGGCCCGCACCCCGACAGCAATGGCAATGGCGGCGCTCACGATGGATCACCTGTCGAATGGCCGGTTCATTCTCGGCCTCGGCGCGTCGGGCCCGCAGGTCGTCGAAGGCTGGTACGGCCAGCCGTACCCGCGGCCGCTCGAACGAACTCGGGAGTACATCGACATCGTTCGTCAGGTCTTCGCTCGCGAAGCGCCCGTCCAGTTCGACGGCAAGCATTACCAACTTCCGTTCGACGGCGGCGCGAACCTCGGTAAGGCGCTCAAGCCGACCGTGCACCCACTACGCAACGACATTCCGATCTATCTGGCAGCCGAAGGTCCGAAGAACGTGGCGCTGTCCGCTGAGATCGCCGACGGTTGGCTACCGCTATTCTTCTCACCCAAGGAGGACGGCTGGTATCGCGAGCAGTTGAACACGGGCTTCGCCGCATCGGGCAACCCCTCCAAGAAGGAGAATTTCGCCGTGACAGCGACGGTGTCGATCGTGCCAGGCGACAACGTCCAGGAATGCGCCGACATGATCCGACCATTCCTTGCGCTGTACGCCGGGGGCATGGGCGCCAAGGGTGCGAACTTCCACTACGAAGTGTTCGAGCGGATGGGGTACGGCGACGTCGCCGACAAGGTCCAGAACCTGTACCTCGAAGGCAAGAAGGCCGAAGCAGCCGCGTCGATCCCGTTGGAGATGGTCGAAGACGTCGCGCTCGTGGGGCCTGCGGGCAAGATCAAGGAGGAACTCGGCAAATGGGAGGACAGCTGCATCACCGAACTGCTGTTGAGCGGCCCGGCGATGATGCTCCCCCAGTACGCCGAGCTCATCTTGGGCTGAACGTGACCGGTGCGGCCGTAACCTGATCGCCTGATGGCACGCCACGACGTTCTCAACATCGAAGTCGATCGGGCGTCGCACGTCGAGATCGAGTTCGAAGATGGCGTCACGGCGCGTTTCGAGCTCGCCCCGCTCCGACTTGCCTGCCCGTGCGCCGAGTGCAACAAGCGACGCCAGTTGGACGAGCCCGTCAGCCAGTCGGTCATGGAAGGCGGCCCGATCTCGATCACCGACGCAACTCTCGCCGGCAACTGGGGCCTGAGCCTCGACTGGTCCGACGGCCACTCGACGGGCATCTACGCCTGGACCGTCCTGCGCAAGTGGATGGACGAGCGCGACGACGAAGGCCCCATCGATCCGGCCGACCGCAAGGTGTTCGGCAAGCCGGTTGACGGGCCGATCCGCCGTTCCAACTGACGACGCTGCCGATGGCTGTGCCCTCCCACGCCCGGCCGCTGTCGGCGGTGTGTCCTGACCCGATCGAGCGCGGCTGGCTGCGCAACGACTGGCATGAGCTGACGTTTCTGCACTGGCCGTACGAACCTGGTGTCGTCCAAGCGCTCCTCCCGGACGGACTGATGGTCGACACCTTCGAAGGCCGTGCCTGGGTGTCATTGATTCCGTTCGAGATGCGCCGCGCTGGGCCGACCCTGGTCCCGTCGATCCCGCACGTCTCCAACTTCTGGGAGACCAACGTGCGGACGTACGTGGTCGATTCGCTTGGCAATCGCGCCGTCTGGTTCCTCTCCCTCGACTGCGTACGGCTGCCGATCGTCGCCTTCGCCCGTTGGACGATCGGGTTCCCGTACTTCTGGGCCGAGATGGACGCCGACATCGATGGCTCGCGGCGCCGCTACGTGACGACGCGGCGACGATGGCCCCGGCGTCCCACAGCTGCCACGGTCGTGGCCGTCGACGTGGGCGAACAGCTCGAACCGACCGACCTCGATGTCTTTCTCACCGCACGCTGGGGCACGGTCGCGAAGTCACTGGGCCGGCTGTGGTTTCACGCTGTCGATCACGAACCGTGGACGCTGCACGAGGCAACGCTGACCGAGCTGAACGACACCGCGCTGACCGCCCCCGGGCTCCCCGCTCCTGCTGGCGACCCCATCGTGCGGTGGGCCCAACCGGTCCACGCGCGCTTCGCTCGCCCCGCTCGCGTCTAGAGCAGCGAGACCGGCAGATCGACGGTCCGGGCACGAAGCCATTCACCGAGCGCCTTCGCCTGAGCGTCTTGGCGGGTCGACGCCGCGACGCCCTCGTCGAGGAGGCGGTGGACGACGAAATTCAACGAGCGGACGTTCGCGAACCGGTGGCGGTCGACCTCCATCCCCGCGGTCTCAGGCAGCAACTCCCGGAACCGCTCGACGGTCAGGTGAGAGTCGAGCCAGGCCCACGCTTCGTCGGAGCGTGCGAATACGCCGAGGTTCGCATTGCCGCCCTTGTCCCCCGATCGCGTGCCGAACACGGTGCCGAGCGGAATGGCCCGAGTCTCCCCGGCCGGTTCCGTCACGTTGGTGCCTGTCCCCGACGTGACTGGGGCGACGGTCACGTTGGTGCCTGTCCCCGACGTGACCGGGGCGACGGAACTGATCTGGTTGGTTGCTCCGCCGAGCAGCGTGACGTACTGCGGGACCAAGTCGGACGGCACCGTTGCCGGGCGATACACGCCGTACGGGCTGCCGGGCCCCGGGCCGCCGCCGAGGCCGTACATGCCGGGGATGCCAGCGAGTGCGGTGTGGACCATGGCGTCGGAGAAGGCTCGACCGACCTTGCGTTCATCGGCGTCTTTGACGGTCAGCCGCCAGATCGCCGTGGCCTCTTCCTGCGTTGCAGGGTCCGGCTTGTTGGTCGGGATGATCCGGCTCGTGACCGAGTCGAAATCACCGGGCCCGTACGGGCAGGCGTCCCAGAACGACGCCTGCGCGAGCTCGGCCTTGGCGTCGATGTCGAGACCGGTGAGCGCAACGGTGAACGAGTTGCGGAAGCCACCGAGTTCGTTCATCGCGACCTTCAGCGTTGGCGGCGGAGCTTGACCACGCGTGCCGGACACGTTGACGCGGTCGGGTCCGACTTGTTCGAGATCGACCGTGTCGAAACGGGCCGTCACATCGGGTCCGAGGTAGTCGGGGCCACCGATCTCGTACAGCAGTTGCGACGTGACCGTCCCCACAGAGACCTGGCCGCCGGTGCCATCGTGCTTGCCGATCACCGAGCTGCCGTCGGCTGCGATGTCGGCCCACGGAAACCCGAAACGCGCCCGACCGCCGATCTCATCACGGCCTTCGATCTCGGTGAAGAACGAGTAGTTCCCGCCGGTGACCTGAGCGCTGCACTCGATCAGGTGACCAGCTACGACACCACCCGCGAGTTGGTCGAAGTCGTTCGGCTGCCACCCGTGGTGCCACGCCGCCGGACCGCAGACGACAGCGGCATCGGTGACTCGCCCGGTGATGACGATGTCAGCACCGCGTGTCAGTGCATCGACGATGCCGAAGCACCCGAGATAGGCGTTGGCGCTGACGTAGGCATCGAGGTTGCCCAGGTCGCCGGTGCCGCCCCCAGCTCCGGAGAACGGGTTGAGTGCGCCGCTCGCCACCAACTCCTGGATGCGTGGCAACAGGTCGTCGCCGTTCACGTACGCGATGGTCGGGTTGAGTCCGAGCGTGTCGGCGACATCTTTGACTGCTTCAGCACAGCCGTCGGGATCGAGGCCGCCGGCGTTGGACACCACCTTGATGCCCGTGTCCATGCAAGCCCCCATGACCTGTTCCATCTGGCCGACGAACGCTCGGGCGTAACCCTGGCCGGGACGCTTGGCTCGGATCCGGCTGAGGATCAGCATGGTCAGCTCGGCCAGCCAGTCGCCGGTCAGAACATCGATCGGGCCGCCCTCGACCATCTCGAGCGCTCCACTCGGTCGGTCGCCGAAGAAGCCTGAGCAGTTCGCGATGCGAATCGGGTCGGTCACCAAGAACAGCTCATTCGGCGGCCTCGAGTGCGACCAGAAGTTCGCCTTGATCGACCTTGTCACCGACGGCGAAACGGACGTCGGTGACCGTGGCTGGGCTCGTCGCTGTGATCTTGTGTTCCATCTTCATTGCTTCGACGACCATCAGGACGGTGCCGTCCGCAACGGTTTCGCCGGCTTCGACATGTACTGCGATCACGGTGCCGGGCAGCGGACAGATCGGGCCACCGCCGGCATCGTCGAGGTCGTGCTCGACAAATCGAGGTTGCAAGGCGAACGCAACGGCACCGGCTGCTGAACGACAGCGCACCGTCACGGCATGGCCGCCACCGTCTCCGCTGTCGACCGAGACATCGACGCCATGGCGGACGCCGTCGACCTCGACGACTTCGCGATCGTCGGCGCGAGCAAGCAGCCGAACAGCCACGCTGCGCCGATCGTCCGCAGACATCACGCCGTCATCACCGGGAGTGGGCCACGCTCCGAGCAGAACGCTCGCTGATGTTCGTGACTCGACGACGAATTCGACGTGGTGATCGTTTGCTCCGTCCGACCAGACCTGGCGCTGACCCTGCGTGCGCAGGTTGCGGAAACCCGACGGAGCGAACCCATGGTGCGGATCCGCGGCCCGGTTGCGCCGCTCGGCACAGAAGACCGCACCGAGCAACAACGCGACGCGGTCGTCACCGGCGGGGCCCGCGGGAGTGAGGACTTCGGGATGTTCGGCCAGGTACGCAGTCGGCGTGTCGGCGGCAAGGAAGTCGTGTTCTCCGAGCGTGGCGACCAACATGTCGACGTTGGTGTCGACACCGGTGATCTGCGCTGTTCGCAGCGCCCGCGCGAGCTGGCGAGCGGCGTCGCGCCGGGTTGCCGCAAACGAGATGACCTTCGCGAGCAGCGAGTCGTAGTTGGGCGATATCTCCGCACCGGCGCGGATGCCGGTATCGGTGCGCACCCCGTCGGAAATGTCGAACGACGTGATCGTTCCTGTCGACGGCATCCAGTTGGTGGCCGGGTTCTCGGCGACGAGTCGGACCTCGATGGCGTGACCGGACACTCTCACATCGCCTTGCGAGACAGGAAGAGGTTCGCCGGCAGCAACGCGCAGTTGCATCTCGACGAGATCGAAACCGGTGACCGCTTCGGTGACGGGGTGCTCAACCTGAAGTCGGGTGTTGACTTCGAGGAAGTTGATGGTGTCACCTCTCTCGGCAGTGCGGCCGTCGCCGCCCTCCGCCACAGGGTTGTCGCCGACGAGGAACTCGACGGTGCCCGCACCGACGTAGCTCACCTGCTGAGCCAAGGCGATAGCGCCGTCGCAGACAGCCTGACGAGTCGCTGCGGAGATCCCCGCCGATGGTGACTCCTCCACGACCTTCTGATTGCGGCGCTGGATGGAACACTCCCGTTCGCCCAGGTGTACGACGTTGCCGTGCTGGTCGCCCATGATCTGCACTTCGATGTGGCGGCCGCGCTCGATGTACGGCTCGATGAAGACGGCGCCGTCACCGAAGGCGGCCTTGGCCTCGCGACTGGCCGAGGTGATCGACTCCGCGAGGGCGTCGGCGTTGGTGACGATGCGCATTCCCCGCCCGCCGCCGCCAGCGGCCGCCTTGACGAGGGCCGGCATCGGGATGTCGTCGGGTGCCGTGCCGTTCGCGATCTGCTCGTCGGAGACCTCCCAGATCGGTGTGGTCGGCACGCCTGCATCGACAGCTGCGCGCTTTGCGGCGACCTTGTCGCCGAGCAGCGTGATCTGCTCGGGCGTCGGACCGACCCAGATCAGGCCAGCAGCGTCGACGGCCCGGGCGAAGTCGGCGTTCTCGGCGAGGAAGCCATAGCCCGGGTGGATGGCGTCCGCTCCCGTTGCCAACGCTGCCGCGATGATTGCATCGCCGCGCAGATACGACTGCGCAGGTGTCTCGCCGCCGAGCGCGACTGCGACGTCGACACTGTCGACGTGCAGGGAGTTCGCATCCGGTTCGGAGTAGACACCGACCGTGCCGATGCCCAGCCGATGCGCGGTGCGCGCGATGCGAACCGCGATCTCGCCGCGGTTGGCAATGAGGAGCTTGTTGATCCGGTCCATTGCTCAGTGCCTCCACACGCCGTAGCTCGTGGCTCCGACGACTTCATTGCTGTGGGCTGCGGACAGCGCCATGCCGAGTGCGGTCCGCGAATCGGCGGGATGGATGATCCCGTCGTCCCACAGCCGACCGGTCGAATAGAGCGCCGTCGATTCGGTTTCGATTTGGGCTTCGAGTGCAGCGGTTTGTGCCTGCAAGGCCTCTTCGTCGACCTCGATGCCGCGGCCCGCAGCGCTGTTTCGAGCAACGATGTCCATGACCCCCGCGAGTTGCTTGGGACCCATCACTGCGATGCGGGGGTTCGGCCACGTGAAGATGAACCGGGGGTTGTACGCCTTGCCCGCCATGCCATAGTTGCCGGCCCCGTAGCTCGCACCGACCATCAGGTTGAAGTGCGGCACGGTGGAGTTCGACACGGCGTTGATCATCTTGGAGCCGTTACGGATGATGCCGCCCTGCTCAGCCCTCGAGCCGACCATGAAGCCGGTGATGTTGTGCAGGAACACGAGCGGCGTGTTGGTCTTGTTGCACAGCTGGATGAACTGGGCGCCCTTCTTGGCTTCTTCGGAGAAGAAGATGCCGTTGTTGCCGATCACACCGACGGGGAAGCCCTGAATCGACGCCCACCCACAGACGAGCTTGTCGCCGTAGAGCGGTTTGAACTCTTCGAAGCGGCTGCCGTCGAGCAGACGTGCGTACACCTCGCGGATGTCGAACGGGATGCGGACGTCGGCAGAGGCGCAGCCGAGCAATTCGGCCGGGTCATAGATCGGCTCGTCAGCGGGTTCCGTCGGGCCGGGGCCCAGCTTCTTCCACTGGAGATGCTTGACGATCTGACGGGTGATGCGCAGCGCGTCCATCTCGTCCTGAGCAAGGAAGTCCGACAGACCCGACGTGCGGGAGTGCATCTCGGCGCCGCCAAGGGTTTCTTCGTCGACGACTTCACCGATCGCCATGTTCACGAGCGGCGGGCCACCGAGGTAAGCAGTGCCCTTGTCCTTGACGAAGACGGTGTAGTCGCTCGTGCCCGGGGTGTAGGCGCCGCCTGCGGTGTTCGGGCCGAACGCCATCGTGATGGTCGGAATCCCCATCTGAGAGAGTTGCGTCAGGTCACGGAAGCTCGCACCGCCCTGGATGAACAGGTCGGCCTGGCGGGGCAGGTCGGCGCCGGCGGACTCGTTGAGGTTGATGACCGGCAGACGGTTCTGTTTGGCGATCTCGGTGAACCGCTGACTCTTCTTCCACGTGGTGGGGTTGGCCGAACCGCCGCGAACGGTCATGTCGGTTCCGGTGATGAGGCATTCGACGCCCTCGATCGTGCCGATGCCCGATGCAATGCCGACGCCGATCGGGTCTTCGGTCCCCCACGCTGCGAGCGGACTGAGTTCGAGGAATGGGGTGTTGGGATCGATCAGATTCTCGATGCGCTCGCGCACGAGCATCTTGCCCCGTTTGCGGTGACGATCGACGTAGCGCTGACCGCCGATGGTGGCGACCTGTGCCAATTGCTCGGCGACCTCGTCCCACATCGACTGCATCTCAGCGAGGTTCGCCCTGTAGTCATCCGACTTCGTGTCGAGTCGACTCTTGATCACACTGCCGATGGCCATCGTTCCCCATTCTGATTCAGTGGTCCGGTCCGGTGTTACAGATGGTGCCTGGCACCATCTGTAACGACTTGCTTGCCCGGCTGACCGTAGCTACGGTACTGCACAGTGTCAATTGGTACCGCACCGAAGCCGCTGCTCCCACGGCGGACCGAGGAACGGTTGGGCCCGCGCCATCGCGAGATCCTCGATCAGCTCGAAGCGTTGTTCCTCAGCGAGGGCTTTTCATCGGTGACCGTTGCCCAGCTCGCCAAGTCGGTCGGCTGCTCGCGTCGCACGCTGTACGAGCTGGCTCCATCGAAGGACGCGCTCGTCCTCATCGTGCTCGACCGGTTCCTCCATCGTGTCGGCCGGACGGCGCTCAACACCGTCGACACCGAGGCACCCATCGCCGAACAGGTCCGGTCATACATCAACGGCGCGCTCGAACTCCAAAGGTTGACCGCAGCGTTCGCCGACGACCTCGCCGATGACCCCGCCGCCCGCCGGCTCCTCGATCGCCACTTCCGTTACGTCATGTCCGTCAGCGAGTCGCTGATCGAACGCGGCATCGAGGCCGGTGAGTTCCGGCAGGTCTCCCCCGGCGTCGCCGCAGGCATGCTCGCTGGGAGCGGCCTCTATTTCAGCCAACCCGGCATCCTCGACGACGTCGGGATGACCCGCGACGAAGCGAGCCTCGAGATGACCGACATCGTGCTGCGCTCACTGCAACAACCACGCGAACCACAGCCGATCAGGCACCGCCTCGACCATCATCTGAACCCGGGTCTGAACCATCATCTCAACCAGGAAACTGCGAGCGCCATATGAACGCCACACCCACTGTCACCTCCGTCCGCGACGATCTGATCGCGGAACAGGATGCACTCGACGCCGTCATCGGCGAACTCGATGCCGAGCACTGGGCACTCGACACACCGAGCCCCCGCTGGACCATCGCCGATCAGATCGGTCACCTCACCTACTTCGACTGGACCGCCGCCCTCGCGATCACCGACCCGGACCGATTCACGACCAACACCGCAGAGATGATGTCGGCGATGTCCGACGGCGCCGAGGACGCAATGGACGCGGCGACACTCAGCGACTACCGGGCGATGACGCCCGGGGACCTGTGCCATGCGTGGCGCACCAATCGCGGTGTGCTGTCCGAAGCGTCTGCGTCGCTCGCCGACGATGATCGGGTCATCTGGTACGGGCCGTCCATGGGTGCCAAGTCCTTCCTCACTGCTCGGCTGATGGAGGCGTGGGCCCACGGACAGGACATCGTCGACACGCTCGACCGCGCCGGCATCGCGCACGCCGAGCGTCCTGCGACAGACCGGCTGCGACACATTGCACAGCTCGGGTTCATCACGCACAAGTGGAGCTACATCAACCGCAAGATGGACCCACCCACCGAACCGGTACGTGCCGAGCTCACCGCACCGTCGGGTGCCATCTGGACGTTCGGACCCGACGATGCCGCCGACTCGATCGTCGGGCCTGCCGTCGACTTCTGCCTGGTCACGACCCAGCGTCGCCACGTCGACGACACCGACCTCGTCGTCGAAGGCCCCATCTCCACTGCCTGGATGCAGATCGCCCAGGCGTTCGCTGGCGGGGCCACCGATGGGCCCACCGCCGGCAACTTCTGAACACGTCTCACCATCGACCGACACCTGCAGCACATCACTCGCACCGCAACCGGAGCAAACATGACCACCCTGACCGATCCCGTCACCGACCACCACGCATTCGAACTGAACGACCTGCAACAGCAGATCCTCGACGAAGCCGACCGCTTCAGCCGCGAACAGCTCGCGCCGCTCGCCCAGGAAATGGACGACAAGGAGCACTGGCCCGACGACCTGTTCGCGCTCTTCGCCCGACACGGGTACCTCGGCCTCACCGTCTCCGAGGAGTACGGCGGCCAGGGCCTCGGGCTCTTCGAAGCCGGGCTCGTGTGCCAGGCCATGGGCAAATGGAACGCATCGGCGATGCTGTCGTGGGGCGCACACGACAATCTCTGCGCGAACAACATCTTCCGCAACGCCAACGACGAGATCAAGCAGCGCTACCTCCCCGGACTCTGTGACGGCACCCTCGTCGGTGCGCTCGGGCTGACCGAGCCCGGCGCCGGCTCCGATGCGCTCGGATCGATGGCCACGACTGCTCGCCGTGATGGCGACGAGTTCGTACTGAACGGCACGAAGATCTACATCACCAACGGCGACATCGCCGACGTCGTGCTCGTCTATGCCAAGACCGACCTCGCCGCAGGTCATCGGGGCATCACTGCCTTCGTCGTCGATACCGACACACCCGGTTTCAGCGTTGCGCAGAAGCTCTCGAAGATGGGCTACCGCGGCAGCCCGACCGCCGAGTTGGTGTTCGACGACTGCCGTGTGCCCGCAGCGAACATCGTCGGCGAGAAGAACAACGGCGTCGCTGTCGTGATGAGCGGGCTCGACTTGGAACGGATCTTCTACGCGCCCGCCGCTGTCGGCATGGCCGAGCGGTGCCTGGAACTGAGCCTCGAACATGCATCGACACGCAAACAGTTCGACCAGGCGATCATGAACTTCCAGGTCGTCGAGTTCAAGCTCGCCGACATCTGGGTCAAGATCGAGACAGCGAAGGCCTACGTCTACAAGGCCCTCGCGATGTGTTCCTCGGCCAGCCACGAGGAGGCCGGCCGAGGAGCGATTCACGCCCACTCGGCAGCGGCCCTGCTGTACGCAACGACGGTGATGCGCGAGATCGCCGACGAAGCGGTCCAGATCCACGGCGGCGCGGGCTACATGTGGGAGATGGAGATCAACCGCCTCTACCGCGACGCCAAACTGCTCGAGATCGGCGCAGGCACCCAGGAAGTTCGTCGCGGCATCGTCGGCAAGTATCTGCGCGGCACCGTCAGCTGAACGGGCGCAGCACGGGGAGTCATCCCCCTGTATTCGCCGCGATGCGATGTCTACGGTGGTCTCATGCCGACAGCGGAAGACTTCACCAAAGCGGCGGCACTGCTTCGTGTCCAATCCGAGATCGCAGAGGCAGTCGAGGGTCGGGCGCGCAACGCGTCGTCCTCGACGGGTATCACTGCTGGCCCGTACCACGACTCGGCGGTCCGGGGGGCTGTCGCCGCAGCGATCAACGCCGGCGCCGAACTCGCGGCTTTCGAGGCCCCGGCGATCAGTGCGAAGCTGCGCCTCGACGAGGGGCTCGCCGACGGCGTCGGCAGCGGGGCGACCGATCAGGAGATCCTCGACTACCTCGTCATGGTGGCCACCACCGCAGGTGCCGACCTCGCGGACCCGACACTCGAAGACGACGACGAGGCGGCTGCGTGGGTCCATCTCGGCCATCTCCCGCTGTGGGACGACGCCAATGGCCCGCTGGCCACCGACCTCGATCAGGGCTCCCTCGGTGACTGCTGGATGCTCGCCGGCATCGGCTCCATCGCCCTCGCCGATCCGGACCGCCTGCAGAACATGATCACCGACAACGGCGATGGCACCTACACGGTCAACTTCCCGGACGGAGCGATCACCGTCGACGACGAGTTCCCGGTCAACGCAGATGGCCGCCCGATCTATGCCGGCCGCGGACAGGCCGGCATGGTGCTGTGGCCGGCCGTGCTGGAAAAGGCATGGGCGATGCGCGACGGCGGGTCCTACGGTGACATCGCCGGCGGAACATCACACAACGTGTGGACGACCTTCGGCGCCGACGAGGACCGGCGGGCGCTGAACCCGGCGGTGTGGCGCGACCCGTCGGACAGCGACGTCGAGGGCTGGATTCAAAAGCAGCTCGACGAGAACCTGCCGATCGCCACCCGGTCCGATGGGGCGTTCGGGATGGGCGGCTCCCATGCATGGTTGATCACTGACGTCGAGACGGTCGGCGGCGAGACTACGGTCACGGTGATGAACCCGTGGGGCGTTCCCGGTATCAAACCGAACACTTCTGGCGACGGTTTCGTCTACAACGACGGGACAACCCCCGTTGATTTCGCGAACGGCGGTGACGGAGCAGGCATTGTGATCAAGAACCCCAACGAGGGTCTGATCGAAATGCCGATTGACGTGTTCACCGAGAACTTCGATCACGTAGACGCCGTCACGAGTTGGGATTCCTGATGCGTCGAACCAAGCTGACGTTCACGGTTTCCATGACGCTTGCGAGCATCACGGTCGGATGTTCGAGTGACCAGCCCGAATCCTCATGCGTTTCAAGTGGGGCGTCGTCGCCACAAGAACAATCCCAGGGAGATCAGATGGAAAACCCTTCGCGCGGTATCGATGCAGTGGTGGGCGACTCCAGCGTCGTTGTGACCGGCAGTGTGCAGCAGAGCACCGTGGACTGTGAACGCACCGTGCTCGACATCAAGGTCACTGAAACACTCAAGGGCGAGTTCGCTCTGCCCGAGAACGAGATCGTTGCGGTCGAAGTCGCTTCGATCCGGTACGACGGCTTTGAGGGCGAAGGACTGTGGTTCTTGGAGCCAACCACCGAGAGCACCACGGTCGGAGCGGACTTCGTCGAGGTCGACAACTTCGACTCAGTGCCGACGTCGTTGCGTTCTCGGCGCTCAGCACTCCGCGTCGACGCGGGCCTGCCGGCCGTGGAACGCCGAGCGAGCAACGACGCGATGCTCGCGTTGTACGACCGCGCCGACATCGTCGTGCACGTTGCGTTCGACGCGAGTGATGACTTCACCTCAGCTCGGATCACCCAGGTCGAGGAGGTACTGAAAGGCAACGCTCCGCTCGGTCCCGTCGACGGGCCGATGGTGCGCCCCCCACCGTCAGAGGAGCCGGGCGGCCCCTGGGAGTTCCAAGTAGATGACAGCGGTGTGCTCTTCCTCAGTGGGAGCTTTGACGATCCGACCTTGCTGAACCCGACGCCCTACTGGCAGTTCACGACACGGGAGATCAAGAAACTGATCGAGTGAACGCCGTCGACTTCTGGTGTGCCGCAGCTCTCAATCGAGACGCAGAACGCGCGAGATGCTCCGGCGCTCGAAGCCGCTGCGCTCGTACAGCGCACCAGCTGCTTCGTTGGCCGCGTAGTGATCGACATGAACCTCGGCGCAGCCACGGTCGCGAGCCCACTCGACGAAGCGGTCGGTCAGCATCGTCGCTGCTCCTGTTCGCCTCGCTTCTGGGGCGACGTACAGGCTGCGCAGGATGGCGAACTCGACAGGCTGGCGTGTCGGCGAGGACTTCGTGGCATACCCGACGAGGAGGCCGACAATGACATCACCTCGGCGCGCAGCGAACACCTCAGCGTCGGGCGACGCCATCAGTGTTTCGAAGTCCTGTCGTCCCTCCCGCTGCGGCCACGTCGTGTCTGCGAGTGGATCGTGCTGGCCCGCATCCTCGGCGAACAGCGCTGATTCGAGTTCGATGAGCGCGTCGATGTCAGGCGGCAGAGCGATGTCGATGTCGATCACAATGCAGGCGTTAGGCATGTTCGAATGCCGGCAGTGCAGGTAGTTCTTACGGGCCGCTGGGTGCAAGGCACCAGACGACCGCCCGGCCAGGGTGACCGTGACGGACTTCTCGACCGGGTGCCGTCGCCGCTCCGGCGTCGACCGTTAGCGTGAACGCCATGACGTCCGAGCGCCGAGCCGATCCGTTCGGCATCGTCGCGCTCGCAGCCGCCGGGACGATGGCGGCGCACGAACTCGGCTATCTCGCCGACCGCGATCCCGCTGATGGGGCGCACGCCTACTTCGGGATGCTCGGCCCCGTCGTACTTTTGGCGCTGTGTGTCGCCGGCTGGTTCACCGCAGTTCGGATCGTGCGTCGAGACGTCGGCCGTGCACCGTCGTTGATGCTGCTCGCCGGGCTGCAACTCGGCGGCTACCTCACCATGGAGATCGGCGAGCGGCTGTTCACCGACTCCGCCCCAGCGCTCATCTCGCCGCCCGTACTGATCGGACTCATGCTGCAGCCCGCCATTGCATGGCTTGCACTCCGACTCCTGTCTGCGGGCCGCCGGATCATCGAAGCACTCTGCGTCGGAACGGCTCCTCCGCTTGCGCCTGCGGCTCCGTTGCTCCCGACTCCCGTGGTTGCCATCGTCGGCGCAGTTCTGCCCGTGCGACTCCGTGTTCGCGGTCCACCGGTGCGTTGAGTTCATCTCAACGCATCACACGACCCGAAACCACACACAGGAGACCCCAATGAAGCACACACTCTCGCGACGCGCCGCCGTCGTTCCCGCATTTCTCGCCCTCGGACTCGCCGCCTGCGGATCCGACGCCGACACGACCAGCAACACCGCCGCATCGACCGAAGCGCCGATGTCGTCCGACATGGACGACATGGACGACATGGACGACATGGACATGATGGACATGAACATGGGTGACGCCGACGCGACCCCGGCCGACGAGGTCGCAGGCGCTGCGCTCGCCCGCGGCGAGTACGAGCTGATGGACAGCCGCCCCGCCGGCTACGACGATGTTGCCGGCACGGCGGTGATCGCGCGCTCACCGATGGGTACCACGATCACGACCGAGCTCACCGGCTTGCTGCCCAACGTCGACTACATCAGCCACGCCCACGCCCAGGCCTGCGACGACGATGACGCCGGACCGCACTACCAGTTCGAAGTCGGTGGCTCGGAGATGCCTCCCAACGAGATCCACCTCGCATTCACCAGCGACAACGACGGCAACGGGTTCATGACCGCTGAGAACGCTCAGATCGCCGGCACTGATGCGGTCGCATTCGTCGTACACCCGACGGAGTTCATCGACAACAAGATCGCCTGCGTCGATTTCGTCGAGGACGAGCCCGGGTCGATCGACGCTGCGCTCGCGACTGGCCTCGCCGAATCGAGTGACATGGACGACATGGACCACAGTGACATGGACGACATGGACCACAGCGACATGAACATGGACGAAACGGACATGGACGACGACATGGACATGGACGAGATGGATGAGATGGAGCCGGAGACCACCGACGGCTGAGCCGTTTCTCACATCCGCCGTGACGCGACGACGCCAGCGTGATCCGTGTGGATCGCGCCGGCGTCGTCGCGTACGAGATGGAGCGCGGTCAGGCGGCGATGAGCGACACCGTCAGGCTCAGCTTGTTGCCGTCGATCCCGCCGAGCGCAACGGCAACCGCAGAGTTCAAGTGGGCGAACTCTTCGTTGGCCGTCTCGAACACGAGCAGCTCCTGCGGACCCGTCTCGTCGGTGCCACGGCCGATCGCCTGGTAAGCCACGGTGTCCTTGCCCTCACCGATCCGCCCGCGGATCTCGAGCTGTTGGACGCCGTCTGCGCCGACACGCACGATGTCGACGCCGGCGACCTTTCGCTCCCCCTCCCAGTGACTCGATGTCGCGGTGCCCTCGAAAGGAACGTCGACACGGAACCCGGTGCCGGTCCCTCCGACTGGGGCGAACTGCAGCTTCGCGTCGATCTTGCAGAACTCGGTCAGTGTGGCCATGTGTACTCCTCGGTTTCGGGTTTGCGGTTTCGGGTTTGCGGTTTCGGGTTTGCGGTTTCGGGTTTGCGGTTTCGGGTTTGCGGATGGGTTCGATGAGACAGCGGCAGGTCACCAGACGGCAGATGTGTCGAGCAGAATCACTCGCTTCAGATCGGCGTGGAAGTCGCTGAAACCGTCGCTGCGCACCGTGCGGTTGGTCTGTGCGGTCACCACGCTGTCGGTCGGCAGTTCGACAGTGAGGCCCCAGCGGGCCAGGTCACCAGCAATGAGCGTCTCCCACTCGGCGGCGAGCTCGGGAACCGACCGTGAGGTAAATCCGGTCGACGCCGGATCTCCACTCTCCGGGATGTCCCACATTCCACGAGCCACGGGCAGCAGCCGTTGGATCGACGTAGCGATGTGTCCGGTCGTCTCCGAGCCGGCGATCCGGGCCATGAAGTTCTCGGCGTGCGCAAGATGGAACGACTCCTCACGCAGAGCTCGGTCGGCGAGGCCGGAAACTCGTCCGTCCTGGCAGTCGGTGAGCGCACCCCATCGAAGCGCTTCGCCTCGGTCGTAGAGCCAATGTCTGACCAGGGAGTCGCTCCACTCGCTGCAGTCGGCTTCGGCCAACCAGCAGCTCCGGTAGTCGCCGGGATCGCGCAGCATCGCGAACGCATCGAGCTCGATGTCCGATCCTTCGAGGAGAATCTCATAGAGACCGATCGCATGGCCGAGTTCGTCCTGCGCAATCGAGCAGAACGCCAGATCCTCTTCGAGGAACGGCCCCAGCCCGATCCAGGTCGTGTGTCGGGCACCGATCATGTGCTCGTCGTCAGCGAACGCAAGCAAGTGTTCCCGTGCAGCAGCATCGAGGGGCATCAGGTGGTCTCCTTCGTCGAGCCATCGCGCTGCTCCTTGCGGCGAGCAGCCACGAGCGCGCCGTCGTTGTGGCGATGGGGCTTGTCGGTGTTCACGGCCAGCGCCGATTCGTCACCGACGAGCACGTGGCGTCGATCGACCAGCCACATCTCGGCACCTTCGCCGCGACGGACGTGGGTCTCGCGCGCGTACATGAGAGCCATGTCCGGATCGGACGCTTCGAGGGAGCCGGCGTGGCGAAACTCATCACGCCCCGCCTTCTTCAAGAACACCTCGTACGTGTTCATCGCATCGCTCCATCGACTGTGATGCTCATCGCATCGCTCCATCGACTGTGATGCTCATCGCATCGCTCCATCGACTGTGATGCTCATCGCATCACCTCGACCGGATTGCGGCACGACGGGCACCACGCCACCGACCGGCAGCGCGTCGGGCCCACCATGGCCTGGTCGATCACAGCATCGGACCCGCAGACAGGGCAGAGCAGGCTGCTGTCCTTGCGGCGCAGCACGACGGTGTAGTCATCGGCGAGTCGGGTCCGTGCTGCGCCTGTCAGTCGCGTGCTCTCCCAAACCGGTCCGGCGAGCCAGGTCACGTCACAACGATCGACGACGTCGAGCCGCTCGACGGACTCTCGGACATCACCGGCGATCATGTCCAACGCCGGACAGCCGCTGAACGTCGGGATCAGACCGACCGACGCCACGACCCCGTCGGCGGTCTCGGTCACCGTCAGTGACTCGAGCAGACCGAGGTCGACAATCGACACATCCGGGTATTCCGGGTCCGGCACGGCAGCCACTGCAGCCCGAACTCGGTCGTCGATCTCGGATGGAGCGTCGGCTTCGACGAGCGCACTCATCGGGCCAGCTCGAGTGCCTCGCGCACCCACGCAGTGTCAGCCCAGTTCGCCGCTGCCGTGGCGATCCGACGCTTGGAGTCCGGGCCGCCCTGACGCATCGTTGCCTTCAGCGGCTCCCAGTCGATTTCGCCCGGCTGCCACTTGCCGTCGGCATCCTGACTCAGATCGGGGTCGGGGATCTCGAACCCGTAGCCGTGCAGCAGCGGCACGTACTTCTGGACGTATGCCTGACGCAGGTTCTCGTTGCGCTCGGACTTGATCTTCCAGCGGATGAGCGGATCGGCGTCACCGGGAGGCGAGTCCGGCCCGAACAGCTGCACCGCCGGCCACCACCAGCGCGTGAGCGCCTCTTGGAACATCTCGTGCTGCGTCGGCGTTCCGGTGGCCAGGCGCAGCAACATCTCTTCGCCGTGGCGCATGTGGAAGCCCTCTTCGGCGACGATCCGTTTCAGCACCCGCTTGTACGGGCCGTAGGTGCACTCAGCGAAGACGGCTCGTTGGCTGGCGAAGGCTGCGGCATCGACGAGGAACGCAATGGCGACCTGGTCGGCCCAGGTGACGGCCTGATAGTGGAACACGTTGTGGAAGCGCGAACGGCCGTCGAAGAGCTGTTCGAGCATCTCGGTGCGCGTCTTGACGCCCATGTCCGCAGCGACCATGTACAGCAGGTGTGCGTGGCCGATCTCGTCTTGAGTCTTGGCGAGGAAGATCTGCTTGAGGCGCAGCCCCGGTGCGTGCGGAATCCAGTCACGCTCGGTCAGGCCGCCCATCAACTCTGAGTTCGCATGGAACTCGATGAACCGGAACACCTCGTCGCGGTACTCCTGGGGCATGTCGTCGCCGGGCTCGACCATGCCGCCGCCGTCGATGAACGCCTGGAACTCATCCAGGTCGGCCCAGCGCCGACCGTGCGCCTGACGATCGATGGTCGCAAGTGTTTCCATGGTGGCCTCCGCGGCTGGTGTCGTGGCTGGTGTCGTGTGTTCCCCTGCTCGACATCTTGCCAGACGACGTAGAGATCGTCAAGTCCTTAACGATCTCAGATGAGATGCGTCACGGATCCGCTGGATCATCGAGACGAACGGCGAGCAGCTTGCGCAGGGTGGCGGTGAACACAGCGAGTTCGTCGGCATCGAGATCGCCGAACAGTTGGCGTTCGCGAGCGTTCTGCGCCACGTACGCCGAACGCAACCTGGCTTCGCCCTCCTCGGTCAACCGCACCGAGGCCAAGCGACCGTCGGCCTGGTCGCGCTGACGGATCGCGAGCCCCTCGCGTTCGAGTGTCGTCACGACTCCTGACACCGCAGCACGTGACACGCCTCCGAGGTGGGCGATCTCGCGCACGCCCAGCGACCCGTGGACCCACAGGGTGAACAGGACTCGAAAGCCGGCCAGCGACAGCCCGCGTGGGCGGTGGACGGCGGTGTCGAAGTCGCTCATCACCCGTGTCCCGAGTCGAAACAGGTCGAACGATGCAGCGAAACTGGCAGCGTCGACCTCGTCACCGAGGGCCTCGATTCGCTCGGTCGCCCGCAATTCGAAATCGTCAGGCATCAAGTACCGCTCCACCGAGGGTGAGGGTCTGCCCCCGGACAAGGGCAACCGCGTCCCCATCGGCGTTGGTGACCGTGATGTCGTGGACGGTGTTGCGGCCGCGCTGCGCAAGTGTCCGACTCGTCGCGATCAGGTGATCGCCGATGCGTGCGGACGTGATCCACTCGATCGATGCAGTCGTCGACAACGCACGCTCGTTGGCAGCATTCGAGGCGTGAGCCATTGCGGTGTCGGCGAGGGTGAACAGCACACCTCCGTGACAGACGCCGAGCCCGTTGGTCATTGCTTCGGTGACCGTCATCGACACGACCGCCAAGCCCGGTTCTGCGTGGGTGATCTCGATGCCGAGCTCGCGGGCGACGTGGTCACGCTGGTGCATTGCCGCGGAGGCGTCCGTCATGCAGCGCACACTAGTGCCGTGTCAGGAGACGTTCGCCCGTTCTGCGACGCGCTGCTGACCCGGCGGTAGGGGTGCTGTCGACGCTCCACCGGTCGAGCAATGTGCGCGCTCAGTGTGCGGAAGAAGTGCCGCTGTCGGGCAGGCCAGCCACGCAGTGGGCGTTGTGGATCGGCTGGGCCGGTTGTGAAGCTGAGTGAATCGGTCGCCGTGGCGGCGGTGCCGCCCGTCCGCGGACGCGTGTGATCAACCAAACGTGACCGGGCCCTCACCGAACGTCAACCAACCCTGTCCGCGGACGCGTTTCGCAACTGGAGGTGAACGATTCATCACCGACCGTCGCGCTGGTTCCAGGCGTGTCAAGTTGTTCGGCGACGCCTTCGCCAGGAGTTGGATATCGGGCACGGGACCGCCCACAGTCGTGCCTGATTGATGATGGACATGCGTTGCGGCGGTTGTCGTAGCGTCGATGGCGTCGGTCGGTTGGCTCTCTATGTGCCTGCCGCCTTCGGGTTGGCTTTGTATCGAACTGTCAACCGGCCGGTGTCCATTGCCCGGGGTGTGGCTCGAAAGAGGCGCGAACAGATCGACTCGAATCAGGAGTGCCCACCTCGGTTCCATCACCGAGAGAAAGGCACTACCCGCTATGTCCATCACCATCGGGATCGACCCTCACAAGGCGTCCCACACCGCTGTCGCTGTCGACAGCTTCGAGTTCGTCATCGACGAACTCCGCATCCGGTCCTGTTCGACCCAAGCCGCCAAGTTGCGTGACTGGGCC